>Ga0315910_10000536_pt1 | contig 37679 bp, 32 predicted proteins | sample EdamamesoilMG_FD_204470 | JGI IMG/M metagenome (GOLD analysis project Ga0315910, IMG submission 204470) | Garden soil microbial communities collected in Santa Monica, California, United States - Edamame soil | ecosystem: Environmental > Terrestrial > Soil > Garden | place: USA: California...
CGCAACGAATGCTCCAGGGTCAACGAACTCACCGCGCAACCCGCGCACGCACCTTGCAACTCCACCCCCACCACCCCTTCGCGCACCCAGACCAGGCGCACGTCACCGCCATCGGCGCGGAAGGTGCTGCGCAACTCGTCGAGCACGGCTTCGACCTCGCGCACGCGCGTCGCGTCGCCCGCGGCGGGCAGGGCCGCGGCTGCGCGGCGCTTCCCGAAGAATCGCGTGAACGGGTTCACGGCCAGCTCACGCAGTTCGGGGGCAAGAGCAAGCGCCAGCGCTGCCCGCTGGCCGTGAGGCGCGAGCCCGGCAGGCGTGCCGCGCCAGCGAGCAGCTCGCGCTCCAGAGCGTCGGCGCGCGGAGCCTCGAAGCACAGCCAGGTCGCCGCCTGCGCGCACTGGAAGCTCCAGCGGCCGCCGGTCTGCTCCGCGTGCGCCGCGTACACGCAGCGCGCGACGACCGCGCACAGGTCGGTGGCGCGCGCGTCGCAGCCCTCGAGCTCGGGCACCGCGGCGGGCTCGAACGGCCGCTGCTCCGCGGCGAGCATCTCCCCCACCAGCTGCAAGGCCGTGCGCAGTCCGTTGCGTTCGCGGCGCTCGAACAGCACGTCGCTGCCGAGCTCGCGCGCCACCAGTCCGAACAGCCAGCCCTGCTGCTCGACGCGCGCGCAGACGCTGCCCAGCAGGCCGTCAGCGCCGGCCTGCCCCCGCGGATCGAGCGCAGCGCGTTCGATCGAGGCACGCAGGCCGGCGAGATCGCGGGTCGAGTCGCCCACGCGCTGCAGCAGCACGCTCAGCGCGCGCGCGGCGAACACGTCCTCCCCGGCAAGCTGCTCGATCGGCATGACCGCAGCCATTCTCGCCCGCGCGAGCGCCAGTGGAAGCCCGCACACCCGACGATCGTGAAGGAAAGTCCGCCGCCATGAACACCCTGCCCCGACTGCGTGCCTTGGAACTGCTGTCCGTGTGCCTCGCCTGCGCGCCCGCGCTGGCTCAGAGCCTGCCGCCGCTCGCGCTGAGCGAGGGCACGCTGAACGGCGAACGCCGCGGCCACGCGCTGGCCGCCGCCGGCGATCTCGACGGCGACGGCTGCGAGGACTTTTGGGTCGGCTCGCCTTTCGACTCGACGATTTCGCTGCAGGCAGGCGCGGTGCGCGCGGTCAGCGGCAAGAGCGGCGCCGTGCTCGGCGTGCACTACGGCGCGGCCGCGCTCGACCACTTCGGCTGGTCGCTGGCCAACCTGGGCGACGTCGATGGCGACGGCGTGGCCGACCTCGCCGTGGGTTCCCCCGACAGCGACCATGTGTCGAGCGACGGCGGCAGCGTGCGCGTGCACAGCGGCGCGGGCGGCGCGCTGTTGTACAGCGTGGCGAGCGCCGTGCCCTCGGCGCACCTGGGCTACAGCTTGTGCGCCGTCGGCGACGTCAACGGCGACGGGCGCGTGGACTTCGGCGTCGGCGCGCCCTTCGACTCCAGCGCCGGCCCCGAGGCCGGGCGCGTCGAGATCCGCTCGGGCCAGGGCGGCGCGCTGATCGCGATCCACTTCGGCGTCGCCGCCGGCGATCGACTGGGCATCGCGCTCGCCGCGGCCGGCGACGTCGACCTCGACGGTCGCGCCGACCTGCTGGCGGGCGCCGAGCAGCACGCGGCGGCGCCCGGCTACGCGCAGCTCTTCTCGGGTCCCGCCGCGCAGCCGCTGTACACGCTCGCAGGCCTCGATCCGGGCGCGCGCTTCGGCGCCGCGCTCGCGGGTGGCGCCGACGTCGACAGCGACGGCGTGCCCGACTTCGCCGTCGGGGCGAGCGCCTGCCTGTGGCAGGGCGCGCCCACCGGCGCTGCCTTCGTGTATTCGGGCGCCAGCGGCCAGCCGCTCTTCGCCTGCTTCGGCACGGGCGCGGGCGAGGCCTTCGGCAGCGCGCTCGCCTTCCTGCCCGACCTCGACGGAGACGCTCGCGCGGAGCTCGCGGTCGGCGCCTGGTTCGAAGCCGGCGCCAGCGGCGCCGCGGGCATCGTGCGAGCGATCTCCTCCGCGTCGCAGCGCGCGCTGTTCGCCTGGCGCGGGCGCAGCGGCGGCGATCGTTTCGGCAGCGCCCTGCTGCTGCTCGGCGATTGCGACGGCGACGGCCGCGGCGAGCTGCTCGTGGGCGCGCCCAAGGACGACGCCGGGCCGATCGACTGCGGCGCCGCGCTGCTGCACTCGACGCGCGGCGTCGAAGCGCAGGCGTATTGCAGCGGCAAGCTCAACTCGCAGGGTTGCGTGCCGCACATCGCGGCCATCGGCTTCGCCAGCCTCTCCGACGCCTCGGTGCTCGAGCTGCGCGTCAGCTCGGTGATCAACAACAAGGCCGGCATCCTGTTCTTCGGCCGCGCGCGCGCCGCGCTGCCCTTCAGCGGCGGCACGCTGTGCGTCGCGCCGCCGATCCAGCGCTCCGCGGCGCTGCACTCCGGCGGAAGCGGCGCAGCGGCCGACTGCAGCGGCGTGCTCGCGCTGGCCCTCGACGCGGCCTGGATCCTGGCCCACGGCTGGCAAGCGGCGGAGCGCATCGACGCACAAGCCTGGTACCGCGATCCCGCGCACCCCGACGGCCTTGGCCGAGGACTGAGCGACGCGCTCGAGTTCAGCGTCTGGAACTGAGCGGTTGTTGGTGCCGGGACGGGGACTTGAACCCCGACGCCATTGCTGGCGGTGGATTTTGAATCCACTGCGTCTGCCATTCCGCCATCCCGGCACCCGGGCAAGCGACAAGCGCGGGCGGCGAGTCTAGGGCAGCGACTGCGCGATGCAAGCGCGATCGCCGTTCAGCGCGCGAAGGCGTGCTCGATGCCGCGTTCGATCCCGCGCGCGCGGGCCGCGAAGCGCAGCGCGGCGAGAATGCCCGGCGCGAAGGCTTCCGCCGAGAGCAGGTCGTGGCGCACGCTGAGCACCTCGCCCGGCGCGGAGAACAGCACGGCCTGGTGCGCGTACAGGCCCGGCAGTCGCACGCTGTGGATCGGCACGGGCGCGCCGCCGGGCGCGCGCGCCGCCTGCATGCGCCGCGCGGTTTCCAGCGCGGTGCCCGAGGGCGCGTCGCGCTTGCGATCGTGGTGCATCTCGATGATCTCGGCCGCGGCGAAGGACTTGGCGAACTCCTCGCAGGCCTTGAGCAGCAGCATCGCGCCCAGCGAGAAGTTGGGCACGATCAGTCCGCCGCGCTCGCAAGCGCGCGCGCAGGCGTCCAGGCGCGCCTGATCCTCGATCGAGATCCCGCTGGTGGCGATCACGACGTTGGCGCCGGCCTGCAGCAGCGCCAGACCGTGCTGCGTGCCCAGGCCGGCGCGCGTGCATTCGAGCGCGACCTCGACCTTGCGCTGGCGCACCGCGGCGCGCCAGTCGTCCTGCGCTCCGAAGCGGCCGACCAGCTCGAAGTCCGTGCTGCCCGCGATCGCCTCGCAAGCCGCGCGGCCCAGGCGGCCACCGGCCCCCACCACCGCGATGCGCAAGGGCGTGCTCACGCGCGCCGCTGCTTCCACGCGGTTTCGACCAGGCCCAGGCACAGGCTTGGGAAGCCGATGCCGACCGCCGCGGCTTCTTGCGGCAGCAGCGAGCGCGGCGTCAGGCCCGGCAGCGTGTTGATCTCCAGCAGCACCGGATCGCCGTGCGCGGGAACGATGAAGTCGCTGCGCGAGTAGCCCGAGCAGCCGCACAGGCGGTGCAGCGCGAGCGCCGCATCGCGCACGCGCGCCTCGCTCGGCGCGTCGAGCGAGGGCGCCGGGCAGAACTCGCGCGCGCCGCTCTCGGAGTACTTCTGCTGGTAGTCGAAGAAACGCTCCCTGGCGGGTTGGATCTCGATCGGCGGCAGCGCGCGCGCTTGCTCGCCGGCGAAGTCGAGCACGCCGCAGGAGACTTCGACGCCGCTGATCTGCGCCTCGACCAGCGCGTCGTCGCCGCTGGCGAGCACGCTGCGGATCGCGATCTCCAGCTCGCGGCGCTCGCGCACCAGGTGCGTGTTGACCGAGGAACCGCCGCGCCGCGGCTTGACCACCCAGGCGTCCCGCACCGCGAGTTCGAGCGCGCGCTGCAGCTCCTGCTCGCGCCGCGCGGCGAAGGCGCGCGCGTCGATCAGCCTGCCCGGCGCGACGCGCAGCCCCGCCGCGGCGGCCAAGCCGCGCGTGGCCGCCTTGTCCATGCAGATCGCCGACGCGGCCACGCCCGAACCCGTGTGGCAACGCCCGGCCGCCGTGAGCAGGCCCTGCAGCGTGCCGTCCTCGCCCGCGCCCCCGTGCAGGCCGAGGAAGAACACGTCGACGTCGTGCAGCAGCTCGAGCGCGCGCGCCGCGGGATGCGCCTGGCCGTCGACGCTCCAGCGGCCATCGACGCCGAGCTCCACCTCGCGCAGTTGCGCGAGCTCGCCGGCGGCGACGCGCGCGCCGAGGGCCAGGGCGACGGCCTTGCCGCTGAGCAGCGAGACCTCGCGCTCGCCCGAGGCGCCGCCCATCAGGACCGCGACGCGCAAGGCGCCTGCCGCGGAGGCGCGGCGGTGCGGCAGGGCCTGTTCAGTGCTGCTCATGGACGTAGTAGTGCCCGCGTTCGGTGACCAAGGGCTGCGGGCGTCGCGCCAGGAATTGCTCGGCGTCCTCGGCGATCAAAGGGTCGACTTCGACCGGATGCAAGCCGCTGGCGTCGGGCGGCGGCAATTCCAGCCCGGCTTGCATGACCCAGCTCGCGTGCAGCCGGCACAAGTCGGCGCGCGCGCTGTGCGGCGAATCCTCGCCGCTGGCGTTCTTGACCGGGGAGAATTCCTCGCGGCGCTCGACCTCCAGCGTGACCGAGCTCGGGCTCTCGCCCAGCGCGTCGAAGACGAAGGCCTCGAACTTGACGCCCTCGCGCTGCACGAGCTCGCCGGCTTCCCACACGCGCATCTGCTTGCGCGCCAGGTGCCAGGGCAGATGCAGTCCGCCGCGGGTCAGGTTCTCGACGAAGTCCAGGCGCAGCAGGTGCATGCCGATGTTGCCGGCGCCGAAGCGCAGCCTGCCCGCGGCGTCGCGCGCCTCGCGCAGCGGCGCGGGCAGGTCCGAGTACTCGATGCAGCCCAGGCGACCGCCGCTGCTGCCGAGCACGCCGACCTTCTCGGCCGCGTCGCGCTTGGCCACGACCTTCGAGGACATGCCCGCGCCCTCCTGCGCGTGCAGGCCGAGGAACAGGGGATCCGCGGGCCGCGCCAGGGGGTTGTCGACCTGGAAGTAGGAGAACTGCTCGATCCCGCGCCGGCGCGCATCGGCCAGCGCGCCCGAGCGCTCCAGCGCCAGCAGCACGCCGCCGTGTCCGTTGGGCGCCAGGAACAGCTCGCCCGCTGCCGAGCGCAGGATGCGCCCGCGCAAGTCCATCGCCGGGATCATCGCCTGCGCGAAGAACACCACGTCGCCGGCGTCCAGGCCGAAGTAGCGCCGGCTCTCGAAGAAGGCGCGCGTCGCCTCGTGGTTGGCCGGCGAGGTCATCACGTACCAGGGCACGCGCACGCGGTAGCGGGCGCGCACCGCGGCCACGCGCCGCGCGTGGATCTCGAACAGCGAGCGCCGGCTGACCGGCCCGATCTCGAAGGCGCCCTTGGGGCCGTCGTAACCCAGGCGCGAGGCCTGCCCGCCGGCGACCAGCAGGAACGCGACGCGTCCCTGCTCCAGCAACACCTCGCCTGCGCGCCGCGCCTCGAGCGCGCGCCGCTCGAGCCCGTGATCGCGCGCCAGCGGGAACGTCTGCGGCGGTTCGAGCGTGGGCGCGGGAGCTGCCTCGGCCTTGGAGCTCAGCAGCGCGGACTGCAGCGCGACCAGCTCCAGGTCGACCGCCGCCAGTTGCTCGAAGTAGCGCGCGCGCTGCTCCGGGCCGAGCAGCTCGAGGCCCTCGAGCAAATGCGCCTGTCCCGCGTCCGCGAAGCGTGCGCGCAGGCGGGACTCCTGGTGCAAAACCATGTCGTGCTGCGGCCGTTCGCGCCAGCGCGAACTTCGGCCCTGCGGTTCAGGGATTGGCGCCGACGCGCTGCTCGTGCTCCGGCGTGGACAGCAGCTCCAGCAGCTGCTCGGTGAGACCGACCAGCGCGTTGAAGCGCCGCTCCAGCTTGATCTGGCGCGAGACCAGCTTCTCGATCACCGGCGGCAGGATCGCCTCGCGCGTGTAGTTGTTGATCATGTTGATGATCTCCGCGCGGTCGGCGTCGGCCAGCTCGTGGAAGTGGAAGTGGTACTTCTGCTTCAGGACGTCCTCGGTCACGTGCAGGCACTCGTTCGTGATCTCGGACACGCTCTGCTGGTCGTGCTCCTTGCGAAACACTTCGACTTTGTATTGGTGGAGCAGTTCCTGGTATTGCTTCTTCAAGGAGGTTCTCCGTAGTGCAGAGCGTTGGTCTGGAACGGTCGCGGGGAGTCTGCCGGCGGCAGGCGCCGCCGCGGCTCCACGCCGCCGGATTGCGGACCTGATTGTAGCTCGCCAGGCCGCGCCGAAAAGGCTCGGCACGGATCGTCAGTCGGGCTGGCCGATGCAGATCGAGACGTTGTGGCCGCCGAAGCCCAGCGAATTCGAGAGCGCGTTGCGCACGCGAAGCTTCCGCGCCGCCCCGGGCACGTAGTCCAGGTCGCAATCCGGATCCGGCGTGGTGTAGTTGCGCGTGGGGTGCACCACGCCCTGGTGCACCGAGAGCGCGGTCACGACCAGCTCCACCGCGGCGGAGGCGCCGAGCAGGTGGCCGATCATCGACTTGGTCGAGGATACCGCCAGCTTCCTGGCGTGGTCGCCGAAGGCCAGCTTCAGCGCGCGGGTCTCGATCGCGTCGTTGTACTTCGTGCTGGTGCCGTGGGCGTTGACGTAGTCGACGGTCGTCGGATCGATCTTCGCATGCCGCAGGGCCTCGCGGAAGGCGCGCGCCGGGCCTTGGCCGTCCTCCTTGGGCGCCGTGATGTGGAAGGCGTCGTCGGTCGAGCCGTAGCCCTTGACCTCGGCGTAGATGCGCGCGCCGCGCTTCTTGGCGCGCTCGTACTCCTCGAAGATCAGGATCGCGCAGCCCTCGCCCATGACGAATCCGTCGCGGTCGCGGTCGAAAGGGCGCGAGGCAGCGCCCGGATCGTCGTTGCGCGTCGAGAGCGCCTTGGCCGAGCAAAAGCCCGCCAAGCCCAGGCGCGTGGTCGCCGATTCGGCGCCGCCGGTGACCACCACGTCGCAGTCGTCCCACTGGATCGCGCGCCAGGCCATGCCGATCGCGTGGGCGGCCGAGGCGCAGGCCGAGGAGGTCGTGAACGCGGTGCCCAGCAGGCCGTGCTCGATCGCGACCTGGCCGCTGACCGCGTTGGCCATGATCTTGGGGATGAAGTGCGGGCTGACGCGGCGCGGGCCCTTCTCGAGCATCACCAGGAACTGTTCCTCGATGCCGGTGATGCCTCCGATGCCCGTGGCGATGATCGAGCCGAAGCGCTCGCGCTGCGGCTCGGACAGCGCGGCGACGTCGATGCCGGAGTCCTTGAAAGCTTCGCGCGAGGCCAGGATCGCCCACATCGTGAACGGATCGAGCTTGCGCAGGTCCATCACGTTGAAGTGCGCCGCCGGGTCCCACTTCACGCTGGCGGCGAAGTGCACGGCGTAGTCGCTGGTGTCGAAGGACGTCAACGGCCCGATGCCGTTCTCCCCGGCGAGCATGCGCCGCCAGGAAGTCTCGACATCGTTGCCGAGGGCGTTGATCGTGCCCAGCCCGGTGATGACCACTCGACGCATGCGGCGTTACTGTCGTTGGGGGACGTGGAGGACGGTGGGAGGGAATCGGAGCGTCCCGGGCGCGAGCCACGCACGCAGGCGGCATGCCTGCGGCCGCGGCGACCCTAAGGACCGCGGGCAGCGCGCGCTGCCCGGTCGAACCTCAGGACTTCTTCGTGATGTAGCTCACCGCGTCGCCGACGGTTTGGATCTTCTCCGCGTCCTCGTCGGGGATCGAAATCTCGAACTCGTCCTCGAACTCCATCACCAACTCGACCGTGTCGAGCGAGTCCGCGCCGAGGTCGTTGATGAACGAGGTCTCCTGCGTGATCTTGTCGGGCGTCGTGCCCATCTGATCGCACACGATCTTGACGACACGTTCTTCGATCGAGGGATTGGTCACCTTCGTTGTCTCCACTGGGTTCTTGTCGGTAAGGGGCTGAGGGGAAGCTCGCCGGGGCGGTTCCGCGCGCGGGCGAGCCGCGGCGGGTTCGGATCCTGGCGAACGGCCGGATGCGGATAGGTTGGGGACTCTGGGGGCTCACCCGTTCGCGCGCGCAGTGCCTGCGGCCGGGTTTGGGTGCCTGGGGGGATCGGGGGCTGCGCTGCGATGGTAGGGCAGCGGAGCTGACTGTGACAGGGCGCGGACCGCCAAGCAAATCCGGAGCCGTGCAGGATCTGCTCATCCGCGCTGCGGGCCGCTGGAAAGAGCCTCCCGGCTGCGGAGCTTGCCTAGAGCGAGAGCCCTCCGTCGATGATCAGGGTCTGCCCTGTGATGTAGGCCGCGCCGGGCCCGCACAGGAAGTCGACCGCGGCCGCGATCTCCTCGGGTTCGCCGATGCGCGACAGCGGGATCTCGGCCTTGAGCGCCTCGGCCGCCTTGGGGTCGATCGCCGAGGTCATGTCCGTGGCGATGAAGCCCGGTGCGACCGCGTTGACGCAGACCCCACGGGAGGCCAGCTCCTTGGCCACCGAGCGCGTCAGGCCGATCACTCCGGCCTTGCTGGCCGCGTAGTTGGCCTGGCCCGCGTTGCCGGTCACGCCGACCACCGAGGTGATGTTGACGATCCTGCCGTGCGACTTCATCAGCGTGCGCGCGCTGGCGCGGATGAAATTGAACGTGCCCTTGAGGTTGACGTCGACGACGCGGTCGAAGTCCTCTTCGCTCATGCGCAACAGCAGCTGGTCGCGCGTGATCCCGGCGTTGTTGACCAGGATGTCCAGGCCGCCGAACTCGGAGACCACGGCGGCCACCAGCTCGTTGACCGGCGCGCTGGCCGAAACGTCGACCCCATAAGCCGCCGACTGCACCCCCAGGGCCTGGCACGCGGCCTGGGTCTCCTGGGCGCGCTCCGCGGTGGTCGCCACGCAAGCCACCCGGGCTCCGCTGCGGGCCAGGCGCAAGGCGATGGCGCGCCCGATGCCCCGCGATGCGCCGGTGACCAGGGCGACCTTGCCGGCGAGCGGGCGATCGGACGAAGGGAGGGGGTCGCTCAAGGGAATCGAGGTGGCGGGAAGGCGCGGCCCGGCTGGCCAGGGCGCGAGGATTCGACCGCCGGACGCCCCCAATTGCAAGTCCAGGCCCGTGACGGGGCCGTTGGAAGCCGCTGGCGCGAGCGCTGGCGCCTCAGGCGGGAAGGTCCGCCGGCTCGGCGGCGGCGCGGCAGCTCGCGCTCGCGTCGATCTTGCCCAGCAGAGCCGCCAGCACCTTGCCGGGGCCGGGCTCGAGGAACTTCGTGATCCCCGCCGCCAGCGCCCAGCGCATGCTGCGTTCCCACAATACGGGCGCGCAAACCTGGCTGGCGAGCAGCGCGCGAATGCGCTCGGGATCGCGCGCGGGCTCGGCGGTCACGTTGGGCAGGAAGCTCGTGCGCGGCTCGCGGATCTCGATGCGCTCCAGCGCGCGCGCCAGCTGCTCGGCGGCGGGACGCATGCACTCGGAGTGGAATCCGCCGGCGACCACCAGGCGGCGCGTGCGCCGCACGCCATGCTCCTTCGCGGCGGCCTCCACGGCGTCCAGCGCCGCGAGCTCGCCCGAGACGATGACCTGGCCCGGCGCATTCAAGTTCGCGACCGAGCAGATGCCGCGCTGCGCGCCGACCGCGGCCAGCGTGCGCGCCTGCTCTTCGGTGGCTCCCATCAGGCTGAGCATCGAGCTGGGGATGGCGTCGGCGGCCGCCTGCATCGCCTCGCCGCGCAGCCGAACCAGGCGCACGGCATCGACGAAGGACAGCGAGCCGGCGGCCCACAGCGCGCTGTACTCCCCCAGCGAAAGGCCGGCGACCATCGGCGCGGCGGCCAGGTCCAGGCCGCGCTCCTCGAGCACGCGCACGATCGCCACGCTGGTCACCAGGATGCCCGGCTGCGCGATGTCCGTGCGGTTGACCCACTCGCCCTTCGACCAGCAGGCCTCTTCGAGCGAGAACCCCAGCGCGGCGCTGGCCTCGGCGAAAGTCGCGCGCGCGCGCGGGAAGGCCTCGCACCAGGCGCGGCCCATGCCTTCGAACTGCGCGCCTTGCCCGGGAAACAGGATCGCTTCGTTCATGCGTTCGATCGGGGCGGGTCAGGGCGCGTGTCGCGCGCCGCGGGGACTACCAACGAATCAGCGTGCCGCCCCAGGTGAGTCCGGCGCCGAAGGCGACCAGCACCGCGAGCTTGTCCTTTTCCAGGCGGCCGGCGCGCAGCGCTTCGTCGAGCGCGATCGGCACCGAGGCCGCCGAGGTGTTGCCGTACTTGTCGATGTTCACGAACAGCTTGTCCATCGACCAGCCCAGGCGTTCCATCGCGGCCTCGAAGATGCGCTGGTTGACCTGGTGCGGCACGATCAGGCCCAGCTGCGCGAGGTCCTGGCCCTCGACCATCAGCTCGATCATCTCGGCCATCTTCTGCACCGCGAAGCGGAAGGTCTCGCGGCCTTGCAGGCGGATGAAGTGATCGCCGCGCGCGACGCTCTCGGCGGTCGGCGGCGTTTTCGACCCGCCGCCTTTCATGTGGATCGTGGCGAAGCCCGAACCGTCGGCGCCGAGCTTGGTGCGCACGATCTCGCCCTGGCGGCACTCCTCCCAGGGCATGAGCACGGCCGCGCCGGCCCCGTCGCCGAAGATGATGCACGAGGAACGGTCGTGGATGTCGACGAAGCGCGACAGGCATTCGGCGCCGATCACGAGCACGCGCTTGACCCGCCCGGCGGACAGGAAGGCCTCGCCGGCGTGCAGCGCGGTCAAGAATCCCGTGCAGGCAGCCGAGACGTCGAAGGCGCCCGCGTTCTTCGCTCCCAGGCGATCCTGCACCAGGCAGGCGCAGGCCGGCAGCAGGTAGTCGGGCGTCAGCGTGCCGACGATCACCAGGTCGAGCTCTTCGGGCTTCACGCCGGCCGCGTCGAGCGCCTTGCGCGCGGCGCCCACGCACAGGTCGCTGGTCGCCTGCCCTTCGGCCACCCAGCGCCGCTCGCGGATGCCGGTGCGCTGCACGATCCACTCGTCCGAGGTGTCCACCCACTGCTCGAATTCGTGGTTGTCGAGCACGCGCTCGGGCAGTTGCGAGCCGGTTCCGGCGATACCAACGCGTAGCCTGGAACTCATGCTTTCAGCCGCGGGGGGGTCGAGGGTGGAGGGACCGACGAGCGGGCCCTAGGTGGCGCGATTCTAGCGGCACCGCGAGCCGCTTGCAGCGTTCGAGCCCGCGGCCCGCGCCCTGTTCGACGCCTGCGCTCGCTCCTGCGCTGTCGCGGGCGGCGCTCAAACGACAGGAGCGGCGCCGGCCGGCTCGAGCCCCTGCACGATGTGCTTGTTGACGTCGGCGTCCAAGGCGCGCTGGGCCTGCCCGAGCGCATTGGCCACGGCGTTCGCATCGGACCGGCCGTGTCCCTTGAGCACGATGCCGTTGACCCCCAGCAGCAGCGCGCCGCCGTACTCGGCGTAGTCGATGTGCCTGCGGATCTGGTGCAGCGCCTCCGGGGCCCATTGCACCGCGTGCTTCTTCAGCTCGGTCAACATCAGCTGCAGGATGAAACCGGCGAACTCCTCCATCAGCTTGAGCACCACGTTGCCGGTGAAGCCGTCGGTGACGATCACGTCGGCGCTGCCCTTGAACAGGTCGCTGCTCTCGACGTTGCCGACGAAGTTGAGCTTGCTGGCGCGCAGCAAGGGATAGGTCTCCTTGAGCAGTTCCGTGCCCTTGGTGTCCTCCTCGCCGATGTTGAGCAGGCCGACGCGCGGCTGCGCCACGCCCAGGCAATCGCGCGAGTAGATCGCGCCCATCTGCGCGTTCTGCACCAGGTGCAGCGACTTGGGCGCGATGTTGGCGCCCACGTCGAGGATCGTCACCGGGTGGCCGGTCAACTCGAGCGTGACCGCGATCGCGGGGCGCTTCACGCCTTCGAGCGCGCCCAGGCCGATCGTCGAAGCGCCGACCACCGCGCCGGTGTTGCCCATGCTGACGATCGCGCCGGCCTGAGCGCTCGCGACCGCCTTGACGCAGCCCCCGATCGAGGAATCGCGCTTGGCCTTCAGCGCCACCGCGGGCGACTCGGCCATGCCGATGACTTCGCTGGCGTGCTGGATCGCGAAGCGGCCCGCGGCGCCCTTGGCGCGCAGGAAGTCCTCGATCACGCGCTGGTCGCCGACCAGCAGGATGCGCTCGGCCGGCAGCCTGAGCTTGCCCTCCGGCGCGCTGGCCAGCAACGCGCCCTCCAAGATGGCCTCGGGAGCGTTGTCGCCCCCCATCACGTCCAGAGCAATCCTGTGCAAACTCATGTCGCTCGACTCCTGCGCAGGAACCTACCAGCCACGGCGAGGGATTCAACCGCCCCGAGGAGTCTTGGCCGCGTCGCGCGGCGCGCGACGGCGTGAACAGCGCGTTCGGCGAGCAACGCCGAAGCTCGTGCGCGCCAGGGAGAGCTGCGGCCGCCGCTCGGGTCGGCGCGCTCGATCCAGGGCTAGAACTCTTCCTTTTGCAGAACGTCCGTGCCCTTCTTCTCCCCGCCCTTGGCGAAGCCGTAGTGGCCGCAGTTGTCGCACACCCGATGCTGCTTGGTGGCGGCACCGCAGCGCGGGCAGTAGTTGGGCGTGACCTCCATCAGGAAGTCGTGCGCCCGGCGGGTGCGGGAACGGGTGTTGGAGTGACGGCGCTTGGGATTGGGCATGACGCGTCTGCGGATGGGCAGGCGCGGGCGCCTGCGGCTTGAGAGGGCGAAGAAGGTACCCGGGGCTGGGGGCAGTGTCAATTCAGCGCGCGAGGGGATCAGGCGCCCAGTTTCTCGCTCAGGATGCGCTCCACGGTCTGCAGCGCCTGGCCCACCGCAGCCGCGTCGAGGCCTTGGCCCTGGGCGCTGTTGGGCCTTCCGCCGCCGCCGCCGCCGAGCAGCTTCGAGAGCGCTTGGGCGGTCTGGCCGGCGTGCAGGCCCAGTCGCAGCGCGCTGCCCTCGCACAGCACCAGGAAGGGCACCTTGCCGTCGGCGCGCGCGAACAGCGCCAGCGCCAGGTCCGGCGCGAGCGCCTTGGCCTTGTCCCCCAGCGCGCGCAGACCCTCGCCGTCGAGATCGGGCAGGTCGACGACCGCGGCGGACACGCCCTGGCGCACGCGCAGCGCGCCGCGCACGAGTTCGAGCGCCGAGCCGACGTCCGCGCCCGCGCCGGCGGCCTGTTTCTTCTTCGAGTCCTTGAGCTGCTGCTGCAGTTGCTCGATGCGCGCGCCGAGTTCCTCGGGAGAGGTTCTCAGGCTGCGCGCCGCGCCCTGCAGCTGGCGGCGCAGTTCCTGCACGCGCGCCAGGGCCTCGCTGCCGGTCAGCGCCTCGATGCGGCGCACGCCCGCCGAGAGCGCGCGCTCCTGCACGATCAGGAAGGGACCGATGTCGCCGGCGGCGCGCACGTGCGTGCCGCCGCACAATTCGGTCGAGAATCCGCCGACGTCGACCACGCGCACGCGCTCGGCGTACTTCTCGCCGAACATGGCGACCACGCCGCGCGCCTTGGCGGCCTCGAGCTTCTCGATCGTCGTGGCCACCTCGGCATTGCGCGCGATCTCGCGGTTGACGCGTTGCTCGATGCGCTCGATCTGCTCGGGAGTGAGGGCCTGCGGGCTGGAGAAGTCGAAGCGCAGCCGGTCGGGGCCCACGTAGGAGCCCTGCTGTCCGACGTGCATGCCCAGCTCCTCGCGCAGCGCGCGGTGCAGCAGGTGCGTCGCGGTGTGGTTGGCGCGGATCGCGGCGCGGCGATCCGCGTCCACCTCCGCGGAAACCGCCAGACCGGGGGCCGCCGCCGAAGCGGCCTTGCCGATGTGCACGACCAGCTCGCCGAGCTTCTTCGTGTCCTCGACCTGGAAGCTGAACTTGCCGTCCTCGGAACGGATCCAGCCCGTGTCGCCGACCTGTCCGCCGGACTCGGCGTAGAAGGGGCTGGCCTCCAGGATCAGCCGATCCTTCTCGCCGGCCTGTCCGGTCGATGCGAACAGGCGCACGACGCGCGTCCTGGCGCGCTGGCAAGCCTCGCCGGACTCGTAGAAGGTCGAGCTCGTCGGGGGCAGGCCGGCGAGTTGCTCGGCGGAGAGCAGTTGCTTGAAGGCGCCCTCCGATCGGCTCGCCGCGCGGTGCTTCTCCTCGGCGGCCTGCCAGCCGGCGGCGTCGAGCGTCCAGCCGCGCTCGCGCAGCATCTGCTCGACCAGATCCTGCGGGAACCCGTAGGTGGCGTAGAGCTCGAAGGCCTCGGCGCCGCGCAGCGACTTCGCGCCGGGCTGGTTCTTCGCGGTGCGCTCGACCAGGTCGGCGAACAAGCCCAGTCCGCGCTCCAGCGTGGCGCCGAAGGACTCTTCCTCGGCGCGCACCACCAGCTGCACGTGCTTTTCTCGCGCGGCCAGATCGGGGAAAGCCGGCCCGAGCACCTCGGCGACCGTGGGCACGACCTCGCACAAGAAGGGCTTGTCCATGCCCAGCTCCTGGCGGCCGAAGCGCGCCGCGCGGCGCAGCAGCCGGCGCAGCACGTAACCGCGGCCGTCGTTCGAGGGCGAAGCCCCGTCGGCGACGGCGACCGAGACCGCGCGCAGGTGGTCGGCGATCACGCGGAAAGCGACGTCCTGCTTCTCGTTCGCGCCGTAGCTCACGCCCGTCAACGTCTCCAGCCGCCGAAAAATCGGCGTGAACAGATCGGTGTCGTAGTTGGAGCGCTTGCCCTGCAGCACGGAGAGCACACGCTCGAAGCCCATGCCCGTGTCGACGTGCTGCGCGGGCAATTTCACCAGGCTGCCGTCGTCCTGGCGGTTGAACTCCATGAACACGTTGTTCCACAGCTCGATGAAACGCTCGTTGCCGGCGTTGACGCCGATCTTGCGGTCGGCGCCGTCGAGCGGGTTCGAGCCCGGAAGGCCGCGGTCGATGTGGATCTCCGTGCACGGGCCGCAGGGCCCCGTCTCGCCCATCTCCCAGAAGTTGTCCTTGCGGCCGAAGCGCAGGATGTGCGTCGGGTCGATGTCGGTTTCCTCGCGCCAGATGCGCGCGGCCTCGTCGTCGGCCGGCAGGCCGTCTTTTTCGTCGCCGCCGAAGACCGTCACCCACAGGCGCTCCTTGGGCAGCGCCCAGGTCCTGGTCAGCAACTCCCACGACCAGCGGATCGCGTCGCGCTTGAAGTAGTCGCCGAAGGACCAGTTGCCCAACATCTCGAAGAAGGTGTGGTGGTAGGTGTCCAGACCCACCTCCTCGAGATCGTTGTGCTTGCCCGAGACGCGGATGCACTTCTGCGAGTTCACGGCGCGCTGGTAGTCGCGCGTCCCCGAACCCAGGAACACGTCCTTGAACTGGTTCATTCCCGCGTTGGTGAACAACAACGTGGGGTCGTCCTTGGGGAACACCGGGCTGGAGGGCACGAAGCGGTGGCCGCGCTCGACGAAGAAGTCGATGAACTGCTGGCGCACCACGGCGGAGGTCTGCGGCTTGGACATGGGGCGGCGAATCTAAGAGATGCGGGCCCGCGCCAACAGACGCGAGCCCGCATCGACGTGCTTGGAGCGTCCGCGGTTCAGGCTTTGATCGGCGGCCGAACGGGCTTCTGCGGGCGCAGGTCGGCGTGGTTGCCGGCCGCGGCAGCCGCCGGCGAGGTCCCGGCGGACGAAGCCGGGCTGGAAACGCTGGGCGCAGCGACCGGCAGCGAAGGATCGACCAGCTTGGGAACCAGCAGCGCGCGCAGCTGGCCCTCGAGCTCCTTCGCCAGATCGGGGTTGTCCATGAGGAACTGACGCGCCTTCTCGCGGCCCTGGCCCAGGCGGATCTCGCCCTCTTTCGGCGACTTGATCGAGAACCAGGTGCCGGACTTGATCACGATGTTCTTCTCGACGCCCAGGTCGAGCAGGTCGCCCTCGTAGCTGATGCCGCGGTCGAAGAGGATGTCGAACTCGACCTTGCGGAACGGCGGCGCGATCTTGTTCTTGACCACCGTCACCTTGGTGCGGTTGCCGATGACCTCCTCGCCCTCCTTGATCTGGCCGATGCGGCGGATGTCCAGGCGCACCGAGCAGTAGAACTTCAGCGCCTTGCCGCCGGTGGTGGTCTCCGGGCTGCCGAACATGACGCCGATCTTCTCGCGGATCTGGTTGATGAAGATCACCAGGCAGTCGGACTTGGCGATCGCGCCGGTGAGCTTGCGCATCGCCTGGCTCATCATGCGCGCCTGCAGGCCGACGAAGCTGTCGCCCATCTCGCCTTCGATCTCCGCGCGCGGGACCAGGGCCGCCACGGAGTCGACCACGACCACGTCGACCGCGTTCGAGCGCACCAGGGTCTCGACGATCTCCAGCGCCTGCTCGCCGTTGTCGGGCTGGCTGACCAGCAGGTCGTCGAGGCGCACGCCGAGCTTGCGCGCGTAGGCCGGATCCAGGGCGTGCTCGGCGTCGACGAAAGCACAGATGCCGCCTTCGCGCTGGGCGTTGGCGACCACGTGCAGCGTCAGGGTCGTCTTGCCCGAGCTCTCGGGCCCGAAGATCTCCACGATGCGGCCGCGCGGCAGGCCGCGACCGCCGATCGCCAGATCGAGCGAGAAGGAGCCGGTGGGGATGCCCTTGAGCTCGACGAACGCGCTCTTCTCCCCCATGCGCATGATCGCGCCCTTGCCGTAGCTCTTCTCGATCTCCGCCATCGCCGCCCCGAGGGACTTGGCTTTCGTGGCGTCGAGCACGCTTTCGCGGGCGACGTCGCGAGCGGCAGCCGGGGACGCAGGGGATGAGGAAGCAGCTTGGGAAGCCGACGGGGTCGACATGGGCGAGGCCTTGGCAGGGGGTCGTGAGAGGGCGCGACGCGGAGCGTGCGCAGAACGGGTTGGTGTTGTCCAGACTCCCCCAGCGCCGCTTGCAGCCCGAAAAGCCCATCCAGGACGATGTGGATGGCCGCCGGGGCCTACGGTTCTGGGTTTGTTAGGGCCGACGCATCGTAGCTTCCGCGGGGTCTCGGGCAAGGGTCAGGGAGACAAAAAATCAGGCCGCGGAGCGCGGCTCAGCCCGAGGCCATGCCGGAGCAGGCCGGCGACCTCGGGCCAGAGGGCGCGCGCCCTCCACCAGGACCGTGGGCCAGGCTCCAGGCGGCCCGGAAAGCCTGAAAAAAATCAGACGGTGGTGATCTGCAGCAGCTCGTTGAAGCGCTGCTCGATCTCGGCGCGCCCGCGGCGGGCGATGTCCTCGATGCTGAAACCCTGCACGCAGAAGGAGGCGGTCACGGTGCCGTAGAGCATCGCGCGCCGCAGCGTGCGCGGCTCGATGTTGTCCGCCGCGGCGATCGCGCCCATGAACCCGCCGGCGAAGCAGTCGCCTGCGCCGGTCGGATCGACCACTTGATCGACGGGGTAGGCGGGCAGCGAAAAGTGCGCGTCCTCGCCGATCAGGAAGGCACCGTGCTCGCCCTTCTTGAGCAGCACGTAGCGCGGCCCCATCGCGAGCACCTTGCGCGCGGCGCGGATCAGGTTGCGCTCGCCGGCGAGCATGCGCGCCTCCTCGTCGTTGAGCACGATCCCGTCGACCTTGGAGAGCAGCTGCTTGAGGTCCGGCAGGAACTGCTCGATCCAGAAGTTCATCGTGTCGGCGACCACGAACTTGCGCTGCGGACACTGCGCGAGCGCCTCCAGCTGCACCTTCGGCTCGGCGTTGGCCAGGAACACGTAGCGCGAATCGCAGAAGGCCGCGGGCAGCTTGGGGTGGAAGTTCTCCAGCACGTTCAGGCGCGTGAACAGCGTGGTGCGCGTGTTCCAGTCGGCTTCGTAGCGGCCGCCCCAATGGAAGCTGTCGCCCGCCGCGCGCTCGACGCCCGAGGTGTCGACGCCGCGGCCGCGCAACAACTCGAGGTGCCGCTCCTCGAAGTCCTTGCCGATGATCCCGCACAGGCGCACCGGACAAAAGGTCGAGGCGGCGACGGCGAAGTAGACCGCCGATCCGCCCAAGGCGCGCGTGCGCCGGTCGAAGGGCGTCTCGATGTCGTCGTACGCCAGGGTTCCGAGCACCAAAAGGGACATGAGCGAGGGTTGGACAGGGGCCTGCGGGAAAAAAAAGGCCCATGAAGATAGCGTCGCGGGCCCGCGGCGCCGCGCTCCTTCGCCAACTATCGCGCGAGCCGCTACTCGGCCGGGGTCTCGCTCAGGCCTTTCATCTCGGCGAGCCGCGCGCTGCCGGGCACGAACAGGAACAGCCCCGCGACCAGGGAGATCGCCATCTGCAGCAGTCGGAACGTGATGCTCGTGGCCAGCCCGATCGCGGCCGAGGCGCCGAGCATGGCGAACAGGTAGCTGTAGGCCGCCTCGCCGAAGCCCCAGCCGCCCGGTGCGATCGGCAGCGCGCTGACGATGGTGGCGACCGGCGCGATGGCGAAGTAACTGGTGGAAGCGAGCACGGTGTCGCCGAAGGCGCGGCCGAGCACGAGGATCCCGCCGATCACCGTCAGGTGGTTGACGAAGGACAGCGCCACGCACAGCGAGAGCTCACCCGGCCGCGAGGAATAGGTCATCACCGCCTCGTCGAGCTTGGCGATCGTTCCGGCGAGCGGCAGGCGCGCCAGCAGCCGGTCGAGGCCGAGCATGCGGCGCAGTCCCCGGCTGAGCATCGCGACCGAGCCCAGCACGCCCGCCAGCGCCGCGACCAGCACCGGCGTGCGGATCTCCGCGAAGGTCTCGCCCGAGAGCAGCACGGCGAAAGCGGCCAGCAGCACCATGCACAGCAGGCCGAGCAGGCGGTCGAAGGCGATCGAGACCAGCGCGGCGTGTTTGTGCTGCGGGTGCGCGCGCGCGGCGAGCAGGGCCTTGACCAGATCGCCGCCGGTGATGCCCGGCACGACCAGGTTGAAGAACAGGCCCAGGCTGGTCAGGCGCAGCGACTCGTACCAGCTCACGCTCAGGCCCGCCGCGCGCAGCAGGCGCCACCAGCGCGTGACCACCAGCAGCTGCCCCAGGCTGAAGAGCGCCAGCGCCAGGATCAGGCCGCGGCTGTCCATCTCGCGGAACACGCGCAGCATGCCCGGCCGCCAATCCTCGCGCGGCCGGGGCGGATCCTCGCCCGTCGCCGCAGGTACGCTGCGCACCAGGGTCCAGGCACCTTCGGCGTCGAGGGCGCGCTGCGCCAGGGCCGCCGGCAATTCGGTCTGCTCCGTCCGCGGCCGGAAGCGCACGCGGTCGCTCTTCCACTCGCCCAGCAGCTCGCCCTCGACCTGCAGCTCGCCCGCGGGCCCGCCGAGGATCGCCACGTCGTTCCAGGGAATGATCCGAAACACCCAGGCCAGCGCCAGCGCGGCGAAGAGCAGCTGCAACGGCGTGCGCCAGCGCGCGAGCCGCGAACGGCGCTGTTGCGTCGGGACGGCTGTCGTGCGGCTGCTCACGGGCCCTGCGTTCGCGCGCCGCTAACGCGCCGCGGGAGCATTGCGCCCCTCCCACCAGGTTTCCCAGTCCTCCTCGCGCAGGCTCCGAAAACCCGCGCCGGAGACCGCGCCGAGCGTCGACATCGCGCTGACCCGCACGCGATCGGCCGGATGTCCGACGGCGATGTCGTAGAGGAGTTCGAGCTGGCCCTCGCGCTGGCTCTGCGCCGGATCGGTGCCTGTCTCGATGCTGGTTTGCGGCAGGCCGCGCACGCGCAGCAGCGCCAGCACCATCAGGTGCACTTCCTCGGCTTCGTCCTCGCGACCCAGGCGCAGGATCTCGCGCGCCAGGCGTTCGCTGCCCAGCGCGCGCACGCTGGCTTCGACCGCCGCGGCGCGCACGTAGGGGCTGGCGTCCGAGGCGCCGCGCGCCAGCGAGAGGTGGATCACGCGACGCTCGAGCTCGAGCACCAGGCGCCCCAGCTCGACGCGGTTCGGCGAGCGCCGGCCTTGGCGCTCGAGCAGCAGCGCCGCGGCGCTCAGCGCGCGCCGCGCGCCGTCGAGATCCAGGTTCAGCGCCGTCATCGCGGCGCAGGCCGGTTGCAGTTCGGGCAGGCTGATGCCCGCTTCCGGCCGGGCCAGGGCCTGCATCAGGCCGCTGAGCGCATCGCGCACGGCTTCGGGCGTGGCGGCCGGAACTACGGGCTCGACCCAGGGGTGTTCGGCCAGCTTCAGGCGCTCGCCCGCCTTGCCCAGCTCGTGCAGGCAGTACTGGCGCGAGATCTGCCAGGGATCGAGCGCGGCGAGGCGCGCGTAGGTCTCGATCTGGATCGCGCCGATCTTCGTGTCGCTCGAATCGCACTCCGAGAGCGCCTGCAGGTTGTCGACGCAGACCGAGAGCGGGTCCTTGATGCGTTCGGGCTCCTTGGCGGTGGTCTGCTCGCTGTCGCGCTGGATCAGGCCCGCGAAGCCGAAGCGGAAGACGTACTCGAAGTCGCTCATCTGCACCGCGATGCGCTTGTGGCGGCCGTCCTCCTCGTGCAGCTCGCGCACGTTGTAGGCGCGCGCGTCCACGACCTTGCACGCGGGCGCGAGCGCCAGGAGCAGCAGGCAGATCGAGCGCAGGGTCCGCACCTTCGCTCAGCAGCAGGAGCCGTGGACCGCTGCGTGCACCTCGCGTGCGGCGGCGGCCACGCGCTCGGGCGTGAAGCCCAGTTTCTCGAGCACCAATTCGCCCGGAGCCGAGGCGCCGAAACGATCGATGCCCAGCGCGACGCCCTGGTCGCCGACGTGGCGCTCCCAGCCGAAGCTGGCGCCTGCCTCGACCGAGACGCGCGACTTCACGTGGTGCGGCAGCACCGCTTCGCGGTAGGTCGCGTCCTGTGCCTGGAACAGCTCCCAGCTGGGCATCGAGACCACGCGCGCGCGCAGGCCCTCCTTGGCCAGCAGCTCGCGCGCGGCGAGACACAGCTGAACCTCCGAGCCGGTGCCGATCAGGATCACCTGCGGCGATCCGCCCTCGGCCTCGGCGAGCACGTAGGCGCCGCGTTCGACGCCCTGCGCAGCGAGTTCCTTCGAGCGCGGCAGCACCGGCAGCTTCTGGCGCGAGAGGATCAGGCAGCAAGGCCGTTTCGTCTGGGACAGCGCGACGCGCCACGCGTGCGCCGTTTCGTTGGCGTCCGCGGGCCGCAGCACGACCAGGTTGGGCATCGCGCGCAACGAAGCCAGGTGCTCGACCGGCTGGTGCGTCGGACCGTCCTCGCCCACCGCGACCGAATCGTGCGTCCAGACGCAGATCAGCGGCAGATGGCTGAGCGCCGCCAAGCGCACCGGCGGACGCATGTAATCGGAGAAGACGAAGAACGTCGAGACGAAGGGCCGCAGGCCGCCGTGGTAGAGCATGCCGTTGGCGATCGATCCCATCGCGTGCTCGCGCACGCCGAAGTGCAGGTTGCGGCCGACGGCGCCCGCGGCGTCGAAGGAGCCGCCCTTGTCGATCGCGGTTTTCGTCGAGCACGAAAGGTCCGCGTCACCGCCCAGGAACTCGGGCAGGCGCGCGGCCAGCGCGTTCTGCACCTTGCCGCCGGCGTCGCGCGTCGCCACCGAGGCGCCCGCTTCCCAGCTGGGCAGGTCCTTGGCGAAGTCCGCGGGCAGCTCGCGCGCCTGCGTGCGGCGCCATTCGGCGGCGAGCTCGGGGAAGTTCTTGGCCCAGGCCTCGAAGCGTTGCGACCACGCGCGGTGCGCCGCGGCGCCGCGCTCGCGCGCGCTGCCCAGGTGCGCGGCGGCCTCGGCGGGAACGTGGAAGGACAGGCTCGGGTCGAAGCCCAGGCGTTCCTTGGTGAGCGCGACCTCCTTGGGGCCCAGCGGAGATCCGTGCGCGTCGCTGGTGCCCTGCTTGGCGGGCGAGCCGTAGCCGATCGTGCTGTGCACGACGATCAGCGAGGGCCGCTGCGTCTCGCGCCGCGCCTCGACCAGCGCCTGGTGGATCGCCTCGACGTCGCTGTCGCCTTCCTGGACGTCGAGCACCTGCCAGCCGTAGGCGCGGTAGCGCGCGGCGACGTCCTCGCCGTCGAAGGCCAGCGAGGTCGGCCCGTCGAGCGAGATCCGGTTGGAGTCATAAAGGTAGATCAGCTTGCCGAGCTTCAGGTGGCCGGCGATCGACGCGGCCTCCGAGCTCAGCCCCTCCATCAGGTCGCCGTCGGAGACCAGCGCGTAGGTGTGGTGGTCGACGATCGTGTGGCCGGGCTTGTTGAAGCGGCTGGCCAGCGCGCGCTCGGCCAGCGCCATGCCGACGGCGTTGGCGCTGCCCTGGCCCAGAGGACCGGTGGTCGCTTCGACGCCGGGGGTCTCGTGCGCCTCGGGGTGACCGGGCGTGCGGCTGCCCCACTGGCGGAAGCGCTGGAGTTCCTCGAGCGAAAGCGCGTAGCCGCACAGGTGCAGCAAGGCGTAGAGCAGGGCGCTGCCGTGCCCGGCCGAGAGCACGAATCGATCGCGGTCGGGCCAGCTCGGATCCTGCGGGTCGTGGCGCAGGTGACGTTGCCACAACGCGTAGGCCATCGGCGCCGCGCCCAGCGGCAAGCCGGGGTGGCCCGAGTTCGCCTGCTGCACGATGTCGATCGACAGCGTGCGGATGGTGTTGACGCACAGCAGGTCGAGCGGGGTTTTCACGGCGGTCATGTGTCGTCCTCGGCTCCGAAAAAGGGGCGGCCCGTAGATTGGCCTCGCGCGAGCCTAGCGGCAAGCGCAAAGCTCGCGGAGGCCGCGGGTGCGCGCGCTGCCCCACCCGCCGGCGAAGTCGGCCCCGGACGCCGCCGCCGCGCTCGGCCTGCAACTCGGCTCGGCCGAACGTCTGTGCTACCCTCCCGCGCCTTGTTGAGTCGCTTGGAGACCCCAGCCCGCTGCTGACACAGGACCCCGGACAAAGGAACGATGGCTCTCACCGGTCTGCGAGTACGACAGGCGTTCGGCGAAACTGCACGGCGGGACACATGGTGGGCGCAACCCCTGGTTGTGTTCGCGGCGCTGTCCACGTTCATCGTCTACTCGACGTGGGCGGCCTTCCAAGGCGTGCACTACAGCTTCGGGCCGTACCTCTCCCCGTTCTACTCGCCGGAGATCTTCGGCGACTCGCCGCACAGTTGGTTCGGCCCCAAGCCGAGCATCTGGCCGACGTGGCTGCCCTTTTCGCCGGCGCTGCTGATCCTGTGGGCGCCTGGGCTGTTCCGCTTCACCTGCTACTACTACCGCGGCGCCTACTACAAGGCCTTCTGGTCCGACCCGCCGGCCTGCATGGTCGGCGAACCGCGCAACCAGTACCTGGGCGAGCGCTCGTTCCCGCTGATCCTGCAGAACGTGCACCGCTACTTCCTGTACATCGCGATCGTCTTCATCGGGCTGCTCGCGCACGACGTGTGGAAGGCGATGTGGTTCAGCGATGCCGCGGGCGGCGAGGCGCGCTTTGGCATCGGCGTGGGCACGCTGGTGCTGCTGCTCAACACGATCCTGCTCGGCGGCTACACCTTCAGCTGCCACTCGCTGCGCCACCTGCTCGGCGGCGCTCTCGATCGGCTCTCGGAGCACCCGGCGCGACTGCAGGCCTACCGTTGCGCGACCTGCATCAACGCCAAACACATGAATTTCGCCTGGTTCAGCCTGGTGTCCGTGGGCTTCTCGGACCTCTACATCCGCCTGTGCTCGATGGGCATCTGGCACGACTGGAGGATCCTGTGAAAACGGAGTACCAGACGCTCGAGCACGACGTGCTCGTGATCGGCGCCGGCGGCGCGGGCCTGCGCGCGGCGATCGAGGCTTCGGCGCAGGGCGCGCGCGTCGGCCTGGTGTGCAAGTCGCTGCTCGGCAAGGCGCACACGGTGATGGCCGAGGGCGGCATGGCAGCCTCGCTGGGCAACGTCGACGACCGCGACAATTGGCGCGTGCACTTCGCCGACACCATGCGCGGCGGCCAGTACCTGAACAACCCGCGCATGGCCGAGCTGCACGCGCAGGAGGCGGCGGCGCGCGTGCGCGAGCTCGAGGCCTGGGGCGCGGTCTTCGACCGCACGTCGGACGGGCGCATCCTGCAGCGCAACTTCGGCGGCCACCGCTACCCGCGGCTGGCGCACGTCGGCGACCGCACCGGCCTGGAGATGATCCGCACGCTGCAGGACCACGGCATCCACCAGGGCATCGACGTGCACATGGAGTGCACCGTGGTCGAGATCCTCAAGGACGCTGGACGCGTGTGCGGCGCATTCGCCTACGACCGCGAGCGCGGCCGCTTCCGCGTGTTCAAGGCGCCGGCGATCGTGATCGCCACCGGCGGGATCGGCCGCGCCTACAAGATCACCAGCAACTCGTGGGAGTACACCGGCGACGGTCAGTCGCTGGCCTACCGCGCGGGCGCCGAGCTGATGGACATGGAGTTCGTGCAGTTCCACCCCACCGGCATGGTCTGGCCGCCGAGCGTGCGCGGCATCCTGGTCACCGAGGGCGTGCGCGGCGAGGGCGGCGTGCTGCGCAACAAGGCCGGTCGTCGTTTCATGTTCGACGACATCCCCGACAACTACAAGAACCAGACCGCCGACAACGAGGACGAGGGCTGGCGCTACACGCAAGGCGACAAGAACGCGCGCCGGCCGCCCGAGCTGCTCACGCGCGACCACGTCGCGCGCTGCATCGTGCGCGAGATCAAGGCCGGCCGCGGCAGCCCGCACGGCGGCGTGTTCCTCGACATTTCCTGGATCAAGGAGCGGCTGTCGGGCGCGCCCGAGCACATCAAGAAGAAGCTGCCCAGCATGTACCACCAGTTCAAGCAGCTGGCGGGCATCGACATCACCGCCGAGCCGATGGAAGTCGGCCCGACCACCCACTACATGATGGGCGGCGTGCGCGTCGATGCGCAGTCGCAGATGTCGCGCGTGCCCGGCCTGTTCGCGGCGGGCGAGAGCGCGGCGGGACTGCACGGCGCGAATCGCCTCGGCGGGAACTCGCTCTCCGACCTGCTGGTCTTCGGCAAGCGCGCCGGCGAGTTCGCCGCGAAGTACGCCGCGGAGCACAAGGCGACGGCGATCGACGAGGCGCAGGTCGAAGAGGTCGCGCGCAAGACGCTCGAGCCCTTCGAACGCGGCGGCGAGGCGGAGAACGCCTACGCCGTGCAGCACGCGCTGCAGGAGATGATGCAGGACCTGGTCGGCATCGTGCGCACCGACGCCGAGATGCGCCGCGCGGTCGAGGGCCTGGCCGGGCTGCGCGCGCGGGCGAAGAAGGTGCGCGTCGAAGGCAACCGCGAGTTCAACCCCGGCTGGCACACCGCGCTCGACCTGGAGAACCTGCTGATCGTTTCCGAGGCGATCGCGATCTCGGCGCTGGAGCGCCAGGAGAGCCGCGGCGCGCACTTCCGCGACGACTTCCCGGAGAAGAGCGCGGAGTGGTCCAAGTACAACCTGGTGATCGAGCGCGCGCCGGACGGCTCGATGAAGCTCGCGCGCGCGCCGCTGCCGGCGCTGAGCGACGCGCACAAGCAGATCATCGAGGAGATGGCCAAATGAGCAAGGCGACGTTCCGGATCTCGCGCGGCGACGTCGGCGGCACGCGCAGCGTGGACTACACGACCGAGGTCGGCGAGGGCATGGTCGTGCTCGACGCGGTGCACCAGATCCAGGCCGAATCCGCGCCGGACCTGGCCGTGCGCTGGAATTGCAAGGCCGGCAAATGCGGTTCGTGCTCGGCCGAGATCAACGGCATGCCCAAATTGATGTGCATGACGCGCCTGTCCGACCTCGACCTCGCCGAGCCGGTCACGATCCAGCCGCTGCGCGCCTTCCCGATCCTCAGGGACCTGGTCACCGACGTGTCCTGGAACTTCGAGGTCAAGAAGCGCATCAAGAAGTTCAAGCCGCGGCCTCCCGACGCGCCGGACGGCAGCTGGCGCATGAGCCAGACCGACGTCGACCGCGTGCAGGAGTTCCGCAAGTGCATCGAGTGCTTCCTGTGCCAGGACGTGTGCCACGTGCTGCGCGAGCACCACAAGCACGCCGAGTTCATCGGCCCGCGCTTCTTCGTCTACACCGCCGCGCTGGAGATGCACCCGCTCGACGTCGAGGACCGGCTCGCCGACCTGAAGCAAAGCGACGGGCTGGGCTTCTGCAACATCACCAAGTGCTGCACCAAGGTCTGCCCCGAGGGCATCACGATCACCGACAACGCGATCATTCCGCTGAAGGAGCGCGTCGTCGACCGTTTCTTCGACCCCTTGCGCATGTTGATCGCGAAGATCACCGGCTAGGAGGCTCTGGCGTGTTCCCGCTCAAGCAGCTCAAGAAGGACGCAATCCCCGCCGCGCTCGAGAAGGCCGAGCGCTACCGCGTGCTCAACGAACCGACCGAAGCCGAGAGCATCTGCCTCGACGTGCTCGACGTGGATCCGGCGAACCAGCAGGCGCTGATCACGCTGTTGCTGGCGCTGACCGACCAGTTCCAGAAGTCGCGCGGCGAGACCTTCGCCCGCGCCTTGGCGCTGCTGGAACGCGTGGACGGCGCCTTCGAGAAGCAGTACTACCGCGGGATCCTCTTCGAGCGCAGCGCCAAGGCGCGCCTGAGTCAGGGCCATCCGGGCGCGCGCTACAGTGCCTTCGAGGAGTTCAGCGAGGCGCTGCAGCGTTTCGAAGCCGCGATCCCGCTGCAGCCCGCGGGCCACGACGACGCGGTGCTGCGCTGGAACACCTGCGCGCGCTACCTCAACGGACACCCCGAGGTTCATCGCGAGCCGCAGGGCGAACACAACGAACCGATGCTCGAATAGAGCGCCCCCACCGCCCACCGAGGTCCCCGCCATGCACCTTTCCACGCACAACTGGATGCGCGCCGAACCGCTCGAAGTCACGCTCAAGCGCATCAAGCGACTGGGCTTCGAGAGCATCGAGATCAGCGGCGAGCCCAAGCAGTATCCGCCCAAGGACTGCCGGCCGCTGCTCAAGCAGCACGGAATCCGCTGCTGGGGCGCGGTGACGCTGACGCTGGGCGATCGCAACCTGGCCGCCAAGGACCCCAGGCAGCGCGCGGCCACCGTCGATTACATGAAGTCGGTGGTCGACATGGTCAAGGAGCTCGAGGGCAGCGAGATCACGATCGTGCCGGCCACGGTCGGCAAGGTCGCGCCCGACGGCAATCCCGAGGAGGAATGGGGCTGGGTCGTCGCCGGATTGCAGGAGGTCTACGCGCTGACGGAGAAGAGCGGCGTGCGCATCGCGCTCGAGCCGCTCAATCGCTTCGAGACCTATTTCCTCAACCGCGCCGACCAGGCGATGGCGCTGGCCAAGGCGGTCGGCCCCAATTGCGGCGTGTGCCTGGACGTGTTCCACATGAACATCGAGGAAAAGGACATGCACGCCGCGATCCGACTCGCGGCGCCGCGCCTGACCGACGTGCACGTGGCCGAGAACAACCGGCTCGCCCCGGGCATGGGCGCGATCGACTGGAAGAAGTTCGTCGCGACGCTGAAGGAGTGCAACTACAAGGGCGCGCTGACCATGGAAGCCGTGGCGCCGGTCGACCGCACGCCGGTCTCGCCCTGGCCCAACCAGGTCGAGAAGAACCCGGTCGACATCTCACCCGAGCAGCTCAAGTTCATCCAGGACCACGGCTCGAGCCTGCTGTCCGAGGAGTTCTACACGATGCTCTACGAGACGGCCTCGCGCACGCTGCTGCCCCTGATCCGCTGATGCGCGCGTGAAGATCCAAAGCGTCGAAGCCAGCTGGCTGCACGTCCCGCTGCCGGCCGAGAAGCAGCACCGCTCGGACTTCGGACGCATCACGGCCTTCGACGGTGTGCTGGTCTGCGTGCGCAGCGAGGGCGGCCTGGTCGGCTACGGCGAGGCCAAGCCCGCGGTCGGCAGCAGCGGCAGCGGCGCCGCGCTGGCGGCGATCGTGAACCACGAGCTTGCGCCGCTGCTGGTCGGCCAGGACGCGTCGCAGATCGGCGCGCTGAACGGGCGCATGCTCAACGGTCCGCGCGCGACGCTGGCCGCGCGCGCGGGTCGCGCGATGCCGATCCTGGGCCGCCGCGGCGTGCACCAGTCGGCGATCGCCGGCGTCGACCTCGCGCTGTGGGACCTGCTGGCGCGCTCGCGCGGCTGCTCGGTGCTGGCGCTGATCGGCGGCGCGTGCCGGCCTTCGATCCCGGCCTACGCCAGCGGCGGCTGGGCGGGCGAGCAGCAGCTCGCCGAGGAGCTCGGCCGCTACGTCGAGCAGGGATTCCGCGCGATCAAGATGCGCGTGGGTGCGATGGACGGCGGCGTGCGCAGCAGTCTGGCGCGCGCGCGCGCCGCGCGTGCCGCGCTCGGGCCGGGCATCGCGCTGATGGTCGACGCCCACGGCACGATGAACGTCGCCGAGGCCAAGCGTTTCTGCGCCGCGGCGGCCGAGCTCGAGCTGCGTTTCGTCGAGGAACCGGTCGCCTCCGACGACCGCGCCGGTCTGGCCGAGGTGCGCCGCAGCTCCGCGCTGCCGATCGCCGCCGGCGAGAGCGAGACCTCGTGCTTCGACTTCGCCGAACTGCTCGAGCGGCGCGCGATCGACGTGCTGCAGCCCGACCTGGCCATCGCCGGCGGCTTCAGCGAGGGCCAGCGCATCGCCGCGCTGGCCTGGGCGCATCGACTGGAGCTCGCGCCGCACTGCTGGGGCTCCGCGCTGAGCTTCCAGGCCGCGCGCACCCTGGCCCTGGCCGCGCCCGCGGGCACTTTCGTCGAGGTGCCGATGGGCGGCGCGCCGCTGCTGCGCGACATGGCGCAAGTCGACCTCTCGTTGCACGATGGGACGCTGCTGCCGCCCCAGGGTCCAGGCTGGGGCGTCGAGCCCGATCCCGCCTTCGTGAAACACTTCACGCGCAGCTGAGCAGCATGGCCGCCGACGCCCACATCCAGCACGTCAACGTCAACGTCGACGACCTCGCCGCGGCGGTCGCGTTCTACCGCGACGTGCTCGGCCTGGCGCTCGATCCGACGCCCGACCAGGGCTTCGAGTCGCAGTTCTTCCGCATCAACGCGCGCCAGCAGATCCACATGAACGTGATCGCCGACGCGCGCCCCTTCCGCGGGCACTTTTGCCTCGAGGTCGGCGACTTCATGGGCGTCTTCGGCCGCGCCAAGGCAGCCGGCGCGATCGACGTCACGCCCTGGGGCCGCGTGCGCGCGCTGCCCAACGGCAAGATGCAGATGTTCGTGCGCGACCCGCACGGCAACCTGATCGAGATCGCAAGCGCCGCCGATTCGGTGATCGATCCGGGGCTGTTCCGCGACGAGCTGGTCGAGCCCGAACGCGGCGTCTACCGCATGGCGCCCGGCGCCGTCGTCGGCCGCCACGAAACGCGCTGAGCTTCGCGCGCATGATCCTGCTGCTCGAAAGCCTGCATCCCGAAGCGGAAGCCGTGCTCGCCAGCGCGGCAGAATTGCTGCGCGCCGCCGACCCCAACCAGCCCCCCGCCGATCTCGCGCGCGTGCGCGCAATCCTCACGCGCGGCCGCGGCCGCATCACCGACGCCCTGCTGGCGCGCTGTCCTTCGCTCGAGGTCATCGCGCGCGCCGGCGCGGGACTCGACAACCTCGACACCGCCGCCGCCGCGCGCCGGCACATCCCGGTGGTCTTCGCGCCGGGCGCGAACACGAACACGGTGGCCGAGCACACGCTGGCGCTGATGCTCGACCTCGCGCGCGGCATCACCCGCAGCGCGCGTTCCGTCGCGGCCGGCCGCTGGGAAGAGCGCGCGAACTACCGCGGCGACGAACTTTCGGGCATGACCCTCGGCATCGTCGGCTTCGGCAGCATCGGCCAGCGCGTGGCTCGGCTCGCCGAGGCCTTCGGCATGCGCATCGTCGTCGCGCAGCACCCCGCGCGAACGAGCGCCGACGACGACTTCCCGCGCGCGCCCTTGCACGAGCTGCTGGCCGCCGCCGACGTGATCAGCCTGCACGTGCCGCTGACGCCCGCGACGCGCCTGATGCTGGGCGCGCGCGAATTCGCGCGCATGAAACGCGGTGCGCTGCTGGTCAACACCGCGCGCGGCGCATTGATCGACATGCCCGCCTTGCGCGCGGCGCTTTCCAGCGGCGCCCTCGGCGGATTTGCCGCCGACGTGCTCGACGTCGAGCCGCCGGCGGCGGACGAAGTCCTGCTGGCCGCCGACAACGTGCTGCTCACGCCACACGTCGCATCCTTGACCGCCGCGACCTACCGCAGCCTGTGCCTCTGCACCGCGGAGAACGTCGTGCGCGTGCTGCGCGGCGAAGCGCCCCAACCGCGCTGCGTGTTCCGCGGCGGTGGCTTGGGGTAGGGAGCCTCGGCTCCGAAGCTACCCGAGCATCGATCACGGCAGGCGCAGCCAGCGCCGCGCACGGGCTCGAGACTCGGTCCGGCGCGGAGCAGATCCATCATCGCCGTTCGGATGGCAGGTTGGAGCGAGGTCCACGCGCGGACGAGTTCTGCCCAGTCCGCGTCGACGGTGCCTGGAAGGCCAAGCACGGCGCCGAGACGCTCCGATTGCTCCGGGAGGCTCCCGCCGCAAGGCCTCGCAGTAGCTGTGGATCTCCCGCCGAGCGATGGTGGTGGAGGCGGCGGGAATCGAACCCGCGTGCCGGGATCCATCCACAACAAGTATCTACGTGTGTAGCGCGAGTTTTGGTTCTCGCTGCCCTTGCGCTCTCACGCTTGCTCGCGGGCAGCCAACCCCGGTACTTCTCGCTCGATCGCCCCGGGGTGGAGCTCTCGTGGCCAGCCCGCTGATGACGTCCATGCACAGCCGCGGGCGTTCCGCGCGTGGACGGCTGCCTACTTAATTAGGCAGCGAGAGCGTAATCATTGGCTGTTTAGGCCGTCCCGAGCTGGATTTTACGGGGAGGCTCGAGATCCCCGACACGCAACCTGGAGCAGCCGGAAACCGGTCGAGACCGGTGCGCCCCCACGGCAACCACTCTAGGCCATCGGGCGCGGATCTGCTAGCGGCGGCGGGAGAGCGCGCGCTCGATCTCGCGCTTGTCGGTGCGCTCGCGCTGCGTCTCGCGCTTGTCGTAGAGCTTCTTGCCCTTGGCCAGGCCCAGGCTGAGCTTCACGCGGCTGCCCTTGAAGTACAGGGACAGGGGCACGATGGTCACGCCGCGCTCCTTGACGCGCTTGTCCCAGAGGGCGAGTTCCTTCTTGTGCGCCAGCAGCTTGCGTTCGCGCGTCGGCGGGTGGTTGTGCACGTTGCCCTGGCGGTACTCGGGGATCGTGGCGTTGACCAGGAACAGCTCACCCTTGCGGAAGTAGGCGTAGGCCTCCGCCAGCGAGCACTGGCCCTGGCGCAGGCTCTTGACCTCGGTGCCGGTGAGGGCGATGCCGAACTCGAGTTCCTCCAGGATCTCGTACTCGTGGCGGGCCTTGCGGTTGGTCGCCAAGGGGCGCAGCTTCGGTTCTTCGCTCGGAGATGCCATGTGCACGCCCAGGATAGCCCGCCGCGCGCGGCCTCCCCGCGGCATTCACGCGTGAGCACGACCGGAATCGCGTTCGATGGTTGACCGCGCGCTCGGCTCGCCCTACCCTCCCGCGCCTGACAACTGGAAGCCCGGGTGGCGGAATTGGCAGACGCGCAAGGTTCAGGTCCTTGTTCCCTTTACCGGGAGTGGGGGTTCGACCCCCCCCTCGGGCACCAACAACACGGCCGTGAGTCCGGAGCGATCCGGGCCGCGGCCGCTGTCGTTCCCAAGACGTCGCGCGCGGCATCGCGCGCGGCTAGCTAGAAGGAGTTGTCCTTGGGCCAGAACACGATCGAGACCAGCACGAGCACGACGATGACGGCCAGGGCGATCACCGCGATCCAAGCCGCGAGGCCCACGCTTCAGTTCCCCTGCCCGCCCGGCGCGCGGTAGACCAGGATCGCGCGCGCGCCCATGTCGCCGGGCAGCTTGTGTTCCCAGACCGTGTCGAGCCGGAAGCCCAGCCGCTCGGCCTCGCGCTCCGCGGCGCGCACCTCGCGCGACCACGAGGCGCCCTTGAGCATCACCAGGTCCTTGTGCGAGTGCTTGACCTTGCGCAGGAGGCGCACGTTTTCGCGCACCGAGCTGACCGCGCGCACCATCAACATGTCGTAGCGATGGCGAGCGAGGTGTTCTTCGGCGCGCTCCCAGGTGGCGCTCGCGCGCGTCATGCCCAGCGCGGCCAGCGTCTCGTTGACGAAGTCGATGCGCTTCTTCGTCGAATCCAGCAGGACGACCTTGGCCTGCGGCTCGGCCAGCGCCACCGGCACTCCGGGAAAGCCGGCGCCCGTGCCCAGGTCGAGCACGGTGCGGCCCATCAGCGGCAGCAGGCGCGTCGCGCGCCAAGAGTCCAGGTAGTGCTTCGCGGCGACTTCGCGCGGGGCGACGATCGCGGTCAGGTTCATGCGCTGGTTGCCCTGCAGCACCAGGCGCGCGTGCTGCGCGAATTGATCGAGCACCGCGGGCGCGATGTCCTCGTTCTCGAAGGCCCATTGCATCGCCGCGCGCAGCTCGTCGAGGCTGGGGACCGGCGTGTCCTTGTGCGCCAGGACGAGGTCGGGGTCGTCGCTGGCCGAGCTGGGGATCTCGAGCTCCTCCGCCGCCGCCGCCGATTCCGCACCGGCCGGCTTCGGCTGGGGCGCGGCCTCGGCAGCGCGCTCGGGGTCGCGCGGATCAGGGTTGTCTTGGCCCGCGGGAGGGCGCTTGGCTGCGCTCATGGTCGGTGAATTGGCAGGCCAGCAGGGATTCGAACCCCGAACCTACTGATTTGGAATCAGTCGCTCTAACCGTTGGAGCTACTGGCCTAGCAGGCGGGGGAAGGTACTCGATGCCGCGCGCAGGGACAAGCCGCGCAGCACGCGCTCGCGCCGCAGGTTCGCGACTGTAGAGTGGCGGCTTGGAGGCACCGCCGTCGCCGCGACGCGGGGGTCTCCTCCCCACCATGCTGCCCCCGAGGACATGAGCCGCGACGAGCCGAACGGCCAGAGACTTTCGCCGACCCCGGCGCCGCAACTGCGTGTGGTGCCCGCGCGCGAGATCCCGCCCGCGCTCCTGGATCAGGATGCGCTGCGGGTCGTCTCGCGGCTGCAACGCTCGGGCTACCAGGCCTACCTCGTCGGCGGTTGCGTGCGCGACCTGCTGCTCGGGCGACGGCCCAAGGACTTCGACGTGGCCACGGCGGCGCACCCGCGCCAGGCGAAGCGCCTGTTCGCGAACGGGCGCATCATCGGCCGTCGCTTCCGGCTCGTGCACGTCTCCTACGGACAGCACATCATCGAGACCGCGACGTTCCGGCGCGCGCCGGAGGACGACAAGTCGACCAGCGACGACCTGCTGATCACCGAGGACAACGAGTTCGGCACCGCGGCCGAGGACGCGGTGCGCCGCGACTTCACGATCAACGCGCTGTTCCTCGACCCGGCGCGGCACGAGATCCTCGACTACGTCGGCGGCCTGGCCGACCTCGAACGCGGCTGTCTGTGCACGATCGGCGACCCCTTCGTGCGCCTGGCCGAGGACCCGGTGCGCATCCTGCGCGCCGTGAAATTCGCGACGCGCCTGGGTTTTCGCATCGACGACACGACCTGGGACGCGATGTGCGAGCTCTCGCAGGACCTGTCGCGCTCCGCCAAGCCGCGCGTGCTCGAGGAGATCCTGCGCCTGATGCGCTCGGGCACGGCGCTGGGCGCGTTCCGCATGCTGCGCGCTTGCGGCGCGCTGGGCGTGATCCTGCCCGAGGTCGACCGCTACCTGGGCAGGCGCGACGATCCCGATCCCGCGGCCCACGACCGCGCCGACCAGTTCTGGCGCCTGCTCGAGGCGCTCGACGCCTTCGTGCACGCCGGCCAGCAGCCCACGACCGCGGTGTGCATCGCCGTGCTGTTCCTGCGCGTGATCGAAGCCGAGACCGATCCGGCGACGCGCACGCTTCGCGGGCCGCCGCCCGAGGACCTGTTCGAGGTCACCGGCGAGGTGCTCGAGCCCTTCGCCTTGGCGGCGCGATTGCCGCGCAAGGACTGCGCCGGCGCACGGCGCATCATCTCGCTGCAAAAGCGCTTCACACAGCCGGCGTCCAAACGTTTCCGCCCGGCGCATTTCCTGCGCAGCGAGGACTTCCTCGAAGCGCTCGGCCTGTTCCGGCTGCGCTCGATGGCCTGGGGGCAGGGCTGGGACGTCTACGAAGCCTGGGTGCAGCGGCATCGCCTGGCCCAGGAGTCCCCGCCCCCCGCGGGCAGCGAGGCGGAGCAGGATCCCGGGTTGGAGCAGGTCCCGGGCGCGCGCCGTCCGCGGCGGCGGCGCCGTCGCTCGCGGCGCGCAGGCGCGGAGCCCGGTGCCGCCGCCGTCGAAGCTCCCGACGCGGAAGACTGACGGCGCGCGGAATCCGGGGTAGAGTTCGCACGTTCGCAGCTCGCTTCCCTCTGGGGTCGCCGGCGGCCGTGCTCGGATCTGCGGGTTGCGCAGCTCCGCGAGCGTCCGGGCTGGTGCCCCGCGCGGGAGGGAAGTGGGCGGGCCAGGTCGGTCGCCGAGGTTGCTTGTCCCAATCCGGCGCTCCGCTCGAGGCCCGCGGACCCGGCGTGCGGGCGGGGAAGAGGCTGGATGCAGCCTCCCCCGCCGCGCCGCGCCCATGCCGCGCCGCGCCCCAGCGGCGCGCCCCAGCGGCGCGCCCCTGCGGCGCGCCCCTGCGGCGCGCCCCTGCGGCGCGCGCCCGCCTGAAATCGGCCGCCCGGAGTCGCGAGCGCCGCTCGCCTTCCCCTGCGGGCCTCGGCGGCGGCCCGGATTCCGTGGCCCGAAGCTTGTCGTCCCCTGCGGGCCCCGGCGGCAGCTCTAGGTCCGCGGCCCGCCGCTCGCCGTGCGCTGCGGGCCTCGGCGCGGCCCGGATTCCGTAGCCCGCCGCTTGTCGTCCCCTGCGGGCCCCGGCGGCAGCTTTAGGTCCGCGGCCCGCCGCTCGCCGTGCGCTGGGGGCCTCGGCGGCGGCCCTGATTCCGTAGCCCACCGCTTGTCGTCCCCTGCGGGCCCTGGCGGCTGCTCCAGGTCCGCGGTCCGCCGCTCGCCGTGCGCTGCGGGTCTCGGCGGCGGCCCTGGGTCCGTGGCCCGACGCTTGCCATCCCCCGCGGACCTGGGCGGCGGCCCTCGGCCCGGGCTGCGGATCGGGCTCGCTCCTGCAGGTGACGGCCGGCCCGGCGCTGTGGCATCTTGGGGGCCATGACCACGCCGCGGAGCTTGCCCGGTCGGATGTCCAGGTTCGCCGGGACGGCGGCGCTGGCCCTGCTCGTCGGCCACAACCCGGCGCTCGGCCTGGCCCCTGCCCAGGACAAGGCCGCGACCGCCAAGCCCGAGCTGAGCGAAGAGCGCCTGCGCGAGGCCTGGTCTTTCCTGCTGCCCAACGAGCAGGAGGACGCCGCCAACTACCTGCGCGAGTCGGCGCGCCACCTGGAGAGCTTCCAGCAGGGGCTGATCGACTTCGCCCTGAGCTTGGAGCCGCGCGACAGGAGCCAGCTGCCCATCGCCGCGCCGACGCCGTTCTTCGCGCCCGAGCTGCACGCTCCCGGGCAGCCGATCGCGCGCCAGCGCCTGAACGAGGACGACTCACGCGCGAAGAAGCAGCGCGCGAAGATGCTGGCCGCGGTGCCCAAGACCGGCCTGGTCAGCGCCTGGAGCTACGACTGGGGCGCGCGCGAGGTGCAGCGCTGCGGCGACGACCTCGATCCGACGCGCGTGTTCTTCAATGCGCTGGCGGGCTTCGCGCCCGATCTCGATCTCGGGCAGGCGCTGATCGAGCGCGCGCTCGACGACGGTGCGCAGCAGAAGTCGCTGGCCGCTTTTTCCCACGCCTACACCGACCGCAGCGGGAACGTCTACCCCGGCCTGACGCTCTACGACGCGTGGTGCTCGGCGACCGAGATGGAGATGCCCGACGTCGACGTGCTCGGCGTGATCCACACGCTGGCGGACGACTGGAAAACCTGGGTCGCGCCGGTGCCCGACAGCCGGCACGACGCGCTGTACGCGAAGGTGTTCACGTACTTCCAGCCGGCCAAGCGCCATCGCGGCTTGCGCACGGCGCTGGCGATGAGCTTCTTCAGCGGCAGCATCGCCTTGCGCGACGGCTACATGGGCCACCGCGACCGCTTCCACAGCTTTTGGGACGAGAACGGCTCGCTGCCCGAGAAGCTGGCCGCGCAGCTGCCCGACAGCGAGCGCTGGGCCGAGTTCCTGGAGAAGTGGTCGGAGCGCATCGACAACGACACGCCGCTGACTCTGCGCGGCCAGACTCGCCGCGCGACCCTGGACCAGGATGCGGAGCGCGTGCGCGCCACGGCGCTGGCGATCCTGAAGGAGTTCGGCGCCCTGGACCGCAAGTCGCGGCCGCCGCCTCCCGCTCCGCGCGTGCCCGAAGAGCACAAGAAGTGACACCGCGGTCGCTATGATGCGCTGCTTCGAAGCGCCCTCGCCGCCCCTCGAACCTCCCCGCTCCCGTCCCTGCGAATCCGACGTGCGCCGCTGGCGCGACCACTCCCATGAGCTTTCACAAGGAACTTGAAACCACCGTTCGCGTGTTGACCGCGGCCGGCAAGGGCATCCTCGCCGCCGACGAGTCCACCGGAACGATCGGCAAGCGTTTTGCCTCGATCAACCTGGAGAACGTCGAGGAGCACCGCCGCGCCTACCGCGAGATGCTCTTCACCACGCCGGGGATCGAGAACCACATCAGCGGCGTGATCTTCTACGAGGAGACCCTCGGCCAGAAGACCAAGGACGGCACCTCCTTCCCGGCGCTGCTGGCGAAGAAGGGCGTGGTCCCGGGCATCAAGGTCGACAAGGGCACGCAGACGCTGCCCGCCAGCGCGGGCGAGCTGGTCACGCAGGGCCTCGACGGGCTGTCGGAACGCCTGAAGCAGTACAAGCTGCTGGGCGCGCGCTTCGCCAAGTGGCGCGCGGTGATCACCATCGGCGAGGGCATCCCCTCCAGCCTGTGCATCGACGCCAATGCGCACGCGCTGGCGCGCTACGCCGCGCTGTGCACCGAGGCCGGCATCGTGCCGATCGTCGAGCCCGAGGTGCTGATGGACGCCGACAATTCGGTCGAGCGCTGCTTCGAGGTCACCTCCGCCACGCTGGACGCGGTGTTCCGCGAGCTCTACCGCCAGCGCGTCGTGCTCGAGCACATCCTGCTCAAGCCCAACATGGTCGTCTCGGGCAAAAAGTGCGCGGCACAAGCCGGCGTCGCGCAGGTCGCCGAGCTGACGCTGCGCTGCTTCCGCAACCACGTGCCCGCCGCGGTGCCCGGCATCGTGTTCCTCTCCGGCGGGCAGAGCGACGAGGATGCGACCGCGCACCTCGACGCGATGAACCGCATGGGCCCCAACCCCTGGCCGCTGTCCTTCTCCTACGGTCGCGCGCTGCAGGCACCGGCGATCAAGGCCTGGGCCGGCAAGAGCTCCAACTGGAAGGCCGGCCAATCCGCGCTGCTGCACCGCGCACGCCTGAACGGCGCCGCCCAGCAAGGCAAGTACAGCGCAGACATGGAGCGCGAGGTCGCCAAGAGCGCGTCGTAGTTGCCGATACGGTGCCAGGCACCGCACCTGCACACGAACCGGCGCGCGTGGAAACGGTGCCAGGCATCCGTCCACCCCCCGTGAGCCCCCGCCCCCGGCG
>Ga0315910_10000537_pt1 | contig 37571 bp, 29 predicted proteins | sample EdamamesoilMG_FD_204470 | JGI IMG/M metagenome (GOLD analysis project Ga0315910, IMG submission 204470) | Garden soil microbial communities collected in Santa Monica, California, United States - Edamame soil | ecosystem: Environmental > Terrestrial > Soil > Garden | place: USA: California...
GGCCTCGGCGGATCGCCCTCGCCCTCGCTCATGGTGATCGGCACCGTCGTCAACAGCCAGTTCTGGGGCCGCGACCCGGGCTTCGTCGCGCCGAACAACACGACGTTGAGCGACGGGTTGGAATACACGATCTGTCCTTGATCTGGGTGGACTTGTCAACTCCTCGTTGACGGTCGCGCTGTTCTGGCTGTTCGAGGCCGGCTGCCCTGTGGTGGCTGGCCTCGATCGCTCGATGCACGGTCGGGCCGAGCACGCCAGGCGTTGGCCAATGGCTCGGGGGAAGCCGCAAGACGCGCGCGTCCGGAGCCCGCCAGGCGTTGGCCAATGCCTCGGAGAGAGCCGCAAGACGCGCGCGCATGGTGGCGATTTCCTCGCCGTGCTAGGGTGACTCGGGCGACTGACAGCGGGTCTGTGGGTCGCCACGGCCGTGAAGTCACGCTCGGTCGAGTTCGTGTCCTCATCCAACGTTCCTGCGTCGAAGGAGGCCGGTCATGTGCATCCAAGGATTTCGACGGTCCGCGAGTGCCGCGCTCGGGCGCGATGCGCGGCGGCAAGACCCCAAGGCGCTTTCGGACAGCCGAGGACTCGCGAGCTTCGCCGCGGTGTGCCTGATGGCCTGCGGAGCGACGCACGCGCTCGCCCAAGGCGAGGTCGTCGGCTGGGGCTGGCAGGTCTTCGACAGCTCCTGGAATCACGAGGCCTTCCTTCAAATCGCCGTGGGGAACGCGCACACGCTGGCGCTGCGCGGCGACGGCACGGCGGTGGCTTGGGGAACCAGTTCCTACTACGGCGCTTGCAGCGTGCCACCGCTTCCCGCGGGCCTGGTTTGGACCGAACTGGCGGCGGGCTGGCAGCACAGTCTGGGGCTGCGCAGCGACGGTTCCGTCGTGGCCTGGGGCAACAACGAACATGGCCAGAGCAGTGTGCCGCCGCTGCCGCCGGGACTGAGCTACGTCGCCGTGGCGGCGGGTGGCGATCAAGGCGTGACCTTCAGCCGCTATCACTCGCTGGCGCTGCGCAGCGACGGCTCGATCGCGGCCTGGGGCAGCAACAACGAAGGCCAGTGCAATGTTCCGCCGCTGCCCCCGGGCCTGAGTTTCACGAGCGTTTCGGCGGGCGCGTTCCACTCCGCCGCGCTTCGGAGCGATGGTTCGCTCGTGGCGTGGGGAGCCAACGACGGCGGGCAATGCAGCGTGCCTGCGCTGCCCGTGGGGCTGAGCTACGTCGATGTGTCGGCGGGCATGGAACACAGTGTGGCCCTGCGCAGCGACGGCCAACTGCTGGCCTGGGGCAACAACGTCGCCGGTCAGTGCAACGTGCCCGCGCTGCCGGCGGGCTTGAGCTACGTCGAGGCATCCGCCGGCTGGGCGCACACCGTGGCACGACGCAGCGACGGCTCGGTCGTGGCCTGGGGCTACAACGTCTGGGGCCAGTGCAACGTGCCTGTCCTCCCGCCAGGCCTGAGTTTCGCCGAAGTGGCGGCCAGCAAGTACTTCACGGTCGCACGGCGCAGCGACGGCTTGATCGTCAGCTGGGGCAGCAACAATGAATGCCAGCGGAACGTGCCCGCGCTGCCGCAGGGCGATAGCTACGTTGCGCTGGCCGCAGGCTCCAGGCACAACTTGGCGCTCACCAGCGCCGGCGCGATCGTGAGCTGGGGCGACAGCACCTGGGGCCAAGGCAGCGTGCCCACGTTGCCGGCGGGCCTGGTCTATGTCGGCGTGACCGCGGGCTCGGGGCACAGCGCGGCCTTGCGCAGCGATGGTTCGATCGTGGCCTGGGGTCGCAATGTGGAGGGCCAGTGCAACGTCCCGGCCTTGCCCTCGGGGCTGAGCTACGTCGAAGTCAAGGCGGGCCCGATACACACGCTCGCGCGCCTCAGCGATGGATCGGCGGTCGCCTGGGGTTCCAATGGCCTGGGCCAGTGCAATGTGCCGCCGCTGCCGCCGGGCGAGCACTACGTCCAGCTGGCCGGCGGCGTCTTTCACAGCTTGGCGCGGGGCGGCGGCGGTTGGGTGCGTGCCTGGGGAAGCAACCTCAACCACCAGTGCAACGTCCCGGCGTTGCCTGCAGGACTGAGCTTCCTCGACATCGCAGCCGGCAACAAGCACAGCGTCGCGATCCGCAGCGACGGTGCCGTCGCGGCCTGGGGCGCCAACTATTCAGGTCAGCTCAACGTCCCGACGCTGCCGATGGGAGTCAGCTTCGTCGAGTTGGCGGCCGCGGGCTCGGATCACACCGTGGCTCGCTGCAGCGACGGTTCGGTCGTGGCTTGGGGACGGACCCAGGAAGGCCAATGCGCGGCGCCGGCGCGGCCGCCTGGGCAGCTCTACGTGGAGGTGGCGGCAGGCCAGGAGCACTCGCTCGCCCGCAAGATCTCGTGCTCCGCGACGCTGGCCTACTGCAGCGCCAAGCTGAACGCGCTCGGCTGCACGCCGTCGATTGCTTCGACGGGAACTCCCAGCGTCGCCGCCAGCTCCGGTTTCATCATCAGCGCATCGGAGGTGCGCAACAACAAGAGTGGCCTCTTGTTCTACGGAGTCAGCGGTCGCGCCGCCGTCCCCTATCAAGGTGGCACCTTGTGCGTGGCCGCGCCGATCAAGCGCACGCCCGGAGTGCATTCGGGAGGCAGTCCCTCGCCTGCGAACGACTGCACGGGTGTGTACGCGATCGACATGAACGGCTTCGCGGCCGGTGCACTGGGAGGGAACCCGCTGCCCGCGCTGAGCGTGGCCGGAACCGTGGTCAACTGCCAGTTCTGGGGCCGCGACCCAGGCTTCGTCGAACCGAACAACACGACGCTGACCAACGGGTTGGAGTATTCGATCTGCCCTTGACCTCGCCGGTCCACGAAGTCCGGACAGGCGACGCGCTAGCGACTCTTCTGCGCGTGCCACGCGGCCAAGACTTCTGACTCCTTCTGCGCCGTGATGCCCGCCTTGAGCGTTTGCCGCTGCGCGGGTCGTGCGTGGTGGAAGGCGAGCGTCGCACTCGCGGTGTCCGCCAGCGTGCGGAAGGAGAGCCCGGCGGCCACTTCGCGCGACAGGTCGAAACGCGCGAAGCCCTCGAAGCCCGGAGTGGGCGGACGCCACACCGGGATTTCCTGGTAGGGACGCAGCTTGTGCTGCTCGAGGAACTCGCGCGGCACCCAGGTCCATGAGAGCGGCGCGGAAGTCACCGCGGCGATGCCGTACAGGAGTTCGGCCATCGATCGGCCATGCTGCGGGCCGATGGCCATGAAGGTCCCGTACGTGCGTTGCTCGCACAGGCGCACCGCCCACTCGCACAGGTCGCGCACGTCGATCAGTTGCACGCGATCCGCGTCCGGATCGCCTGGCGCGAGGATCTCGCCGCCGCGCTCGATGCGCACCGGCCAGTAGGTGAATCGATCGGTGTCGTCGCCCGGGCCGACGATCAGTCCCGGGCGCACGATCGTCGTGCGCTCGGCGAACGCACGGCTGGCCTCGGCCTCGGCGAGCGCTTTCGCGAGCCCGTAGGGATAGGGTTTGTCCGCGGTCCAGTTCGGCGTGTTCTGCTTCGTGAGCAACGGCGCATCGACCGTCGCCGGCACGCGGCTCAAGTCGGAGAACACCGAACGCGTGGAGATGAACAGGTACTGTCCGACCGCATCGCGCAGCAGCGCAGCGGAATTCTCCACCCACGTGGGTGCGTCGGCGCGCGACGCGGAGTTGTCGATGACTGCATCCCACTTGCGTCCCTTGAGCGCCTCCAGGTCGTTCGCCGCGCGATCGCCGCTGAGTTCCTCGACGCCCTCGAACATCCCGGGCGCGCTGCGGCCGCGGTTGAAGATCGAGATCTCGTGCCCGCGCTGCAGCGCGTAGCGCACCTGATGCGGTCCGATGAAGCCGGTGCCGCCGAGGATCAGAAGCTTGAGCTTGCGCGAGGGCGAAGCGCCAGAAGGTGCGGGCGCCTGCGGCTCCAACAAGGGTCGAGCGCCGGCCAAGCGGCTCGCGCCGAGAGCGAGCGCTCCGCCCGCGGCGGCGGTGCTGAGCAGGAAATCGCGACGGGTGGACATGGGGCCTCGATCAGCAGGAGGTTGCAGCGTGCCGCGAGACGGGCGCGCGTTCAGGGAACCGGGTCGGCCGCCAGCGCGGTCTGCAGGCAGCGCAGCAGGCTATCGATCGTGAACGGCTTCTCGAGCACCGCCTGCACCGCGACCTGAGCTTCGATCGTCTGCGGCGAGGCGTGCAGATTGCCGCTCATGAGCACGAAACGCGCCTTGGGATCCTCGCTGCGGATCGCGCGCACCAGTTGGTCGCCGTCCATCAGCGGCATCATCAGGTCGGTGAGCACCAAGCGGATCTCGTCGCGGCGCGCGCGGAACAGCTCCAGCGCCTCGCGGCCGCTGTCGGCGGTGATCACGCGGTAGCCCAGCTTCTCCAGCATCGAACGCGCCACGCGACGGATCGAGTGCTCGTCGTCGACCAGCAGCAGCAGCTCGCCGTTGCCGCGCGGCCAGGCTCCGCCCTTCGCGCGGCCGTTCTCGGTCGACGTGGCTCTCGATGCGTGCGGCAGGGCGGGCAGGAAGACGTCGAAACGCGCGCCGTGGCCGAGTTCGCTGCGCACCTGGATGAAACCGCCATGGGCCTGGACGATGCCCAGCACCGTCGCGAGGCCAAGTCCCGTGCCTTGGCCGACTCGCTTGGTCGTGAAGAACGGGTCGAACAGCTTGTCCATGTTCTCCGGCGCGATCCCGCGGCCCTCGTCGATCACGCTGCACACCACGAACTCCCCGGGACTCACGCCCAGGTGCTGGCGCGCGAGTTCGGCGTCGACGTGGCGATTCGCCAGGCGCAGGTCGAGCTTGCCGCCGGCGGGCATCTCGTCGCGCGCGTTCACGCACAGGTTCATCAGGACCTGGTGCAGCTGCGTCGGATTGCCGAGCACTTGCCAGGGCTCGGCGACGCCGGTGCGCATCGGCGTGATGTTGCGCGGGAAGGTCTCGCGGACGATGTGCAGCATGTCCTCGACGATCGCGCCGCAGTCGAGCGGCAGGAGCACGCCCTCGGTGCCGCGGCTGAAGGTCAGGAGCTGGCGGATGATGCTGGCGGCGCGCTCGGCGCTGGACTCGATGGTGTCGAGCAGCTCCAGGCCGTCCTTGTCGCTGAGCATCTCGCGCAGCATCGGCGGGCTGAGCAGCATCGGCGCCAGGATGTTGTTGAGGTCGTGCGCGATGCCGCCGGCGAGTCGGCCGACGCTTTCCAGCCGCTGCGAGCGCAGCACCTGCTCTTCGAGGCTCTTTTTCTCCGTGACGTCGATGTTGACGCCGGTCATGCGCGTCACGCGCCCCTCGGCGTCGCGCTGCAGGGTCGCGGCGGCCTGGATGAAGCGCAGCTGACCGTCGGGACGCTGGATGCGGAACGAGGTCTCGAAGGGACGCAAGCCATCGACCGCGGCGCGCACGTCCTCTTCGGCGGCGGCCAGGTCCTCGGGGTGCACGCGGTCGCGCCAGGCTTCGTAGCGGCCGCTGAAGTCCTCGGGCGCGACGCCGAAGATCGCCAGCATCTGTTCGTCCCACACCAGTTTCCCGCTGGACACGTCGAAATCGAAGATGCCCGCGTGTGCGGCCTTGAGCGCCAGCGCGAGGCGCTCGGCGAAGCTGCGCAGCTGGGCCTGGGCGCGCACGCGCTCGATCGCCAGTCCGGCCAGGCGCGCGCTGCTCAATACGGCGGCCAACTCGTTGGGCACGGGCGCACGCGGCTCGCGGTAGTAGAGCGCGAAGGTGCCCAGCACCTGGCCCTTGCCCGAGAGGATCGGGGTCGACCAGCAGGCGCGCAGCGAGTGCTTCAGCGGCAGCTCGCGGAAACTGGCCCACAGCGGGTCGGTGGCGATGTCGGTCACCACCACGGTTTGCCCGGTGCTCGCCGCGGTGCCGCACGAGCCCATCAGCGGGCCGATCTCCACGCCGTGGATCGCGTTCGTGTACTCCTCGGGCAAGCTCGGCGCGGCTCCGCGCAGCAGGTGGCGGCCCTCGGCGTCGACCAGCAGCACCGAACCCAGCGTGCCCGGGAACAGCGCTTCGTGGCCCAGCACCAGCGCCTCCAGCACGTGCTCCAGAGAGTCGGTGCGCGCCAGGAGTTCGAGCACGGCGCGCTCGTGGGCCAGCTGCTGCTTCGCGCGGTGCGGCTCGGTGACGTCCAGCGCCAGGCACAGGTAGCCATCGATCTGGTCGTGCGCCGTGCGCAGCGCGGTCACCGTCAGCATCACCGGAACGCGATGGCCGAGCTTGTGCCTGAAGGTCCACTCGGCCTCGTAGGGCTGCGGGCTCAGGGCCAGCGAGGCGAGCAGGTCGAACTGGACTCCGGTCGAGCGCTGCTCGACCTCCGAGTGCGCCGCCGTGCGCTGCGCGAGTTCGCCGGGATCGTGCAGGACCTGCGGCGTGGCGCGCCCGACCAGGTCCTTGGCCGCGTGGCCGGTCAGCCGCTCGGCGGCGGGATTGAAGGCGGTGATCACGCCGCGCGCATCGGTGACGACGATCGCGTGCCCCGCGGCGTGGAAGATCGCCGCGTGCAGCGCCGACTGCGAAGGTTGCGGGCACGCCGCGGGCGGATGCTCCGGGGACTGCGCGCCCTTCGCGGCGGCGAACGCCAGGCGCGCCTCGTCGTCGCGCGTCAGCTCGCGCTCCCGCAGCCGTCCCGAGGCGCCGCGGTAGATCACGTGCAGCACGTCCGGCAAGCGGAACTCGGTCGCGAGGATCTGCACGGCTTCCCGCGCTTCGATTCCCGCCACCTGCGCGCGGACCTCGATCGACTCGAGCTTGATCATCCCCGGAATGCTGGAACGGAGTGCCGGCGCTCCGCAGGAGCGCGCGAGTGAGGCCCGGCGGCGGTCCGGGCCCTTGGAGTGTATCGAATGCCGAGAACGCCGCGGCTTCGGGTGCGTGCGGGCGCGCTCATGTCGACGCCGGGCTCGATCTGGCGCTTCGCGGCGCCCGCCCGCTCCCGACGCCCGCCTCCCGGGCTACAATCGGCGCCACGCATGAAGATCCAGGATGTTCCCCACGGCCTGAACGTCGTGATCGAGACCAAGGGCTCGCGCGTCTACATTGGCCGCTTCGATTCCACCAGCGGCTTCACCGCGCTGTTGCACGACGTCGACGTCCACGACGTCGCGCCCGGCGCCGATCCCGAGGCCTACATCCGCGAGACCGCGCTGTACGGCGTCGACGTCAAGTCGCGCGACCTCGAGGTCGACGTGCTCGACATCAAGCGCATCCGCTTGCTGCGCGACGTGCCCAAGCCCTGAAGCTGCGTTGAAGCGCGAGCACGGCATGCAGGGCGAGCGCGAGGCGCGACCGCGATTCGCGGCGGCGCTGGTCACCGACAGCGACGCCGCGCGCGCCGAGCAGCGCGCCGTCGAGAGCGTGCGTGCCGACCTGGGCAGCGCCAGCGCCGATCTGGTTTGCGTGTTCGTCTCCCACCACTATGGCGACGCGCTCGAGGACCTGGGCCCGCGCCTGGCGAGCGCGCTCTCCGCCAAGGTGCTCGTCGGCTGCAGCGGCGAGACGATCATCGGCGCCGGGCGCGAGGTCGAGGAAGGCCCGGCGCTCTCGGTCTGGGCGGCGCACTTGCCGGGCACCGAGGTACGCCCCTTCGAGGCGCAGTTCGAGATGGACGAGCAGGGCCACGGCCGCTTCACCGGCGTGCCCCAGGTGCAGCAGGCCGAGCGCGCCAGCGTGCTGATGTTCGCCGATCCCTATTCTTTCGCCGCCGACGAGTACCTCTCCGCGCTCGACCAGCGCTTCCCCGGCGTCTCGGTGGTCGGCGGCATGGCCAGCGGCGGCATGGGCCCCGGCCAGAACCTGATGTTCACCGACCGCGGCCTCGCCGCCTCGGGCGCGGTCGGCGTGGTGATCGAGGGCGACGTGCAGGTGCGCTCGGTGGTCAGCCAGGGCTGCCGTCCGGTGGGCAAGCCCTGGGTGGTCACGGGCTGCGAGCAGAACGTGTTGCGCACGCTGGCCGCCCGGCCGGCGACGGAGGTCCTGTTCGAGACGCTGCAGGGACTTTCGCGCGACGATCAGGCCCTGTTCCAGCGCCAGCCCTTCGTCGGCCTGGCGATCGACCCGGCCAAGAGCAGCTTCGAGCGCGGTGATTTCCTGGTGCGCGGAATCGTCGGCATCGAGCCCAAGGACAAGTCCTTCGCGGTCGGCGACACGCTGCGCCGCGGGCAGACCGTGCAGTTCCTGGTCCGCGACGCGGCCTCGGCCAGCGAGGACCTGACGCAGATGATGCGCACGCAGGCCGCGACCGCGCTGCCCGGCGCCGCCGCGCAGCGCACGGTCGGCGCGCTGCTGTTCTCCTGCAACGGTCGTGGCACGAACATGTTCAGCAAGCCCGACCACGACATCTCCTGCGTGCGCGCCAGCTTGCCGGGCGAGCTGCCGGTCGCGGGATTCTTCGCCAACGGCGAGTTCGGTCCGGTGGGCCGGCGCAATTTCCTGCACGGCTTCACGGCTTCGCTGGCCTTGTTCTGCATGCGGGAGTCCTGAGCGTGGAGATCGGCGCACTGATCCTGGCCGTGCTGGCCTTGCTGCTTGCCTTAGTCGCCGTCGCGCGCGCCGGCGGCCTCGCGCGACGCCTCGAAGAGCTGGAGCTGGCCTCGCGCCGTTCGCTCGAGAATGCGCTCGAGGAAGTCGAGCGGACGCTCTCGACCCAGCGCGAGCTGCTCGCTCAGGTCGCCGAAGGCCGCGCACCCTCGCGCGAGATGATCCTGGAGGGCCGCTTGTGGCGCGACGTCGACGGCCCGGCGGCGCGCGCCCTGGTCGAGGCGGGAGCGCGCGTGCTGGACGTGCGCACGCCGGGCGAGACCGCGTCGGGCACGATCCCCGGCGCCGTGCTGATCCCGATCGACGCGCTGGAAGCCCGCGCGGGAGAGCTGCCCAAGGACCAGCGGCCCTGGCTGGTCTACTGCTCGGCCGGCTCGCGCTCCGCCGCCGCCTGCGAGTTCCTGGCCAGCCGCGGCCACGCCGGGCTGCACAACTTGAGCGCCGGGCTGGGAGCCTGGGCCGGGCCGCTCGCGCGACCGGGCTGAGGCTTTTTGCGGCCGCCGCACGCGGGCCGGCGAAGCCAGCAGCTAGGATCGGCGCCTCGTGAACGCCCGCAAGCTCGTGCGCATCCTCGTGGTCGCCGTGCTGGTCCTCGTGCTCGCCGCGGGCGCCGGCCTGTACTGGCTGTCGAGCAGCGGGCGTCCGCTGCGCGAGGGCCGGGTGGCGCTGTTCGAGCTCGCCGGGCCCGTGCAAGTGCGCTTCGACGCCTGGGCCGTGCCGCACGTCGAGGCGGGCAGCGGCCGCGACCTGGCGATGGCTCTGGGCTGGCTGCACGCCAACGAGCGCCTGACGCAGATGGAATTGAGCCGCCGCGCTGCCTTCGGCCGCCTCTCGGAGATGGTCGGCGAGGCCGCGCTGCCGGCCGACCGCGCGGCGCTGCAGCTGCGCCTGGGCGCAACCGCCGAGGAACTCGTCGACGCGCTGAGCGTCGAGCACCGCGGCCTGCTCGAAGCCTACGCCCTGGGCGTCAACAGCTGGCTCGAGCGCCACGCCAACGGCTTGCCGCCCGAGCTGGTGCTGCTGGGCGTCGAGCCGCGCGCGTGGAAGATCGCCGACAGCATGGCCTGCATGATGCTGCTGGCGCGCGACCTGTCCTACCCCAGGCACTTCGAGGAGCTGCGCTGGACCTGGCTCGCGCGCACGGGGATCGAGCGCACCAACGCGGTCTGCGGCAAGCCGCTCGAGCTCGATCCGCGGATCGAGCACTACCTGCGCGCGCATCCCGCGACACGCAGGACCGAGGACGACTCCGAAGCGCCCGAGCGCAAGAACGGCAGCAACAGCTGGGCGCTGGGCGCGACGCGCACGAAGAGCGAGGCGCCGATGGTCGCCAACGATCCGCACCTGCCGCTGGGCGCGCCGAGCCTGTGGTACCAGGCGCTGCTGCGCTCGCCCGACTACGAGGCCATGGGCATGACCCTGCCCGGCCTGCCCTGCGTGGTGATCGGCCAGAACGCGCAGCTCGCCTGGTCGTTCACGAACACCGAGCTGGACACCAACGACCTGTTCGTCGAGGAACTCTCGCCCGACCAGCGCAGCGTGCGTCGCGGCGAGGAGTTCGTCGCGCTCCTCGAAGAGCAGGCGACGATCCCCGTGCGCGGCGGCCCGACGCAGACCCTGGTGCTGCTGCGCAGCGACATCGGCCCGTTCTTTCCCGCGGATCCCGCGCGCGACCTGCCGCCGCGCTCGCTGGCCTGGACCGCGTATGCGAAGTTCGATCCGCTGGCGCCGTTCTACGCGCTGGGGCGGGCCAAGTCGGTCCAGGAGTTGCCGGCCTTGGTGGCCGACTTCGTCTGCCCGGTGCAGAACCTGGTCGCCGCCGATCGCGCGGGCGGCATGCTGTTCACGCTGCTGGGGCGCGTGCCCGAGCGTGCCGCCGGCGACGGCCGCGTCCCTTTGCCGGCCTGGGATCCCGCGCTGCGCTGGCGCGGCCTGCGGCCCGCGAGCGAGAACCCGCGCATCGTCCAGCCGGCCGATGACCTGCTGGCCACCGCCAACAACGACGTGCGTCCGCCGGGCTACGCGCTGCCGCTGCCGGCGGATTTCGACATGGAATTCCGCGTGCTGCGTGCACGCGAGCTGCTCACGCAGCGCGAATCGTGGTGGCCCGCGGACATGTCCGAAGTGCAGGCGGACACGACCTCGCTCTACGCGCGGCGCGTCGTGGCGCTGCTGCCCGAGAGCGTCGAGGGCGCGGCGGCCTTCGCCCGACGCACGCTGGCGGCCTGGGACGGCGCGATGCAGCTCCAAGGCAGCTCGGCCCTGTTCGCGCTGTTCGAGCGCGAGTTCGCGCGCGCCGTGTACGGCGACGAACTCGAAAAGTACGCGATCCGCTCGCTGCCGGGCCTTTCGCGCGGCGAGGCGCTGCTCGCGGCGCTCGACGGCAGCTTGCCGGAAACGTGGTTCGACGACGTGCGCACGAGCGATCGGGTCGAGACGCTCGCGGACGCGCTGCAGACCGCGCTGAGCCGAGCCTGGAACGAGGGTTCGGAGCGTTTCGGTCCGCTGGTGGAGGAATGGGACTACGGCGCGCTGCACACCTGGACCGTGCGCCACCCGCTGGACGCGCTGCCCTTCGGCGAGCACTGGTTGAACCGCGGCACCTACCCGATGCCCGGCAGCGCCACTTCGCTGGCCGCGTTCTCGGGTCCCTGGCGGGGAGAGCGCATGCAGATCGCGCACGGCCCCTCGATGCGCTGGGTCGCCGACACCTTCGATCCCGACCGTTCCTTGTGCGTGCTCCCCACCGGCCAGAGCGGCCACCCCGCGGAGGCGCACTACGACGACCAGTTGCCGGTCTACCTCGCCGGCAGGCTGCACAGCATGCAGTGGAGCGAGGCGGCGATCGCGCACGCCTGCGTGAGCACGCTGCTGCTCACGCCTTGAGCGGGTCGGGCGCGGGCCGCGCGAGCACGGCGTTGCTCCACAGCCGGCTGAAGCCGGCGACTTCGAAGTTGCGCAGCGAGCACGTGTCCTCGCGCGCGCGCAGCGTGACCAGGCTCATGCCGCGTTCGGCCGCGACCGCGAGCGCGTGCGCGATCAGCGCGCGCTGCACGCCGCGGCGCCTGAAGGGCGCGTAGGTCGCCTGCCGCAGGAGCGTGGCCACGTCGCCCGCGCAGCACATCCCGCCGGCCGCGACCACCGCGTTGCCCAGGCGCACCAGGAATCCCAGGAAGCCGTCGGAGGCCGCGCGGGCGAGCAGCGTGTCGAGCGCGCCAGGCCCGGGCTCGGGCTCTGCCCCGCCGGCGGCGTAACCCGAGGCCACGGTCCTGGCCCACAGCTCGGCCTCGCGCGGGTGCATGCCGTGGATCGAGAAGCTGCGCGGCGCGACGGCGTTGCGGTCGGCCGCCTCGACCTCGCGCGCCATCACGATCTCGCTGCCGGCCGGCACGAATCCGCGCGCGGCCAGGCGCGCTGCGAGGCTGGCGTCGGCGAAGGGGCAAAGCTGGACCTCGGCCGCGCGGCGGTGGATCTCCAGCAGCTCGACGAGCTGCTCCAGATCGCGCTCGGGCAGCTTGCCGTCAAGCCCCAGCCCCGCCGCGCGCGCGATCGGCGCGCGTCCACCGACCGCATGCAGCGCGCCGCCGCCGAGTTCCCACCAGCCGGCGAATTCGCGCGGGTACAGCGCCTGGAAGGCCGCGACCAACGCGTGGCCCAGACGCACGTCGACCGCCTCGAGACGACGAGCCAGTTCGAGCGAGGGTGCGAGCATCGGGAGCGAATCGGCAGGCAAGGCCGCTTCGCTCGGCAGGATACGCAGCGCGCCGCGCGGCGACAATCGCGCGCATCGGGCCGGTCCCGCGCCGGCGGCGCAGGGGACACACGCGTGCGTGCGGTGCATAATCCGGCATGAGCCACACCGACTGGATCGAGCGCGACCTCGCCCTGGCCATCCACGCCGCACGCGAAGCGGGCCTGCGCGTGGAGGCGCTGCGCCGCAGCGGGCGTTGGAGCGAGGAATCGATGCGCGCCGACATCGGCGACCAGGCGGCCGACGGCTGGCTGCGCGGCCTGATCGAAGGCCGCTGCCCCGAGGACGGCGTGCTCTCGGAAGAGACCGCGGACTCCGCGCAGCGACTGGCCAAGTCGCGGGTGTGGATCATCGACCCGCTCGACGGCACCAAGGAATACAGCCAGATGCGCGAGGACTGGGCCGTGCACGTCGCGCTGTGCATCGATGGCGCCTGCGCGCTCGGCGCCGTGGCGCTCCCGGCGAGCGGCCAGGTGCTCTGGGGCGTCAGCCTGCCCGGCCGCGAGCGCGGAGGCATCGTCGGCGGCGGAACGCTGCAGCGCGGCGACAGTCCGCAGCCCGCCGCGCCGCGCATGGTGGTCTCGCGCTCGCACACGCCGGAGTGGACGGCGAACTTCGCACGGATCCTGGGCGTCGGCGAGCAGCGGCCGACGGGTAGCGTCGGCTACAAGGCCGCGTGCCTGCTGCTGGGCATCGCGGACGTCTACGTGCACAAGAAGGGTCTCAAGGAATGGGACACCTGCGCGCCCGAGGCGGTCGCGCGTGCGCTGGGCTGGAGCGTGTGCAAGCTGCGCGGCGACGAGCATCGCTACAACCAGGCTGATCCGAAGAACCACGAGCTGGTGATCTGCAGGCCCGCGCACAAACAGGCGGTGCTCACGGCCTTGGAACGGTCGGGCGCGCTCGAGGCCTAGCGGGCTCCTACGACAAGAGCGCTCCGGCGCCGGCCGGCGGGCCACGGCGCCACACCTCGGCGACGATCTCCAGCGCCTCGCGCAGCGCCTCGCGCGTCGGCGGCGTGCCGATGCACAGGCGCACCGCGTGCGGGACGCTCGAGCGCTGCACCGCGAACATCTCGGGCGAGGAGATGGCCACGCCCTGCTCGCGGCAGCGCGCCACGAATTCGTCCGCGCGCCAGGGCTCGGGCAGCTCCAGCCAGAGTGTGCTGCTGCTGGCCGCCGACGGCGTCGGGGGATGGCCGAGCAGACCGCGCGCGAGCTGCTGGCGCGCGAGCATTTCGACGCGCTTGCCGCGTGCGATGCGCGCCGCGCTGCCGTCCTCGATCCACTGCGCGGCCAGCTCGCTCATCAAGGGCGTGCCCATCCAGGCGATCGCATTGCCGGCGGCGAGCAGACGCGGCGCGAGTTTGCTCGATCCCTCCGGCGCGAGCAGGTAGGCGACGCGCAGCCCGGCGCAAACGCTCTTGGAGAGGCTGGCGATGAACAACGTGCGCTCCGGCGCCAGCGCGGCGATCGGCGGCGGTCCCTCGTCCGCGGCGAGGAATCCGTGGCTGTCGTCCTCGAGGATCCACAGGTCATGCTTGCGCGCGATCCGCACGACCTCGCGCCGCCGCGTCTCCGAGAGGATCGCGCCGGTCGGGTTGTGCAGGTTGGGCATCAGGTAGAGCAACTTGGCGCGGCTGTGGCGGCAAGCCGCGTCCAGCGCATCGGGCAGGAGGCCCTGCGCGTCCATCGCCACCGGGTCCAGCCGCAGCCGCAACAGCCCCGCCAGCGCGCGCAAGCCCGGGTAGGTCAGCGTCTCGGCCAGCACGCCGTCGCCGGCGTTGACCATGGCCACCAGCGCCACCGCCATCGCGTGCTGCGCGCCGCCGGTGATCAGCACCTGCTCCGGCTTGGCGCGCACGCGCGAGGACTCGATCCAACGCACGCCTGCCAGCCGGTGACGCTCGATGCCGGCGGGACTGTGGCGCTCGAAGCAGTCCAGCAGGTCCGCGCGCACCGCCAGCGTGCGCAGCGCCTGCGCACACTCGGCCAGGCTCGGGCCGCCGACCGGCACGTTGTTGACCAGCTCGTGGCGCACGCCGGCGCCGGGGGGCTCGCGCCCGGCGAAGTCCGGCCGAGCCGAGGGATGGCGCACGAAGCTGCCGCGGCCGACCTCGCCGTCGATCAACCCGCGTGCGCGCGCTTCCGCGTAGGCGTGGGTGACCGTGCCGATGTTCACGCGCAGCGTGCGCGCCAAGGCGCGGTGCGTCGGCAGGCGCTCGCCGGCCTGCAGAAGGCCGCTGCCGATGTCGTTGGCCAGTTGGTCGGCGAGCGCGCGGTAGAGCGGGAAAGCGCCGGGCGAGAGCTTGGGGTTCCAGGTTGACACCATGACAATCTACCTGCTGGCGCTGACGATTGTCTTGCCCTAAGCTATGAAAACTCGCCTTGCTGACCGCTGCAAAGCGCATCGACACCAAGCGATCTCGACTTGAACCGAGACAATTCGCCCACCACGACCGCCATGAGCCTCAGCACCAGCCCCGCCCCCACCCCCTTCGCCCTCAAGCTCGGCCTCGCCCGCATGCTCTGCGGCGGGGTGATCATGGACGTCACCGACGCCGCCCAGGCGCGCATCGCCGAGGAGGCGGGCGCGGTGGCGGTGATGGCGCTGGAGCGCGTGCCCAGCGACATCCGCCGCGACGGCGGCGTGGCGCGCATGACCTCGCCGCTGATCATCGAGCAGATCCAGCGCGCCGTATCCATCCCGGTGATGGCCAAGGCGCGCATCGGCCACTTCGCCGAGGCCTGGATCCTGGAGCAGCTGGGCGTCGACTTCATCGACGAGAGCGAGGTCCTGACGCCCGCCGACGCCGAGAATCACATCCTCAAGAGCGACTTCAAGGTGCCCTTCGTCTGCGGCGCGACCTGCCTGGCCGAGGCGCTGCGGCGCATCGGCGAGGGCGCGGCGATGATCCGCACCAAGGGCGAAGCGGGCACCGGCAACATCGTCGAGGCCGTGCGCCATTTGCGCCTGGTCAACCAGGAGATCCGCAAGGTCGTGCAGGCGCCGCGCGAGGAGCTGATGGCGATCGCCAAGGAGCTGCGCGCGCCTTACGAGCAGGTGCTCGCGGTGCACGAGCTGGGCCGCCTGCCGGTGCCGAATTTCGCCGCCGGCGGGGTCGCGACGCCCGCGGATGCCGCGCTGGTGCTGGCGCTGGGCGCGGAGGCGGTGTTCGTGGGCTCGGGCATCTTCAAGAGCGAGGATCCCGCGCGCACTGCGGCGGCGATCGTCAAGGCCAGCGCGCGTTTCAAGGACCGCGGCGTGCTCTTGGAAGCCTCGCGCGAGACCGGCGCGGCCATGAAGGGCCTGGAGATCGACCAGCTCGCGCCGGAGCAGCTGCTCGCGACGCGCGGATGGTGATCGATCCGTGGGACGCGCGATGAAAGCCGGCGTGCTCGCCTTGCAGGGTTCCTTCGAACCGCATGCGGCCGCGCTGCGGCGTCTGGGCCTCGAGGGCGTGCTCGTGCGCTCGGTCGAGGAGTTGGCCGGCTTGACGCACCTGATCCTGCCCGGGGGCGAGTCGACGAGCTTGCACCACCTGCTCGAGCTCTTCGGACTGCGCGAGGCGATCCGCGAGCGTGCGGCGCACGGCGAACTCGCGCTCTTCGGAACTTGCGCGGGCGCGATCCTCATGGGAGCCGACGACGGCACGCGCCCGCCGCGGATGGGATTGCTCGACGCAACGCTGGCGCGCAATGCCTACGGGACGCAGGTCGATTCGTTCCAGGCGCCGCTGCAGGTCGATGGGCTCGAGGGCGGGCCGCTGCTGGCCAGGTTCATCCGCGCGCCGCGCTTCACGCAGGTCGGGCCGCGCGCGCGCGTGCTGGCGCGTTTCGACGGCCAGCCCGTGCTCGTGGAACAGGAGGGCCTGCTCGCGGCGAGCTTCCATCCCGAGCTGGTCGGCGACGATCGGCTGCACGCACGCTTCCTCGGTCGCGCCGCTGCGCGGCTGCAGGCGGCGCACTCGCGCTAGGACAGCAGCGCTTCCCGCGCCGATTGGCGCGATTCGCGGCGCGCCGCTACGCTGCTCGTTCCCCCTCGGCTCGACGCTCGCGCGCCGGCCGCAACCCTCCCGCCCAACCCGCACGAGTCCGCGATGCGCGCACGCACGAAACCCCAAGTCGAGGAGTTCGACGAGGACGACGGCGACCTGCTCCAGCCGGCGTTGGACTCGGGCTTCGACGTGCGCAGGTTCAAGGCGCTCTTCGATCCGACCAGCATGTTCTGGCCCTGCTTCCTCGGCGGGCCGATCGCCTGCGGGCTCTTGCTCGGCCTCAACTACCGCAACATGAACATGCGCCGCATGGCGCTGTGGGTCTGGGTCGGCAGCGTGCTGATCGAGATCCTCGCCTTCGGCCTCATCCTCTGGGTCACCGCCGGGCCGGGGGCGGGCGAGGAGGGCAAGCCGCTGCGTTCGATCATGCGCGTCGCGCACGCGGGCGGCAGCGTGTTCCTCGGCTGGTACGTCGGACGGCTGCAACGGCCGCAGTTCCAGGCCTTCATCAACGCGCGCCGCCACCCGCGGCGCCTGTTCTGGCCTGGCGTCGGCGCGATCCTCGTCGGCCTGGTCTCGATCCTCGCGCTCGTGATCCTGGGGGCGCTGGTGTTCGCCCCCGAGGCTTGAGAGGCATGGACCCCAAGTTGCGCGAGGCCGATCCGGGCCCCACGGAGGATCCCGTCGAGCGCGCGCAGCGTCTGGCCTCGCGCTACAACGACGTGAAGCGCCATGAGCTCGCGGAGCGCGAGGCCAGGCGGGGCCTGAGCGCTTCGCCGCGCGATCAGTGGCTGCACTTCGAACTCGCGCGCAGCTTCCTCGGCCGCGAGAAGTGGAAGCTGGCCGCGCAGCATGCCCAAACCCTGGTGCAGATCGCGCCGGAGTGGCCGGTCGCGCTGAACCTGCTCTCGGTCCTGCGCGCGCACGAGGGCAATTACGCCGAAGCGGAGCGCTTGATCCTCGACGCGCTGCGCCTGGCGCCGCGGTGGGCCGCGCTGTACGAGACCTACGGCGACTTGATGCGCCAGACCGGCCACGAAAAGAAGGCCCGGCGGCTGTACGAGAAGTCGCGCGAGCTCGATCCGGAGTCCGCGGACGTGCATGCCAAGCTGGCCTTGCTCGAGTCCGAGCGGCTGCTCGGCGGCCAGGCCGAGGAACACGCCAAGCGCGGCCTGCAGATCGACGCGCAGGAGCCGCTGGCCCAGGCCGCGCTCGGCGCGGCGTTGATCCAGCGCGGCCGGCCCTTTGCTGCGCGCAAGCACTTCCGCGAGGCGCTGCGCCTGGATCCGGGCAATGAGAGCTACGAAGCCGCGTGGCTCGAAGCCGACCGCTGCTGCCGCTTCCTGTACCTGCCCATGTACTACTGGAGCCTGGTGCTCTCGAAGGTTCCTGGTCGCCAGTTCACCGCATGGTTCGTAGTCGTGTTCCTGGGCGGCATGGCGACCACGATCGGACTGCCGGGCAAGGTGTTCGGCGTCATGATGCTGGCCTACATCGCATTCTGCATCTACACCTGGTTCGCGGGCCTGCTGCTCAAGGGCTGGCTGCGCCTGCGACCGCCGAACCTCGACATCGATTGATCCCGACATGAGCCAGGATGCACTGATCGCTGCCGTCGCGCAGGCCTTGCGCGCCGATCCGCGCAACGGACCGCTGTGGTTGCACTACGCGGATCTCTTGAACACGCAAGGCAGCACCGAGCCCGCGCTCGCCGCGCTGCGCACGGCGGTGGAGATCGCGCCGGTGCGCGACCAGGCGCTGCTCAAGCTGTTGCCGATGCTGCGCGCCGCGGGCCAGCTCTCGGAGGCCTTGATCCGCGCCGAGTCGCTGCTGGAGCGCAATGACACTCCGCAGCTGCGCGCCGAGCTGGCCGCGATCCACGCCGCGCGCGGCAGCGAAGCGCAATCCGTGCCCGAGGCCGCGCCGAAGTCCGCGCCCAAGGCGAAAGAGGCAGCCAACGAGCCGCAGCGCGAGCTCAATCAGGTCGAGCTCGCACCCGACAAGTCCGCCGACGCCGACTGGGCCTCGCAGTTCGACTGGGGTGACCTGCGCGTGACGCTCGCCGACGTCGCCGGCCTCGACGACGTCAAGCGCCAGATCAACCTGCGCATCCTCGCGCCCTTCAAGCAACCGGAGATCTACAGCGCCTTCGGCCGCGCGGGCGGCGGCGGGCTCTTGCTCTACGGTCCGCCGGGCTGCGGCAAGACCTTCCTCGCGCGCGCCACCGCGGGCGAGCTCGGCGCGCGCTTCGTGTCGGTCTCGATCCACGACGTGCTCGACAAGTACTTCGGCGAGAGCGAGAAGCTCGTGCACGGCCTGTTCGAGCACGCGCGCCGCAACAAGCCCACGGTGCTGTTCTTCGACGAATTTGACGCGCTCGCCAGCCCGCGCGGCAGCGGCGAGCCGCAGTTCTTCAAGTCGCTGGTCGACCAGCTGCTGCAAGAGATGGACGGCGTGCAGTCGCGCAACAAGGACATCCTGCTGCTGGCCGCGACCAACGTGCCCTGGAACGTCGACTCCGCCTTCCGGCGGCCCGGCCGCTTCGACCGCGTGCTCTTCGTCACGCCGCCCGATGAAGCGGCGCGCGAACGCCTGCTCGCCAAGTCGCTCGCCGCGCTGCCCGGCGGCGCGCGCATTCCCGTAGGTCCGCTGGTCAAGCGCACGCAGCTGTACTCGGGCGCAGACCTGCGCTCGCTGTGCGAACACGCCGCCGAACGCGCGCTCGATCGCTCGCTGCAAAGCGGCAAGGTCCACGAGGTCGTCGCCGCGGACTTCGAGCGCAGCCTGGGCCAGGTGCGCTCCAGCGTGCTCGAATGGATGGCGACGGCGCGCAACTACGCGCGCTACTCGAACGAGGGCGGGCAGTACGACGATCTGGCGGCGTACTTGAAGCAGATCAAGCGCTGGTAGCCGCGGGCGGAGAGCCCGAGACGCGAGCGGGCTCGAACCGATCGTCACCGCAATCGACAGTCTGGGCGCCTTCGAGCGCCAACTTGCTCACACGTCCGAGTACACGATGGGCCTGACGCGTGCTGGCCGCTACGCGATCTCGCTTCCGCCGACGGGGCCGGCGACACCTGCGGAAGCCATCGTCGTCGATGTGCGCCTGCGCGAAACGGTCGAGGTCGTCTTTCCGATCCTGCGCTGACGCGTCAGGTGACGTTCGGTGCGCTCGGGATAAATCAGGGCCCCAGCGGAGCACTCCCATGAAACGACCCCTGATTCTCCCTTCGATTCTCTGCGCCTTCTCCTCTCTTGCAGCGGCGCACGACGGCGCGCCGGTCGTCTTCCATGGCCGCGTGTGGGTGGTCGAAGCCGGAGTGCGGCGCGCGGCGCACGACGGATCGATGCACCTGCTGGCCGAGAAGGGCTGGAACTGGCGCGACGAGTACGACGTCAGCGTCGTGGACGGGCGCTTCCGCCAGATCGTGCACCCCGAACACGAAAGTTATCGGCTCGGTACGGTGCGGCTCGAGGGCCGCGAGGCGCTGTGCTCGTGGAAAGCAGAACGCGCCGGGCTCGCGCAGTCCATCGAGCTCGAGGCGCGCTTCCTGCCGATCACGCGCGTGCGCGTGCGCCTGCAGGGCGCTGACGAGGAACTGGTTTCCTGCGATCTGATCGCGGACCACCTGCCCGAGCTGCCGCGCGCTTTCGAACTCCCCCACGTCGTTCCCGCCTGGTACGAGCCCGAGTTCGGCGACTCGTGGCAGAGCCGTCGCAGCATTCGCGCCCACGCACCGGGCACGGCATGGGGAAGCGCGGTCGTCGATGTCGAAGCCGGCGGCGACGTGTGGATCGACCTTGCTCCGGAAGCGAAGCTGCGCGTGAACGTGTTCGTGCCGCCTGAAATTCCTCTGCAGGAAATGAGGCTGGTCGGCCAGAACGGCCGCTTCGATTCGGGCTGGCGCAGCCTCACGCACGACGGCCAGGTGCTCGGCTTCGACAGCCTGGGCGAGGGTGCGTATGCCATCGACACGCGCTCGCGCGCCGCGGACGTCACTCCGCTGAGCCGGCGCGTGGAGTTCCATCTGTGCGAGGGCGAGACGCGCGAGCTGCTGCTCGATCTGGATTCGCTGGCCGCCGAGCCGCGCACACCCGTGCGCGGTTCGTTGACGCTCGATTCCTCGTGGCCGGCGCCGACGGAGCCTGCGATGTTGTGGTTCCTGCGCAAGGACCCGCGCACGGGACGGCATGGGCTAGAACTGAGCCTCGAGGTCAGCGCGGGCGCGAGCGGCGCTCTGAGCTGGGAGGCGGGTCGGCTGCGCAGCGGGCGTTATGCCGTGCTGATCGATCCCTACGGCAGTGCGCGCGAAGTCGAGGTCAAGGCGGGGCTCGAGCCCGTGGCGCTGGAGATCCCTCCTCCGATCGCACATCGCCTGCGCTTCGTCGATGCGCGCACGCGCAGCCCGATCGCCGTGGAATCCCTGAGCTGGTGGCCGGCCGCACTGTGCAGCGACTCGCGCGCGGGCGAGCGGCGTGCCTTCGATCTCGACGACGGCCCCGAGGTCGCGTTCGAGGCTCCGCGTGGCAGGCTGCGTGTCGTGCCGCATGCGCCGGGGTACCGCGACACGGAGTTCCTGATCAACCCGCTGCGCAAGAACCAGCCGCAGGAGTTTGCGCTGGAGCAGGATTGCACGCTGCGCGTGCGCCTGTTCGACGGCGAGCAACAGATACCGCTGCCCTCCGCCCGGGCGCTGCGCATCGTGCACTTGAAGGGTGCGAGCGGACTGCCGCGGCGATCCCTGGTCGACGGCGGCGCGCAAATCCGCTTCGAGGAGCCCGGGACCTATGCGATCTCTTCGGACAGGTTCGACGGCTTCGCCGCCAGCGAGCCGGTCAGCGTCGAAGCCCGACTGGGTGAGGTCGTCGACGTGGTCCTGCTCGTCGGCAGGCCGCCCGCGGCGCGCTGAGCGCGAAGCCGGCGCCCGTCAAGGGCACACGACATACTCGAGCCCATTGCTCAGCGTCGTGTTGTTCGGCGCAGCGAAGCCCGGATCGCGGCCCCACCATTGGCAGTCGACCAGCGTGCCTGCGACCGAGAGCGCGGGCAGCGGATTGCCGCCGAGTGCGCCTGCGGCGAACGCGTTCATGTCGATCGCGTACACGCCGCTGCAGTCATTCACCGGTGGCGCTGTCCCGCCGCTGTTCACGCTCGGCGTGCGCCGGATCGGCGTGTTGACGCACAGCGTGCCGCCCTGGAAGGGCACGGCGTTGCCGCCGCTCGTTCCGTAGAACAGGATGCCGCTCTTGTTGTTGCGCACCTGCGTGCCTTGGACCAGGAAGCCGAATCCTGCGCTTGCGCTGGCGACGCCGGTCCAGGTGATCGCGGGCTCACAACCCAGCGCATTGTGCTTGGCGGTGCAGTAGGTCTGCATCAGGGCGCAGGGCATCTCCGTGCGCGCCACGTTGTGATTGCCGCTCGCGGCCAGGGCGACGATGGTCTCGCCGGGGCGCAGGACGGGCTGGTTGCATTGGCCTTCGACGTTGCGCCCGAAGGCCACGATCACGCCGTCGCTGCGCCGAGCCAGGCTGTGCGCCGCGCCCGCCGCCACTTCGACGTAGCTCGCGCCCGCCGGCAGCGCGGGCACATTGCATTGGCCTTCGTTGTTGGCTCCCCAGGCCAGGACCGTGCCGTTGTTGAGCCGCGCCAGATTGTGGAAGGCTCCCGCGGCGATCTGGACGAAGCCGAGCCCCGGCGGCGGCAGCGGAGCGTTGAGCTGGGACTGGAGGTTGCTGCCCCAGGCGACGATCACGCCGTCGCTGCGACGCGCGATCGAATGCTGACTGCCCGCGGAGAGTTCGACGTAGGCCATGCCGGCCGGAAGCGCGGGCACGTTGCACTGGCCCTCGACGTTGCGCCCCCAGGCCAATGTGATCCCGTCGCTGCGACGTGCCAAGTTGTGTCCAGCGCCCGCGGCGATCTCGACGTAGCTCACGCCGGCCGGCAGGACGGGCACATTGCATTGGCCGAAGAGGTTTTGGCCGAAGGCATGGACGGAGCCCAGGCTCATGCGCACGAGGCTGTGCGATCCACCGGCGGCCACGTCGACGACCTGGCCGAGCACCGGCGGCCAGTAGGGCACGTAGCTCTGGTTCCAGGTGTCGGCCCCGATGGCCTTCACGCTGCCGTTGCTCAGCAGCAGCACGCTGTGCGCCCCGCCCGCGGCGATGTCGGCAAAACTCACCCCGGTAGGCGGCGTCGGCGCGTTGTGGGCGCTCTTGTCGAGCCAGTCGCCCCAGGTCTCGATCGCGCCATCGCTGCGCAGCGTCACGGTGTGGTTGTTGCCGGCCTCCGCCGCGAGGTAATTCAGCCCCGCAGGCGCGGCAGGGATGTCGCACTCGCCGTTGAGGTTCGCTCCCCAGGCCACGATCGTGCCGTCGCTGCAGCGCGCAGCCGTGTGCGCCATGCCCGTGGACAGTTCCACGAAGCTCACGCCTGGCGGAAGCACCGGAACCTGGAGTTCGCCATTCAGATTGGTTCCCCAGGCCACCACGGAGCCGTCATTGCGGCGCGCAACGCTGAATGAATTCCCCGCGGCCACTTCCACGTACGCCAATCCCGGCGGCAGCGGCGGTACGTTGCATTGCCCTTCGACGTTTCGCCCCCAGGCCGCGAGCACGCCGTCACTGCGCAGCGCCAGGCTGTGCCCGCGTCCCGCCGCCACGTCGACGTAGCTCAGGCCGGCGGGCAGCGCAGGCACGTCGCACTCCCCGTCCGTGTTCAGCCCCCACGCCGCGACCATCCCGTCGCTGCGGCGGGCCAGCGTGTGGTTCGCGTTGGTCGCGACCTCGAGGTACACCAGCCCGGGCGGCAGCGCCGTGACGTTGCCCTGGCCGAGCGAATTGTCACCGAAGGCCACCACCACGCCGTCGCTGCGACGCGCCACGGCGTGCGTGATGCCGGCGGACACCTCGACGTAGACCGAGCCGGCGGGCAGCGCGGGCGCGAGGCATTGGCTCTGTCCGCTGGCGCCGAAGCCCACGACATTTCCATCGCCGCGGATCGCCAGGCTGAAGCCCGCGCCGGCGGACACGGCAAGCGCGCCCTGGTTCCACGCGCTGTTGAATTGCTGAGCGCCCCAGCCCAGCACCTGGCTCTGCGCAGGCGCCTGCGGCGGCGTGAGCGCCAGTGCGGCCGAGGCGAGGAGAAGGGCGAGCCCGAGTCGTTGGTTCATGGATCGCATGTCCAGGCTCCTTGTTGGCTGGGAGGAACGCCCCTAGAGACCTCCGGCTACAGCGAGGTTACACGCTTGGGTCCGATCGCGCCGCGCGCGGAATCGGCAGCCTGCGATCGGGTGGGCCTGGGCCCTGCGCCGGGCCTTCAGCCCGCCGACTGGCGCTGCGTCGAGCGCGGCGCGCGCTCTTCGCTGATCTCGAACAGCGATCGCAGCGCGGCACGCAGCGCCTTGGCAATGCGCGCGTCGACGCGTTGACTCAGCGCCTCGACCAGATCGCGCGACATCGCCAGGGTGCGCTCGCGGCCGCCCTTGAACTTGGCCCAGACCAGCTCGGGATCCTCGGCGGCGCGCAGTTGGTTCACGAGGCTGTGCAGGTTGTGGAGCTTGTCGCAGGCCTTGACCGACGCGGCCTCGGGCGACATGTGCGGCACCTTTGCGATCGCGGCCTGCTTGCGTTCTTCCCAGGAGCGCGACTTGTCTTCCGTGAGCTGCGCGACGATGCCTGCGACGTGCGCGCCGAACTCGGCATGCACGCGTTCGGTCGTCCACGCAGCGCAATCCTCGACGACGTCGTGCAGCAGCCCCGCGGCGATCACGTCGTCGTCGAGGCCGAAGCGCGCCAGCATCAAGGCCACGTGCATCGGATGGGTCACGTAGGGGCTGGCGCCCTCACCCTTGCGGTTCTGGCCTTCGTGGGCGGCGATCGCTGCGTGCAGGGCGCGTTCGATGATCGAGGAGTACATGCGCGTTCAGATTTGCACGCCGAGGGGCTTGAGTGCAACGATGCCGAACAACATCGAGGCGACGATGAAGGTCAACAGGATCCCGCCCTCGCCGCTGGGCAGCCAGCCCAGGTCGCGCGCCGGGTAGGCGATCGCGATGCTGGAGAAGGGCGAATCGAAGGCGAATCCGGCTTCGGCCGGCCAGAGCGCGGGCCAGTGGTTGGGATCGGCGAGGTTGTACCAGTCGCGGTTGTTGACGCGCCGCGGCTGCATCACGCGCAGGCTGGCGTCCCCGGCGCAGAACAGCTTGGTTTCCGCCGGGCCGTCGCCGAGGGCGAGCTTGAGTTCGTGCACACCCGTGGCCGTGGCGGCGATTTCCTGGTAGGCGCGGCCCTGGCTCGGGATGCGCACCAGGGGCGAAAGCGCCACGACGCCTTCGGGCAGGCTCACCTGGAGCGACTTGATCCGCTCGGCCGACTCGCCGACCAGTTGCACTTCGAGCAGCGTGCCCATGCCCGCGAGTTGCGCGGCGGGATCGCGGACCAGCGGCACCGGCGCGTAGGCGTAGCGCACGACCAGTTGCGCGGCGACGAACACGAAGGGGATCGCCAACGGCAGGAAGGGCCCGAAGTTCAGCGCCAGGTACTGGAAGTTGCGGCCCAGCACCTTGAACACCGACGTGATCACCACGCGCAGGTCGTCCTGGAAGATGCGGATCGCGATGATGTGGCCCTTGATGCGATCCTTGACGGCCTTGATGCGCTTCTGCGAGCTGATGTGCTTGAAAGCGATCAGCGCCAGCACGCCGAAGATGCCCGCGACCAGGATCTGCGCCCAGGCGACGCCCAGCGCCTCGAAGGGCACGAGCACCACGTCGAAGATGCGCGTCAGCGCTCCGTTGAGGGCGTTCATGCGGGGTACGGAGCGCTGCGCCGGCTAGCTGATGTAGCCCAGCCCGCGCAGCTTCTCGGTGATGTCCGCGTCGGATTGCGCGCCCTCGAAGTTGGCGAGCTCCTTCTCCACGCAGTGGACGATGAATTCGTCCGCGGAGGCGTAACCCGCCATCTCGGCGATCTTCTTCACGCGTTCGTAGAGGTCCTTGTCGAACTTGATCTTGGGTGCGCCGCCGAACATGGGATTCTCGTGGGTGGTAGGGTCGGGATGTCAGCGTGATTCGAGGACACGATGGCCCTCCATGCCCGCCGCCGGCGCGACGCCGTAGCGGGCGAGGATTTCCACCGTCAGGTCTTCCAGGCCATGCCGACCGGGAAGCACCTTGCGGTTGGAGAGCAACGTGCCCATGACCACGTCCGGGGCCATCAGGTGGCTGCCGTTGAAGGTGCCGCCGAGGTTGTCGGCCAGCACGTCCTTCGGGATGCGTCCCAGCGTGGACTCGTCCGAGTTGTCGTAGCCTGAATTGTACCCGACGATCAGGTCGGGAGCCTCGGCCGTGCGCGCACCGCGGTAAACCTGCGAAGCGATGTCGCAGCGCAGCACGACCTGCGCACCGTCCTTGGGATCGCGCAGCTCTTCGAGCTTGGCCTTGATCTCGGCCAACAGCGCGGGCGCATCCTGCGGCTCGACGATGGCGACTTCGACATCTTCGGTGTGCGGGTCGTCGCCCTCGCGCCCGATCAGGTTCAAGTACAGGCCGTTGAAGCCGATGCCGTAGGCGCGGGTCTTCGACCAGTCGACCGCGTTCATGATCATGACCGGCTCGGCGTTTTCGTCGGCGCTCTTCTGCTCGCGCTCGCGGCCGGGCTTGAGCACCAGGTAACCCTCATCCAAAAGCCAGGTATTCAGGCTGAACTTGCGCGTGTAGGGCGCGAAGCCGTGGTCGCTCATCACGATCAGCGTCACATCGGCGGGCAGGCGCTCGCGCAGCTGGCCGAGCACCACGTCCATGCGCATGTACAGGTCGAAAACCGAGTCCTTCCAGGTGCTGCCCGCGCGCTTCGACCACGCTTCGGAACTCTGCGCCGCGAATTCCGCGTCATGGTGCGGGTGCGCGCCGTCGTGGTGGCGCCACATCATGTGGCTGCACAGGTCGACCGTGCTGAAGTAGAAGAACAAGAATCCGCCCTCGGGCTTTTTCACGTAGCGATCGAGCGCGTAGTCGAGCATGCGCTCGCCCTCGCGGTGCACGAGGTCAGCCTGCTGCATGAACTCCGGCACGCTCAGGACCTCGGCCTTGAGCGCGCCGACGTCCTCGGGCATGCCCTGCGTGTAGAACGGTCCGATGCCCGTGCGCGGGTCGGCGAGTTCGGCGCTGGCCTGCACCGGTTCGCTGACCGGCGCGATGGGCTTCGCGGGGTCGATGTTCACCGGCGAGGCGTACATCTGGAACGGGTCGATCGAGCGCAGCTGGAAACGCACGATGCCGTTCATGTCGGCGAGGCCGCCGGGCAAGAGCGAGTAGCTGACCGGCACGAACTGGCTCCATTCGCCCGGTTCGAGCACGAGCACGTTGCCTGCGATCTCCACCGCTACGGCGGCGTGCTCGCGATCGAGGTGCACGTTCAAGGGGATTTGCGCGGGCTGCGCGCTCTTGCTGAACGGACTGCCGGGGCCGCTCAGCGAGGTCGAAATGCCGTCGTTCGAATCGACGCGCACGATCTTGACCTTCTTGCCGACCGAGAATGCGCTGGTGGGCATCTCCTCGGTGTAGTACGTGAACTCGCCGTAGGCCGAGTCGACCGCGGGCGTCATCATGCCCGAGAACGAGAGCCCCTCGGCGGGCTCGACCGGGAAGTTCGCCGGCATGCGCCAGATGTCGGCCGGGATGCCGCGTCGGGCGAGCAGCGTCCAGAAGGCCTCGCCGCTGCGGTTGGACGAACTGTCGCCGCCGCCCAGCGGAAACTGCCAGTCGCCCCACAGCGAGAGGTTGCGCGTCGGCGTCGATTTGGTCGTCGAAGGCAGCGGCGCGCGCGTCAGCGGATCGCGGTGGATGAAGTCGAAGATCCCGTGTCCGCCCGGACCGAGGCCGGTGATGAAATTCGACCAGGCCACCGGGCTTTGCGGCGGCGTCGAGGTGCCCAGCGAGTGCAGTCCCTGCTCGTCCACCAGGCTCTGGAAGTTCTGCATGCGCTGCGGGAAGCGCTGCATGGCTTCGGCGAGCAACTCCGGATCGAGGCCGTCGATGCCGAGCACGACCACGCGCTCGTGCGTCGTCGGCGGCGCGCCCGCCGGCCGGTGGCGCAGCGGATTCGCCGGCCCGACGCGGTGCGGGATCGCCATCCAAGCCATGGCGAACAGCGCGGCCAGCGCCGGGTAGGTCGTCCAACGCGGCAACTTCATCGTGTGGCTTCCTGCGGCGTCGCCTGGCGCGCCGGCTTGGGGGTCGGGGCCGCGCTCGCTGGCGCGAACAAGGACTTGCCCTGCATGTAGCCGGGCACGTCGACGCCGAACTGCTCGAGCACCGTCGGCGCGAGATCCATCAGGTTCGGCCGCGCCGTGTTGATCTTGCGATTGCAGAAGAACACGCCGGGCACGAGGCGCGGATCGACGCAGTGATCGCCCGACCACGATTTGGTGTTGTCGGTGAAGATCTCCAGCGTCACCGAGCCCGTCGCGCAGTCCCACGAATGGCGGTAGCCCTTGTGGTAGCCGATCAGCAACTCGGGAGCCATGTCGGCGTACGGCCCCTTGTGCACTTCGCGGGTCAGGAAGACCTCGCGGATCACCGGCTCGCCGTCGGCGGGATCGCGCAAGGCCTCGAGCTTGTGCTTGAGCTCGCGCGCCAACGCATCCACTTCGCCCTTGGCCACGATGCCTTGCGCCTCGCGGCCGACGCGGTTGAGGAATACGCCGGTGAGGCCCAGCGTGAACGCGCGCGTCTTCGTCCAGTCGACCTTCGCGAACCAATCGGGCGAGGTCTCGCTGCCTTCCTTGAGCACCAGGTAGCCCTGCTCCTTCAGCCACGTGTTCAAGTTCACGCCGCGGCGGAAGTTGCAGAAGCCGTGGTCGGAGATCACGGCCAGGATCGTGTCGGGATCAGGGCCGAGCTTCGCGCGCAACTCGCCGACCAGCTCGTCCATCTTGCCGTACATCTCGGCCATCACGAGCTTGTGCTTCTCGACGTCCTTGCCCGCGTTCGCCGGGTGCGTGGGATCGAGGTAGCGGTAGAACATGTGGCTGATGCGGTCCGAGGTGTCGAACACCACGGTCACGAATCCGCGGCGCGTCTTGTCGAGCACTTCCCACAGCTGTTTCTTGCGCTCCTCGCAGATCAGCCACGACTGCTTGAGGAAGGCCTCTTCGTCGATGACGCGTTCGTTCAGCGCCCAGGTGTCCTCGGCGAGTCCGAGCGTCGCGTACTGCCCCAAGGTCTTCGCGAGATAGATCGCGTACACGAAGGGATGGCTGATCGGCATCACCGGGCTGTCCGGATTGATGTTGATCGGCGTGACGTAGATCTCGACGTCCTTCTCGTCCCAGGACTGCACGTAGAGGCGCGCGATGCCGGTGATCTTGCCGAAGGGCACGACCATCCACGGCGTGTACTCGCGGAAGCCGACCGTCGCGCTCTCCTTGCCGATCGTGAAGGTCGCGCGGCGCGTCTGCTCGTCGAACTCGACGCTGAACGGGCACTTCAGCGCCGTGCGGTCCGCGTCGGGCGGGCCGGTCAGGTTCGATTCGACCCGGTTGCCGCTCTTGCGCACCTGGTACTGCTGGCCGCCGATGTGCTTGCCCGCGGGCCGCGGCTTCGTCGAATAGAACGAGAAGGAGCCTTGCGTGCCCTGCAGGTCGGGCACGCACATGCCGCTGAGCAGCGTGCCGTTCTTGAAGGGCTGCGGCGGAAAGGTGATCGGCACGCGGATGATCGACGACCAGACGTAGTTGGCGCCGAGCAGCTTCCAGAACGGCTGGCTCTTCTGCAGAGAACGCCAGGTCGCTTTGGTGCCGAAGGGGACCTTCGCGAAGCCCAGGTTGAGCGTGCGCGGCAGCGTGTGCGTCTCCGACGAGGAGAGCACCGGCATGTACGAGCAGGGATCGCGCGTCAGGAAGTCGTAGATGTTGTGGCGCGAGGCGTCGACGCCGGTCGCGTACGAGGACCAGGCGACGGGCGAGATCGAAGGGCAGGCGGTGTCCAGCGGCGCGAACACGCCCTCGTCCGCGAGCTTCTTCAAGTTGGGCATGCGGCCCTCGGCCATGAAGCGCTGCGCGAGACCGGGATCGAAGCCGTCGAGGCCGAGGACGACGAAGCGTTTGACTTTGGACTTGGGCCGGCCGCGCATCTGCACGAGCCGGATCGCCGCCTTGAAAGGCCAGACGAGCACGATGCCGACCGCGAGCAGGAAGGTGCTGGCCAGGATCAAGACCGAGCCCGCCGCCGCGAAACCGGCGCCGGGGCCGACGTAGGCGAACGGCATCCCCAGCTCCAGGCCCTGCGCCTCTGCCGGGGCCGCCCAGGGCCCGCCGACGACCAACGCCAAAGCCAGGATCCGCGCGAGGGCCGGGCCCCGCGCGAGCTTGCAGTCCAAGGATTGCATCAAAAGGTGGGGAGGCAGGCTTTTGGGGCCCGAACGACGACTATCGAGCCAAGGCTCCCTCGGGCTGGAGCCGGCCAGGCCTCACCGCACCGCCCCCGATCCCCGGAAGGCCCGCCAGCGGCTCGCCAACCGGGAATCTAGCACAGCCAAGGTGCCGCACGTTGAGGCGCCCGCCGGGAGCGCTCGGTCGCAGGCCTGCGACCCTCCCAGGATCCCCGCTCAGCGTTCCACCTTCAGTGGAATGCTCGCGGAGGACGCGACGATGCGACCGCGCACTTGGGCAAGGTGTGCGATCTCTTCATTGTCGTGGTACTGCAGCGTCAGCCGGTACTCGCCGGGCGCGAGTCGCGGGACGCAATCCGCAAGGTCCACGACGAAGCTCCGGCTCTCTCCGGGCTTGAGCTCGACATTAGAGAACCAGGAGTATCTGCCCCAAGTGAAACGCTGGGGCAGTGGCGTGATCAGCACTCCCGCTGCATCGCGGATTTCGGCGCGGATGCGACCGCTCATCCCCCGGGCATCGCTGGTGCGAAGTTTCAAGGAGAGCGATTCCGTGGCGTCCACATTGCGCAGGATTGCTTGGACAGGTCCAAAGCCGTCGTGCACGCCATCGCGAAGCCCCTCGTCCGCGATCTCGACCCGCAGCGGATCGGGCTGCCTTTCGGCGCGCCGCAGCGAGGTGAGCAGAATCCACTCGGAGCACGAGAAAGAGCCTGGCGTTGGCGACAACTGCGCGCGCCGTGCGGCCAAGAGCTGGCGCAGGAATCCGACCCAGTGATCGCCGCCGCGTCGAGCCATTTCGAGCAGACACGACTCCATGTACTCACGGGATCGATCGTCAAGACACTCGCGCACGAGATGGAACCACCGCTCCAGACTTGCGTCGTCCAGGCGGCGCAGCGCGTTGTCCGAGCCTCGTGGGCACAATTCGATCGTTCCAAGGTCGGCTTCTCCCTCCGGCAGCGAGGCCGGCAACTCGAGCATCGCGTGGAACGCATCCTCCACGAGCCAGTGACTGCCCGGCTCGATGCGCTCGACCAGTGCTGCTTCGTCCGGGCGTTCTCCTGCGATCACAGTCGGCAAGGTCAGCCGGATCATTCCCTGGTCGTCGGTTCGAACGCGCAGGCTCCAGCTCTGCAATCGATTCGACGCGCGGGACAGGTTCCTGATCTGGAGATCCGCGCCGCGCACGGGCTGTTGTGCTTCATCGACGAGCACGGCGACGACGCGATGGCGGTCCGCTGGCGCGAGCAGCCGGTGACTCACTCGCTCACCAGGCTGGGTCGGCCCCATGAGCCGCGCGCGGACCGGCGGTGAGAACTCGGGCGACTCGATCGCGACCTCCAGCGCCACTCCGATCTCGACCCATGGGAAGATTGCCTTGCCCTGTTCGAGAGGCACGGCCCAGGGCTCTCCATTCACCCAGAAGCGCAGGTGATCCCACTGATCTCGCGCCGCGGTGTGGACGCTGGCCGTGGCGATTTCGCAGTGGTTCATGCGCAGCTCGAGCGATCCGCACGCAGGCAGCACGAGCCGCGGAGCCTGCCCGGGCAAGTCAGAGCGATCCACGGTGAATTCGATGCGCTCCTTTGAGGGAATCCCCAGCCCGAGCTTCATCGGCCGATCCGGATGTTCGCGCAGCAGGCGCTGGAAGTCCTCGAAGCGCGCGAATCCGTCTTCGTGGTCGCTGAGCACGATCGGGCCGTAGTGCACGAACTCTTCTTGATCCGCCGGCGCGACGGTGCGCCCCCAATACAACGCCACAGGCACGCCGCCCGCGGGTTGACCGGAGCCGTCGACCACCCGCACGGCGAAGCTCGGATCGGATTCCCCGATCCCCTGCGTAGTTACGGCGCACGCAGCCGAGAGCACCAAGACGGTGAACAGACCTGAGAGTCGTGCCATGGCAGCTGCGGGCATATTCTGCGAACGATCGGGGGTTGCTCCGCTTCCCCGAAAACTGCCTCGAGCGTCCCGGTGCATGGGATTCCCGAGGGCCAGCCGGGCCGAGCAGGCTCGAATCACGATCATGTGTGCAGCGAACGCCGATCAGGCTCCGGCCTGAGGCACCTGCACGCCGAACACCAGGGCCAGGTAGTTGCGCAACTGCTGAATCTGCCCCGCGATCAATCGCGGATCGTCGAGCGTCTTCGACATCACGAAACCGCCCTCGACGATCGTGTTGAGCAGATCGGCCGTGGCTTCGATGTCGAGTTCGATGCGCGGCGGGTGCAGCTCGGCCGCTTCGCGCAGCTTGGCTGCGATGCGCGCGCGCCACAGCCGCAGTTGATCCGCGCAGGAGGCCAGCGACTTGGGCGTCATCAGCTCCTCCTGGTAGGAAAAGGCGGCAATCAGGCAGCCGGCGTGCGGCTCGGTCAGGCTGCTGAACATCTCCTGGATCAGGCCGAAAGCGACCAGCAGTTGCTGCAGGGGGTCGGAGCTCAGCGCCTGCGCGCGCGCGAAGACCGTCTCGAGCAATTCGCGGTCGCTCACCAGGAAGCGCTCCATCAGAGCCTCGCCCAGCGCCGCCTTGCTTTCGAAGTGGTGGAAGAAGGCGCCCTTGGTGACCTCGGCGACCGCGAGGATCTGGTCGAGCGACGTGGCCGCGAAGCCCTGCTTGAGGATCAGGTCGTTGCCGGCCGCGAGGATGCGCTCGCGGGTCGCGTGGGCGTCTCGGACCATGGTGGGGCGGCTGGGATGAGCTGCGAGAGGATCGAACAGACCGTACGGTTTGTCCTAATCGGCCAAGGATAGTGCCTGTGATGGCACTGCACAAGTTTTTCAAAGAAACATACCGTTCGGTCTGTTCTGAATACCGACTGGACGGTATGTTTCATGGCGGCGGGGCGGAGAGCCCCGCACAAAGACCTCCAGCCCCCTACTCCCATGCAGAGCCTGCTCGAAAACCTGGCCCTCCTCACCCTGCCCTTCTTCCTGCTGCTCGACCTGCTCTACGCCGGCCGCCCCCAGGAGCGTCCGTGGCGCTGGCGCCTGCGCGCGCTCGCGGTGTCCGTCGCCACCTTCTACGTGACCCTGTGGGTCGGCCAGTGGTGGGGAGCGCGCCTGCCCGCGGCCAGCCTTTTCGACGGCGCCGCGCTGGGCACGCTCGGAGGCGCGGCGATCGGCGTGCTCGTCTATGAACTCGTGCACTACGCCTACCACCGAGCGGCGCACCGCTGGAGCTGGCTGTGGCGCGCGGGGCACCAGATGCACCACAGCGCGGAGCAGCTCGACGCCTTCGGCTCCAACTACCTGCACCCGCTGGACGTCGCGCTGTTCACCACCTGGGCGGTGCTGGTCTTCTTCCCCGTGCTCGGTCTCACGGCCGAGGCGGCGGCGCTGGCCAACCTTTTCCTGGTCTTCAACGCGGTCTTCCAGCATGCCAACCTGCGCACACCGCGCGGGCTGGGCTTCCTGATCCAGCGGCCGGAGAGCCACCTGATCCACCACGCGCGCGGCGTGCACGCCCACAACTACTCCGACCTGCCTCTGTGGGACTGGGTCTTCGGCACGCTGCGCAACCCGAGCGCGGAGGAATCGAGCCGCGTGCCCGAGCAGGGTTTCCACGATGGAGCCTCGGCCCGCGTGGTCGAAATGCTCGCCTTCCAAGACGTGTCCAAGCCGCGCGAGATTGCGCAGCGCATGGCTGAACCGGTCGCCGGGCGCTGACTGGCCGCGTTCGAGCCTCGCAAACGCCCCGCCGACCGGAACCCCTGCCTTCGATGGAGTCCTGGTCGGCGGCGTGAGAGGATGCACGAGGCCCCATGAGCAGACTCGCAGTCCGCATCGGAGCGGGTTTGGTGGCCGCGGCCCTGCTCTGGCTCGGCGTCGGAGCCCTAACGGCCTTCATGGTCACGCGGCCCACGCCCCGCGAGGTGCGCGATCGCACGGAGATCGCCGGGCTCAAGGCGGTCGAGCTGGAATTGCGCGCGGAAGACGATGTTCGATCGGTCGCATGGTTCGTCGATTCAGGCCAAGACCGTTGCGCCCTGCTGCTCTCGGGCATCCACGGCAGCCGAGAGGCATCGCTGCCACGTGCGCGCTACTGGCTCGATCGCGGCTGGTCCGTGTTGCTGCCCGACCTGCGTGGCACCGGGGAGAGCGACGTTCGTCCCATATCCTTCGGGTGGAACGAACGCCTCGACGTCGCCGCGTGGATCGCTGCGATGCGGGCGCGCGGCCTGCGCACGATCGCGCTGCACGGCCAATCTCTGGGTGCGGCGGCTGCCGTGTACGCCGTGCACGATGGCGCCGAGGTCGAGTTGATCGTGCTCGACAACTGCTACGATCGGGTCGACACCGCGCTCGCGCGCCGATTACGCTTCGTTCCCTGGCCGGCGATTGCTTTCTTGCCCGTCGGCTGGTTCACGCGCTGGCGCGTTGGCGCGGCACCGGCGTCGATGAATCCGGTCGAGAAGCTCACTCGCATCCGCACACCGACATTCATGGCCGTCGGATCCGAGGACTCGACCATCGGCCGCGCTGGAGCTGAAGCGCTGTTCCAGGCCTGCGCGGCAGCGTCCAAGCGGCTCCACTGGGTCGAGGGAGCGCGCCACGAGGAGCTGTGGCTGTACGACCCCACCGGACTCGCCCAGGCGCTCGATGGGTTCATTACGGCGGCCCGGATCGAATGAATGAGCTCATGCTCGATCGGCTGGCACCGAGCGTTCAAGCACCCATGCGCAACGCGCTGACCATCGCCACGATCGCCACAGCCGCGCTCGCGAACATCCACGGGATGCTGGGCACGAAGATCGACCCGGCGATCAACGCGATGCCGCAGAGCAGCTGCGGCAGCCGCGACTGCTTCTTGCCGTAGAGGAAGAAGCCTCCGCCGACGGCGCTGACCAGCATCGAGGCCATCAGCCAGCTTGCGGAGAAATCCATGCCGTCCTCATCGGTCGAGGGCCGGGAAGAAGTTGTGCCCTTGTGGTCTGAGTAGTGACGCTCGAGCGCGCACTGGCTGCGCAGCAGCTCGCGCCAGGCCGCCGAGCGCCAGAGTCGTGCCCTTGTGGTCTGAGTAGTGACGCTCGAGCGCGCACTGGATGCGCAGCAGCTCGCGCCATGCCGCCCAGCGCCCGAGTTGTGCCCCTGTGGGCTGAGCAGTGACGCTCGAGCACGCGCTGGATGCGCAGCAGCTCGCGCCAGGCCGCCCAGCGCCGGAGCGAGGCCACCACGACATGCCGATCAAGTGCGCCTCGCTGATCTTGATCGTGGGCCGTGCTCCGCTTTTACAAACGAGCCCTCTACTGCCCTGCTCAGGGCTCGTGCTCGCCGCGGGATCGATCGGAGGTGTGATCCGCCGACCTGCGCGCGCGAGACCGCCTATGCAAACGATTCAGGAGCAGCAACATGGTCCATGCAGGTTCGAGATGGTTGGCGGGCGCCGGAGTGCTCGCGAGCCTGGCCGTCGTATCCCTGGCGGCCGCGCAGGGCAGCCCGGCCCAGGCTGTAGCAGGGCATTCCGCAGGGTCCTTCCGGAGGATCGCCTCCTTCCCCATCTTCCTGAACACGAGTGAAGGCGTCGAGACCGTCGCCGAGATCGTCGCGGCGGCGGACGGCGGCAAGCTGCTGATCTATACCGACTCGGTCACCGAGAACGTCGGCTTCGTGAACATCACCGACCCGGCTCACCCGCAAGCGGCGGGTGTGCTGGCCGCGGGCGGCGAGCCGACCTCCGTCGCCGTGCGCGGGAACTACGCGCTGGTGTGCGTGGACACGAGCCCCGACTTCGTGAACACCTCCGGCAACCTGCTGGTGATCGACGTGCACACGCGGCAGATCGTGCGCACGATCGCGCTCGGCGGGCAACCTGATTGCATCGCCTTGAGTCCGTCGAATCGTTACGCCGCCATCGCGATCGAGAACGAGCGCGACGAGGACCTCGGCAGCGGTGCACCTCCGCAGGCACCTGCGGGCTTCGTGGTCATCGTCGACCTCGTGGGCTCCCCCACCCACTGGACCACGCGCAACGTCGAGCTGGTCGGCGTGCCGGACCTGTTCCCCGATGACCCCGAGCCCGAGTTCATCGACATCAACGCCGCGAACATCGCGGCGGTGACGCTGCAAGAGAACAACCACATCGTCCTGATCCGACTGAGCGACGGTCGCATCATCCACGACTTTCCTGCGGGCAGCGTCGACCTCGACGGGATCGACACGAACGAGAATGCCCTGATCGAGCAGACGGCCTCGCTCGCGGGAGTTCCGCGCGAACCGGATGCGGTGGCTTGGACCTCGAACATCACGCTCGCGACCGCGAACGAAGGCGATCTGTTCGGCGGCAGCCGCGGTTTCACGACCTGGCTCGCGACCGGGCATGTGCTGTTCGATGCCGGCAACGAGGTCGAGCGCGCGGCCGCGCGCGTCGGGCACTATCCCGAGGATCGTTCCGAGAACAAGGGCAACGAGCCCGAGGCGATCAAGTTCGCGCGCTACGGATCGCAGCGCTACCTGTTCGTGGGCTCGGAACGCTCGAACACCGTGGCCGTGTACGAACTGCTCGAGGCTCCGATCCTCGGGGCGGTCATCCCCAAGCTGCGCCAGGTCCTGCCCACCGGCGTGGCCCCGGAGGGGCTGCTCGCGATTCCCGAGCGCAACTTGTTCGTGGTCGCCAACGAAGCCGACTCGCGCTCGGACAAGTTCCGCTCGACGCTGATGATCTACCAGCGCGGCGGCGAAGCGAACTATCCGACGGTCGCCTCGGCCGATCGCGAATCCAGCGACATGCCGATCCCCTGGGCAGCGCTCTCGGGCCTGGCCACGGACCGGACGGACAGCAGCCGGATCTACACGCTTCACGACAGCTACTACGCCCAGTCGCGGATCTACTCCGTGGATCGCTCGCAGGTTCCGGCGCGGATCACGAAGGAACTCGTGCTGCACGACACCGGCTTCGTGCTGCTCGACGCGCTCAACGCGCTGAAAGCGCAGCTGCCCGGAACCGACGACTTCGTGCCCGCGGACATCGTCAACGCCGACGGCACGGTCAACCTCGACCTCGAGGGGATCGCCATGGACCTGGACGATCACAGCTTCTGGGTTGCGTGCGAGGGCACCGGGAACCTCGTCAACGGAGTGAGCAACCCCTCCAACCAGCCCTTCCGCCTGCCGAACCTGTTGATCCAGTACGTCAACTCGCCCGGGTTTCCGCCGTTCGTTCCGCCGTGGGATGCGATCGTGCGGGTCGTGGTCCCGCCGCTGGAGCTCACGCGCAACCAATTCCGTTTCGGATTCGAAGGCGTGGCTGCGACAGGTCATCCTGCCGCGGGCGAGACTCGCGAACTCTACGCCTGTTTCCAGCGCGCGTGGCAGGCCGCCGGGGATCCTTCGAACTACGCGCGCATCGGACGCTACGACTTCTTCGCACAGAGCTGGAGCTTCGCCTACTACCCGCTCGACACGCCGACCTCGCCCAACGGCGGCTGGGTCGGGCTGTCGGAGTTGACCCACCTGGGCGGCGATCGCTTCGCGGTGCTCGAGCGCGATGACCAGGGCGGCCCCGACGCGCGCATCAAGCGCGTCTATGAGTTCTCGATCGCGGGCGTGCAGTTCGCCGACAACTCCGCGGCGCCGAACTTCCCGCTGCTGCAGAAGACGCTAGCCGTCGACCTGCTCGCCGCCAACGCCTATGGGCCGACCGGCGGTCTGGTCCCCGAAAAGCAGGAAGGCATGTGCGTGCTCCAGGACGGCACGGCGCTGATCGTGAACGACAACGACGGGGTCGAGGACAACAACGGCGAGACGCAGCTGATCGTGCTGCCGCACCTGTTCCCGTAGGCCCGACGAAGTTCCCGCGCGAAACGAGCGCGGCCCCGGCCGAGTGGCCGGGCCCGCACGGTGTTGGCCGTACGGAGCCAGCCTCG
>Ga0315910_10000538_pt1 | contig 37515 bp, 38 predicted proteins | sample EdamamesoilMG_FD_204470 | JGI IMG/M metagenome (GOLD analysis project Ga0315910, IMG submission 204470) | Garden soil microbial communities collected in Santa Monica, California, United States - Edamame soil | ecosystem: Environmental > Terrestrial > Soil > Garden | place: USA: California...
AGGCCGGCCGCAGCGCAGGTTCGCCGGCACCGCCACGGCCATCTGTTTCGGGTGGGCGAGGCCCAGGTGCGTCATGTAGCCGACGAAATCGCCTTCGCCAATGGTCTCGGCCAGGCGCGGGTTGTACATCCGCTCCTCGGCGACGCTGGAGGCGGTCAGGCCCCGGTAGTCGTGGCCCGGGTAGAGCAGGCAGGTATCGGGCAGCGTGAATACCTTGTCGCGTACCGAGCGGAACAGGCGCTGCGGACTGCCCTGCTGGAAATCAGTGCGTCCACAGCCGCGGATCAGCAGCGCGTCGCCGGTGAACGCCATCGAGCGATCGTCGAGCACGTAGGTGACGCAGCCGCCGGTGTGGCCCGGCGTCGCGCGCACGTCCAGCGAGCGCCGGCCGAAGTCCACCTTGTCGCCATCGGCGAGCGTGCGGTCCGCGCCCTGCGCCCCGCCGTCCTTCGACAGCGCGATCGCCGAGCCGAAGCGGCGCTTCAGCAGCCAGGCGCCGGTGACGTGGTCGGCGTGCACGTGCGTTTCCAGCGTGTACCGCAGCTTCAGACCGAGTTCCTCGATCAGCGCGCCGTCACGCCGCGCGTGCTCGAACACCGGATCGATCAGCAGCGCCTCGCGCGTGGCAGAATCGGCCAGCAGGTAGGTGTAGGTGGACGATTGCGGATCGAATAGCTGGCGGAAGATCATGAAGGGCTAGGAAGCAAATGCACGACTTTACCCCGATTTCCGCGCTCGCTGGCGGCGCGCTGCTCGGCCTGGCGAGCGTCTGGCTGCTCGCCGCCGACGGACGCATCGCCGGCGTGAGCACGATCCTGCATGGAATTTTTTCCTCGCCGCAGGATCGCTGGCGCATGGCGTTCGTCGCCGGCCTGTTTCTCGCGGGCCTCGCCTGGCAGGCGGCGGGCGCGCCGGCGCCGCTGCGCACGGGATTTCCACCCGGCTGGGCGGCGCTGGCCGGACTCCTCGTGGGCTTCGGCACGCGCATGGGCAGCGGCTGCACCAGCGGCCACGGCGTCTGCGGGCTGGGGCGCATGTCGCTGCGCTCGCTGGTGGCGGTGATCGCGTTCATGGCGGCGGGCATGCTCTCGGCTTACGTGACGCGCCACCTGCTCGGCGTCCCCTCATGAGGAGGCTCGTTTCGGCACTGGGCGCGGGATTCCTGTTCGGCATCGGCCTGTGGCTTTCCGGCATGGCCAACCCGAGGAAGGTGCTCGGCTTCCTGGACGTCGCGGGCGACTGGGACGCAAGCCTGATGTTCGTGATGGGCGGCGCCGTCGTCGTGACGGGACTTGCGTTCCGGTTCGTCCTGAAGAGGGAAAAACCCTTCTTCAGCGAGACCTTTCATCTCCCTCTGAAGAAAAGCATCGACCTGCCGCTGGTGGCGGGATCCGCGATCTTCGGCGTCGGCTGGGGCATTGCGGGCTATTGCCCGGGTCCGGCCCTCACCGCGCTGTCGACGCTGTCGGCCGAGTCGATGGTGTTCGTGGCGGCGATGATCGGCGGCGGCTTCCTGCACCGCGCCCTCGAACGCCTGGCGCGCTAGGCGGGCGTGAACATCGGCACCGGCGGGCCGCCGTCGGTGGGCTTGAAGACCACCTTCACTTTCATGCCGATTCTGACCGTGTCCAAGTCGCAGTCGACGATGTTGGTCAGCATCGACACGCCCTCGTCCAGCGTCACGTAGGCGATGCAATAGGGCTCGGGCGCACCGCGGCGCAGCACGCTGCAGGTGTAGACGGTGCCGGTGCCTTTCGCGTCGCGCCACTCGGTCTTGTCCGAGAAGCAGTGCGGGCAGATGCTGCGCGGGTAGTGGTGGAACTCGCCGCAGGCGGTGCATCTCTTCACCAGCAGCTTACCCGCCGCGGCCGCATCGAAGTACGGCTTGTTTTCCGGATTCACGGAAGGCGCCGGTATTTTTCTCACGCGCGCTCCAAAATCAAAGTCGAACTCGTATGGCGCGTGCCCAGCTGCCCGCCGGTGCCCTGCGCGAGCGCGAGGCCGCAGTTCTTCACTTGCACTTTCGGATGCGCCTCGCCGCGCAGCTGGCGCACCGCCTCGATGATCTTGGTCATGCCGCCGCGGTTGGCCGGGTGGTTGTTGCACAGGCCGCCACCGTCGGTGTTGAACGGCAGCTTGCCGCTGCCGGAGATCAGGTTGCCGTCGGCGACGAATTTGCCGCCTTCGCCCTTCTTGCAGAAGCCGAGGTCCTCGAGCTGCACCACCACGGTGATGGTGAAGCTGTCGTAGATGGACGCGTACTGGATGTCGGCCGGCTTCACGCCGGCTTCGGCAAAGGCCGCGGGCCCGGAGCGCGATGCGCCCGAAGTCGTGAGGGAAAGCTTGCCGCCCGCCTGCCCTTTTGGCGCTTCGCCCGCGCCTAGCAGCCGCACCACCGGGCGTTTCAGGGACCTGGCGATCTCGGGGCGCGCCAGGATCACCGCGCCGCCGCCGTCGCTCACCACGCAGCAGTCCATGCGGTGCAGCGGGTCGGCGATCACCGGCGAATCGAGCACCTCCTTGACGGTAACGACTTCCTTCAGCATCGCGTGCGGATTGTGCTGCGCGTGGTGCGACGCGGCCACCTTCACCCAGGCGAGCTGCTCGCTCGTCGTGCCGTATTCATGCATGTGGCGCGCGGCCACCATGGCGTAACTGTTGGCGGTGACGATGCCATAGGGCGCCTCGAAAGGCGCGTCGGGCAGGTTCGCGCCCCAGCTGCGCGGCTGCGTGCCGCTCGAGCCCTCGGAGCGCGGCCGGCCCGCGAGCGTCACCAGCGCGACGTCGCACTTGCCGAGCGCGATTGCCTGCGCGGCGTGCGATACGTGAATCAGGTACGACGAGCCGCCGGTGTCGGTCGAATCGACGTGCCGGACCTTCAGGCCCATGTAGTCCACCATCGACATCGGCCCCAGGCCCGGCGCATCGCCGGCGCAGAAATAGCCGTCCACGTCCGCGCGCGTGAGGCCCGCGTCTTCCAGCGCGCCCTTCGCCACCTCGGCGTGCAGCTGCGCGACCGACTTGTCCTCGGCCTTGCGCGTCGGATGCTCGTAGGCGCCGACGATGCAGGCCTTGCCCTTGATGCTCATGCGGGGCATTTTCGCTTAGAATGCAGCCCTTCCCGCGCCAGTTTCGCCAGCGCCGGGTGGTTAGCTCAGCGGTAGAGCACTGCCTTCACACGGCAGGGGCCATAGGTTCGATCCCTATACCACCCACCAATTCCGTCGGCCGGCGCGAGATGCGCGCCGAGCGCGGTTTCTCCACTAGACCTTCGTATAGTGGAGCCCGGCCCCGCCGCGCCTTAATATGTCGAGCGCGGGGACGAAGCCATGTGTATTGTGGATGCGTTCGATCCCAATACCGCCCTCCAATCGACAGGAAGTAATGTCATGCCCACGCCGCTGCAGCGAGTTTTCGTGCCACGAACAGCCGTTCTCGCGACGGCGCTCGCGTTCGGCCTGCTCTGCTCCGGGCCCGTCCGCGCGGGCGGCATCATCGCGTACGAAGTCGGTACCGAGGATGTGGGGCTCGCCGCCGCGGGCTACGCCGCGCGCGCGGGCGATGCCAGCACGGTGCTCACCAACCCGGCGGGCATGACGCGCCTCGAGGGCCAGCAGCTCCTGCTCGGCACGCAGCTGCTCTATAGCAACCTGAAGTTTTCGCCCAACAGCGGCACTTCGCCGGAGCTCGGCTCGAAGAACGGCGGCCATGCGGCGGGTTTCGACGGATTCTTCCCGGGCGGCGGCCTGTTCTACACCTACAGCGTTTCTCGCGACCTGAAGTTCGGCCTCGCCGCCACGGGCAACTTCGGCGCCGCCTTGAAATACGACGACGACTGGGCCGGCCGCTACCACGCCAAGGACGTGACGCTGGTGGGCCTTTCCCTGTTGCCCTCCGTCGCGTATCGCGTCACCGAAAGGCTTTCGCTGGGCGCCAGCGTCAACGCCATGTACGGCCGCCTGCGGAATGAAGTCGCGATCAACAACATCCTGCCCGGCCTGAGCGACGGCAAGCTGGAGATCAAGGACAACAAATGGGGCTGGGGCGGCAACGTCGGCGTGCTGTACGAGGCGTCCCCCGGCACCCGGCTGGGACTCACCTACAGCTCGAGGGTGAAGCTCGATTTCAGCGGGAAGGCAAATTTTTCCAACCTGGGGCCGGGCCTGAACGCGCTGCTCGCATCGCGCGGCCTGCTTGATGCCAAGGTGGACCTGGGCGTCAAGGTGCCGCAGCAGCTCATGGGCAGCTTCGTCCATGCGATCGACGACAAGTGGACGGTGCTCGGCAATGTCGGCTGGCAGAACTGGAAGAAGTTCGGCCAGGTCCAGGTCAGCATCGATTCCAGCAATCCGGCCAGCATCACCACCGACATTCCGTTCAAGAACACCTGGCACGCCGCGCTCGGCGCGCAGTACCAATTGAGCGCGCCTTGGCGCGTGAATTTCGGCGTGGCGCACGACTCCAACTTCCAGCCGAACGGCAGCACGGTTTCCCCGTCCCTGCCCGTGGGCTCTGCCTGGCGGTTCGGTATCGGCGCGCAGAACACCCTGCGCAAGGACTTCAGCTGGGGCGTGGCGGCCGAGTACATGCGCGGCGGCGACCTCAAGGTCAACCAGCAAGGCTCCGTGCCCGTCGCTCTCGGCGGCCGGGGCAACCTGGTGGGCGAGTACGACAACATCAACACCTTCTTCCTGTCCGCCAACTTCAACTGGAAGTTCTGACCGGATTGCGTTCGGCACTGTTCGTGCCGCTGACCGACGAGCGCCTGCTCGCGCGCGCGCACGAGCGCGGCGCCGACGCGCTGCTGCTCGACCTCGAGGACTCGGTGCCGCCGGCGCAGAAAGCCGCGGCGCGGGCGCGCCTGCCGGACGCGGCGCGGCGCCTCGCCGCGCTCGGCGCGACGGTGATGGCGCGCGTCAATTCCTCCGCCGAACTGCTGTCCGAGGATCTCAAGGCGGCGGCGCAGGCGCCGCTTGCCGCCGTCGTGATGCCAAAGGTTGAGAGTCCCGAGCAGGTGGTGGCGGCCGAGTACCTGCTGGCCGGAAGCCCGGCGAGGCTCGTGGCGATGCTCGAATCTCCGGCCGCGGTGCTCGATGCCGTTGCGATATCGCGCGCGGGCACGAGGCTCGCCGGCCTGGTATTCGGCGGCGAGGACTATTGCGGGCTGCTCGGCATGCCTTCGGAGCAGGCGGCGCTGGACTGGCCGGCGCAACTGGTCGCGACGGCGGCGCGCGCGCGCGGCCTGGCTGCGCTCGGGCTGCCGGGGCCGGTGGCCGAAATCGCCGACATGGACGGCTATGAGCGCCTGGTGCGGCGCGCGCGCGCGCTGGGTTTCACCGGCACGCTCTGCATCCATCCAAAGCAGGTGGCCGTATCGAACCGGGTCTATACGCCGACCGGAGAGGAAATTGCGCTCGCCACGGAAATCGTCGCCGCATTCGAAGCCGCGCTGAAGGAAGGCCGCGGCGCCTTCGCGCTGCACGGTCGCATGATCGACGCGCCGATCGTCGACCAGGCGCGCGCGACGCTGGCGCGCGCGAAACTTTCCCGCTAAGACCTTCGGGCCGCTAGTCCGCCAGAGAAATGCAGCGGCTGGGGCGCTGGGTGGGCCGAAACCGGCTGCCGATGTCGGTCGCTACGCCCTTCACTTCCCTGATCCGTCCCGGCGGGCAACTGCCGTCGTTGATGTACGCCACCTCGCCAAACGCTATGGGGTCGGCCATACCTCCGGCTTGAGGTTCCTGCAGCAGTACCTTGTCCCGCCCCTTGCGCTGGATGAAGCGCTCGAGTTGCGCGTCCGACGAACCGCCCGGCGCGGCCGCAGCTGGCGCCGCGGCCGAAGGGACGGGCGCAACTGGCTTCGCCGCGGGCGACTTGGCAGCCGCAGACCCGCCCTCGTCGAGCGAAATGCAGCGGCTCGGCCTGCCGCGAAGGTTGCCTCCCCCGGAAGATGTGCCCGTGACTTGCCTGATCCGGCCTGGCGGGCAAGCGCCATCGTTGACGTAGACCACCTCGCCATCCTGCAATCCACCGCTCTGGTTCATGATGGATCCCAGTGGCGGTTCCTCCTTCAACACCTTTTCGCGCCCGACACGCCCGATGAAGCGCTCGAGCTTCGCTTCGTGGCTGTCCGCCGCCGGTTTCGCCGCCGCCAGTTTTTCAGCCGCGGCTTTCTCCGTCGCTGCTTTCTCCGCGGCCAACTTTTCAGCCGCTACTCTTTCCGCCGCGGCTTTCTCGGCCGCAAGCTTTTCCGCCGCGGCGCGCTCTGCAGCCGCGCGCTCCGCGATGGCCTTCTCCGCGTTCGCCTTTTCCACACTCGCTTTCTCGGCCGCAGACTTTTCCGCCGCCAGGCGCGCCGCGACGGCAGCGGCCGCGACTTTCTCCGCGGCCGCCTTCTCGGTGGCGTTCTTCGCCTGCGCGACTTTTTCCGCTGCGGCTCTTTCCGCGCTTAGCTTCTCCACGACCGCTTTCTCCAGCGCCGCGCGTTCTGCCGCCGCCTTGTCGGCATATTCCTTGCGCAGCCGCTCCTCCGTATCGCGCCGAATCTTGTCCACGTCCACCGCGGGCGCGGGCGCCGCTTCGGGCTTTGTCGGCGATGCGACCGGCGCTGGCGCGCGCCCGGTAAACAGGTAAGCGGCAATGGCGCCGCCGATCACCACCGCGGCGATCGCGGCCGGAATGGCGAGGGACTTGGTCTTTGCCGGCGGCGGCAGCTCCGTCCGCCGCTGCGGCAAGTCCACCTGCGGCGCCGGCGCCGGGCGCCTCGCCGGCATGGCGATCGTGGCATCCTCGTCAGCGACGGGTTTCGCCCGCGCCGACGCTTCTTCCTGCTTCAGCCGCGCGAGCGCCGCGGCCTGCCGCGCCTTTTCCTCCACTTCGCGCTTCGCCTTTGCCGCCGCCTCGTACTTCGCTTTTTCTTCCGCCACGCGCTGCGCCCGCTCGGCGGCCTCGCGCCGCGTTTTTTCCTCGGCTTCGCGGCGCGCGCGCTCGGCGCTTTCGCGCAGCGTCTTCTCCACCAGCTCGCGCTTCGCCTGTTCTTCGGCGGCTTGCCGTTGCGATTGCTCTGCCGCCGCTTGCCGTTTCGCCTGTTCCGCGGCCTCACGCAGCTTCGCCTGCGCCTCAGCCTCCAGACGCACCGTGTCCTGCGCATCCGGCACCGGCGGCTTGCTCAGCCGCGCGATCTTGTGGCGCGCGAGCCCCGCGTAGGTGCCTTCCGGAAACTGCTCCAGGTAGAACTCGAACTCCGCCGCGTCGGTGCTGTTCTGGATCGCGCGCCAGAACTCGAGCTCGGTCTCGCTTGCCTGCGGCGCCGCCTTGCTTTTCGGCGCCGCGATAGCCGGCGTCGCGGGCGGCAGGCTCATCTGCGCCGGCGCGACCGTGGCGCGCAGCGCGGCGGCAAATTCCTTCGCGCTCGCGTACCGGTCGGCGGCCTTCTTCGCCAGCGCCTTGTCGACGATGGCGTCGAACGCGGGCGACACGCTCTGCACCAGTGACGAGGGCTGCGGCGGCCTGTCCTCCATGATCTTCTTCGCCACCGTCCAGGCGCCCTGCCCGATGAACGGCTGGTCCCCGGTCAGGAGCTGGTAGAGGATGGTGCCGGCCGAGAAGATGTCGGTGCGCCGGTCGATCTTCAGGCCCTGGATCTGCTCGGGCGACATGAAGGCCGGCGTGCCGACCATGGTGCCCGCGGCCGAGCGTTCGCTGTCCTGGATGCGCGCGACGCCGAAATCGGCCAGCTTGACCCGCCGCTGCGCATCGAGCATCACGTTCGCCGGCTTGACGTCGCGGTGGATGACGCCCGCCTCGTGCGCGAATTGGAGCGCATCCAGCAGTTCGCCCATGATGCGCACCGTTTCGGCGACGTCGAACTTCTCTTTCGCCTCGAAGTAGCTGCGCAGCTCGCGGCCCTGGATGTACTCCATGACCAGGTAGGCGACGTCGCCTTCCTCGGCGAAGTCGTGCACCTGGACGATGTTGGGGTGGTTCAGCCGGCCGGCGGCTTGCGCCTCGCGCGCGAACTGCGCGGAATACCCGCGCGCGGTTTCGGCGTCGATGGCGGCGTTCTTCAGGATGGTCTTGACCGCGACGCGCCGGTTCAGCGACGGATCGAGACCTTCGTAGACGACGCCCATGGCGCCGCGCCCAAGCACCTGCTTGAGCTGGTACCGGCCGAGCCGGGTCAGTTCCCCCATCGGAAAATTATAGTGCCGGCCGCCTAGCGCGTGGCGCAGGCCACGCGCAAGTAGGCGTCGTCGATGCCTTCCTCGTGGACCGGCTCCCAGCGCCCCGGCGTGTCGCTGGTATCGACCGGCGTGCCCTCGCCCATGTGGCCCGAGAAATCGATCGACGACAGCAGCCGTACGCGCCGCCCCGCGCAGTCGTACTCGCGCAGCACCGCGGTGGAATACAGGCCGCGCCCCGCGGGGGTGAAGTCCTGCCTGCGGAAATCGTACAGGCCGTGCATCGTCGCGTGGCCGCCGCGCAGGCGGATGCTGTCGCGGTCGGCGTAGGCGCTGTAGATCTCGTTCGCCTGCCCCACCGCGGTCCAGTCCGCGGCCGCGTCGAAGCTCCCGATCGCGAGTCCGGCCGCCATCCCGACCGCCAGGAATGTGCCGCGCATTCAGCCCACGAGCGACGCGCGTTGCGAAAGGCTGTCGCGCTCGAAGCCGGCAACGCGCTTGTAGTTTTCCGAGATCGCCACCAGCTCGGCCTGGCTGATCACGTCGTCGATGCGCGCAAACGGCCTGTCGCCGCTGCGTTGCCAGACTTCGCGCAGGATGGCGTCGGGCGGGTTGCTGCGGTTCATCAGCACCAGTTCATTCACCGCTTGCAGCCTTGTCCGCTCGTATTCTTTGAATGCTTTTTCAGGTTCGGAATTCCTCACCAGACTCCCCGTCAATGCGCGCGCGTCGAGAATCGCCTGCCCCGCGCCGTTGGAGCCGCGCGGATACATCGGGTGCGCCGCGTCGCCGAGCAGGGTGACGCGCCCCTTCGTCCACCATGGCAGGGGATCGCGGTCCACCATCGGGTACTCGAGCACCTGCTCGGCGCCGCGGATCATCGCCGCGCAGTCGAGCCAGTCGAACTTCCAATCCTCGAAGATCGGCAGGAAATCCTCGATCCGGCCGCCGAGGTTCCAGTCCTGCCGCACGTTGCGCGGCGACTGGATCTCGGCCACCCAGTTGACGAGCTGGCGGCCCTCCGCGTCGAGCGCGCGCCGGATCGGGTAAATCACCAGTTTCCCGACGTCCAGCCAGCCGGCCACCGCCATGCTCGCGCCCGTGAGGAAGGGTTGCATGCGCGTCGTGCCGCGCCACATGTTGATGCCCTGGTAGTTCGGCGGGCCTTCGCCGGGGAACAGTTGCTTGCGGACCGCGGAATGAATGCCGTCGCAGCCGACGACGCAGCTGCCGGTTGCAGAAGCGCCGTGCTCGAATTTGACTGTCGTGGAATTTGAATTTTGTTCGATTGCAATGCATTTTTTGTTGAGTGCGACAGAATCAAACCCCAATCTCTTTCGGGTTTCTTCCAGCAGAACTTCATGAAGATCCGCCCGGTGCGCCGACAGCTGCGGCCATTCGTAGCCGGCAAAGCGCCCGCGCGGTTCGCGGAAGATGAACTGGCCGTAGCGGTTGTAGAAGCACAGTTCCCGCGTCTCGACCGCGACACGCTCGAGCGGCTCCCGCAGCCCGAGCTCGGTGAGTTCGCGCATGCCGTGCGGCAGCAGGTTGACCCCCACGCCCAGCGGCTGGATCTCCGGCGCCGCCTCGAACACCCGGCAGCCGATGCCCGCCTGGTGCAGCGACAGCGCGAGCGTGAGCCCGCCGATGCCGCCGCCGATGATCAGCACGTCCATCGCCGGATTCTAGTCCGCGATCGCGATGCGCCCCGCCAGGCGGTGCCCGCCGCCGGCTTCGGGCGTGACGATCACCAGCTCGGCGGTCCCCGGGCTCACCCCGGTGAACGCCAGGGTCGTCGAGCCGTGCGTGACGAGAACCAGGTTGCCTGCCTTCGGCGCCGCGGCGACCAGCTGGCGAAACGCGGCCACCTGGCGCTCCCGGTTGTCGCCGCGGCCGAAAAGATTGTCCAGCGCACGCTCGACCTGCGCGCCGCCAAAGGCAAGCTTCGCGGTCTCCACGCAGCGGCACCACGGACTGGCGAGCACGCGCGCGACCGGGATCGCGCGCGACTGGAACGCGCGGCCCAGCCGCTGCGCTTCGATGCGACCGGCCGGCGAAAGATTGCGCTGCGTCTTGCAATCGCCCAAATCGAAACCGGGCGGATCGCCGACGCCGGGATCGGTGACGGCGTGGCGGATCAACACCACCTGGCCACCCTGCTTGAGCAGTGCCCAGAGCCTTTCGTCGGCCTGCGCGCCGGCCGGGACGTACAGCGCGCACAGGAGCAGGACTGCGAGCAGAGCCTTCATGAAACAATTATAGGTATGGGCGTCACTCTCGAGGGCATCCGGTCCGCAGCGCAACGCATCGCCGGCGCGGTCGCGCGCACGCCCTGCGTGCACAGCCGCACGCTGTCGCAGCTGGTGGGCGCCGACGTCTGGCTCAAATTCGAGAACCTGCAGTTCACCGCCTCGTTCAAGGAGCGCGGCGCGCTCAACAAGCTGCTGACGCTGGACGCGGCGTCGCTGCGGCGCGGCGTGATCGCGATGAGCGCCGGCAACCACGCGCAAGGCGTCGCCTACCATGCGACGCGGCTCGGCGCGCGCGCGGTGATCGTCATGCCGCGCGGCACGCCGAACACCAAGCTGCACAACACGCAGGTGCTGGGCGCGGAAGTGGTCGTCGAAGGCGACACGCTCGCCGAGGCGGCGCAGCGCGCGCACGAGATCGAGGCGCGCGAAGGCCTCACCTTCATCCATCCCTACGACGACCCCGCGGTAGTCGCCGGCCAGGGCACGGTCGCACTGGAAATGCTCGAGCAGGCGCCGGAACTCGACACGCTGGTGGTGCCGATCGGCGGCGGCGGCCTGATCGCCGGCATGGCGGTCGCGGCGAAGGCGCTCAAGCCCGGCATCGAAATACTGGGCGTGGAGTCGACGACCTACAGCGCGATGCACCAGCGGCTGCGCGGATTGCCGCTATCGGTGGGCGGGGACAGCATCGCCGAAGGCCTCGCGGTGCGCGATGTCGGCGAGTTGCCTTTGCGCATCTTGCAAGATTTTGCAATTGACGTGCTGCTGACCGACGAGGAAACCATCGAGGAAGCCATCGTCTGCCTGATCGAAATCGAGAAAACCGTCGCCGAAGGCGCGGGCGCGGCCGGGCTGGCGGCGCTGCTGCAGCATCCGGCGCGCTTCGCCGGCCGGCGCATCGGCCTGCCGGTCTGCGGCGGCAACATCGATGCGCGCATGCTCGCCTCGGTTCTGATGCGCGGCCTGGTACGCGACGGCAGGCTGGTGCGCCTGCGCGTCACGCTGCCCGATACCGCGGGCAGCCTCGCGAAGGTGGCGACGATGATCGGCGACGCCGGCGGCAACATCGTCGAAGTCCAGCACCAGCGCGTGTTCGGCACCGCCTCGGTGAAGTCGCCGGAAGTGGAATTCGTGCTCGAAACGCGCGGGCGGGACCACGCGGCGCAGATCGCCCGGCACCTGGGCGAACACGGCGTCAGGGCGACTTTTATCTGATCGTCCCGGGGCTGGTCCCCGGACCAGGTCGGTGGAATACTGGGGACGAGCATCGCCACGATGACCGACCGGCCTTCCCTCCTGATCGTCGACGACACGCCGGAAATGCTGGCGATCGTGGAACGCATGCTCAAGGGGCAATACCGGACCCGGACGGCCCCCGGCGGCAGGCAGGCGCTGGACATGGCGCTCGCCGAGCCGCCCGACCTCGTGCTGCTCGACGTCATGATGCCGGGCATGAGCGGATTCGAGGTGTGCCGCGAACTCAAGGCGCGCGCGCAAACGAAAGACACGCCGGTCATTTTCCTCACCGCGCTCGACGACGACCGGGACGAAAAAGCCGGGTTCGACGCCGGCGCCGTGGACTACATCACCAAGCCGGTGTCGCAGCCGATCCTGCTGGCGCGCGTGCGCAACCACCTGGCGCTGAAAGCGGCGGCGGATTTCCTGCAGGACCGCAACCAGTACCTGCTCGCCGAGGTGGCGCGGCGCACCGGGCAGGTGCAGATCATCCAGGACGTGACGATCATGGCGATGGCCTCGCTTGCCGAGACGCGCGACAACGCCACCGGCAACCACATCCGCCGCACCCAGCACTACGTGCGTGCGCTGGCGACGAAGCTGAACGAGATGCCGCGCTACGCCTCCGAATTCGACGAGGAAACGATCGCTTCGCTGTTCAAGTCCGCGCCGCTGCACGACATCGGCAAGGTCGGCATTCCGGACGCCATCCTGCTCAAGCCGGAAAAGCTGACGCCGGCCGAGTTCGACATCATGAAGACGCACACCGTGCTCGGGCGCGACACCATCCTCGCCGCCGAAAAACTGATCGGCGCACCGAGCTCGTTCCTGCGCCACGCGCGCGAAATTGCCCTGTCCCACCAGGAGAAATGGGACGGCTCGGGCTATCCGGAGGGGCTGGCGGGCGACGCGATCCCGATCTCGGCGCGGCTGATGGCGCTGGCCGACGTGTACGACGCGCTCATCTCCCGGCGCGTGTACAAGGCGCCGTTCCGGCACGACGTCGCGGTCGGCCTGATCCGCGAGGGGCGCGGCGCGCACTTCGACCCGCACATCTGCGACGCGTTCCTGGAGATCACGGAAGAATTCCGCGCCATCGCGTCGCGCTTCGCCGACCCGCTGGACGAGGAAGCGAAAGCCGCCGTCGCCTGATTCCTAAAAGGGGACAGACCCCATTTTTCTCAAATGCAGATGAGAAAAATGGGGTCTGTCCCCTTTTTACGTGGGTACGGAAATCTCGACCAGATTCAGGTCCGGGTCGCGCACGTAGACCGAGCGGATCTTCGATGTGGCGCCGGTTTTCATGACCGGTCCTTCGAGAATCTCGACCTGGTTTTTCTCCAGTTTTTTTATGACTTCCTCAAGTGGAACCGAAGCAATGAAGCAAAGATCCAGCGTGCCCGGTGCTGCGACGTGCGCGCGCGGCAAGAATTCCCTGCCCCACTCGTGCACGTTGATCTTCTGGTTGCCGAATTTCAGCGCGATGCGCGTCTCGGTGGGCGTCTGGAAGGTCTCGTGCTTCATGCCGAGCACGTCACAGTAGAACCGGAGGCAGCCCGCCAGATCGCGGGTCGTCAGAACGATATGGTCGACGTGGTCGATCATCACTTCCTCTTCAACATGCGCAGCGGGTTGTACTCGAGCACCGTGCGACCGTCCTGGTTCACTACCTGGTTGGCGAAGCGCACCAGGCCGCGGTCGCCCTTGGAGGTCAGGCGCGCCTCGACCACCTCGGATTCGACATGGATGGTGTCGCCCACTACGGTCGGCGCCTTGATGTCGAGCGTGGCGTTGAGGAAGGCAAGCCCGGTGTCCTGCATGGTGGGCAGCAGCAGCCCCTCGGCGAACGCATAGACCAGCGCGCCGGGCACCGGCCGGCCCTTGATGGCGCGGTCGCTGTCGTCCGCCACCGCGAACAACTCCTCGGTCAGCCAGGTGAGGTTGATGAAATTCGCCAGGTCGGATTCGGCAATCGTGCGCCGGTGGGTGCGGAAACGAAAGCCGATCTTCAGGTCTTCGTAGCAATAGCCGCGGCCGATGACGGGGAGCGTCGCATTCATGGCGCGACTGTAACCTAGAAGGCCGCGGCCCAGAGCAGCGACAGCCCGGACAGCAGCATCAGGCCGTCCATCAGCAGCCGGAAGCGCGCCGCGTCCATGTTCAGCACGAAGCGCTTGGCGATGAAGGAGCCCGCCATCAGCGTCGACCCCGTGACCAGGCCCTTGACGATGACCTCGGAAGGCAGCGCATCCATGCCGCGGAACACCGCCGTCTTGGCGAGGTAGACCGTCAGCGTCGCGGCCGCCTCGGTGCCGACGAAGGCGCCTTTCACGAGGCCCGCGGCGAGGAACAGCGGCGCGGTGAGCGGGCCGGTGGAAACGACGACGCCGGTGAGAAAGCCGATCGGCAGGCCGATGAGCGCCAGGTGGAGCGGGCGCAGCCTGAGTTCGTGCGCCGCCATCCAGCGCCGCACGAAGATCATGGCGATGAAGAACACGCCGATCGCGGTTTCGATCAGGCGCACCGGCAGCACGAGCAGCGTCGCCGCGCCCAGCGCGCCTGCCGGCGCGCCGGTCGCCGCGAAGGCCCAGCAGCAGCGCCAGTCGATCTCGCTCCACCAGGCCGCCACGCGCGAGACGTTGGCCATCACCGCGGCGATCGCCATGATCGGCACCGCCTGCAGCGGCCCGAAGGCGATCACCAGCACCGGCATCAGCATGATCGAAGAGCCGAAGCCGACGATGCCGCTCAGCGTGCCGGCGACCAGGCCTACCGCGACGACAAAGAGGACTTCCACGCAGCGGCAGCAATCTACCTGCCGTAATACTCCCTGACGGTCTCCCAGGCAACGTCCTGCAGGAAGGCTGCGGTTTTCTCGTCCAGGCCGCCGGTGTACTTGAGGCCGGCGGGCGACTTTCCGTAGAGCGCCGCGTAGATTGTGGCCGCGCCCAGGTAGGAGCCGGCGAGGCTGGGATGGCGCTTGTCCGGGTTATATAAATTCACCGTGGGGTTCTTCGCCACCGACTTCGCGAACGCCAGGCCCGCCGGGATCACGAGCGCTTCGTTGGCGTTGCCGGCGATGGTGTACTGCTCGGCGAGCTGCGCGGTCATCTCCGGCATGTCCGAATAGGCCCAGGTCATGAACAAGACCGGTTTCGCGCCCCGCTGCACAACGGTCTGGCTGTGCTTGCGCGCGAACTCGTGGAACAGGTCCTTGAGCTGCGGGTGGATCGGGCACTGGCTGCAGTCGTTCATGATCACCGCTTCGAACGGCTTGTCGAACTTGTTGAACACCACCTTGTTGTCGGCGGTGAACGAGTAGGAGGCCATGCCGCTGCCGGGCTTCAGGTAGGCCTCCATGTCGTGCCAGTTCAGGCCCGAGCCGCTGATGGTCACCGATGTCGCGCGGTATTGACCGCGCAGTTCGGGCGCGCCCGCCGCCACCAGGCCGCCGAGGTAGCGGTGCATGCTGTCGTTGAAATAGAAGAAACTGTTGCCGACCAGCAGCAGCGTCTTCGGCGCCGGATTCAGGCTCTTCACTTTCGGCGCAGTCTGCGCGAACGCGCAGCCACAGAAGAGGACCAGCACGAGGATCTTCACGAGTTTCATTTCTTCTCCCTAGAGCATTTCCAAAGATTGCGCCGACGAGGGCGGCGGAAAAAGCTTGTCCAGTTCGGCCAATTGTGACGCATCGAGCTGCTTGTCCAGCGCGCCGAGATTCTCCTTCAGGCGCTCGCGGCGTCCGGTCTTCGGAATGACGATCACGCCGTCTTTCTGCAGCAGCCAGGCGAGCGCCGCCTGCGCCGCCGTCATGCCATGCCGTTTCGCAAATCCGGCGAACTTTGGATCGCGCAGCAGCCGCCCCTGCTCGATCGGCGAATAGGCCATGACCGCGACCCTGCGCTCGCGCAGCCAGGGCAGCAGGTCGTATTCGATGCCGCGGCGCGTAAGGTTGAACAGGAGCTGGTTGGCGGCACAGGCGTTGCCGCCGGCCAGTTTCCACCACGCCTTCATCTCCGCGAGGTCGAGGTTGCTGACACCGTAGTGGCGGATCTTGCCGGCCTTCTTCAGCGCATCGAAGGCTTCGAGCGTCTCGGCGAACGGCACGCTGCCGCGCCAGTGCAGCAGGTAGAGGTCGATGCGGTCCGTCTTCAGGTGCTGAAGGCTGCGCTCGCACGCGGCGACAGCCCCCTTGCGCGATGCGTTGCCCGGCAGCACCTTGCTGACCAGGAACACCTCGTCGCGCCGTCCCGCGATGGCTTCGCCCACGAGTTCCTCCGAACGGCCGCTGCCGTACATCTCGGCGGTGTCGATCAGCTTCGCGCCCAGGTCCAGCCCCAGGCGCAGCGTGGCGATCTCCTCGGCGCGCGTGGCTGCGCTGTCGCCGATGTTCCAGGCGCCCAGGCCGAAGGCGGGCACCTGCTCGCCGGAGGGCAGCGTAACGGTCTTCATGTGCGGGTTGCCTACTTCTTCACGAATTTGAGCGTGAAGCGGTCGCTCTCGCCGATGGCCGCGTACTTTGCGCGGTCCTGGTCCTTCAGGCGATACGTCGGCGGCAGCGTCCAGACGCCCTCGGGATGGTCCTTCGTGTCCTTCGGATTGGCGTTGACCTCCGAACGCCCGGCCAGCCTGAAGCCGGCCTTCTCGATCACGGCAATGGCATAGTCCTCGCGCACATAGCCGCTCTTCATCTGCGCTTCCTGCGCAAGATCGGTGCGGCCGCGATGGTCGACCACGCCCAGTACCCCGCCCGGCTTGAGCGCCTTGTGGAAGGCGCGCAGCGCGCCCTCCACTTCGCCGCGCTCGACCCAGTTGTGCAGGTTGCGGAACGTCAGCACGAAGTCCGCGCTGCCCGGCGGCGCGATTTCGTGCCGGTCGGCGTTGAATTTGGTCACCAGCACCTTGCCGTAGAGCGCGGGCTCGGCCTTCAGGCGATCCAGCAGCTTCTGGTGGTCTTCCTTGTAGGGAGAAACCGCAAGCTCGTCGCGGTTCGCCGCGACGTAGCGCCCCTTCGCCGCCAGGAAGGGCGCGAGGATCTCCATGTAGTAGCCGCCGCTGCCCGGCAGGATCTCGACCACCACGCTGTCCGCGCGCACGCCGAAGAAGGCGAGCGTCCCGGCGGGATGGCGGTAGGGATCGCGCGCCACATTGCGCTCGCCGCGGTGCGGCGCGGACAGCAGCGTCGCGATGTCCTGCGCAAACGCGCTCGAAATCCCGCCCGGCAGCAGGAACAGCAGCGCGACGAACGTCTTCCTGATCGAATCCGGCATCATCCTTCTCCGAGGCCGCCTACTTCGACTTGATGGCGTCGGGCACGGGCGGGGCGGGAGCAGGCGCCGCGGCCGATGCGCCGACCATCTCGATCTTCGCGCCGGTCTTCAGGGCTTCCAGCTGCTTGCTCACGTTTTGCTGCTGAAGCTGTTCCCTGACCTGCGCCCTGACCTCGTCGAAGGGAGGCGGCTCGATCGGCTTCGAGTCTTCCAGCAGGATGACGTGGTAGCCGTACTGGGTCCTCACCGGTTCCAGGGTGAATTTGCCCTTTTCCAGCTTGCCCAGGGCGGCGCCGAATTCCGGCACCATGCGCCGCGGATCGAACCACCCCAGGTCGCCGCCCCTCGGCCTGGAGCCGGTGTCCTTCGATTTCTCCGTCGCCAGCTTGGCGAACGCGCCAGGCTCCTTCCTGAGCCTGGCGATGACGTCCTTCGCCTCGGACTCCTTCTCCACCAGGATGTGGCGCGCCTTGTACTCGGTCCCCGTGATGGTCGCCTTGATGCGCTCGTATTCGGCCTTCACCGATTCTTCGCTGACCGGGCTGTTCTTGATCAGGTCCTGAACGTAGGCGTTGGCCAGGATGGATTGCCTGATCGTGTCGATTTCCTCCGCGACCAGGGGCGTCTTGTCGAGGCCCTTCTTGACCGCCTCGTCGGCGGCCAGCATCTGCAGCGCCAGCTGGTCGATGATCGCGCGCCGCGCTTGCGGCGTATCCGGACGGCCCTGGCCGGCGCCCTGCTTGGCCAGCGTATCGACAATCTGCGCGCTGATCGCCTTTCCGTTCACCTTTGCCGCAGCCGCGCCCCCGCCCGCCGGGCCTCCGTCTTTTGCCGGACCGCAGGCGACGAGAGCCAGCGACGAAACGGCGCTGACGAGGAGAGTGACGGAGATCGGCAATTTCATTGCGTTCCTTGGAGGGTAGTCACGTTCGATGAAGCCGCAAGGTTACTCGAATACGACGCTCGTCTGCACGCGCGCGCGGCGCCGTATCGATGAAAAGCCACGGTCCCTCGGGAACGCGCCGGAAACCGGCGCCAACACTACTTGGGAAACAGGAATGTCAGTTGCAGCCGCGCGCCCCAACCCTTCGGGCCGATGCCGTCCGGGCTTGCGGCCCAATGGCGCACGCCGCCCTGGATGATCAGGTGCTGGTCGCCGACCTTCATCAGCTGCTGGACATAGACATTGACAGGGGCGGACCATTTCTCGGTTTTCCAGTCGTAGGTGGATTCCGAGTTGACGCCGAAAGTGGTGAAGCGCGGCGTCGTGTAGGTCAGGAAGGGTTGCAGGTAGCTCGCGCTGATGGAGGGCGCCGCACTGCTGCCCGCCACCGACCACATGTGATTCGCCAGGATGCCGTAGGTCCAGCCGTGCTCCTGCTTCAGGAGCACGCCGGTGGGGCCGAGGCCCCATTTCTCGCTGGAAAGATGGTCGCCGCCCGTGCGCAGCAGCGCCTGCGGCCCGAGGCCCCAGATCCAGCCGCCCGCCGTGGGCGCCTTGGGCGAGAAAAAGAACTGCGGCGTGATGTCGCCCACGCCCGATTGCGTGCCCGAGACCGGAGTCGCGTCCTTCAGGCGGATCAAGGGCACCAGCGTGCGCGAGATCAGGTTCCAGTCCGCGCTAATCGAGATCGGGATCACCGGCTGCACGGTCAGTTGATACCGGTTGCCGTGCTCGAGCGGACCGATGTTGTGGTCGTAGTCGAGCTTGATCGGCACGCTGATCAGGTCGGCGACCGGGTTCAGGCTCTTCCTGGCCAGCTCGGCCTGCGATTCCTCCGCGCCGGCGGGCAGCACGAATCCCGCCGCCGTAATGACTGAAATGGCGCTAATCGAACGCAAAAATTTTCTTCCAGTCGTTTTTCATGCTGATCACGGTCCAGCCCTTTTTCTTCGCATCCGCCATCAGGGCGTCGGGGAACGTGCCGATTTTCGACTTCGGGCCGTAGGCGTACTCGCGCTTCTCATCGTCGTGATACACGAGCATCATCAACCGCGCGCCACCGCCCGCCTGCGTGTATTCGAGCATCTCCTTGTCGCCGATGGAGTTGCCGAAGGCCGCCACCGGGCGCCGGCCGATCATCAGGTGGATCCCCTGCGGCTTGCCAGCCTTGTCGTCGTTGAGCAGCAGCTTCGGATCCTTGGTCAGGAACGGCTTGCCGGCCTTGTCGTAGCCGTAGGTCGTGGCACCCGCCGTGCCGACCACCTGTTCGGGCGGCACGCCGTAGACCGATTCCGAGTACACGCGCACGAAATCCTGGCCGCCGCCGGTGACGATGTAGGTCTTGTAGCCGTTGGCTCGCAGGTACTTCATCACCTCCTGCATTGGCAAGTAAGTGAGCTCGGTATACGGCTTCTTCCAGCGGTGGTCCTTCGCTGACGCCAGCCATTTCTTCACTTCGGCGTTGAATTCCTCCACCGGCATGCCCGTCAGCGTTGCGCCAAGGATCTTGAACAGGTCCGGCATCGTCAGCCTGGCCATTGCCTCGCGGTTGCCCGACATCACAGTTTTGAACGGCTCCACGTTTGCTAGGTCGGGCTTGGCCTTGACCACTGCGGGAACACGCTCGAGGCAGTAGACCACCTGCGAGTACATCGGGTACTCGACCCACAGCGTGCCGTCCTGGTCGAAGGTCGCAATACGCTCCGCCGCCGGGACGAATTGCGGGCTGCCCTGCGTGGTCGTGGTCCTGACGAAGTCGACGATCGCCTTCTTGGCCGCGCCGTCGTTCCATGAAGGCAGCGGATCGGTCTGCGCGAGCGCTGGCGTCCCAAGCGCAAGCATGATGCCCAGCGCGGCAACGCGTGCAAGCATCGAAACAATACGAATCGCCTCCATCATTCCGACCCGCTATACCTAGTCTCCTCTTGTGCGACTCTTCGCCATCTGATCCTTCACCTGCTGCAGGACCTGGGCCAGGCTGTAGGACGCCGGCGACTGCAGTGCCGGGAATGGGCCGTAGCTCTCCAGTTCCTGGAGCCAAAGCGCCTGGCCGATGGGAATGATGTTCCAGTCGTAGATATAGGCAGTCACCGGTCCGGCAAGTGCGCCGCCCTGGCCCAGCAGGGTGCTCGGCTGGAATCCGACGGATCCCTCGAATGGATCCCGCTTGAGGTTGTTGACCAGGGGCCAATGGAAGGTATGGACACCCATCAGGCCGCCTGTCGCGGCCTCGGATGCCATCGCGAAATAGATCTTCCAGTTCTTGTAGCGCACGGCCGATGGAACGGCGCCGCCGTAGTAGAAGAACGTATCGCGCGCCGACGTCATCGACTTGCCGGTCAGGTAGTCGAGCTGGTTGAATCCCTGCAGCTTGGTCTTGACGATGCCGGGATACTGGCCCGCCATGATCTGCTTATTGAGGTCGTTGCCTTTGGGCCCGCCCGCGACCTCGACGAAAGTCGGCAGCCAGTCATACGACGCGAAGATGTCGTTCAGGACGGTGCCCGGCTTGATGTGCCCCGGCCAGCGGATCACCGCGGGCGCGCGCATGCCGCCTTCCCAGGTCGTCAGCTTGCCGCCCTTGAACGGCGTGTTGCCGCCGTCGGGGTAGGTGATGACTTCGGCGCCGTTGTCGGTGGTGAAGACGACGATGGTGTTGTCGAGCTGGCCCATGTCCTCCAGTTTCTTCAGCACGTAGCCGATGTTGTCGTCCATCTGCTTCATGCCGGCTTCGTTGACGCCCCAGTCCTTGCCGCCCTTGGTTCCCACCATATTCATGTACTTGTCCGACAGCATGGTGGTGATGTGCATGCGCGCCGGGTTGTACCAGACGAAGAAGGGCTTGTTGGTTTTCCTGGGGTCGTTGCGATCGAGGAAGTCGATGACCTTGGCCGAGATTTCCTCGTCCACCGTCTTCGAGCGTTCCAGCGTCAGCGGTCCCTCATCCTTGCACGACTGGTTCCTGTCCGTGCCGTCGGAAGATGTGCAGGCGATCATCGGCCGCGGCGGCATCATGCAGAGGGTCGTCCTCTGGTCCACCGCGCCCGGAGGATCGCTGAGTCCGCGCACCGGCGAGTTCTTGCACGGCGGCACGATCGCCTGCACCGTCGGCGAGCTGTTGATGTCGGGGAAGCTCACGCCCTGCATCGCATCCAGGTGATAGAGGTAGCCCCAGAATTCCTGGAAGCCATGCGCGGTCGGCAACGAAGCCGTGTGGTCGCCCAGGTGGTTCTTGCCGAACTCGCCGGTGGTATAGCCGAGGTCGAGCAGGAACTTTGCCAGCGACGGCGTGCCGGGCTGCAGGAAGGACGGGCTGCCGGGCAATTGCGGCGGGATCATGCCGGCGCGCAATGGCGTCATGCCGGTAAAGAAGGCGGTGCGCCCTGCCGTGCAGCTTTGCTCGGCATAGTAGGTCATGAACTTCGCGCCCTCCCGCCCGATGCGGTCGATGTTGGGCGTCTCGCCGACCATCAGTCCCTGGTGGTAGATGCTCGGCTGCATCCAGCCGATGTCGTCGCCCATGATGAAGAGGATGTTGGGCTTCTTCGCCTGGGCGGCGGCGAGGCTGCTGAACAGCAGTGCGAAGACTGCGGCGACTATTGCAACGAAGTTTCGTTTCATGGCCTGCTCCCTAAGAGGACAGCCGTGGCAACTACTGCTTGATTTTTCGAGGTCCGCCCGGCGCTCAATTTCCGGTCGGCAACGGGATATTCACGCCGTCCTTCCTGAGCTGCTCGCGCAACCAGTCGAACTGCTGGTACTTCGAAAGCTCGACCGGACCCGTGTAGCCCAGGCTCTGCAGCTTGCGCGGCGGATACTGGATGTAGGTCTTCATGAGATTCCGGATCGCCTCGGAGATCGTCACCAGCGTCCAGGTTCTCTCCGTGACGTTGTTCATGAAGATGTCGTAGCGCTCCTGCGGGTCCTGCCAGAGGTCGAACACCTGCGGGACGATGGCGACGTACTTTTCCGGGCCCTTCCAGCCCAGGTTGGTATCGACCGCGAGACCGCCGGTCGGGACACCGTTGTCCCCGCGCAGGTTGAACACCGCCTTGTAGTTGCCCACGCGCGTGGCTCCGGGAGTCAACTCGTTCTCGGTGAAGTAGAACCATTCGTTGCGCGGCGACTTTCCGGTGCCGAACAGGACCGGCGACATGTCATAGCTGTCGAAGATGATCGGCTGGCCTTCGCGATCGTTCTGCGGAAGCTTGGTCCCCGCAAGCGCCGCGAACGTCGCCATGTAGTCCAGCGAGCCCACGATCTCGTGGTTCTTCGATCCGGGCTTGATCCCCGGCCCCCAGGCGTAGGCAGGGGTACGGTTGCCGCCTTCGCGGACCGTTCCCTTGGTGCCGCGGAAAGGCGTGTAGCCGGCATCCGGGTAGACGTCCTGCCAGGCGCCGTTGTCGGTGGTCCAGAACACGTAGGTGTTCTTGTCCAGGCCGAGCGCGCGGATCTTGTCCAGCACCCTGCCGATGCGCGTGTCGTTTTCCAGGATCGAGTCGGCGTACTTGCTCTTGGACATCGACTTGTGGATGAAGTCCGGGTGCGGCATGTTCGGCTGGTGCACCTTCATGAAGTTGACGCTCATGAAGAACGGCTTGTCCGACTTCGCCGCCCGGTCGAGGTAGTCGATGGTGGCCTTCTCGACGTATTCGTCGAAGAACGGGATGCCGACCCACCCCTTGTCGGGCGTGTTGACGTACTGGCCGTTGATCTTGAATTCCTCGACCGGCTTCTCGCCCGCCTTGCCGGACAGCGCGCCCTTGGTCACTTTCGCAAACATCGCGCGCAATTCGGCCGGCATGTCCGGGAACCAGGTCGGGTCGGCATAGGTGTAGGCGTTCAGGTGGTACAGGCCGGCGTACTTCATCTCGTCGTAGCCCTGGGCGTTGGGCAGCGCGTAGTCGGCCTCGCCGAGGTGCCACTTGCCGGTGAAAAAGGTCTGGTAACCCGCAGTCTTCAGCATCGAGGCTACGGTCCATTCGGCCGCCGGCAGGCCGCCGCCCTGTCCCTGGAAGGCCACAGTGGTCATCCCGCTGCGGTTGGGGATACGGCCGGTCTGCGCCGCCGCGCGGCCCGGCGTGCAGCTCGGCTGCCCGTAGAACGAATAGAAGGTCATGCCCTCGGCGGCCAGCCGGTCCAGGCTGGGCGTGGGCATGCCGCGGCCGACGCCGCCGCCGTAGGCGCCCGCGTCGCCGTAGCCGAAATCGTCCGACAGGATGAGCACGATGTTAGGCTTCTTCGCCTGCGCGGCGGAGAGGCCGCTGAACAGCAGCGCGAAGCAAGCTGCAAGAATCGCGAGAACGGCTCGTTGTTTCATGGTTGGCTCCCCGGCAAGGTGACTACTGCTTCATCCTGATGTTGACGGAGCTGACGCCCAGGTTGAGCGCCACGCCCGAGGACTTGCCCTTGGTGGTGACGACCACGCCCTTGCCGTTCTGGAAGCTGGTCGCTCCCTTGCCCTCGACCAGCGCCGCACCAACGCCGATGCCTTGGTAGTTGCCGGGGAAATCGCTGAGGCTCTTCATGCGATGCACGGTGGCCGTGCCCTCCACTTCCGTGTAGCCCATGCCGCCGACGGTCACGCCCTTCATCCTGAACGGGTAGTCCTTGCCCTTGTAGTGCAGCACGCCCCTGCCCTCGGCGCCGCCGAAGATCAGGCGCAGCTGCTTGGCCTCGAAATTGAGGGTCGCGTCGGGCGGCCCGTCGAGATCCTGCTGCGTCACCGGTTTCTGCGCGGTATCGGCGGCGAAGCTCGCCTGCGGGAGGACTGCGCCGATGAAAGTCGCGACGATGCCGGCGACCAGGAATGTTTTGCGCATGGCTTTGACCTCTCCAAGGAACGGATGAATTGACGCTGCATTTGACGCTTGCCCTGCGCAGGGCGCCACTAGCCTTTGGTTTAGCCGCCGGGCTGTTTCCCGAGCGCCCTGACAACCGCCTGCAGCAACACGTCGTTGGAGAATGGTTTTCGCAGCAAGGCGCTGCCGGATTCCCGCGCCAGCTGCTCGAACGCCGGATCGTCGCTCGCGGTGATGAATACGACAGGAAGATGAATGTTCGCGGCCTTGAGCCGCGCCTGCACGTCCATGCCCGTGAGCCCGGGCATGTTGACGTCGAGCACCGCGCAATCGGGACGCCGCACTGCGAGCGCGGCGATGAACTCCTCGCCGGAGGCGAACGCGCCGACCTCGTAGTCCGCCAGGCGCAGCAGCCGCCCGAGCGCGGTACGCACGGGCGCCTCGTCGTCCACCACTGCGACGTACGGCCCCATGGCGTCCATCGCGGGACGTTACCGGCAAGCGACAGGCGCCGGAACTGGCCTTTGGTTTAGCGCGCCGGCGGCGGGTTTGGCGCGCCGGAGGCGCGCGGGCCGATGCCGAGCTTTGCGGCGACGAACATCAGTTCGGCGACAGTACCCGCCTGCATCCGTTCCATGATGCGGGCGCGGTGGAACTTCACGGTCTGCTCGACGATGCCCAGGTCGGCCGCGATCTGCTTGTTCAGCTTCCCCGCTGCCACGCCCTCGAGCACTTCGCGCTCGCGCGGCGAGAGGCCGGCCAGGCGCCGCTGCAATTCCGCGATGCCGACCTGTGCGTCGCGCGCCGCCTTGCCCTGCTGCAGCGCCGCGCGCACCGCAGCGATCAGCACTGCCGCCGGCACCGGCTTGATCAGGAAGTCCGCCGCGCCCGCCTTGATCGCGCGCACCGACATCGGGACGTCGCCCTTGCCCGTGAGAAAGACGATGGGCAGGAACTGGCCGGTTTCGGCCAGCCGCTGCTGCACCTCCAGCCCGTCCAGGCCCGGCAGGTCGACGTCGAGCACGACGCAGCCCCAGGCAGCGGGGTCCGGCCGCGCGAGAAACGCCTCCGCGGAGGCGTAGCTCTCGACGCGCCAGCCTTCGCCCTGCAGTACGCGGGCCAGCGCAGTCAGCACGCCCGGGTCGTCGTCGACGAGGAAAAGGGTTGCCTCGCCGGACGTCATGCCTGCGCCTGCACCGGCAAGCTGGCGCAGAAGGTCGCGCCGCCGCCGGCATGGTTGGATGCGCTCAGGCTGCCGCCATGCGCGTCGACGATCGACTTGCTGATCGCGAGGCCGACACCCATGCCGTCGGGTTTGGTGCTCCAGAATCCCTCGAATACGTTGGCCAGGTCTTCATCCCGCACGCCGGGACCTTGATCGACGACGCTCAGCAGAATCCTGCCGTCGGCCAGTTCGGTGCGGACCGTCACGATCCTGCGGTCTTCCGCGGCTTCGCCCATCGCGTCCGCGGCGTTCAGCACCAGGTTCAGCAGCACCTGCTGCAGCTGCACCCGGTCGCCGTGGATCGGCGGCAGCGACGGCGCGAGTTCCGTGGCGGCGACCACGTGGCGCGTCATCAATTCGGTGCGCAGCAGATCCATCATCTCGCGCACGATCGCGTTCAGGTCGCAGGGCTCGCGCCGGATCTCGCCGCGCCGGTACAGGTCGCGCAACCGGCGGATCACCTCGGCGGCGCGATGATCCTCGGTGACGATGTCGTTGCAGATCGCGCGCAGCTCGGCCAGATCGACCTGCGGCCGGCCGAGCATTTTCTGCGCCGCCTCCGCATTGCCGAGGATCGCGGCCAGCGGCTGGTTGAGCTGGTGCGCGATCGCAGCCGAGAGCTGGCCCAGCATCGAGACGCGGGTCATGTGCCGCAGGTTGGCGCGGTCCCGGGCCCCCTGCAATTCGGCCGCCTTGCGCTCGGTAATGTCCATCGACACGCCGATCAGGTTTCCGCCGCCTGGCTTCTGCGCGCGTCCGCGCGCCGAGATCCAGCGCACCTCGCCTCCGGGCCGGACCACGCGGTACTCGATGTTGAGTTCCCTGTCGTTCGTCAGCGCTTCCATCACGGCGCGCCGCACCTCCTGGCGGTCCGCCGTATGCACCGAATCGAGCAGATCGACGGGGGATCCGGGCAGCGCCGCAGTCCGGATACGGCTGCCGTCGGTCTCCCAGATCCACGCCGACAGCCCGGCCGCGCGCGCAGCGATGTTCGCCCGCTGCTCGCTGACCTCCAGCGCCAGGGCGGCCTGCCGCCGCTGGCGCCTCTCCAGCAGCAGGCGGGCGATCAGTAAACCCTGCAGCAGGAGCACCACGATCGTGAGGGAAATCTCGATCCAATAGCGGTCCCAGACCGTGGGCTCGCGAAATTGCAGGTCCGCGTCTGGCGGCAGCCGGGCCTCATCCAGGCCCCAGCGGCGCAGCTGGCGCCAGTCGACGCTGACACGCGCCGGGATGTTTTCCGGCAGGCGCAGCTCTGCAGGCGGTATGCCGTCGAGCAAGTCTATGACATCCTTCCCCGCCCGCTGTCCCATGTCCGCGAAGGACGGCATGACTCCGCCTACGATGCCGCTGCCGAGGAACGGGCTGAACGGTCCGTAGATTGGCGCCCCAGACGCTGCGACCATGAGATCGATGGAAACGCGGGTGGTGAATTGCCGGCCTGCCCCGTCCGTGAAATAGCCCGGTGTAAACAGGACATCGCGACCGTCCAGCTCGCGCAGCCGTTTCACCACTGCATCGGTTGAAAGGCCGGCAAGGAATTCGGCCTCCGGGCGCGGCTTGAGACGCGCGATATCTGCGCGAAGCTGGGATTCCCACAAGCGATCCGTTCTGCCCGTGCCAGTCACCAGCACCAGCCGCCGGGCGTCCGGATGCAAACGTAAAGCCAGTTGAATGGTGGCCGCAAAATCGAACGTGACCGGAACGCCGACGACATCGGCAGGCATCGGCTGTTTCGAATCCACGAAATACTTGTCGACACCCACATGAAGCACCGGCGCGGCCGGAAACAGCTCGGCGCGATGGCGCAGCAGGAAATCGAGCGCAGGATTGATTGCCACGACGATCACGTCCGGCGAGTGGCTGGCGTACTTGTCGCGCAGGTATGTTGCGATCGTCTTTTCGTATTCCGGACCGGAGAAAATCTGCCGATCGAGAAACTCCGAAAACATCACGATGTTTCGACCCGGCGAATTCGCTACTGCCTCCCGCAATCCGCGGTCGATTTCAATGTGGGCGGGGAGCAACCGGTTGTAGGAATACAGCACCAGCACGTTCTTGGCCGCCGGCGCCTTGTCCGCCGCCAGCGCGGCCGCTGCGAGAGCAAAGCACAGCGCGGCCGCTAAAGCGCGCATACCACCGCTTGATTTCGATTTTCCCGCCATCGCCCAGCATCGATTCTAGGCGGTTTGCGCGGGCGGCCCTGCCGGATCAGCAATCCTTCGGCGGCGGAATCGCGGCGAGCAGCGCGTGAATTGTCGGTGCATTGGCCGGACCGGCCGCAAGGCTGTAAGTCGACTGTCCCTTGCCGGGCGCGCGCTCGACCACATGCTCCTTCCCGACGCGGAAAAGCGTAAGCGTTTTGTCCCCCCTCAGCAGCACCAGCGTCGCGTAACAGGAGAGTTTGGTGTCGGCGCGGCGCCACTCCTTGCCGCGCAGCTGCCTGAGTTCGCCCACGATGGCGTTCAGCTGCGCGCGGTCCTGGATCACCGTGGACGGCGTGTTGTAGTTGGCGATCCGCACGGTCGACACATCCTTCAGCGCAGGCCGCTCTTCCTGCGCCAGCGCGCTTGCGCCGTGAATTGCCGCCGCAACCACCATGACCGCCAGAGCGCGAATTCCCATGGAACTCCTGTCGACCTTCCGCATCGCCGGATGCTAATACGACTTCGGCAGCCCGAGCACTTTTTCCGCGATGAAGCACAGGATCATCTGCGGGCTCACCGGCGCGATGCGGCCGACGAAGGATTCCCGCAGGTAGCGCTCGACGTGGTACTCCTGCGCGTAGCCGAAGCCGCCGTGCGTCATCACGGCCTGCTGGCAGGTGTCGAAGCAGGCCTCGCCGGCAAGGTACTTGGCCGCGTTGGCCTCGGCGCCCGCCGGCTTGCCGGCGTCGTACAGCCAGGCCGCCTTGAACACCATCAGGTTCGCCGCCTCGAGGTCCATCCAGTTGGCCGCGAGCGGGTGCTGGATGCCCTGGTTCTTGCCGATCGGGCGGTCGAACACGACGCGCTCCTTGGCGTAGGCGGCGGCGCGCTTGAGCGCGCAGCGCCCCAGCCCCACGGATTCGGCGGCGATCAGGATGCGCTCCGGGTTCATGCCGTGCAGGATGTACTCGAAGCCCTTGCCCTCCTCGCCGATGCGGTCCTCCTCCGGGACCGGGTAGGCGTCGAAGAACACCTGGTTCGAGTCCACCGCGTGCCGGCCCATCTTGTGGATTTCGCGCACTTCGATCTTCCTGCGGTCGAAGTCCGTGTAGAAAAGCGTCAGCCCCGATTCTGTCCTGGTCAACAAGAGAACTTTTTCAGCGACCTGCGCAGTCGAGATCCAGACCTTCTGGCCGGAGACGTAGTAGGTGCTCTTTCGCTTTTCGGCTTTTACTTTTATTTTTTTCGTATTCAAACCCGTATTGGGTTCGGTCACGGCAAAACAGGCGCGCTCCTTGCCGGCGATCAGCGGCGGCAGCATTCTCTGTTTCTGGCTTTTATTTCCAAAAACAACCACCGGGTTCAAACCGAAGATGTTCATGTGCACCGCCGAAGCGCCCGAGAAGCCCGCGCCCGACTCTGCGATGGCCTGCATCATCACCGCGGCCTCGGTGATGCCCAGGCCCGAGCCGCCGAAGTCCTCGGGCATCGCGATGCCGAGCCAGCCGTCCTTGGCAAGCGCACCGTGCAGTTCGGCGGGAAAGCCGCCCACCCGGTCCTTTTCCAGCCAGTACGCGTCGTCGAAGCGCGCGCAGATTTTCTGGATCGCCGCGCGGATCTGCTCCTGCTCGGCGCTGAACGCGAAATCCATCAGCGGATCACTTTCTTCGGATCCTCTCCGTAGGGCGGCGCGTAGATCACCATCACCCTGACCTTCGGGCTGGTGGCGATGAACAGGTGCTTGGCATCGGCCGGGAAGAAGCAGGCCTCGCCCGGCTTCATCTCGAACTTGTCGCGCGCTTCCCCCTCCCCGACTTCGACGTGCGCCTCGCCCTCGAGCAGGTAGCAGACCTGCTCGATGCCCGGATGCGCGTGCGGCAGCGCGCCCTTGCCGCGCTCGACCTCGCCGATCAGCACTTCGACTTGCGTCGCGCCCACCGTCTCGGGCCCGATCATGCGGAAATTCTTCGTGCCCGTGTGGTTCGCCGGGGAATAGGGTTTCACATCGGATTGTCTGACACAGTACTTGCTCATGAAGCCGCCTCCAGCCAGTTGTACAACGCTAGCCCGCCGTCCACCACCACGGTCGAGCCGCTCATGTAGGCGCCGTATTTCTCGGACAAGATCGCCACCGCCATCGGCGCGATGTCTTCGGGCTTGCCGAGGCGCTTGAGCGCGATCTTGTCCGCCAGCGCAGGCGAACCCTTGAAGCCCGCGCCGGGGACCGCGCCGGGCGCGATGGCGTTGACGCGGATGCCGGCGGGCCCGAGCGCGCGCGCGAGTTCCTTCATGACCATGGTCTGCCCGGCCTTGGACGCGCTGTAGTGCGGCAGGTTGCGTGGCGATTCGGCGTGCAGAGAAGTCACGAACAGCATGCGGCCGCGGATTTTCTTCTCGCGCATGTGCTTGCCGAGCGCCTGGGCGATGAGGAATCCCGAGTGCAGCTGGACTTCCAGCATCTCGCGCCATTCCTGCTCGGTCACTTTGGTCGCGGTCTGGGTATCCTTGCGCGCCGGCGATGCTGCGTGCACAAAGATTGAAACGGTCTTGAGGGTTTGAATTGCGTATTCGGTCAGTTTTTTTGCATTTCCCGAAACAGAAAGATCAAATTCCTTATCAACCCCCAAAACCCTTGCACCTTCGTCCTCGATCGCGCGCGCGATTGCCTGGCCGATGCCCTGCGCGGCGCCGGTTACGAGCGCGGTGTCATTCTGCAGCAGGGGCATGTTCCGGCACCGCGGTCGCGCGGCGCTCCCCGGACAGCAGCAGGTAGGCGGTCGGGATGACGTACAGCGTGAACAGAGTGCCGAGGGCCAGGCCGCCCACGATCACCCAGCCGATCGGCTGGCGCGCCTCGGCGCCGGCGCCCTTGGCGAGCGCGAGCGGCAGCGCGCCCAGCACCATCGCGCCGGTGGTCATCAGGATCGGCCGCAGCCGCAGCGTCGACGCTTCGATCACGGCGTCGGCCGCCCGCATGCCCTTTTCGCGCAGCTGGTTGGCGAATTCCACGATCAGGATGCCGTGCTTGGTGATCAGGCCGATCAGCATCACCAGGCCGATCTGCGAATACACGTTCAGCGTGCCGCCCGAGAGCTTGAGCGCGGCGAGCGCGCCGGTCATCGCCAGCGGCACCGTCAGCATGATGACGAACGGCGAGCGGAAGCTCTCGAACTGCGCCGCCAGCACCAGGTAGATGAAGGCCAGCGCCAGCACGAAGGTGACCAGCAGCGCCGCGCCCGATTCCTTGAATTCGCGCGAAGGACCGTCCAGCTCGGTGCGCGCAGACGAATCGAGCACCTCCTTCGCCGCGCCCTCCAGGTATTCGAGCGCCTCGCCCAGCGTGTAGCCGGGAGAAACGTTGGCCGAGAGGATGGCGGCGCGCAACCGGTTGAAGTGGTTCAGCTCCTTCGGCCCGACAGTCTCGCGCAGCTGCACGAGATTGGAGAGCTGCACCAGCCGCCCGTCGCGCGCGCGCACGAAGATCGACGTGAGGTCGGTGGGCGTATCGCGGTCCTTGGCCTCCAACTGCACGATGACGTCGTATTGCTTGCCTTCCTTCTTGAAGCGCGTCACCTGCCGGCCGCCGAGCATGGTTTCCAGGGTCCGGCCGATGGTTTCGACGTCGATGCCCATCGAGGCCGCCTTCTCGCGGTCGATCTCCACCGCCAGCTGCGGCTTGTTCAGGCGCAGGTCGGTGTCCGGGTTGGCGAGCGCCTTGGACTGGCGCGCCCTGGCGACCAGGGCGTCGGTCATTTTCTCCAGCGCCTCGTAGGAGTTCGCCTGCACCACGAACTGCACCGGCGGGTTGCGGAAGCTCTGGCCCAGCGACGGCGGGTTGACCGGGAACGCGAGCACGCCCGGCATGCCGAAGAATTTCGGCCCGAGTTCGCCGGTGATCTGCTGCGTCTTGCGCGAGCGCTCTTCCCAGGGTACGAGCTGGCTGAAGGCGATGCCGAAATTGACCGGGTTGGGCCGCTCCAGGCCCGGCGCCACCACGGTGAAGTAGGACCTGATTTCGGGCACCTTGGCGAACATGCCCTCCATCTCGCGCATGTAGCCGTCGGTGTAGTCGAGCGAAGCGCCTTCGGGGGCCACCACCAGCGCGAGGAAAAAGCCGCGGTCTTCCAGCGGCGAGAGCTCGGACTTCAGCGACCGGTAGAGCATGGCCGCCGAAGCGGACACCAGCGCGAACACCAGCGCCACCGCCCACCAGCGCTTCAACACGACGCCGAGCGAGGCACGGTAGGAAGCGTTCATCGCCTGGAAGAAGCGCTCCATCGCCTGGTAAAGGCGCCCGTGCGATTCGTGGGCCTTCAGGATCCTCGAGCACATCATCGGCGTCAGCGTGAGCGCGACCACGCCCGACACCGCGACCGCCGCCGCCACGGTCAGCGCGAACTCGGTGAACAGGCGCCCGGTGTTGCCGGTCATGAAACCGAGCGGCGCGAACACCGCTGCCAGCGTGAGCGACATCGCCACCACCGCGAAGGCAATCTCCCTGGAGCCATCGATCGACGCCTGGCGCGGATCCTTGCCGAGCTCCATGTGGCGGTGGCAGTTCTCCAGCACCACGATGGCGTCGTCCACCACCAGGCCGATCGCCAGCACAAGGCCGAGCAGCGTCAGCACGTTGACCGAAAAACCCATCAGGAACAGGAAGAAGAACGCCCCCACCAGCGACACCGGGATGGTGACGAACGGGATCAACGTGGCGCGGAACGAGCGCAGGAACACGAAGATCACCAGCATCACCAGCAGCACCGCTTCGCCCATGGTGCGGTACACCCCCTCGATCGAGCGCTCGATGAATACCGAGGAGTCGAACGCCACCTGCAGCAGCATGCCCGCGGGCAGTGCGCCCTGCAGGCGTTTCATCTCTCCCTTGGCCGCGTTCGCCACCGACAGCGTGTTGGCGGTGGACTGCTTGACCACGCCCAGCCCGACCGCCGGGTTGCCGTTCACGCGCAGCCGGTTGCGCTCGTCGAGCGCGCCGAGCTCGGCGCGCCCCACGTCGCGCAGGCGCACCGCGTAGCCGCGCGCCTCGGTCAGGATCATGTCGTCGAACTGCGCCGGCGTGCGCAGGTCGGCCTCGGTCAGCACGGTGAATTCGCGCTGCGAGGACTCGATCCGGCCCGAAGGGATCTCGACGTTCTGGCGCCGCAGGCCGTTCTCCACGTCCACCGGCGTGAGGCCGTAGGCGGCCAGCCGGTCGCGGTCGATCCACAGGCGCATGGCGTAGCGCCGCTCGCCGCCGATGATCACCGAGGCGACGCCGGGCAGCGTCTTCATGCGGTCGGCCACATAGCGGTCGGCGTAGTCCGAGAGTTCCAGCTGGCTGTGCTTCTCGCTCGACAGGCGCATCCAAAGGATCGCCTGCGCATCGGCCTCGATTTTCGACACCACCGAATCGTCCGCCGCCGCGGGAAGAAGGGCCCTGACCCGGGCGACACGGTCGCGCACGTCGTTGGAGGCGGCGTCGACGTTGCGCTCGAGCACGAACTCGACGGTGATCTGCGATACTTCCTCGCGCGACACCGATTTCACCGAGCGCACGCCCTCGATGCCGGAAATGGAATCTTCGAGCGGCTGGGTGATCTGCGATTCCATCACCTGCGGGCTCGCGCCCTTGTAGACGGTGCGCACCGAGACCACCGGCGTGTCGATCTTGGGGTATTCGCGCACCGTCAGGCGCTGGAAGGAAATCACGCCGATCAGCACGATCATCAGCGACAGCACCGTCGCGAAGACGGGACGCTTGATGCAGAGCTCGGGGAGCTGCATCTATTTCTTCATTTCTTCTTTTACGACGATTACGGAGGACCCCGGTCCGATCTTCTGAACCCCTTCCGTCACCACCAGGTCGCCAGCGCCGATTCCCTTGACGATCTCGACCTCACCCACCTTGCGCGCGCCCGTCTGCACCTTCATCAAGGCCGCTTTGCCTTCCAGCACGCGGAACACGTAACTGTCCTGGCCCCGGGGCACGATCGCGGCCTCCGGGATCCAGATCGCCTTTTCCCGCACCCCGAGCTCCACCTGCACGCGCGCGAACATGCCCGGGCGCAGCTTCATGTCGGCGTTCGCAACGCGCGCGCGCAATTGGATGGTGCGCGTCTGGTCGTCGACGCCGGGCTCGATCGCGTACACGCTGCCGGAGAACACTTTGTCGCGGTACGCGTCCACCAGCACCTTCACCGGCTGGCCGGTCTTGAGCTTGCCGATGTAGGCCTCGGGGATGCGGAAATCGAGCTTGAGCTGGTCGATCTTCTCCAGCCGCGCGATGTCGGTGCCGGCCGCGACGTACTGGCCTTCGCTGACCTGGCGCAGGCCGGCGACGCCCGCGAAGGAAGCGCGCATTTCGGTCTTGGAGAGCCGCGCCTCGTCCTCGGCGAGCTTGGCGCGGGCCCGCGCGAGGCTCGTACTCTGGTCGTCGAGGCCCTGCGCGCTGATGAAGCCTTTCTTCTGCAGGTCCTCCGAGCGTTGCATCTTCTGCTCTTCCAGCTTCAGCTGCGCGCGGCTGGACGCCACCACGGCGGCCAGTTCGTTCTGGTCCAGGCGCACCAGCACCGAGCCGCGCGCGACGTTCTGGCCTTCGCTGAAGCGGATCTCCGCGATGCGGCCGGCGATTTCCGGGCGGATGGTGACCGCTTCGTCGGCGCGCAGGCTGCCGACGGCGCCCGCTTCGTCGACCGCGGGAGCGCTGCGCGCGGCGACCACCTTCACCGGCATCGCAGGCGGGCCCTTGGATGCGTCCTTGGCGCCATCTTTCGCCGGCTGCGCGGCGACGGCGCCCGCAAACAATGCCAAAAGTAGGGCTTTGCGCATGGGAGACCGCGCAGTTTACTTGATCCACGCAGCCATTCGCGCCGCCGCGCGCCATTACCATGGCGGACATGGGCTCCGCCGGGCGGTCGGTCATGCGCGACATCGTGCTCGTGGGCGGCGGGCACAGCCACGTCGGCGTGCTCAGGCGCTTCGGCAGGCATCCGCTGCCCGGCGTGAGGCTCACGCTCGTCAGCGACGATGCGCACACGATCTATTCCGGCATGTTGCCGGGATACGTCGCAGGCCACTACGGTTACGACGAGATCCGCATCGACCTCGAGCGCCTGGCCGCCTTCGCCGGTGCGCGCTTCATTCGCGGCGAAGCAGCGGGACTGGACCGCGCCGCGCGCGCGTTGATTTGCCGCGACGGGCCGCCCATACCCTACGACCTGCTGTCCATCAATATCGGCGCCACGCCGCGCATGGACGGCGTGGAAGGCGCCCAGGCGCATGGCGTCCCGGTGAAACCGATCCACAGTTTCAACGCGCGCTGGCTGGCGCTGCTCGAGCGCGTGCGGCGGCGCCCTGGAACCACGCGCATCGCGGTGGTCGGCGCGGGCGCGGGCGGCGTGGAGCTGACGCTCGCGATGCAGTACCGCCTGCGCGGCGAGCTTCTTGCCCTGGGCCGCGACCCGGAAGAGCTGCGCTTTCACCTGCTGGAAGCGGGCGAGCGCATCCTGCCCACTCACAACGCCGCGGTACGCGCGGCGTTCGAGCGCGTGCTGGCTGCGCGCGACGTCGCGGTCCTCTGCAATTCCGAAGTGCGTCGCGTTGCGGCGGGCAGCCTGCAGATCGCCGCTGGCGCGACGATCGATGCCGACGAGACAGTCTGGGTGACAGGCGCCGGCGGCGCGCCGTGGCTGCGCGACACCGGCCTGGCGCTGGACGCGGAGGGATTCGTGCAGGTCGGCGCGACGCTGCAAAGCAGCGACCCGGACATCTTCGCCGCCGGCGACATCGCCAGCCTGGCGGGCCCGCCGCTGCAGAAGTCGGGCGTGTTCGCGGTGCGCATGGGCGCGCCGCTGGCGCGCAACCTTCGCCTGGCGCTGCAGGGAAAGCCGCTGCATCGCTACCGGCCGCAGCGACACGGTCTTGCCCTCATCAGCACGGGCGGGCGCGCGGCGATCGCCTCGCGCGGCCCGCTGTGCGTGCAGGGCGCCTGGGTCTGGCGCTGGAAGGATTGGATCGACCGCCGTTTCATGGCGCAGTTCCGCGTGCCGGCGCCGCGCGCTTGACCGCGGCCAGCCGGCCTGCGCTATTCTGTAGGCCGTTGGGAGACGGCGCATGGCATACAAGAGAATCCTGGTCCCGGTCGATGGCAGCGCGGTGTCGGCGAACGGCCTGCGCGAAGCGATCAATATCGCCAAGAGCAACCGCGCGCGGCTCCGGCTGCTGCACATCGTAGAGGACTACACGGCGTTTTCCGCGCCGGACGTCGGCGTCGACGTCGGCCCGCTGCTGGAGGCGATGCTGAGCACGGGCCGCAAGACGCTGGCGCGCATCGAGCGCCGCGCGCGCAGCGCCGGGGTGAAGCCGGAATCCGTCCTGGTGGAAAACCTCGGCGGCCGCGTCGCCGATGAAATCGTCTGGCAGGCAAAGCGCTGGCGCGCCGACCTGATCGTGGTCGGCACGCACGGGCGGCGCGGACTGCAGCGCGCCCTGGTCGGCAGCGACGCGGAACTGGTCGCGCGCCACAGCCCGGTGCCGGTGCTGCTGGTGCCGGCGCGCGGCCGCGGCAAGCCGCCGTCCTCGCGGCGCTAGCCGTACGCGCTCGCGAACCGCTCCACGAAGGCGTCGATGTCGGCTGCCGGGAGCAGGTCGATGCCGGCCGCCTGCTTGCGCCCGCCGCCGCCCGGAAACGCGCGGCAGAAATCGTCCGCACTGCAGCGCGCGCCCGCCGGAACGCGCAGGCTGACGACGTAGCCGGCGCCGCGGGGCGCGAGCACCGCGACCGCCTGCCGGCGATGCAGCCCGGCGAGATGATTCGCGAGCGTGCCGCTCACCCGCCGGCTCCATGCAGCCTCGGGCAACACCATGACCTGTCCGCCCGGCCCGCTCCAGCGCGGCGCCACGCCGGCCGCGGCCTCCAAGTCGTCGTGCCGGCCCCGGTTCAGGCGATCGTAGATATCCCTCGCAGCGACGAACTGCAGCGGATCCGCGTATTTCCCGAGCACGCGGTACAGGCGCGCCGGCGGCACGAGGAGATCGTCTTCGGTCTCACCGTAGGCGTTGTAGTTGAGGCTGCGGCCCAGTTCGCGCAGTTTCTCCAGTTCGACCGCGCCGAACGGAATCGTGGCGCCGAGGTCCAATGCCGCCTGGTCCAGGCCGTCGCCGAACGCCGCCGCAACCGCCCAGGCGCGAAAGCGCCCGCCCAGATAGCGGTCGACCAGGATACTGGTGCACACGCCGGGGGAGACGTCGATATGCGCTTCCAGGCCGGGGTGGGACGGGATCTCGCCCGCGTAGTGGTGGTCGAAATAGCGCACGCGTGCGCCGCGCGCCAGCATATCGAGCAGCGCGGCGCGGTTGCGCTCGAGCGATACGTCGAGCACCGTCACCAGGTCGCCGGGGCCGGCCTGGACGCGCTCGAGCAGCGCGATGTCGCGCTTGACCCCGGTCACCAGCTGGGATTCGGCGGGCTCGGCAAGGCGCAGCTGGCGCAGCGCACAAAGACCGTCCGCGTCGCCGTTGAATACGTCAATGCGCCGCATGCCCGGCATCATAGCGTCGCGCTCCGGTAACGGTGGCGCGCGCGCAATTGTAGGCATACACTTATTGCGCCATGGGCCGCAAGACCATCCCTGCTGGCGTGCCGGAAGAGGATCGCACTCGCGTCATCGAGCGCCCCGACGGCTTCTATTGGCAGGCCCCGGACCGCAGTGCGCAGTACGGCCCCTTTCCCACCCTGCGCGAAGCGGTCGCCGACATGCAGGCGACCGACGACAGTTCCTACGAGCCGGGCGAAACGCTGGAGGAGGCCGAGGACGAAATCGGTATCGCCGGCTGGATCGACCCGGACACCGGCGAACCCGCCGAAGAATCCGGACCGCGAATCAAGGACAACTGATGCAGATCCCGCTGCAGATCACGCTGCGCAACATCGCCCACTCGGATGCCGTCGAAGCAGCGATCCGCAAACGGGCCGCGAAACTGGACCGCTACCACAAGCACATCGTCAGCTGCCGCGTGGTGGTCGAGATTCCGTCGCGCCACAAGCAGCAGGGCAAGGAGTTCGTCGTGCGCCTGGACATCAAGGTGCCCGGCAACGAGTTCGCCATCAACCACGATCACCACGAAGACGTCTACCGCGCGCTGCAGGATGCGTTCGGCGCGGCGCGGCGCAAACTCGAGGACCACAGCCGCCGCCGCACCGGGCTGGTGCCGCTGGCGGCGGAAGAACCGATCCCGCCGTCCTAGCCCGCCAGCTGGCGGCGCATGGCGCGCAGTTCGCGCCGTTGCTTGGCGTCCACGCGCGGGTAGCGCAATTCCAGCCGCTCGAGGGCATCGACGATGATGCGCGACACGATCAGGCGCGCGTTGCTCTTGTCGTCTGCGGGCACGACGTGCCACGGCGCGTGGCGCGTGCTGGTCGCCGCGAGGCAGGCTTCGTAGGCCTTTGCGTACTGCTTCCAGTAG
>Ga0315910_10000539_pt1 | contig 37505 bp, 36 predicted proteins | sample EdamamesoilMG_FD_204470 | JGI IMG/M metagenome (GOLD analysis project Ga0315910, IMG submission 204470) | Garden soil microbial communities collected in Santa Monica, California, United States - Edamame soil | ecosystem: Environmental > Terrestrial > Soil > Garden | place: USA: California...
CTCATGAGCTGCACGAACTCGCCCCGCGCCAGCTCGAACTCCGCGACCGCGCCCGCCGCGGGCACCTCGAACGCCCCAGACTCGAGCAGGGCCGCGTTCGGCTGCACGCGCAGCCGCGTCCCGTCCTGCGCCGCCGTGATGGAAAGCCACGAAAAACCGTTGGGGCTCGCCTCCGTGGAGACGGGCGTGACGGCGACATAGTTGTCGCCCCACGCGGTGACCGGGTAGAGGAGCGAGGCCGAAGGCAGATAGCTCGGCGCACCGCCGAACGGCAGGATGTCGTGCACATAGACAGGGAGATCCGCGTGGAGCTCCATCGCGCTCCCGAACGCCGACGCGTGGGCGGCGACATCACCGACGACCGCGGGGGGGTGCGGGCATTCGAGCGAGCTCTCCTCGATGAAGTCGAAGACGACCCCCGGCTTGTGCGAGAGCAAGAGCAACGCCGTCGCTCCTGCGGGGACGCGACCGTCCGCGAGCGGAGTCGAAGTCATGTCCGCCCCCAAGCCTTCGACTTGCCACAGGTGCATCCCCACATCGAGGTCGACGCCTTCGAAGCGGAGCGAGAGCTGGGCCGGCTCCGGCCAGGTGTTGGCCACCCAGATCGCATGGCATGGACCGTCGAGCGGAGAGGCTTCGCCGTGCGTCACCACGCGCTCGCCTTGGTAGAACGCCGGGGTCGGGACGATGAACTCGCACCCGAGCGCTTGCGCGGTCGCCCCCGCGGCATCGCACGCAGGAATGCATGCCCCCTCGTAGCACCCCTCCGCCGCGCCACACTCGTGCTCCACGAGACCCGTCGCGGCCCAGATCACGCTGCGCAGATCCGCGGAACACGTCAGCGTCGCGACCCCGAGGTCGAGCGGCGGCGGGGCAACATCGAGGCGGGGAGACTCCGACGCGGTCTCCGAGCTCTGCGTAGAGACGAGCGCTGTCGTGTCCGCGCCGAGATCGAAGCGCATCCCCGAGGTACCGCTTGGCAAACGCGCGGGCCCCGGACCCGAAGCGGTCGTGGAACCGTCGCTCGTCGGGAAGGCATCCGGCGTCATCGCGGCGTCGTCGGAGCAGGCGAGCGCCAACACGAGCGCAGACCCAGCACGAAGGATCCAACGGAGCACCCAAGCAGAGTACCAGCGCGCAAGCTCACGGAAGCCGAAATCGAGCGCCGCCGAAATCGACCGCAACGGCACGGGCCACTATGCGACGTCGCAACCCTTCCAGCGCCGTATCGCACGCAGGGATCGACCGTAGTGATAGCGCAGTTGCGCGTCCGAGTAGCGATGCTCCGCGCCCACGGGACACGAAAGCCGTGCGAGACAGCGATCCGCACACGACGACGCCTCGCGGAGCCGATGAGCGACGCACCGATCGAGATCGGCCACGCCGAGCGGGGCCTTCGCCGACAAAGCGGCGCCGGGGCACGCTCTCACACACGGGGTCTCCACGCACGCCTCGCATGGCGAAGGCCCCAACAGCGCAGGATAGCGCCGCCGAAGCGACGCTTGCTGGTCCGGCGAGACGCGAGCCCACACGGCGGACCGCACCGCGAACCATGGACCGCAATCCGGACGAATCCCCGTCCCGAGCCGAGATCGATGCTGGACCTGCCCGCGCTCGAGCCATGCCCGCAGATCGAGCCCGCGATCCCCCGGATAGAGCAGCTCGCAGTCGGGATCACCGCCGCGCAGCACCCTATCCATGAACGCGAGGGTCAACGCCGTGGCGCGAGCGTCCAACGGATCGCTGCCCGTGACCTCGGTTCGCTCCCAGAACGCGGCTCCGAGCGAAAGGAAGAGGAGCAGCCCTCTGCCGTCGCCCGGGACGCAACCCTCTGGAGTCGCCGCATCACCGGCGGGCACGAACGCAATCCAGTTCAACCCGCCGCTCGCGAGCTCGCTCAGCGCGGGTTCGATCTCGGTCATAGCCCGAATGCGAGGCCGACCAAGAGATTGAGCACCGTGAGCCAAAGGCTACCGACCAACGCAGCCCAGAAGCCCTCGACCTTGGCTCCCGGGGCGATCGCCGCTGCGAGCCACAACATGCACGCGTTGATGACGAGCAGGAACAACCCGAACGTCACCACGGTCACGGGCAACGTCAGGAAAACCATGACCGGGCGAACGAACGCGTTCACCACCCCGAGTACGATCGCGATGAGGATCGCGGAACCCCACCCCGAGATATGGATGCCTCGGACGAGCCGAGCCACGAGCATCAGGAGGGCCGCACTGACGAGCAGGTGGATGAGCAACTCCGTCATGCCGGACCTATAGCAGGTCGGCACGTCTCACTGCGCGAGCAAGCTCCAGACCCCGTCTGCGCCTTCGAGCTCATCGGAAACACGAAATTCCTCGCCCTCGACGACGCCCTGCCCAAGGCGGTACCGCGCGCCGCGCCCGTGGAGTTCGTCTTCGAGACGCGCGTCGGCGCACCCCGGCAAGACCGTGGCGTCCTCGAGGAAGAACGCGAACTCGGGCACATCGGCGCGAAGATTGAGGCGGATGAAGGGGACGTCGTCCTCGCGCGTGAGGAAGAGGAGGCTCGTTGCGAGCGGTAGGTTGCGCAGCTCGTTCAAGATCGTCGCGTCGAGCACGGCTTGCCCTTCCGGCGAGTCCGTCTCCATCTGGACGTCGAGCACCGAGAACAGGTATTGGCGCGCCCACTGTCCCGTCGCCGCGTCGCATCCGCCCACGGCTTGCGGGTTGTCGACGAGATCGACGAGCTCGAGCGTGATCCCGACCCGCAACGTCTCCCCCGCGAGCGCGGCGAACGTCTCGAGCTCGCGCGGTTCGTAGGTCGCCCACGGTGCGGGTGCCTCGACCCCGAGGGTCAAACAATGCGTGCCCATGCCGACGCGGCAAAGGCCGTCGTCGATGCTGGTCTCCGCTTCACCAGCCTCTGCGAGGCCCGACTCTTCCGGGGAACTCTCCATGGGTGGGCCGCCGGAGTCGGAGTCGTCGCCTTGAGCGCCCGTCGTCCCCGAACCGACCTCGCCGTCGCTCGCCGTCGTGACGCTTCCCGCGGTCGTGGTCCCCCCCGGGCCGGTCGCGCTCGACGGGTCGCCCGCAGTCGAACCGCTCGACCCCGCGCTGAGCGAACCTGCCGACGAACCACCGGACCCACCCGAGGTCGCCGATTCACCACCGCCCGTGACGAGCGAGGTCGACCCCTCCGCGGCTCCGCTGGAAGCGCCCCCCGTGACGGAAGCCCCCGCGGAGATGATGATGCCGCCCTCGCTGAGGCCCCAAATGCCATCCACCTCCTCGTCCGACCCACAACCGACGAGCGTGCCCAACGACAAACCCAACCCACCCAGCACCGCGACGACGCGCCCTGTTTTCATACGAATCGAGGAGATCTAGCAGCGAAACTCGCCGGCGGTAGCCGGCGCCAGCGTGCGTATGCGGCCGTCGCACAATGCTACCCTCATGTCGTGAACGTCTTCGCACAGCGACGCGCCGCCTTGCTGGGCCTCCTGCAGGGTCCCGCCCTCTTGCTCGCGGGAAGGCCTCGCGCACGCAACTATCCGGCGAACCCCTACCCCTACCGCGCGGAGAGCCACTTCCTCTATTTCACAGGCGCCTCGCTGCCCCGCGCCGCGCTGTGGCTCGACGCGGGGGCGTCCACCCTCTTCGTCGACCTTCCCGCACCCGACGACGAGCTCTGGCACGGCCCGCAACCCGGCGCGGATGCGCTGCGCGAAGCCACGGGCGTGGACGAGGTCCGCCCTCTCGAAGCGCTGCCAAGTGTCGTCGCGCAGGCGCTCGGACGCGGGCTTTCTACGCTGCCCGCCAACGATCCCGTCGATCGGCACTGGCAAAACCAACATCTGGGGCGGGACTGGCCCCTCGCCGGAACGGCTGCGATCACGCGCGATTCGGACGTTGCCCTAGCGGAAGCGGTCATCGCCCTGCGCCTCAAACACGATGGGGCGGCGCTCGCGATGATGGAACACGCGCTCGAAGGGACGGCTGCGGCACACCTCCGCGGGATGGCCGTGACACGCCCCGGCCGCCACGAAGCCGAGATCCGTGCCGCGATGGAACACGAGCTCCTCGCCCGCGGCCTCTCGCCCGCGTACGGCAGCATCGTCACGGTTCACGGCGAGGTGCTGCACAACGTCCACTACGATCACGTCGCAACGGCAGGTGACCTGCTGCTCGCCGACGTCGGAGGCGAAGCGCACGGCTGGGCAAGCGATATCACGCGCACCTGGCCCGTGAGCGGCCGCTTCAGCGCGACCCAAAGAGCTCTGTACGAGATCGTCCTCGCCGCCCAACACGACGCCATCGCTGCGGTGCGACCCCACGCCCGCTATCGCGACGTCCATCTGCGGGCCTGCCTCACGATCGCGCAAGGTCTCGTGGACGAAGGCATCCTCGTCGGGACGCCGGAGACGCTCGTCGAGCGAGGCGCTCACGCGCTGCTGTTTCCCCACGGAATCGGCCATCTGCTCGGCCTCGACGTGCACGACATGGAAGACTTGGGGGATCGTGCCGGCTACGCGCCTGGGCGCACCCGCAGCCCGCAATTCGGGCTCGGCTACCTGCGCCTGGATCGCGACTTGGAGCCGGGGATGGTCGTGACGATCGAGCCTGGCATCTATCAGGTCCCCGCGCTGCTGCAGTCGCCCGAGCTCGCCGGGCCTTTCCTCGCCGACGGAACGCTCCGCCTCGAGCGACTCGCCGCGTTCTCGGATGTCCGTGGCATCCGCATCGAGGACGATGTCCTTTGTACGGACACGGGCCATCGCGTGCTCAGCCGCGCGATCCCGAAGCTCCCCGCCGAGGTCGAAGCCCAGGTCGGCAGCCAACCGTGATAGGCTCGCGCCGCCCATGACGCCGCCGAACTCGGGGTCGTTCCCAAGCTCCCTGCCGCAGTGCGGGGCTCCACCGGCCCCGGTTTGGATCCTCGCCGTGCTCGCCGCGTGTACGAGCGAGCTGAACGCACCCGACTGCTACAACGACGGCAACTCGGGCGTCCCACGGTGCCAGATCACGGGCGCCGCGTTCGAGACCGACGATCCTACGGTCGACACGCAAGGCGGAACCATCGCCGTGGACTGTAGCCTCGCCCCCGATGGAGCGCTCGGGGCGAACTACCGCTACACGCCCACCGTGAGCGGCGCGCAGGGAACACAGCTCTGGGACGCCTCGGGGCTCCCCGAAGGCATCCTTCAGGATCCCGAAACGGGCGAGTTGAGCGGCGTCCCCACGACCACGGGCACGGCCACCGTGGGCGTCGTGGTGCTGGACGCCGCGGGCAACACGGGCAGCGCGACCTGCAGTTTCTCGATCCACCCCGCCCTCGCCATCGATCTCGAAGGACTGCTCGCAGAGCGTCCCGGCTGCATCGAAGTCGGCGAGAGCCTGCTCGCCCACGTCGTGCCAGCGACGGGCGACGGCAGCACGATCCTCTGCGACACCCCCACTGACCGCGGCAGCGGCAAACTCCCGCCGACGGTCACCGTAGATCCCGCCACGTGCGCGCTCGCGGGCGACGTGAACGAGCCTGGCATCGGGACCTGGGCGTTCATCGTGCGCGCCCGACAATCGGGCCGCGAGTTGTTCGTCCCCTACTGCGCGACGGACTCTACGCCCGATCCCGGCGCCTACACGATCACCGTGGAGCACAGCGGTCTTCCGCCCGAAGTCGCGACCCATACGCCCATGATCGAGCGCTACACCGCGGGAGCGTCCTTCACCGTGGGTGGCAACGGGGATCCGCTGTTTCGGATCGTCTCTCCTGCAGCTTGTGGGAGCAGTTGTGCGTATCGCTACGGCTACAGCGCCACGTCCGCGCTCTTCGATCTGGACACGCTGAGCTTCGAGCCCGAGACGCTGGTCACGGAGGGCGGAGCCCCCGTCGGGTTCAGCCACAACCTCCTGCTGTTGGGTCCGCCTGCGGGCACCTCCGCCGACGTCCTCACCGAGTTCTCCGGCCGCCCATGGATCTTCGGTCTGACCACGGACTACTGCTTGGCCGAGCAGGGCGCCGCCTGCTTCGATGGCGACGGCGCGTTGTTGGCGAACGGCCGGATGGAGTTTTCCATCATCATGTTCGCCCAGCCATGACACCGCACCTCCACACCGTCACGATCTACTACGAGGACACGGATCTCTCGGGATCCGTCTATCACGCCAATTACCTCAAGTACTTCGAGCGCGCCCGAGAGCACTTCTTTGGCGTCGAGCGGCTCGCGTCGATGGTGCGTGACATGGGCGTGAGCTGGGTCGTCTATCGCTGCGAGATGAAGTTCAAGGCACCCGCACGGCATGGAGACACCGTCGAGGTGCGCTCGACCCCTCGCATCGAGAGCGACTACCGAGTCACGTTCGAGCAATCGATCTTCCGGGCAGATCGCGTACCTCCGCTCGTCACAGGCACCGTGGAGCTCGTTTGTATCGACCGCGGCGGTGGGCTCGTGCCCGTTCCCCCGCAGACGATGGCGGAGATCCGCGCCGCGCTCTGAGAGAGCGGACAACGAAACGAACGCCGGCACGACGAAGTTTCGTCGGCCGGCGTTTCGATTCTCACTCTAGGGCAACGCCCAGCTAGTGCTAGTTCTGCTCGTGGCCACCTGCGGTGCGTGCCTGCTCGGGGACATCCTGCTCGGCGCCTGCCGCCAAGCTCTCGGCCGAGGCATTCTGCACGGCGTAGTTCGTACCCGAGACTGCGAGCGCGTCCGTCGTGGGTCCTGCCGTCGTGCGAGCCGCCATCGACTCATCGGCGAGCGGCCCGTTGCGCAGCGAGGCGATCGTGGGCTCGGGGCCAGCGACGGAACGTTCCGGAGTCGTCGTGGCCGTGTTGCCCACGTGACATGCAGCGACGAAGAGGGAGAGCGGCAAGAGGACTTGCCAAACCTTGCGATTCATAATGCGATTCATAATGACGCGCCTTTCTAGCGGCCTACGGGCGGTGGCGCATGTGCCGACACCCGTGCTGCTTTCGTTCCTGACTCTGATCGTGAGTCGTCTTCTTGGATTGTCGACCCTTCGAAGCTTGGAAACAGTGCGGCGCAGGAGAAGTTACCGAGCATCGCTTCGTCACGATCGATCGCCGAAATATCGGCGTCCTTGCATGCGCACGCTGAATCGCCTCATTCGAGCGTTTGGACCCGTTTCACGCATCGCGCCAGCGTGCGCGGACGAGACGTCGAGCATCTCGACACGCGCACCGACGGCATGCTCGCAAGCGCGAACGCAAACACAGCGCGCCCGGAGACGCGCATGGCCACCACCCCGGAAACCACCTCGCCCCGCGCGCCCATGCGACGGCGAACTGGCTCAGAACTTCGTTCTACGACACTTCTACCGGATCCCCTACAGCGGCTACCACGGCAGGGTTTGACCATCGGCGTGGCGGAAGCTGCCGGTCGTCGAAGACGAGAGCTCGTCGATCCGCGCGATGAGCTTGGCCGCGGCGTCCTTGGGACTGCGCATCGACGCATCGTGTCCGAACCTCGCTGTCATATCGGTCGCCACCATGCCAGGGTGCAGGATTCCGACCGCGATCCGACGATCCTTCAGATCGCGCGCGAGCGACATCCCAGCCATGTTGAGCGCGGCCTTGCTCATGCGATATCCGTACGCGCCCCCCGAGCCATTGTCCGCGATGGATCCCATCCGGCTCGTGACGAGCACCACTTTGCTGCCTTCACGGAGGTTTCCCATCAAGGCCGCCGTAACTCGCAGCGGACCCAGGGCGTTGACCTCGAACTGACGCCGCATGGCATCGAAATCGAGCGCCGCCAGCGAATCCATGGCAAGCACCCCCGCGTTGTTGACGAGTACGTCGATGGCGACGCCCGCGAGCCGAGAACGCAGGCGCTCTCCGCTGGCGTCGTCCGAGACATCGATGCCAGCTTCGACCTCGACGTTCGCCGCTTCCAGAGCGGGGCCAACCTCCCGACACACTGCGATGACGCGATCTCCACGCGCCGCAAACTGTTTGGCGAGCTCGAGACCGATGCCCCGATTCGCGCCCGTGATCACGATGGTCTGCATTCTCGGAAGCTAACCCGGACGCCTCGCGAGTCTGACCACCGCTCACGCCCCGATCAACACCCAGACCAGGATCCAGAGGACGAGACCACCCGCCAAATACGCCCCCACGACCCACGGGGCGCGCCGGCGCACCCGCAGCTTGGGAAGCACTCCGGGGTCGGGCAAAGCCAACATCGTGGCGCCTTGGGCAGATCCAGGGACCGCGGGATCGGGGAGCGGCTCCCAGCGTCCCACGGCAGGTGGCTCGAACGAAACCTGCGGTGCGTCGTGCTTGGAGTCGTAGAGCTCCGTGTCCGTCCTTCGCGCGACGCGTGGTGCGTTGGCCATGCTCTCGCTGCCCACCACGGTCGCAGCGCTCGACGCAGGGTGCGGAGCTGCGCGCACGGCCGCGAGGGCCTCCCTTGCCTGCTGCGCGGTGGCATAGCGATCGTCGCGGGTCTTGCTCAACAGGCGGAGGATCACGGCCTGGACCGCCCCCGGGATGGACGCGGGCAACGGCGGAGGTGGGGACACGAGCTGCATGCGCGCGAGCACGGAGGGATCCTCCGAGACGAACGGAGGCCGTCCCGTGAGCATCTCGAACAAGAGGATCCCGACGCTGTACAGATCGGATCGCCCGTCGACCTTCGAACCTGCGGCTTGTTCCGGACTCATGTACATCGGCGTGCCGAACACGACCCCAGCACGGGTGAGGCGCTCTTGCTCGGCCTCGTCGCCGAGCAGCTTGACGACGCCGAAATCGACGAGCTTGACCATTTCCCTGCCGTCATCGGCCGCAACGATGAAGACGTTCTCCGGCTTGAGATCGCGATGCACGATCCCGCGGCGATGCGCGTGCTCGAGCGCCTGCAAGACCTGATCGGCGATCGCCAACCCGCGCTCCAACCCCAGCGGTCTCACGAGGAGTTCGCGGAGCTCGGCGCCGTGCAGCAGCGGCATCACGAGGAACTGGATCCCGTCCTCGGTCGTCCCGTAGTCGAGCACCTGCACGCAGTTGGGGTGATCGAGCATCGAGATCGCCTGCGCCTCTCGCTCGAAGCGTTTGACCATGTCGGGGCGACTGCTCACAGACTGCGCGAGCACCTTGATCGCGACCGGGCGGTTGAGCGTCGCATGCTGCCCGCGATACACCGCGCCCATCCCCCCTGTACCCAGGAGTCCATCGATCCGATAGCGATCCGCCAGCACGCGCCCCAGCAACGCGCGTTCGTCCTCGGCCGCAGTCACAGCCTCACTATCGGAGGCCGCGGCGATTTCGTCAAAGGCGGGCGCTATACTGGCGCATGGACTCGATCCTGGTCCCGGCCCGATTCAACGGCCCCACCGCTTCTGCCAACGGCGGCTACATGTGCGGGAGAATCGCGCACTACTTGCTCGACGAGCCCTGCGTGGTCCGGCTCCACAGGCCCCCCCGGCTCGAGATTGGCATGCGCGTGCAGGTCTCCGCCGACGAGGTCGAGGTCTACGATGGCCCAGACCTCGTCGCCAAGGCCGTCCGTTGTCCGCCGCTCTTCGCCGCGCCCCCTCCACCGCCGAGCCTGGAGCAGGCCAGCGACGCGCGCTTGCGATATGCGGGCGTCCTCCATCACGAGTTGTCGCGATGCTTCGTGTGCGGACGGTTGCGCGAGGACGGGCTCCACATGTTCGCCGGACCCGTAGAAGACCGCGAGATCGTCGCGTGCGACTGGACCCCGCCCGCGGAGTTCCTGCTTCCCGGCGGATGGGTGAAGCCGAGCTTCGTGTGGGCCGCCCTCGATTGTCCCAGCTTCTTCGGCCTGCGCGTCCCGATGGACCGTCTGTACCTGCTCGGCGAGATGAAGGCGATGCTCCACCTCCCGATCCCTGGAGATCGCCCGCTCATCGTCTACGCGTGGTCGCGCGGCGTCGTGGGCAGGAAGCTTCAGGCCGCCTCCGCGCTCGTCGACACGGAGGGGACGATCCTCGCGCAAGCCGAGCAGGTGTGGATCGCTCCCCGCTAGTCGGCATCGCAGGTGTCGCGCAGGGCCCGCAAGATGTCCACGTAGCTCAGGATCCCCACGAGCTTCTTCTCTGCCCCGGGCTCGACCACGGGGAGCGCTCCTACGCCGTACTCGATCAACAGATCGATCGCGGTCCGGACGGACTCCGTCGGCTCCAGCGTCAGTACGGTGGGGTTCATGACCTCGGACAACGGCGTCCGCATCAGGGCGTCCGCGCGGTCGGGGTGTTCCACTTCTTCCATGAGCGGCAGCCGGTATTCGCGAAGATCACGATCGCTGAGCACGCCCACCAGACGCCCGTCTTCCACGATGGGGAGATGACGGATGGACTGGTCGTCCAAGAGGCGGAGTGCATCGCCAACGGTCTCGCCCGGACCCGCAGTCACCACCGCGGTCGTCATGATGCTGGAGACGTCCATGACCCAAACTTAGCAACTCGCGGCCCAAGTCCACGCGTCGAACCATGCCGATCCCGGCATGGTTTGCCGCAGCTGCCTTCGCACCGCCGCAAACCGCGCCGGATCACCGATGTGCGTTGGGACAAAATTGCGCCGCGAACCGCTTGGGTGCGGGCACGCGCCTCGGCTAGGGTCGGGCCCCTCGCATGTCGCTCCTCTTGGTCCTGCTCTCCGTGTTCGCGGCCTCCGCCGTCGTCTTGGGTGTCGTCTGGTCCGCGTACTTTTGGAAGACCCTGCAGCGTTGTCGGATCTTCGAGGACCGCAAACGCAAGGTGGGTGGGCTCGAGCTCTACGTGCGCGTCGGCGGCAACATGCTGCTCTCGAGCGGCACCGTCGTCCTCATCGCCTATGTGTTCGAGGGCCAGCTGTTCCGCCCCGATGCGGGCTCGCCCTGGCTCATCGTCCCCCATGCGGCCGGGATCTTGCTGCTCTACGACTTCTTCTACTACTTCCTCCACCGCTACGCGTTCCACGAGTGGCCGCTGCTGCGTCAGGTCCACGTGGTCCATCACAAGGTCCGGCACCCCACCGCCATCGATAGCCTCTACCTGCACCCCGTGGAGACCCTCCTCGGTGTAGGGCTCATGATGTTCAGCGTGTGGCTCTGCGGCCCCGTCGGCATCCCGACCTTCGGCCTCGTGTTCCTGGTCTACTCGACGTTCAACATCCTGGTGCACGCCGGGCTCAACCTCCCGTTCTTCCCGTTCCGCGCCCTCAGCTTCTTGGCGCGGAAGCACGACGTGCACCACACGAGCATGAAGGGGGGCAACTACGCGTCCCTCACCCCCCTCTTCGATATCCTGTTCGGCACCGCCGAATAGCGCCTTCCGTTTCGGGCGTGGGCGGTTCACCGCGGGCGTGCTAGGGTCGCTGGCGACGCCGCGGATCCCATGGTCTCGATCATCGTCCCCGCCTACAACGAGGGCCAGACCATCGAGCACTGCCTCCGCTCGATGCTGGCCGACGCCGCCCCCAACGAGTTCGAGATCATCGTCGTCTGCAATGGCTGCAAAGACGACACCGCGCTGCGTGCCGCAAAGTTCGCGGATCGCGGCGTCACCGTGATCTCGACGGATGTGGCCTCCAAGACCCACGCCCTCAACCTCGGCGACGAGGCGGCTCAATCGTTCCCACGCTTCTACGTGGACGCCGACATCGAGCTGACCGCCTCAGCCATCCGCGATGTCGCCGCGCTGCTGCACGAGCACCCCGAGGTCCTGCTCGCCGCTCCGCGGGCCATCGTCGACTATGAAGATCGCAACCGCTGGGTTCGCGCCTACTACCGCGTCTGGACCCGCCTCCCGTACTTCACCCAGGGCGTGATCGGCTCGGGCGTGTTCGCGTTCTCTCGCGAGGGGCGTTCTCGGTTCGGCAAGTTCCCCGACATCATCGCCGACGACGAGTTCGCTCGCCTCCAGGTCAGCCCCGACGAGCGCCGCAGCTCCGGAAGCAGCACCTTCAAGATCACGCCGCCCACGAGCCTGCGCGGGATCATCAAGATCAACACCCGCGTGCGGGCGGGAAACTACGAGCTCCGCCACAAGTTCCCGCACCTCACCACCAACGCCAACACCAGCGCCGGGCGTTCGCTCCGCGTCATCGCGAGCAGCCCCACACTTTGGATCGCTGCGCCCATCTATCTGGGTGTGATGTTCTACGCCAAGCTGCTCGCTCACCGAAAGCTGCGCAAGCGCCAGGAAAAGGTGTGGGAACGCGACGATTCCGCCCGCGCCACCATCGGAAAGGAATCCTAACGCATGACCGAACGCAAGCGAGTCCTCGCGATCTCCTCGGGGGGCGGCCACTGGAGCGAGCTCCTCCGCCTCGCCCCCGCCCTGGAGGGTCACGACGTCACCTGGGCCACCACCAACGAGGGCTACCGTACGACGGCGCCTCCCGGTCGCTTCGAGCACATCCGTGACGCCTCCATGTGGAACAAGAAGGCCCTCGTGGTGATGGTCGGCCAGATCGTCGCGCTCGTCGCCCGCGTCCGGCCCGAGGTCGTCGTCTCCACCGGAGCCGCCCCCGGCTATTTCGCGATCCGCTGCGCCAACCTCCTCGGCGCCCGGACGCTCTGGATCGACAGCATCGCCAATGCCGAGCAGCTCTCCCTCTCCGGCGAGCGCATCAAAGGCCACGCCGATCTCTGGCTCACCCAGTGGGAGCACCTCACGGGCCCCAAAGGCCCGTTCTACCGGGGAAGCGTCCTGTGAAGATCTTCATCGCCGTCGGCACCCAACTCGCCTTCGATCGCCTCCTCCAAGCCGTGGATGCCTGGGCCGAAGCCCACCCCGGCTCCGAGCTCTTCGCCCAAGCAGGCCCCGCCGTCTTCCAACCGCGTCACATCGAGACCCGCCATTTCGTGGCCCCCGAGGTCTTCGGCCTCAAGTGCCGCGAGGCCGATGTCATCGTCGCCCATGCCGGCACCGGCACCATCTTCACCGCCCTCGAGCTCCGCAAGCCCATCATCGTGATGCCCCGGCTCGCCCGCTACCAGGAGCACCGCAACGACCATCAGCTCGCCACCGTCGAGCGCTTCAAGGATCGCCCCGGTATCAACGTCGCCTGGGACGAGCGCGACATTCCCCGGCTGCTCGACAACGTCGCCGGCCTTTCGGTCCCGACCGAGGAGTTCTCCAAGCATGCGTCCCGCGAGCTGCTCGACACCGTGCGGGAGTTCGTCGGCACCGCCCCGCGGATGAGCGCGCGGGGGCGCCTGACCAAGCTCGTTCGCGCGCTACGGCCCTGAGGCCCGGCCTAGGTTGCGCCCGCAGGCACGACGACCGACGACCTTCATGGGGATGTTTCGGGCGGAGACGCCGCGCTCCCTGCTTCGGCGCCCGACGAAGGAACGTCCATGGCACACCGAACACCCTTCTGGTAGCTCAGGCCATCGAAGCTGGCAAATCTGTAGCCCCGCTGAGGTTCTGCGCGGAGCTCCGCCTCCGGCCAGTCGACGTTCGGCCAGCCCCAGCCTACCGACAGTACACCCTTCTCGACTCGCGTCCCCGTCCACTCCCAGACATTGCCAATTAGGTCGTGCACGCCTTGACGGCTTGCGCCTGCGGGTCGCGTCCCAACCGGCCAGGGACCGTCGAAACCACACCCCGTACCGTCGCTATCCACATTGGCCAGAGCACAGGATGGTGGTGCATCCCCCCATGGATACCGAGTATCCGCTATTCCGCTTCGCGCGGCCCAACCCCATTCGTAGTGCATCGGCAGTCGCTTGCCCGCCCAGCGACAGTACACGTCCGCCTGGTACCAATCGATGCAGCTGATGGGATAGCTATCGTACTCGGATTGATCCAAGCTACAGCCTGGAGCGCCCCACTCATCGTGAGGAGGGGTGCAGGCGCCGGCATCTACGCACTTCCGATAGTCCGCAACGGTCGTCTCGTAGATGTCGTAGTAGAACGAGGGTATGTCAAACTCTTCCGCACGCAGTTCCGCCCGTCCCCCTTGGATGAATGCCATCCCAACGGGGGGCCCTGACTCCTCTTCTGAATCGTTCTGCGGCGGGCGCGTCGCGTCCACTGTGGACACCTTCGCGTCCTCCTCAGCCCTGAGGGGTGAGCGGAGCGTCACAGTGTCCGGATTCTGGTGCGCACAAGACCACGACGCCAATGCGGTGAGGCACAGTCCAACGCAACGTTGACTAGCCACCACCGAGAGCCTCCCTCCGACGAACCTCAGAGGCCTCGCGAATGTGACGCACGATGGTCGGCTTGCCATCCAGCTGGCCTACGACGCGCAGCAGCGTCTGCAACGATTCCCAGGCCTGCTCCCCTGATCCAGTATACCTCAGTCTTGCATAGAGCCACGAACACGGCAGGTCTCGGCGAAGCTCAAGGTGGAGTTCGACGTCCGCGCGGAGCCTGTCAACATCCAGACCCCGGTCGCGCGCAAAGACGTCGAGACCGCCGCCGAGGGTCTCCCCAGAACGAAGGAAAGCTTCGACCTGAGGATCCGGCGGCGGAAGGACCCAACCGAAGAGGTCATTCCAGGCAACGCTCGCTTCGCTTGCCGTCAGCGCCGCCTTCCCTGTCGAGCGCGCGAACGGGGTCAGCCGTTCGAGATCGAGCCAATGGCTCAACGTATGATCGGAATCTCCGATCACTGTTTTTCCGCGAGGTACAAAGGCGCCGCCCTCCCCGTACTCGCCCTGTCCGACCAGACCCATGTCGAAGAACCGTCGGAGGCACCGATGACAATCATAGTATGCGCCGTCTGCGGCGCCCTGAAATGAGCAGTCCCGGGCATCATCCCGATTGAGGAAATTCCCCAGGAACTTCTTTTTGACCACCGCATCGAAGCTTTCCTCCTTCACCGCGAACGGTTTGGGATGGGTGACCGCCGTGGCTCCGGGATCCAAAATCGGAAGGCCCCGAACCAATCGGACCCCGAACCGCCCAGAGCTACTCTCGGTATCCTGACCCACACCCCAACCGCGGCAGGGCAGCCACTCACCGGCGAGCGAGTGGACGGGATCGAACGTCCCGCGACGGGGGCTGTTCATGTCCGTACCACAGCGAACGAAGGTAGTCTTCGCGTCCGCCTTGCTGAGATTGTATGGCGACAACGATGTCGTGAACGTCAGGCCGCTTTCGTTGCCGAGGACCTGCAAGATGATTGCTTCGGGGACCGTGACCGCACGTGCTTGCTTGCGATTGTCGCCCCACTCTCGACACCGGTCGCGTATGAATTGAGCGCTCTCTTCTGCGGACGCAAAATCGCTGACGTTCGTCGCGATTCTGTACGCCGGACGCCGCTGCGGACCGATGCGCCCGCCCTCGCTGAGCGCTTTGAGATACACCGCCGTCGCCTGACACACGGCCCCCACTGATTTGACATGATCGAGCCAGGCTTGGACATGCCGAGAAAGCGACAAGATCGTATAGCGAACGAGCCTTAGTACTTTCTGAGAGACGACGCTCAAGTCGTCGACGCGGCCACGCAATGATGTAAGGTCCGCCCCGTCTTTCGACACAAGGGTTGCGACCTCACCGCGCAAGCGCTCGATCACCGCCAACGCGGCATCAACACTTTGGAGAAGCCCTTGCACCCACTTCTGGATAGCCTTGCGATTGGCCGAACGGCTGTTGAGATCTGCAGGGCGGAGCGAGGCGTCTGCGAACAACTCACGGACGCTGGCATGCAGTGGAGGACCTGGTGGATCCGCAAGGTCCTCCAGCTCCACGCGAGGCGTGGTAGGTTCGAACGGCGCGTACGGGTACGCAGGGTTCTCCAAGACGAATCGATGGGGCAGCGTACGTATCGACTCGAGGGCGGCACTCACCGAATGTTCGATCTGGGAGAGAAGACGCGACGTCGCGCCACCCCGCCTGGCAGCCCGGACGTTCGCAAGAGAATTTTCCAACGCTTTCCTGTGCGTAAGAACGGGCGATTTCCAGCTGGAGAGCAACTTGAATGGCGACAAGAACGCCCGTTGGCTATGAATGGCGGTCGAGAACACCTCGGGCTGCAAGTCTTGCGGAATGACGGGCAGCGGAGCGGGGCTGGTTTGGATGCCGTAGATCTCCACCAAATCCTGCTTGAAGGCAAGCATGGCACCCAGCGTGTGTACGTCGAAGTGACCCGGGGTGTCTTTCGAGGACGCTCGCGATTTTCCCAGGTATCCCAGCAGGAGAAGATCCTTTTGCAGCTCCCGGATGTACGTCGGCTCGTCTTTCGCGGATGCCAACGGAGGTTCGTTCTTGGGCCCATACTGGGGCGACGCCCGCGACCACTTGGGCCCGACGAACATGTCCTGATTGCCGAACGCGAGGACATGTCCATCGAAGGGTAGCGCCCGCAGAACCACTCCGCGGATAACCTTGGCACCGGAAACGTAGCGATCGCCGTCGACCGACTCGGGTTTGAATGAAACGATCCTCGCGGAACTACTCTTGAGTAGCTCGCCGGCGGAGACCGCCAGCCAGTACTTCAAGGGGCCCAGCGCAGTCGCGAGCACACGCCCTCCCAGCCCATGCTTGAGGTCGGGAACTAGGAGCAGGCTACCTTCGCGTTTCGCAGCCGTACACGCAGGGCAGGGCACCTCATCTGTATCGGGCTCCGCCCGATCATCGGTCTCCCCGCTTTCGTCATCCGCATCGCCGTCGACGCCGAGGTCGTCGGAATCGTCCTCCGGCTCATCCAAGCTCTGCGATGTCGCGTCCCCGGAGTCTTCGTCGTCCGTAGTTTCGGGAGGCGGCTCCCCACCCGCGGAACGCCCTCCCTCCTTCCCCTCCGACGGGTCGGACCCCGTCGACGCCTCGCGCGTGTTGGAGGAGGTTTGGCCATTGTTCGCGAGTTCGAGGATTTGCTCGGTCGTCAGACCAAACGCCCCCAGCGTAAGCTCGCATTCCGGGTTCGTGCAAACGGCACGAGTCTGACCGTATCGCTGCCTAGGCGCGGACGAAGTCGAGGATGTCATCGGTTTCTCCTTGAAGTGGCTCCACACTCGCATCATCGTAAGACGTTGATTCTTCCTCACCCGGGTCGTCGTCGCGTTCGAGTTCCTCGCTTGTCGCGGGGAGCGGCGCGTCGCTCTGCTCGTCGTCGACGTCCGCCTCGAAACTCGTGGCGCTACCCCCTCGCTTCCGACGCGGCTCCCCACGGTCGAAATACTCCGCGTCGAAGATCACGATGGAGCCGTCGTCGAGTGTGATGGTGGGCGATTGGCCTCGCAGCTCGATCTCGACGAGAAGGCCCTCTTCATCGGTCTGGCCTCGACGCTCCTCCTCGTCCGTTCTCACCACGTACGGTTCTTTGACGAGGACGCGCCCGTAGTGATCGACGAGCTGGACCCGCAGCTCGCGAGGCCGAGACAGTCTCGCGTCAATGTCGATGATGTCGATGAGTGATGATTCGATGAGATCACGGCTGGAAGCCGGTGGCGCCCAGTCGATTTCCGCCGGGATCAGAATAAGATCGATCCGTCGCTGCCCAACCTCATTGGAGGCCTCCGCAAACTTGGGATCGTCGCAGTGCACGATGCCGGCGCCAAGCACGTGGTCGTCCTGAAGACGCGACGCCACGGTCGTCAAGTCCTCCACGCCGACCGCCTCGCATAGCAAAGAAAGCTCCTCGTAGAAGACGTCGAACAAAGCACCAAGCGTTTCCCGGGTGATCTTTCCATCTTCCTCGATCTCTTCGTCGTAGTGCACGTTGAACGAATACTGAAAGCTGCGTACCGCCGCTTCCGATCCTTCGTCTAGCTCCCCGTCGGTCCGCCCCGGGTCCGTGGGCCACTGATGCTCGCTTGCAAGGTAGGCAAGCATCCTTTGCACGTCCGCTGGGCTACCATACTCAGCGGCAAGGTCGACCCACCCATCGCGATCGTTCGCAAAGAAACGAGCGACCCCGGTCGCGCGTAGGTGCGAAATGTCGTCGTTGTGTGAAACTGAGCCGGTGCGACTCGCGTGCCCCGCCACCAACGCGCGGAGCGTCGCGTCTCCCTCGATGCGCCCGGCGAATGTGGCGAGCGCAGGGGCGGGACCCATCCCCGGCACAAGTGGTACCAACAGAACGGAGTCATGGGCAAAGCGCAACGTTTCGGTGCGAACACGGAGGAGGTGCTGCCGAACTTCTAGAATGTGCCGACGATTGGTCAGGAGGTAGACCTGACGACCTTCCGGCTGGATGACTCCGTCCGTTTGCTCGAAGTTCCTCGCAGATCCGATCCTTTCGGCAAGGTCGCGCAACCACACCTGACTCATCCCTGCTTGTCCAAGGCCGTCTCCGCGCCAGATGGAACGCGCATCCACCTCAACGTCGCGCTCCGTATCATCCGGGAGCTGAATCCTCAGCGTGCTACCAGGGTACAGCGTGCCATCTCGCCCGCGCAGCTCGATCTCGATCCATGTGCTCGCTTCTTCGACGTCGTCGTCACCCGCCAAGGACGCAATGTCCACGACCTCCGGTTCGTCCAAGACTCGCGGCGCCTCTCGGATCTGGACGAGCATCAACCTGCCAGATTCCAGCGCCCTCGCAGCTTCATCGAGAAGGATATCCGAGGACTCACCTCGCCGAAGCCCAAGGCGATTCCGCATGTCTTCGAACAAACGGTCCCTCTGCATGAAATCCGCAGTCAGCCCCCTCATGCAGCTCGTGGCGTCGGACCTTCCCAGGATGCGGACAACGTCGGAAGTGTCCACGATGACGAGGGATAGACCTCCAGGCAGCTTGACCCGACGCGCGTACGTCATGTCTAGAACCCATTTCTACTGTGCTCGAGATTCTCTCGCTGGAGCCGGTGCACCTCAGCCAGTTTGCCTGTGAGAACTTGATCCCGAATCCAGCGCTGGTCCTCCTCTCCGACCTCAGGAAGCTGAATGTACGCATCATAGGCGGCCCTCACCCGCGGATCCTCGTAGTGATAGACGAGGGCGTTTGCCCACTCAGCGGGGGGTTCGAAGATCGTACGAACGACTTCGAAATCCACCTTCCCCTCGTACCGCAGGACGAGTACGAAGTTTGTCAAGTGCAAGAATGCGTCAGTATTGATGTTTTGCATCGCCATGATCGCTGCGTGCTTGGTCGAAGTGCGAACATCAGCGCTGGAAAGCAGCGAAAGTGTACAAGCGTAGTAAGCCTCAGGTGACTCGTAGATTTCGATGAACCCGGGGCTCCTAAACAGGTCGTCTTCGGACGTATAGTCAGCCGCCTTTCCATCCGCATCTCGAATCATCTCTCTGTACAGTTGACACTGATGCACAGTTCTCATGACCATGGACTCCTTTGGGGTGCAAGAAAGATTGACCACCAGAGCAAGACAGCCGACGCCGACCTGAAGAGATGTTGCCATTACCGCTCGAATAACGGCGCCCCACTGAACGCGGGAAGTCCCAGCAACCCTTGCGGAGGCCATGTGCGTGCGCAGTGAGAGCATGGTATCACTCGTACCTCTTGAATACCGCGTCTTCCACCTGATCCGACCGGTACCCCCAGTCATTGTAAAGGACCAAGTACGCACCGGCCGAAATGGTTCGGCGTAATAAGGGGACCTCGCACGAGCTCCCTTCGCCCGCGCGGACCTCAGCCTGTTGGGAGGTCGCCTGTTCTGGATAGGCCACTATGCCGACGTGGCCAGTTGCGTTCGAATAGTCGTGGGGGATTGCAATGGTGTCGCCCGGACGTGGCGTGTTCACCTTCACCCATGGCCCCAGAGCGCCATCAGACGCCCAATCGCGAGCCAGGGGCGGATGCCACACCTCGGAAAACTGGCTCAGCGAAAACCGCGTCATACGGGGCACATTTCGGCCAGCGCGCAGTGCCATTTCATACACGAACAAGTTGCATTTGTTCGCACCTGCCGGGTACGGGTCACGGGCACGCCTCTTGGCCCAAAGCTCGGACCCGACTTCTTGAAGCGCGGCTTCAACCATTGGATCCTTGGCGTCGTCGCCCCACGACGCAAAAACCTCGTAGAAACCGGGGGAAAGATCGGAGAAGGTTGCAAGGCCGTCCTCGTTCGCGTGGCCACTGGCGACGACGGCTCCGTGCCGTTGGAGCATGACGAGAGCTCCGGGTGCCGGCGAATCGAAGGGCGTCGCATAGACAACAACCTCAAGGTCTCCCACGGCAGCCGGTGCGGTGACCACGATCGTGTGGGACTGGCCTGTCGAGACCTCGAGCGCCGGACCGCCGGGGCTCCACTCAAGCGCCCCTTCGGGAGGAGCTTCTCCACATTCCGCGCTGGGACTGCCTAGCTCCTCGATCTCAACTTCGCAGACGCCCCCGGTCGCGAGGTCGTGTGCTTGCCAAGTCTGGTCCTCGCGTAATCCGCCGCTCCGGGTTTCTCCCGAAGGCAACCGGACCCGGACCCGTGCCTGCGGGAAACGCTCACCCTGCGTCCCGCGCACCTCGAGCGCGATCCAGGTCGGCCTCGGCGTCAATGCCTCGTCCTCGTCCTTCTCGTCTTTCGGCACCGGTACGGGCATCGGGTCGAGCGGGCGTACCGGGTGCTCCTCTACGAGGGCCGTCAGTGCACCCGAGAGCAAGGCCTCGACGAAGCGCTCCCTGTCAATCGCGTCGGGGAACGCCGAACGATCCTGGGTGTCGATTGCATCGATGATCTCCTTGGCCAAAGCCGGCTTGACGTGAAGCACGTCGTGGTACGACACAAGCATGAACTTGTGCAGGCCGGTCGAGTAGACGGGGGCTCGTCCCATGAAGCAACTCTGGCGGAGGAGTTTCTCCATACAGCCCCCACACGTTAGACGCAAGACGGAACCGCGTCTCTCACGGATATCATTCCAGAACACTGTCCTGTTCCGCTCCGCCACCTTGTCCATCGAGAACAGCTCGCGGGCCGGATTCGTCAGCCCTCGAATACTACGCTCATGAGGATCGCGTCACTGCCACATCGAGTCCATCGCCGCGTTTAGACCGAGGTGCAGGCGCCGGACGACAGTCGTTGAGACGGCAAGCACAGACGGGGTTTCAACTTTCCGACGCCGGGCCTTGAGCGACACGACTCGCGGGTCCGGCCGAGGCCGCGCGCACTACCATGTCACACGCCGGTCCCCAAGGATTGCAGGTCGGACGTCCACGCGCCGGACATTGCAGCTGCTTAGCGTCGGGAGTACGATCCAAGCATGAACCTGGAAGTCGGGGCGCCGAGCAGACACCTACAACCCTCACGTCCGAAGCTCATGGTCGTCGCCATAGTCTCGCTATCGGGTTGCTTCAGCCCCGAGACCGCCGACGATACCCACGGTGACTCATCAGGTACGACAGACGCGGTTGTGTCCGGCACCGATGCTGCCGTCAGCGGGACAACCTTGAGCGAGACAACCAGTGCCAACGTCACAGATACGACCGCGAACACAGATACCGGCTCCGATACGACCACTTCACCCATGTGCGGGAATGGAATAGAAGACCCAGGCGAAGAGTGCGACTATGGCGATCTTCTCTCCAATAGCGGGTAGTGTTTGCTGAACTGCCGTTTCAACGTATGTAACGATGGCCACATTTGGCTAGGCTGGGAGTTGTGCGACGACGGGAACTCGAATCCAAACGATGACTGTGTAGACTGCAAGGCTCCCATTTGCGGGGATGGCCACGTCTACTACGGAGAGGAGGATTGCGACGATGGTAACCGGGAAGACGGTGACGCCTGTTCAGGAGACTGTGAGTTGACCGGCGAGACCGATGGCCCGTGTGGCAACGGCGTGGTTGATACCCTCGAAGGCGAAGAATGCGAAGATGGGGTACTCGGCGTGGCGACCTGCGAAACACAAGGGTTTGCCGAGGGAACGCTTGCCTGCGATTCCCTCTGCCGATACGACGACTCAGAATGCGTACCATCCGCACCGGTCCTATCGCTAGAAATCTCGGCGACCAAGAAGTTCGACTTTGCGTGGGACTTGGACCCAGCCGTCGCCTATTACCACCTCGAAGAAAGCGCCGCTCCCTCGGAACCCTTCATACAAACGGGCGAGAGCCTCCAAGGAAGCGCCGTATCGCTCATCGTACCACTCCATCTCCGCGCACAAGCACGATATCGCCTTCGAGCCTGCGGGAGCGGGGGAGCGTGCAGTGTTTCACAGATTCTGGACGTGACCGGTTCCCTCGCCGAGGCTGTCGGATACTTCAAGGCGTCCAATACAGCGCCAGTCGATAGATTCGGCTTCAGCATGGCGTTGAGTGCCGATGGAAAAACTCTTGTCGTGGGAACCCCCTACCTGTCCAATAATCGAACGGCGAATGGTGCTCCCGTTGCCACCAACGCGATTTTCGCCGGCGCAGTGTACGTATTTTCACTCAGCGAAGACGCTTGGCGTCAACAAGCCTTTCTGAAGGCCTCGAACTCGGATGCAAATTTCTGGTTTGGAAGCAGCGTCACGCTGAGTGAAGACGGTAACACGCTTGCCGTGGGCGCACCGGGCGAGAGCAGCGGCGCAACCGGCATCAACGGGGACCAAGAGAACAACGACGCGTTTGATTCGGGTGCCGTGTATATCTTCCACCGCGACGATGACGCCGGCTGGCACCAGCAGTCCTATATCAAAGCCTCTAATTCCGAAGAAGGCGACTACTTCGGCCGAGGCGTTGCACTTAGCGATGACGGCGCCACGTTGGCCGTCGGCGCCGATCAGGAGGATAGCGCTACGACTTCGGTTAATGGCGCCCAGAGCAACAACGACGCGATTTCATCAGGCGCCGCATAACATATTTAGCCGTAGTCTAGATGGCGCATGGGCTCAGCAAGCCTACATTAAGGCGTCCAACGCGAACGAGGGGGACTACTTTGGCGTCACCCTGGATCTGAGTGGAGATGGGCAAACTCTAGCCGTCGGTGCGACGCACGAAGACAGTGCTTCAACCGGAGTGAATCAGACCGCCGAGAGCGACAACAACGCTGAGGATTCTGGCGCCGTGTATGTGTTCGTGCGGGATGGCATTGGCAACTGGCGCCAGGAAGCCTACGTCAAAGCTTCGAACACGGACCCTCAGGACGGATTTGGCGGAGCACTGACCCTCAGTGGGGATGGTCACGTGCTCGCCGTTGCTGCGACCGGTGAGGATAGTATCGGAACCGGGGTAAACGGCGCCAACGCTCAGAGTAGCAACAGCGCGACGGGCTCAGGCGCCGTGTATCTGTTCGCTCGCGACGAGGGTGCATGGGACCAGCGGGCGTACGTCAAGGCTCCCAACTCGGCCGCCGGCGATGGCTTCGGTGGAAACGTCGCATTGAGCGGCGACGGCAACATCCTTGCGTGTGGAGCGATCGGCGAAGACGGTAGCGGCTCAGGCGTCAGTGAGGCTCTCGACACCAACGACGCGACCTATTCAGGGGCCGCCTACGTGTTTGTACGAGACGAAGAAGAGACATGGCACTTTCGGAGCTATGTGAAGGCGTCCAACCCGGAAGCGGATGATTACTTTGGCAGAGTGGCGCTGAGCGGGGACGGGCGGACGCTAGCAGTCACGGCTGATGGCGAAGATAGTCCCGGGGTGGGAGTCAACAGCGGGATGCAGAGCAACAACGATGCTTCGAACGCTGGCGCCGTCTACCTTTTTGAGACGCGTAGGACGCCCGGCGTCTTGAACGCCGCCGCCCATACGCGCCCGTAGAAGCGCCTCGTGCATGCCCGCCCACGCTTCCTGCTCAGGCAGCGCCGCGCAAGCGCTCCGCAAGCTTAACACGCTCGCTGATACGCCTTCGCACGCGACCGCGCAGCGAGACCGCCGGGGGTACGGAGGGCAACCCCGCCAGCTCATCGAGCTGGATCTGCAGTGCCGTGCGGACCTGGAGGTCGTACTCCGCGACGAGCTCGGCCGGAGGATCCGCCATGGGTTCGCAGGGGAGTGGGATCGGAGCGCCGAGGCGATAGCGGAGCGTGGTCGGCAGCGGAAGGTGCGGCCACGGCCCAATGCCGATCCCCCAGGGCAGCGAGAGGTGGATTGGGAACACGTCGATGCGGAACAGATCGTGGAGCCGCAGCTTCCGGGCGATGCGTTCGCCATCGGTGAGCACGAGCAACGTGTCGTGCGGACCGATGTGCGCCAGCGGGACCGCCGGGACACCCGTCTGCAAGGCGAGGCGCGCGTAGCCGGTGTGGCCCGAGAACCGCACGCGGTGGCGATCTTTCCAAGGCCGCCAGGTGTCGCGGTCACCCCCGGGCATGACGATCACGTCGCGGCGATGCTCGCTGAGCACCTCGCGGGCGAGGCTGCGGGACGTCCTCAGGACACCCACCCGATCGAAGAAGGGGCCCGTCAGGCGCGTAGAGAGCAGGATCTCGTGCGCCAAGAAGTGCAGCGGCCGCGAGGTACCAAAATGTCGATACCAGGCGTAGGCCATGCCGACGCAGTCGAGCACCGTGCTGCCGCCCGAGTGGTTCGAGACCAGCATCGCCGGAGACGTGGGAAGCTGGTCGAAACCGTGGGATTCCACGGGGTAGAGGCAACCCGAATCGAAGAGGCGAGCGCACCAGCGCATGGCTTCGTGCACGCGATCCGGGTCAAACCGCTCCGGATGCAGGCCCCAACCGGGGTCGCGCCCCTGGTGAAGCCATCGTGAAGCGCGCGACTTGATTGCGCGCGCGGACGGAGTGCTCAACTCGTTGCCTTGTTCGACCACCAACTGCAGCAATGGCTCAACCGCGGGCCGGCGCAAGCGAGTGTGGGAAATCTGCAACGGTAGGCGGCGTTCGCAGTGTTCCACGGACGTCACGACGACGCCTCGGCTCACATCGCCGGACGCGCCATGACGACGCTAGAAGACGCCAGACTCAGGCGGCGCTGGAGATCGCGCTGTCCGCGGGCCTCGGCCCGTGGAGCACGTTTTCCGCGAAGGCACGAATCCGTCGTGCAATTGCGGCGGGATCTTCGACGAAAGGCACATGGCCGAACCATTGGGGCGTCTCGAAACGCGCGTGGCTCGGGAGATGTTCGCGGAAGAAGCGGAGGTGCGAGGCGGGCAGCAGCCATTCGCGCTGGCCCCAAAACAGGTGGATGGGGACGGTGAGCGACGAGAGGTCGCTGGCGCGGAGGCTCAGATCGCGCGCCTGATGCAACATCCCTTGGAGTTCGGGACGGCCCAGGCGCGTCTGCACACCCCAGGCGAGGAAATCCGTGGTCCAGCCCGCCGCCGGCATGGCTCGGCGGACGAACGAACGGGCGCTCTCGAAGTCGCGGACACGAAGGGTCGCGAGCAGGGTCGGCATGTCACCTTCGGCGGGAGCTCCAGCGGGCGAAGCCAAGAACAATCCGGCGACCAGGTGAGGCTTGCGTTGCGCGACGCGGATCGCCGTGAGTCCCCCAAGGGAGTTCCCGAACACGAACGCGGGCTCGTCGCACAGGGTGGCCAACGCGTCGCCGATCGCATCGATGCAGGCGTTGGCGCTCACGCCGGCTCTGGGCGGTTCGCTGCATCCGTGACCAGGGAGATCGAACGCGAGGATCCGACGCGCGTGGGGGCGCAGGTGGCGAATCAGCTTGCCGTAGTCCGCGGCGCAGGAGCTGAGGCCATGGAGCAACACGATGGTGGGGAGTTCGCCGCTCCCCGCCACGTCGAGCACATGGATGTTCCCGACAGCCGTAGGCACGAAACGGCTGATGGCGCCTCGGGCTCGCACCATGCCGAGACGGACACGATCGGCGGCGCGGAGGAGGAGGCGACTCGCGAGGGTCGCAGTGGAGGGCTGACGCAAACGCACCGGCATGTCGAGATCAGCACTAGCGTACGGCTTGGCCCCCCGCTTGCCCTGAGATCCGGATCACAGCGTGCGCTACTCGGCGGCGATCGCAGCCGGCTCGGCAGGTTCGAACCGCGCCTCCGTGGGGAGTCCGAGTTCGAGGCGCCGATAGCACCGCAGGGACCGATACTGCCCTGGCACGAGAACCGCACCTCGCAGCTGGGACGTCACGCTGTCACTCCCCAGCGCGGCTTCATACATCTGCAGCGTGTCGAGTTCGAGCCAGCGCAGTTGCTCCAACGCTTGTCTCCAACCGCAGCCGGACGACGGCACATTCGGCGACGTGGGGTACGCGATCAACGAAGGCGGCGACACACCGAGTTCACTCCGCAAGAAATCCTCGAGGGCCTGCGCCGAGTCCACGTGCTCCTGCAACATCGCGCCGAGTTGCCACACTGTCGTGCTCGCGCCCGTGCCCATGCGGGCAATGACCTGCTCGTAGGTTGCGCAGCACCGTCGTTCTTGTGCGAGCAACGTGGATGCGAGGGATTCCGAGGGAGAGCGCCGGCCGTCGTGCATGCCCGCGGTGGTGCATCCCACGTGCCATCGCGAGAGGAGACGAGCGCGTCGTTTCGGGAACCGCCGCGACGCGTTCGCTGATACCGTAGAAAGAGATTGACGACCATGACTGACGCTCGATTTCGAGACTTTCCCTTGACCCTTGCACGGCTCGCAGGCGCCGTTCTCCTCGTCGTCGGTTGCACACCGAGCGACGGCACCGGCAGCGCCGACGTGAGCTCGTCCTCGACCTCGGAAAGCAGCGGCGACGCGTCGAGCAGCTCGGGTGAGGAGTCTCCGAGTTCGTCTTCGAGCTCGAGCGGCGAGGAGAGCTCCTCGAGCTCCGAGTCGACGAGCTCGACCTCGTCGGAGTCCTCCACCGAAGCAGCGGAGGAGTCCACCACGTCGAGCTCGACATCGAGTTCGAGCGAGGGGAGTGAGGCAGAGTCGGGGGAAGATACCGGCGCCTCGGGCGAGGCGGAGGCGAGCTCCGAGTCCGGCGGGGGCGGGACGTTCTCGCTCATGAGCCCAGCGTTCGAGGACGTGGAGGGTTGCAGCCCCGACACACCCGACCCGTGCGCCCTTTTCCCCGCGGAGCACGTCGGGACGTCGATCGGCGGCCAGAACGTCTCGCCGGAGCTGGTCTGGGAGAACCCACCCCCGGGGACGCTCAGCTTCGCGATGGCCTTCCATGATCTCAGCAACCTGGGATTCATGGAGGCCCCACCGGACGACCCGTTCACCCACTGGGTCATGTGGAACATCCCCGGAGACTACACTTCCCTCCCCGAAGGCCTACCTGGCGGGGCGATGCCCGCGGGGCTCGGGCCTGAAACTCAGCAGCTGAGTTTCGGTGCGAATGAAGCCTATGCCGGCTCAGGCGCACGCGGGAACGTCTATGAGTTCGTGCTGTACGCGCTCGACACCGAGGTCTTCACGCCCACCAACACGAGCAGTCAGGATGCCGTCCAGAGTGAGATCGACGAAGCCGCTTCGGTGCTGGGAACGGTGCGGATTCGAGGACGCAGCACGCCGCAATAGCGCTTCCCCCGACGTCGCCGAGGCGCGTCGGACCGCTGCCCATCGGCCACGATTCGCCCGCGGCGCGCCGGGGAGTGGCTCCCAACTGTCTCGTGAACGACATCCGGATGTCCCTCGTGTGTGACCTCGCCGTCGCACGGCCTGCCTAGGCTCCGCGGCACGAGGCATCCGCATGAAGTCCGCGAAACACTGTTCTATTCTGCTCCTCTCCGCCTTGCTGCCCCTCGCCTGCGGTGATGACAGTCCTTCCGACGGCGAGTCCGACGCGAGCACAGGCACCGGAACCTCGAGCGGCAGTTCGACGACGACATCTTCGGGCTCGACCAGTTCGAGCGCGGGGACGACATCCACGTCTTCCTCGAGCAGCAGCGCGAGCACGACGACAACGACGAGCGGCACCACCGGGATCACGACGGGTCCGGACACCGAAACGGAGACCGATCCGACCATCGACACCGATACGGACACGGACACCGATACGGATACCGAAACCGACGGAGGGCCTGTGTTGCCCGTCGTCGAAAAGACCTTGCTCCGGGATCTGATGCCAGACCTCGCTGCGCGCGGCGGGTTGGTGCCCGAGAAGATCGAAGGCGCCGTGCTGCTCGCAGACGGGACCGTCTACGTGGTCAACGACAACGACGGCCTCTCCGACAACAGCGGAGAGACCCAGCTCATCAACCTCGGAAACCTCATCGAGGGCGGCGAGGTACCAGGGCCCCAGACGTCCGAAGCGAGCGCGTTCTACCGCATCGCCACGTACCCGGTCTGCCTCCAAGACACTCCTACTTGCGACGATGTGGATGCGGAGACCGTCGCCGAGATCGTGGCCGCGAGCGAAGACGGCAACACGCTGATCTACACCGACGGCACGACGAACCGCATCGGGTTCGTCGACATCACCACGCCTGCGGAGCCCGCCGGCCTCGGCACGCTCGACCTCGAAGGCTCGCCCACATCCGTCGCGGTCCGTGGTGATTTCGCAGTTGTCGGCGTCAGCCGCACCGTAGACTTCACCGCACCCGCCGGCACGCTCGAGGTCGTGGACATCGCAGGTCAGGTCATCGAGAGGACCATCGACCTCGGAGGGCAGCCCGACTCCATCGCCGTCAGCCCCGACGGCGACTACATCGCGGTCGTGATCGAGAACGAGCGCGACGAGGACGCCAACGACGGAGATCTCCCACAGCTTCCCGCAGGGTCGCTCACCATCGTCGACAGCAGCAGCGACGATCCAAGCGAGTGGACGCTTTCCACGGTCGACCTGACCGGCCTCGTGGGTGCGTACGAACCGACGGATCCCGAGCCGGAATACGTCGACATCAACGCGAACAACGTCGCTGTCATCACCCTGCAGGAGAACAACGCAATCGCGATCGTGGATCTCGAAGCCGGCACGGTCCTCACGAGCTTTGGCGCGGGTGCGGTCGATCTCACGGCCATCGATGCATCGGACGACGACCACATCTCTTTGACGGATTCGCTCGAGGATGTGGCCAGAGAGCCGGACGCGGTCCAATGGCTCACGGAAGCGACGTTCGCCACCGCAGACGAAGGTGATCTCTTCGGCGGGAGCCGTTCATTCAGCATCTTCAGTGCCGAGGGCGAGGTCCTGTTTACGACGGGCAATGCCGTCGAGCACGCCGCGGTTCGTGTTGGACATTACCCAGACGGGCGCTCCGATTCCAAAGGCGCCGAACCCGAAGGTCTCGAGTTTGGCGTCTATGGTGAGTCCGAATCCGCGTTCGCATTCGTCGGCACGGAACGCGCCAACATCGTGCTCGTCTACGACGTCGGAGGTGAAGCCGCTACGCTCCGCCAGATCCTGCCCGCCCCCTCCGGCCCCGAGGGCCTGCTCGCCATCCCGGGGCGAGACCTCTTCGTCGTCTCGACCGAGGTCGACACGCGGGACGACCTCCAGCGCGCGGGCGTTGCCCTCTATACCTACGGAACCACGGGATACCCCTATCCGACGATCCAATCCAGCGATCGCGAGGACAATACCCCCATTCCGTGGGGAGCCCTCTCTGGGTTGACCGCGGGCGAAGGTACGACCGCCTACGCCGTCATCGATAGCGTCTATCAGCGTACCCGCATCCTGACGCTCGAACTCGCCGACACCCCCGCCATCATCACGGCCGAGCTCGCCATCACGGACGAGAACGGCGTCCTCGCAGCACTCGAAGCCACGACCCTCGAAGACCCAACGGTCGATGACGACGACGCCTCCCGAGTCGACGTCTTCGACGAGGCCGACCTCGCCGCGATGCTCAACGAAGACGGGACGGTCAACCTCGATGCCGAAGGTGTCGCGCTGGCCGCAGACGGCGGTTTCTGGATCGCATCCGAAGGCGCAGGCACGGTCGGGGACTCCGACCAACCCGTCAACAGCGTCAACCTCCTCATCAAAACAACGGCTGCCGGCATCATCGAGCAGGTCGTCACGCTCCCCGAAGCACTCGACGCCATGCAGGTTCGCTATGGCTTCGAAGGCGTCGCCCTCGACGGCGACCTCGTCTACGTCGCGTTCCAGCGCGCGTGGGGCGACGAAGCCGGTCCTCGCATCGGCGTCTATGATCCGGCCGCGGCAACGTGGTCGTTCTTCACGTACCCGCTCGAAACCCCCGCTTCGCAGAACGGCGGCTGGGTCGGCCTCTCCGAACTCACCGCCCTAGGCGACGGGAGCTTCATGGTCGTCGAACGCGACAACCAGGGCGGCCCCGATGCGGCGATCAAGCGGCTCTACACGTTCAGCGTGGCCGAGCTCGAGCCGGTCGCCGAGTAGACGCGGCAGGGAGGTGCGGCCGCCGAAATCGTGGCCGCGCCTTCCCTTCCAACAAGGAACCCAAGGCGCCGCGCGCTCTTTGATTTGACGCGCCGGCGCATTCACGCGAGGGTTGCGAAGTCCATGCGATTCCGATGCTCGTGCATGTTGGCTGTGGCGCTCGCGAGCGCCTGCGGTGATCGAGTTCCGCCACCCGCCCAAGCGGTGGAGCAAGCACCGAAACCCGATCCGTTTCGCTTTCGGCCGACACTCACTCCGCACCTCAAAGACCAACCACACGCGTTGGTACTCGAGTGCGGCAACGGAGGTGCCGATCGCGTGGAGTTCCTGGTGGCGGAGCTCATCGAGGGTAGCCTGGCGCTTCGACACTGGACCTTCGATCAGCGAGGCAAGGCGCAGCTCGAGCTGGCCGGAGAGCCACAGGTGCTCATCCGCTTCGCCCCCGGGGCCGCAGACGATGCTCCACGTCTGACGGCGCTCCGACGTTGCATCGCCGCTCCGGGTTCCATCGTCACCCGCCCGCTGGGACTTGCCCCCGCGGATCCGCGGGCGGCCGCGGAAGAGCTGCACGCTGCGGCGAGGCTCGCCGGCACCGGGCATGTGCCCACGGACGCCGGCGTGAAGGCCATCGCGGACGTGTTCCGCGGGTGCGACGACGACCTCGCCTTCACGCCGGGCCGCTTGGCACAGGTGGTGCGGGAGCTCGGTGAGTCCGCCTGGGCGGTGGAGCACGTCGAGCAGGAGGGTGAAAGGCGTGCAACGATGACGAGCGGCGCGGGGAGCAGCCGCCAAACGCTGACGTGGTTGCGCAAATCCGAGGGTTGGGTCGTGACGGAAATCGCTGCCACGACGCCTCAGCCGTGAGCGAGCACGCGAGCGCTCGCCACTGCGTCTGCGTCGAGTATGCTGATCGCGATGTCGACTCGCGCCTCGGCAAGCGCGGCCGCGTTGGCTTGTTGGGTCGGCGCCTGCACGGGACCGCCACCGATCGTCAGTCCCGGCACGGGGTCCACGTCGAAGCCCACCGACGATGCCACCGCATCGTCCACCGACGACGCCACCGCGTCGTCCTCGGACGACACCACGACGTCGGAGGCCGCCGAGGCCACGTCGAACGCGAGCTCGACGTCGCGGGGGATCTCCGAGGACGACAGCACCGCGAGCTCGGGTGAGACCGCGGGCGACGAAACGCTCGCATCCTCGTCGACCTCGACCACGTCACCGGAGCCCGAGCTCCCGGAGGATCCGGCGCTGTGGCTCTCCGCCGATCACGGCGTCGAGCTCCTGGACGACCGCGTGACGTCCATGCAAGACAGGTCCGGCCTCGGCCACCATGCGACCCAAGCCGAGTCCGCATGGCTTCCGCGGTTCGTGACTAGCACGGACGGCCTCCCGATGGTCGAGTTCGATGGCCAGGACGATGCGCTGCGCCTACCCACGGGCTTCGGGACGTTCCAAGGCGCGTCGTTCTTCGCGGTCGTCGAACCCCTGCCTCACTCGGGATGCGCAGGGATCCTGAGCCTCTCGAACGGCGACGACACGGACGACATCGAGTTCGGCCGGCACGAAGAGAACCTGCTCTACTACGAGGTCCTGGGCGAGTTCGTAGAAGGCAGTCCGGGCGCGTTCGAGACCGATCGTCGGTTCCTCGCCTCGATCGTGCAAAATGCCGGGGGTGCCACGATCCTAAAGCTCGACGCGGCACTGACGGGCAGCGGAACGATCATCCTCCCAGCCGCCGTGACGCGCACAGAGAACTACGTGGGGAAGAACACCTATGACGAGTGTCCAACCTCCTTTCATGGGCGCCTCGGCGAACTCTTGCTGTATACACGCGCGCTCGCTCCGGAGGAGCAATCGCAAATCGAGTCCTACCTCGCGTCGCGCTGGAATCTCGCGCTCTGAACATCGTTTCGAGAGAAGAGCACCGCGGGTGGCATCCGTTCGGCGTCCCGCGCATGCAACATCCATCGCTCGATGAGGTAAGCTGACCTGCGTGCCGGAGCCTGCCTTCCGCAGCGTGATGTGCAAGAAGGCACTCGCGCTGATCGAAAGTGACCCGGAGCTCTCCGAACTGGTGCTCAAAGGCGTTCCAGACGAGCACCTGACCGCGATCCGCAGCGCGGGACGCCTGGCCTGGGTACCCGCCGAGGCCCTCAACGCCCTCAATCACTGCTATCTCCACCATGCGGGGCAGGACGCGTTCATCCAGCTGTGGCGGCGCTACACGGTCGAATCCGTGGATACGCCCCTCTTTGGGCCGCTCTTCCAAGGCGCGCTGCGCTTGTTTGGCCTCAACCCGGGCTCGCTCATCCGCCTGATCGGGCGCGCGTGGGATTCCGCCACCCGGGACGTCTGCCGGATCGAGTGCACCCTGGAAGACAACGCCGCGCACGTCCAGCTGCTGGACATCCCCCCGACCCATCGCGAAATCGTGCTCAGCCTCTGCATGCAGGGGGTGATCCTCGCGATCTTCGACCTCACCCACCATCGGGGCGAGGTCCGGGGCGACGAGTCGGAGCTCTTCGTGGACGGTCGATGTGACGTCCACGCGCGCTGGTGAGTTAGGCCGCGCGGATCGCCTGGATGTCGAGCGTGATCTCGACGTCTTCGCCCACGAGCACGCCGCCGGCCTCGAGCACCTGATTCCAGGTCAACCCAAAGTCCTTGCGGTTGATCGTGGTCTTGGCGAGGAACCCGATCCGCTCGTTGCCCCACGGGTCTTTGCCGCCGCCGAGGTGCTCGACCTCGAGGTCCACCGCGCGCGTCGTCCCGCGGATCGTGAGATCACCGGTGATGCGGAACTTCTCGCGCCCGAGCGGCTCCACCGACGTGCTCTCGAACGCGAGCCGCGGATGATGTTGCACATCCAGGAAATCTGCCGAACGCAGATGCTCGTCGCGCTGGGGCTCGCGAGTATCGATGCTCCCGGCGTCGATCGAGGCGCTGGTGCGCGCAGCCGTGGGCGTTGCCGCGTCGTATTCGAAACTTCCCTCGAACTTGGTGAAGGCCCCGCGCACCTTCGCGAAGATCATGTGCCGGACGGCGAACGTCACGGAGGAATGCGAGGGGTCGATGGTCCAACGTTGAGCGGTGGTCATGCCGCCATCTTGGCGTTGTTCACCGGAGGACACCAGACCGCAAAACTTGCAAAGACTGTTCACCTGTGTGAACAATCCATCGATGGACCTCAACGAGATCCTGGTATTCGCCCGCGTCGTCCAGTGCGGGAGCTTCACGGCCGCGGCTCGGCTGCTCGGGATGCCGAAATCGAGCGTCAGCAAGAAGATCGCGGATCTCGAGGATCGCATCGGCGCACGTTTGCTTCAACGCACCACGCGGACCCTGAGCCTGACCGATGCCGGTCGGCTCTACTTCGAGCGTGCGGCGCGGATCGTGGAGGACGTCGAAGACGCAGAGCACGCCGTGAACGAGTTGCAGGCGACCCCGCGTGGCCTCCTGCGGGTGACCGCCCCACTCTCGTTTGGAATCTTGGGACCCGTGGTCTCCACGTTCTTGCGCGACCATCCGGAGGTCGAGGTGGAGGTGGTCTGCACCGATCGCAAGGTGGATTTGGTGGAGGAGAGCTTCGATCTCGCGATCCGTGCGGGGAGGCTGGAGGACTCGACGCTGATCGCTCGCCCGCTTGGGACGATGCAGCGCCTGCTCGTCGCCGCACCGAACTACTTGGGCGCTCGGGGGTCCCCCGCCACCCCGCAGGCACTGACCGAACACGCCTGCATCGCCTTCGGGAGTGGAGAGGCGCCGCGCCTGTGGACGCTCGAGCACGGAGGCAAACGTGAACGCGTCCAGATCACCCCACGCCTGCTGGTCAACGACTTCGAGATCATGCGCGACGCGACGCTCGCAGGTGTAGGGATTGCGTTCCTGCTCGAGTCCTTCGCGCAGCCGGGCATTACCTCTGGACAGCTCGAGTGCGTCCTCCGCGAATGGCGATCGCCGGCGACCCCCGTGCACGTGCTCTACCCAACCTCCCGTCACCTCTCGCCCAAGGTGGTGACCTTCGTCGAAGCGCTGCGGGGAGTGTTCGCCCGTGGCGCAGCAGACGCGTGATGGGGAGCCGTGACGGGCGACGAGGGTAAATCACGGCCGCCCGTGAACATTCACGGCCATGATCACGGTCGGCCTCGGATCCTGGGGCCCCATGCTGCGGCACGGGATTTGCTGGAAGGGCTCCCGCCGCATGGATGACATCAAGGCTGGGATCACCCTCGGCGTGCTCGCGGGCGTGCTGGGTCTGCTCATCTTCTCCACCCTGGGCGCCGACGCCGTGCTCCTCGCGGGCCTGGCGATCGTCCTCATCACCGGGGTGATCGACACGCAGACCGCGGTGTCGGGGTTCTCCAACGAAGGGATGCTGACCGTGGCCGCGCTGTTCATCGTGGCCGCGGGGGTGCGGCAGACGGGAGCGATGTCACGCATCGCGACCTTCCTGCTCGGGCGCTCCAACAAGACCTGGGTCACGCTCGCTCGCCTGACGCTCCCGGTCGCGGGCATGTCCGCGATGCTCAACAACACGCCGATCGTGGCCGCCTTGCTCCCCGCCGTGACCGAGTGGGCGCGCCGGCACGGCAAGCCCGCGTCCAAGTTCCTCATCCCCCTCTCGTACGCCACGATCCTCGGCGGCACGATCACCCTCATCGGCACGAGCACGAACCTCGTCGTCTCCGGCCTCATCGAGAAAAACCTGGCGAGCAACCCACGGCTCACATCGCTCGGGATCTTCGACATCGCCCCCATCGGCATCCCGGTCGCGCTCATCGGCTGCACGCTCCTCGTCCTCCTCGGCCCGCGTCTGCTGCCCGATCGTCGCCAGGCGGTCAGTCGCACCGACGACCCGCGCCTCTACACCTCGGAGTTCCTCGTGGTCCCGCAAGGTCCGCTGGTCGGGGCGACGATCGAACAAGCGGGGCTGCGGCACCTGCCCGGGGCGTTCCTCGCCGAGCTCAATCGCGGCACCGTGCTGCTGCCCGCCGTCGAACCCACGATGCGCCTCGAGGGTGGCGACCGGCTCATCTTCGTGGGGCCGCGCGAAGCCGTCGTCGACCTCCAGCGCTTCGCAGGGCTCACCCTCGCCCCCAAAGACTCGTCCAAGCTCGACCACGACCGCTGCCTGGTGGAGGCGGTCGTGGCCCCGGCCAACCCGCTCTGCGGGCTCTCGATCCGCGCCGGAGAGTTCCGTGCGCAGTTCCAAGCCGTCGTCGTCGCGGTCGCGCGCGATGGCTTTCGCCTCGGCGGCCGCATCGGCGACATCGTGCTCGAGCCCGGCGACGTGTTGCTGCTCGAGTGCCCACCGTCCTGGGTGGAGAACCACCAGAACCGTCAGGACTTCTACCTCGTGAGCGAGGTCGTCGACTCCGACAAGTTTCGCCACGATCGTTCGTGGATCTCGCTCTTGATCCTCGTCGCGATGATCCTCGCGGCCGCCTTCGAGGTCACCTCCATGTTCCGCGCCTCGATCCTCGCGGCGGCGGCCATGATTCTCTCGGGGTGCATGTCGGGCACGGCAGCCCGCCGATCGATCGAGCTCCCGGTCCTCATCGCGATCGCGGCCGCGTTTGGCCTGGGTGAGGCGATCCGCGCCTCCGGGCTCGATCGGTTGCTCGCCGACTTCATCGTGAACTTCGGCGCCAACGATCCGTTCACCGCCATGGTTGCGATGTATATCGCGACCGCCCTGCTCACCGAGCTCGTGACCAACAATGCCGCGGCCGCGCTGATGTTCCCGTTTGGCCTCTCGCTCGCCGCGCGACTCGATGCCGACCCGCTGCCGTTCTGCGTCGCGGTGATGTTCGCCGCCTCGGCCTCGTTCGCGACGCCGATCGGCTACCAGACCAACCTCATGGTCTACGGCCCCGGTGGCTACCGCTTCGCAGACTTCTTCCGGATCGGGATTCCGCTGCAGATCGTCTGCGCGATCACCACGTGCATGCTCGTTCCTTGGGTATTTCCGTTCTAGGGACGTTCACGGGGCGATGCGGACAACGGCCCGCGCCGTCCCGTACCCTTCTGGCCCATGCCCGAGATCCGCGTCGAGGCGCTCACCGGAGACAGACTCAAGGCGCACCTCCCTGACCTCGCGAGGCTTCGGATCGAGGTCTTCCGCGAGTACCCCTACCTCTACGAGGGCTCACTCGAATACGAAGAGCGCTACCTCCAAGCGTTCGCGGCTTCGGCCAACACGCTCATCGTAGGGGCCTTCGATGCCGAGACCCTCGTGGGCGTCTCCACCGCAGGGCCACTGCCCTCACAGATGGAAGAGGTCACCTCCCCGTTTCGGGAGCGCGGCCTCGACCTGCAGCGCTACTTCTACTTTGGGGAATCCGTGCTCCTCCGCCGTTTTCGGGGGCGGGGCCTGGGCGTCCGATTCTTCGCCGAGCGCGAAGCCCATGCGCTGCGCTGTGGTGCCGAGCTCGCGACGTTTTGCGCCGTCGTGCGCCCAAGCGATCACCCGGCGCGCCCGAGCGACTATCGTCCGCTCGACGTGTTCTGGCAGCGGCGCGGCTTCAGCTCGACGCCTGGCCTGACCTGCACACTACGCTGGCCCGAGCTCGGCGAGCGCGACGAGACCGAAAAGACCATGCAGTTTTGGACCAAAATCCTGACGCAAAGGGGAGACTTGACGTCCGCCGCGACTTTGGAGAAGAGACCGCAGTGACCGAGTTGCTCATCACCTACCTCGACGGCCTGACGGCATACGCCCCAACGTGGGGTCTGCTGCTCGTGTTCGTGTTCATGACCGTGGAGAGCTCGTTCATTCCCTTTCCGAGCGAGGTGGTCATGATCCCCGCCGGGTTCCTGGCCGCGCGCCACAGCATGACGACGGGCCAACCCGGGCTCGATGCCGTGCTCGCGATCGTGAGCGGAACCGCGGGCTCTCTCGCCGGCGCGTACATCAACTACTTCTTGTTCCGGGCGCTCGGCAGGCCATTCCTGGATCGCTACGGCGGCTACTTTTTCTTGCCTCCGCCCAAGTTGCGCCGCGCCGAGGAGCTGTTCCTCCAATACGGGGCCGGAGCCACGTTCGTCTGCCGCCTGCTCCCGGCGATCCGCCAGCTGATCTCGATCCCGGCAGGCATCGCCGGCATGCCGCTTGGGTCGTTCACGCTGTGGACCGGCCTTGGCGCGGGGATCTGGGTCGCAATCCTGACGTACATCGGGTTCGAGATCGGGGCGAGCACCGCCGCGCTCTCCAGCGCCGAGCTCGTGCACCAAGGAAAACACGTCGTTCGCGAGCACTCCATGCTCATCATCCCGGTCGCCCTCGTAGGGTTTGGCGCCTACGTGCTCCTCACCCGCTGGATCATGAAAGAGCGCACCCAGCCCTCCGCATGAGCGAGGCCCCTCCCGCCGCAAAGCAGCGACCCCTGAGAGGGGAAGGAGCCGCAAAGCGGCGACCGCTGGGGAGGGGAAGGAGCCGCACAGCGGCGACCGCTGGGGAGGGGGTCCCGTGACGGCTGTGCCGGCACGGGGGAGGGGCGCGAGGCCCCTCCTTACGTACTAGA
>Ga0315910_10000540_pt1 | contig 37503 bp, 33 predicted proteins | sample EdamamesoilMG_FD_204470 | JGI IMG/M metagenome (GOLD analysis project Ga0315910, IMG submission 204470) | Garden soil microbial communities collected in Santa Monica, California, United States - Edamame soil | ecosystem: Environmental > Terrestrial > Soil > Garden | place: USA: California...
CCATTCACCGCGTTCCAAGGTGAATGGACGTCCGATGACGCCGCGTGATTTGCTTGCTGAACACGCAGGACAGCCAGCGCCGCAAATGCCAGGGCTTTTTCAGGCACAGGCTGAGGCGCGGGGATGAGCTGCACACGATGCCGCTCAATAAATCCGGTATCGATCTCCTCCGCCGCAAAAGCATCGTGCTCCGCAATCGCAGTTAGCAAACCGATGTTGGTGGTGACACCGGCCACTTCGTAGGCACGCAATGCGCGACTTAGTCGACGCAGCGCCGCCGGGCGATCTTCATCCCACACGATCAACTTTGCGATCATCGGATCGTAGTGAATCGATACCTCGTCGCCCGATCGAACGCCGGTGTCGACGCGTACGTGCGCACTCTCGGTCGGCGGTTGGAGATGACGCAGCGTACCGACGGCGGGCAAGAATCCACGCTGTGGATCCTCGGCGTAGACGCGCGCCTCCAAAGCATGACCGCGGCGACGCAACTGCTCTTGCGTGCAAGGTAACGGTTCCCCACTTGCAACGCGCAACTGCCATTCGACCAGATCAAGGCAGGTAATCATTTCAGTCACCGGGTGCTCGACCTGCAGCCGAGTATTCATCTCGATGAAATAGAACTCGCCGTTCTCGTATAAGAATTCAACCGTACCGGCGCCGACATAATTAACGGAACGCGCGGCCGCAACCGCCGCTTCCCCCATCCGCCTGCGCACACTGTCGGCAAGCGCCGGTGCCGGCGCTTCTTCAATGACCTTTTGATGGCGACGCTGAATGGAACAATCACGGTCAAAGAGATAGAGGCAATGTCCATGTTGATCCGCGAAGACTTGAATTTCCACGTGACGCGGCCGGGTTAGATACTTTTCCAGCAACAGGCTGTCATCGCCGAACGCGGCTTTGGATTCACGCTTTGCTCCGGCAATGGCATCGGCAAGCTCTGCCGTGCTGTTTACGATGCGCATCCCCTTCCCGCCACCGCCTGCCGACGCCTTCACCAACACCGGATAGCCAATGTGCTCAGCGGCGTTGCGTAAGGTATCGGCGTCTTGAGCGGTACCGTGATACCCCGGCACAAGCGGCACGCCCGCCGACTCCATTAACCGCTTCGACTCCGCTTTGGACCCCATAGCATGAATTGCGCCTGTGGGCGGACCGATGAACACAATGCCGGCCTCGGCGCATGCCGTCGCAAATCCCGCGTTTTCCGACAGAAACCCATAGCCGGGATGAACGGCCTGCGCGCCGGTCTTACGCGCCGCTTCCAGAATAATCTCGCCGCGCAAATAGCTTTGCGACGCGGCCGGCGGACCGATGCACACTGCTTCATCCGCCAGCTGAACATGCATAGCACGCGCGTCGGCCTGCGAATAAACCGCCACGGTCCGAACACCCAAACGAGCGGCGGTCTTTATTACGCGTACGGCGATCTCGCCGCGATTAGCGATAAGTATCTTGTCGAACATGGTTACATCCGGAAGATGCCAAATTTGGTGGGCTTAATCGGCGCGTTCATCGCGGCGGAAATACCCAAGCCCAGCACCGTGCGCGTGTCGGCAGGATCGATAACACCGTCGTCCCAAAGTCGCGCGCTTGCATAGTAAGGATGACCTTGCGTCTCATACTGTTTCCGAATGGGATCTTTAAATGCATTCTCTTCATCGGCCGGCCAGCTTTTGCCTTGCGCCGCCAATGCATCTTTTCGGATCTGCGCCAACACCGATGCGGCCTGCTCGCCGCCCATTACGGAGATACGGGCATTCGGCCACATCCATAAAAAGCGCGGTGAATAGGCACGTCCACACATACCGTAGTTCCCCGCGCCAAACGACCCGCCGATAAGCACGGTAAATTTCGGCACGCTCGCGCATGCAACCGCGGTGACAAGCTTCGCTCCGTCTTTGGCAATACCGCCCGACTCGTACTTACGACCCACCATAAAGCCCGTAATGTTCTGCAAGAACACCAACGGGATGCCGCGCTGACAGCACAGCTCTACGAAGTGCGCGCCTTTAAGCGCGGACTCGCTAAATAAAATGCCGTTATTAGCAATGATGCCGACGGGATGTCCGTAGATATGTGCGAATCCGCACACCAAGGTTGTGCCATACAGCTGTTTGAATTCATCCAAACGGCTGCCGTCGACAATTCGCGCGATTACTTCGCGCACATCGAAGGGTTTGCGCGGATCGTCCGGAATAACGCCATACAGCTCTTGGGCGTCGTACAAAGGCTCTTCGACCGGGCGTGTTTCGACCGGTACTTGCTTTGTCCGATTCAAATTCGTGACTAAACGCCGCGCGATAGCGAGCGCATGCATATCGTCGGTTGCATAGTGATCCGTGACGCCCGAGACACGCGAATGCACGTCGGCGCCGCCGAGATCTTCTGCGGAGACAACTTCGCCTGTCGCGGCTTTGACCAGGGGCGGCCCCCCTAGAAAAATAGTGCCTTGATTGCGCACGATGATCGACTCATCGGACATCGCGGGCACATAAGCACCGCCGGCGGTACAACTGCCCATGACCACGGCGAGCTGCGGAATATTTGCCGCAGAAAGATTGGCCTGGTTATAGAAAATCCGGCCGAAGTGTTCGCGATCCGGAAAAACATCGTCCTGCGCCGGCAGAAACGCACCGCCGCTGTCGACGAGATAGATGCACGGCAGATTATTTTCCGCCGCAATTTCTTGAGCGCGAAGATGCTTCTTCACCGTCAGCGGATAGTACGTGCCGCCCTTCACTGTCGCGTCGTTGGCGACAATGACGCACTCGCGACCCGAGACACGGCCGATACCAGTGATGATGCCAGCGCTCGGGACATCGTCCTTGTAAACCCGGTAAGCGGCGAGCTGTGAAAGCTCCAGAAAAGGAGTGCCGACATCGGTCAATTGCCGCACGCGCTCACGCGGCAACAACTTGCCGCGTGCTACATGCTTGGCGCGCGCGGCTGCATCGCCACCGAGCATGATTTGCGCGACTTTGTCGCGCAGGTCCGCGACCAGTGCACGCATGGCTGTAGAGTTGGCCGCCGCTTCTTGGCTCGCGGCGGCATACGAGGACTGAATAACCGTCATCTATTCGAATCTCCATAACGCGACCGCCCAGCCGTTTTCGACTGGAGTTGCAACGATCGTTGGATTGTCGGACAATCCAACAATACTACGGCACGGCGGAGCAGGCAAGCAAATGAGCGGACTGGCACTGTGCGATTACGACTTTGGACTTGGTGGCACGCTTGATGAGGTTCGTCATCAGGTACGGCGTTTTGCGCAAGACGCTATAGCCCCGCTCGCTGCCGACATCGACCGGAGCAATGAGTTTCCACGGCATCTGTGGCCGAAACTCGGTGAACAAGGATTACTCGGCATTACCGTTGGTGAGCGCTGGGGCGGCTCCGCACTGGGGTATCTTGCGCACGTCATTGCAATGGAAGAGATCTCGCGTGCTTCCGGCGCAGTCGGCCTTTCTTATGGTGCACATTCGAATCTCTGCGTGAATCAATTGCACCTAAACGGTACCGACGCGCAACGCGATCGTTACCTACCGAAACTCGTTTCCGGCGAGCATGTCGGCGCGCTGGCTATCTCGGAGCCCGGCTCGGGCTCGGACGCGGTTTCGATGCAGTTACGCGCAAACAAAACGTCGGACGGCTATGTATTGAATGGCCGAAAAATGTGGATCACCAACGGACCGGACGCGGATGTGTTGGTTGTTTATGCGAAAACCGATTCGGCCGCAGGCGCCAAGGGCATTACGGCATTTATCATCGAACGCGAATTCCGCGGTTTCTCCACTGCACAAAAGCTAGACAAACTCGGTATGCGCGGCTCCAGCACCAGCGAGCTGCTTTTCGATGACTGCTTTGTCCCGCAAACAAATGTACTGGGCATGGAAAATGACGGCGCGCGCATTCTGATGAGCGGACTCGACTACGAGCGACTCGTCCTCGCCGGAGGCCCCCTGGGGCTGATGGCCGCCGCGTTGGATTTGGTGCTGCCCTATATTCATGATCGTCAGCAATTCGGTAAACCGATCGGCACCTTTCAACTCATGCAAGCCAAGATCGCAGACATGTATATGAACTTGAATGCGGCTCGGTCGTACGTGTACACCGTCGCGCGAGGTTGCGACGAGGGTCGCACCTCCCGCCAAGATGCGGCTGCCGCTATACTTTTTGCCAGCGAACGGGCAACCGCATGCGCGCTCGAAGCCATTCAAGCGCTAGGTGGTAACGGGTACATCAATGATTTTCCGGCGGGACGCCTGTTGCGCGATGCCAAACTGTATGAAATCGGTGCCGGCACGCAGGAAATCCGTCGGACACTAATCGGCCGCGAATTATTCCAGAAAACAGCATGAGTGCAGAGTTCGAACAAATCAAAGTAGAACCCGCCTATCGCAAGGTTTCGGCAGCACTTTTAGAGCGGATAACCGATCGCAGATTAGCCGCCGGCGATCGACTACCTTCGGAAGCCGAACTCGCACGTCAATTCGGCGTTAACCGCTCCACTGTTCGCGAAGCACTGCGAGAACTCGAGACCAATGGATTACTCGGCAGGCAGCGCGGCTCCAAGTTAATGATCGTTACGCGCCCGCAACGTCGCGTGATCGCCGACGGAGTTACGCGCGCCCTGGCGCTGCACGACATTACCTTCATAGAAGTATGGGAAGCGCTGGGAATTCTCGAACCACCTTTAGCCGAAGTTGCAGCAAGGCGGCGAACCGACGATGACTTGGAAAGTTTAGAACGCGCGGTGACTCTATTTTCCGCAGACAACGCCGATGCCGCGTTGGCGGTAACGCACGTGGCTGCGTTTTTCCTCAGCCTGGGCACTGCCACTCACAACACCGCTCTCATCATGTCGCATGAGCCGCTGATACAGCTGTTGATTCCTTCGCTGGGCGCCATGATCGACAAAGTGCCGCAAGCTCGCGCGCGCATCGCCACAGCGCACAGCCGCATTCTCGCGGCCGTCCGTTCGCGGGATGCCGACGAAGCGCATTCGTGGATGACAAAGCACATCCGGGACTTCAAGAAAGGCTTTGAAGTTGCGAACATCAGCCTTCAGCATCCCATCGAGTAATTCTTGTTTTATCGCCGGCGCGCCGACGTATCGCCCAGCGACCGCTTAAGCGTAAAAGATTGCGATTAAACGTTGCGCCGGTAGCGTCCGCCCACTTCGTATAGCGCGCGCGATATCTGACCGAGCGAGCAGCAACGGACAGCACTGATCAACTCACCGAACACATTTCCTCCGGACATTGCCGCCTGCTGCAGCTTGGCAAGCGCTGGAGGGCCGCGGTCCAAATTGCGGGCCTGGAAGGCCTGAACGCCGTTCACCTGCCCCATCTTTTCCTCCTCCGAGGAACGGATCAGTTGAATCTCCTTGGGGCTTGCATCGCCCGCGGCCTCGGACAGAAACGTATTCACGCCAATGAGAGGCAATGAACCGTCGTGCTTCTTGCGCTCATAGAACATGCTTTCTTCCTGAATCTTGCCGCGCTGGTACATCGTCTCCATCGCACCCAATACGCCGCCGCGATCCGATAGCGATTCGAACGCTTTGTAAACCGCCTCTTCCACTACGTCGGTCAACTGCTCCACGAAGTACGACCCTTGCCAGGGGTTTTGATTGTTATTCAAACCTAACTCTCGATTGATGATGAGCTGGATGGCAACAGCACGACGCACGCTTTCTTCCGTCGGCGTAGTCAGCGCTTCGTCATAGGCATTGGTATGCAGCGAGTTGCAGTTATCGAACAGCGCATAGGCCGCTTGCAACGTGGTCCGAATGTCGTTGAACTGAATTTCTTGCGCATGCAACGAACGACCCGAAGTCTGCACATGGTATTTAAGCATTTGGCTGCGCGGACCGCCTTTGTATAAGTCGCGCATCGCACGCGCCCAAATGCGCCGGGCAACGCGACCGATGACGGCGTACTCGGGATCCATGCCATTGGAGAAAAAGAACGAGAGATTGGGCGCGAAGTCATCGATCTTCATGCCGCGGGCCAAGTAGTACTCGACGATGGTGAACCCGTTCGAAAGCGTAAAGGCCAGCTGACTGATGGGATTCGCGCCCGCTTCGGCTATGTGATAGCCGGAAATCGAGATCGAATAAAAGTTGCGCACGGCGTTATCGATAAAGAACTGCTGCACATCGCCCATCATACGCATTGCAAATTCGGTGGAGAAAATACAGGTATTCTGGGCTTGATCCTCCTTAAGGATGTCGGCCTGCACCGTGCCACGCACCGAGGACATTGCCTCGCCGCTGATGCGCTTGTACTCCTCAAGAGTTAATACGCCGGGAGCAATCAACTGCTCACCGGAAATGCCGAGCAGCGCCAGACCGCTGCCATCGTGCCCTTCGGGAAGCGCGCCTCGATACACCGGTACTTCCTGATTACGTGCACGCAGCCCGGCTTGGAGTTCGTCGATACGTTTCTTTGCCGCATCCCAGCGGCCTTCCGCCTTTAATACGCGCTCGATGCGTTGATCGATGGCGGCGTTCATGAACATCGCGAGTAACATCGGTGCGGGGCCGTTTATGGTCATCGAAACCGACGTCATCGGTGCACATAAGTCGAAGCCCGAATACAAGCGCTTCATGTCGTCCAGCGTTGCGATCGAGACACCCGAGTTGCCCGTTCGGCCGTAGATATCGGGGCGCAAATCCGGATCCTCGCCGTACAGCGTGGTCGAATCGAAGGCTGTCGATAGGCGCGTTGCCGCTTGCCCGCGGGCAAGATAGTGAAAACGGCGATTCGTTTGCTCGGGACCGCCCTCGCCGGCAAACATACGAATCGGGTCTTCTTCTTCGCGACGATACGGATAGACCCCGCCGGTGTAGGGATAACTGCCCGGCAAATTTTCAGTCAGTATGAACTGCAATATCTCGCCCCACTCGTCGGTGCGTGGCGCGGCGAGTTTCGGAATCGGATTGCCCGACAGGGATTCGACGTAGTTCGCGCCTTTAATGACGCGATCCCGAACCTTGTATGAGTACTCCGCTTGCACGACCTCTTTGCGTCTTTGCGGCCAACGTTTGAGTTCGCCGAGTCCCTCAACCCCAATGTCGTCGAGCGCCTTGTTGTAGTTGGAGCGCAGTTCGCGAAGCGTTTGATCGGTCGAGTCAACTGCTTCCTGCGGATAGCGATCCAGCGGCGACGGCAGCGCGGCATCGCGTACCGAACGCAACGCTTCATAAATACCTTGAGCACGGCGTGCGGCGGCCACGACATCCACGATTTTGGCCTGCGCCGAACGGCCGTTGGCGGCGATTTCCGCCAGATAACGGATGCGGCTACCGGGGATCAGCGGTTCGCGAGATGTGAATTCCGTGGTACCGATTCGCGTCGGCTGCCAATCCTTCGGCGCATTGTTGCCGGCATTCTCTTTAACTTGAATTGCCTTACACAGCTCAGTGAACAATCTATTGACACCCGGATCGTTGAATCGGCTCGCGATAGTTGGAAACACCGGCACTACGTCATCTGCGACATGCATGCGATCCGGATGGTTGCGTCGCCACTGCTTGCGCACGTCGCGCAATGCATCTTCCGCACCGCGCTTCTCAAACTTGTTGAGCACCACCATATCGGCGAAGTCGAGCATGTCGATTTTTTCCAGCTGGCTGGCCGCGCCGTATTCGCTGGTCATTACATACACGGATGTATCCACCAAATCGGCAATCTCGGTATCCGATTGGCCGATACCCGCCGTCTCGACGATGATCAAATCGAAGTTTGCGAGCTGCAGCAGTCCAATGGTGTCTTTCAATACGGCGCTGGTCGCAAGATGTTGACGGCGAGTCGCCAGCGAGCGCATAAAAATATTCTCGGCGGCCAGCGCGTTCATGCGAATGCGGTCACCGAGCAAAGCACCGCCCGAACGCCGACGCGTGGGGTCCATCGCCACTACAGCGATCTGGCGATCCGGAAAATTGGCAACGAAACGCTGCAGCAGCTCGTCGGTCAAGCTGGACTTACCGGCACCGCCCGTGCCGGTAACACCGACAACTGGTGCATGGAGTTTAGCCTTGGCAATAGCACGCCGAATTAATTCGGCATCCAGCCCGCCGGCCTCCGCAGCTTCAAGTGCGGAGATCGTACGCGCTAGTTGACGATGGTCGCGTGCATTGCAGGGACCGAAGACATACGGCTCGCGTTTCGCCTGCATAACTCGCGTGAAGACATCGCCGATCATTCCATCGAGACCGAAACGACGACCGTCCTCCGGCGTGTATATTTTTTCGACGCCATGCTTTTCCAGCATTGCAATCTCATGCGGCGCGATCGTACCGCCGCCGCCTACGATCACTCGAATGTGTTCGGCGTTCAGCTCGCGCAACATGTCCACCATGTACGCGAAATATTCGTTATGACCGCCCTGATATGACGATACGGCGACGGCGTCGGCGTCTTCCTGGATTGCCGCACGCACGATGTCGGCAACGCTACGGTTGTGTCCAAGGTGCACGACTTCGGCACCATGCGCCTGCAACAGCCGCCGGATCATATTGATGGCGGCGTCGTGGCCATCGAATAGCGATGCCGCACTGACGAAACGCAATGGACGACGCGCTTGTTGATCGAGAACGTCGCCGCTCTCGACAAGCTCATTGCGTCGAGCGAGCGAGGGGCCGCTGCCGGACTGCGAGCTCATGAACTCTCCCATACTGATGCAACCGCGCCAGCATACAACTAGGTCAGCCGAAGGACTCCGGCATGGTTACGAATACTAGGCAGTATAAGTGACGCAATTTGCCGCCCGAGGAGGAAGATTTGCCTGGGCGCGCAGCACCCCTGTTTTGTGACCGAGCTATCGCGACTCTTTGTTGGCGTCGGGGACCGGCAATATCCCACGCCGTAAAACCACCGGCGCTCCACCATGGCGCTTCTTCACCAGCCAATGCGCTAACGCGGAGTCCATATAGTCGGCGTGACCGGGGAACCAGCGCGCCAATTCCGCCGCCAAATTGCGTGCAATAGCGTAGTTGCCGCCCGCCACCAGCGGCTGCACTTCGCGGACGGATTTAAGCACTGCGGCATGTTCGTCCGCATGGCAGTCGGTCGAAGGAAAGTCAGACGCCTGCATCCATTTCAGCTCCTCGCTGAAGTGACGCTCAGCATGGTCGGCAAACGCCGCGAGGTTTGCGGCCATGTCCGCATCCGAGCAAGTAAGCAACGCATTCACGCATGCCACGAACTCTCGATGCACGCCGTCCATCGGACCATAACCGAGCAGAAATTTGTCGGTCCATTCGAATGGCGCCGCAGTCATTGCAACTCTCGCAGGAAGGTAATCCAGAGACGATTTATACCTGTTTTGCGGATTGGCGTCTGCCATGCCGCTCGCTCCACTCGCTAATGATGCGGTGCATTGCCTCCACACCGTCCGTCAAAGCCGCAGGGCCTGGCTGCAGGATAATCGGCGACTTGATTTCATGCAGCTCGCCGTCCCGCACGGCGGGCACGCTCGACCATCCTGGTCTTGCGGAAACATTCCCGGGTTGAAATTTTTTTCCGCACCATGAGCCTAAAACGATATCGGGCGCACGCCGAAGCACTTCTGCGGGATCCGCGATGATGCGGTCCTTGCCCAACGAATGAATCGCCAACTCAGGAAAGCATTCGATGCCGCCGGCAATCTCTACAAGTTCGGAAACCCAACGACTGCCGACGAATAACGGTTCATCCCATTCTTCGAAGTAAACACGAGGACGAACCGCAAGCGTTAGCGCTGTCGCCCGGATGCGGTCCAGATTCCGTTCGAGCTGCTCAACTAAACGCTCCGCTTTCTGCTGACACCCAAGCAATCCGCCGACGGTGCGTATCATTCGCAAGATGCCGGCGATATCTCGGTGGTTGAAAACATGTACATCGAGTCCGGCTCGTGCCAGCGAGGCAGCGATATCTGCCTGCAAATCCGAAAAACCCAAAACGAGATCGGGCCGTAGCTCGACGATACGGTCGATCTTTGCGCTGGTAAACGCCGATACCTTCGGCTTTTCGCGACGGGCGCGCGGCGGACGCACCGTAAACCCGGAGATGCCGACGATGCGCCAGTCCTCTTCAAGCAAATAGATCGTCTCGGTGGTCTCTTCGGTGAGACACACGATGCGACTGGGATAGTGGTAATTTCGGACCGGTGCTGAAATCATTGCAAACAGTGTTGCAGCTTGGCCGCGCTCCGTAAAGCGCGGCCAATATTCGGCATCAACACAACGGGCAATAATTCTTTTGCGTGACGGTCAAGAAAGGTAACGGCCGCCGTTAACGCTCAATGTATGTCCGGTTACATAGTTGGCCGCTTCCGAACAGAGGTACGAACACCCTGCCGCGATGTCTTCGGGCTTGCCCGGGCGTTTCATGGGCATGCCCGCCGCATAGGCGTCAACATTGACTGGCGAAGCGCGCAGCATCGGTGTGTCGACGAAGCCCGGCGGAATATTGTTGACCGTTATTCCATGAGCGGCATATTCCATAGCCAGCGCTTTGGTAAAGCCGATCACGCCGCCTTTCGACGCTACGTAGTGGCTCATTTTCGTGGCGCCGGTTTGCGTGGACGACGAGGAAATATTCACAATACGGCCCCATCCTGCTGCAAGCATGTCCGGGATAATGGCCTGCGTGCAAAGGAAGGGACCTTTAAGATTAATCCGGATCATGCGATCCCACACTTCTTCAGTCATTTCGGTGAACACGCAAGTATTACTAATGCCGGCGTTATTTACGAGCACGGTAATAGGGCCGAACTCGCTGCGGGTACGTATTGCGGCCGATGCAATCGCCTGCGTCGAAGCGCAATCGACGGCGCACGCGATCGCGCGCCCGCCCTCCTTTGCAATCATGGCCGCGGTTTCCTCCGCGCCAGCTTGATTTAAATCCCATACTGCAATTGCGGCGCCATCGCGAGCAAGCTGCAAACAGATTGCTCGTCCGATACCGCTACCGCCGCCGGTCACAACGGCATTTTTACCTTTCAAAGACATCGCTATTCCCCGTTAATTAAAACCTGCCGACAACCGACTGCTACATCAAACGTTCTTCGCCGACTAACGTCGTACGATGCATCATGCGGCCGCTATCGAAATCGTATGGCGTTACGCGGTGCATCGTGCCCGTATTGTCCCAGATAACCAGATCGCCCAACTTCCATTGGTGTTGATACACAAATTGCGGCTGCGTCGCCCATTGCTCCAGCCGAAAAAGCAAAGCACGCCCATCTTTGAGATCCATACCTTCGACATGCGACGCAGTCGAGCCGAGCACCAACGACTTGCGGCCTGATTGATGTTTCCAAACTAATGGATGTGTCTTCGGCTTGTAGCGGCTCCAACCCTCGCGTTGTTCTGGGGTCGGGTCCGGATACACGAGCGATTGGACGGCCTCGATTGTGTGAACGACTTTGATTTGATCGAGATACTTCTTCTCGTCCTCAGGCAGCGCGTCATAGGCCGCGTAGGTGTTGGCAAATTCTGTATGGCCGCCGACTGGCGCGAGCTTCCGCGCACTGAGCAAAGACGCACGCGTTGGCGTGTCATCGGTCGAGCCGTCGATGTGCCAATAGAAAGCGCCTCGCAAGTAATCGGCTTGCATGTTCTCTTTCTTGTCGAGCGTAACTTTATAAATTCCCTTCTCACCTTGGGGGATGACTTCGCCCAGCGTCTTGGCGAACGCGACCTGCTGTTCGCCGTCGAAATTGAGTTCGCGAAAGGCAATGATGCCCCGATCTTCCAGTAAGCGACGAATCTCGGCCGCCTCGGCCCCGCCCAACAGCGTTTCACGACTGGCCCGAATTTCGGTGCCGATGCGCGGCGTTAGATTTATAGCGGTAAGAGTCACAGTTTCACCTCCAGCACTCAGTACTTTGATAGTCGTCTTTAAGACCCAGCCGTATCGATCGTCGGCCGAATCAATATTTCGGAAACATTGGCGCGCGCCGGAAGCGACGCCACAAACACAATGGCGTCAGCCACATCTTCGGATTTCATTGCGCCTTCCTTATTGACGTGTTTACGGATCGCTTCGCGCGCGGTGGGATCATTAATGCCCTCGGAAACTTCCGTCGCCGTTGCGCCCGGCTCGACAATACAGACACGAATTCCATAGGCGCCGACCTCTTGACGCATACCTTCACTCATCGCATTGAGCGCAAACTTACTCGTCGAATACGGACCGAATTTTCCGGACGCGCGCCGTCCGGCGATCGAGGAAATATTAATGATGTCGCCACTGCCTTGCGCCCGCATATGATCGATCGCGGCTGCGCAGGTATAGAGCGTTGCCATCAAATTGATATCGAGGACACGGCGCCATTCTTCAGTGTTGGCGTTTTCGACTTTACCGAGCTGAATCACACCGGCAGAGTTGACCAAAATATCGATGCGGCCGAATCGTTTCACCGTGTCGGCAACCGCACCCTTCGCTACCGCCTCATTGGACACATCACCAGGCAAAGCCAGGGCTTTGCCGCCGGCGGCTTCAATCTTCTTCACTAATTCCTGCAGCCGATCTGCGCGTCGCGCGGACACCGCAACGGTCGCCCCCGCGGCCGCCAAAGCTATCGCGGCCGCTTCACCGATACCCGACGACGCGCCTGTCACTAGCGCCACACGTCCTGCCAAAGATCCTGCCATGTTCCAACTCCCAAGATGGTTCTGACGTTGCAGCGCGCTGCTACGCGCGACCTGTTGCCCGTACCGATTACTTTATTAGTGAACATCTTTGTTTACCGCCGGACAGGTTGTCAAATTCGACGCCCGCGGTTCGGTAGAAAATCGCCGCGCGACCCGCTTTAGCGAGATCGAAGTGAGCAGTTCTAAATAGGCAACAACCGACAAAACGCCGATAAAATCCCGATATTCATGCTCGTGATGCAGCGCAGCGCTACTCATGGAACGCCCACCGCCTCAAGCGAATTAAAACATTCTCGGACGCCGTTCAATACAACGTCCTGTGCTTGTTTAATCCCACTATTAAGTGGTACATGTATGGCACAACTGGAGAGCCATGAATGCAGAAGAGACTACGCGGAGACGTGCGAACGACGGCCGCATTGCGACGTGCGATTCAACAAAGCTCGGACAGCATTCGCACGCTGGCCCGCCGTTACGACATCAATCCAAAGACGGTCGCTAAGTGGCGGCGACGAGCATCGACGGACGATTTGAAGACTGGACCCAAGGAAGCAAGATCGTCCGTGCTCACCGTCGGTGAGGAGGCCGCTATTGTTGGCCTGCGCCTTCACATGCCGTTGCCGCTTCCCGATTGTCTCAATGTGTTGCAGCCCACCATTCCGCACCTAACTCGGTCGTCCCTTCATCGATGCCTGCAACGTCATGGCGTTTCCAATCAAAAGCGGCTGGTACGCACCGCGCAACGCTTTGCGGTGGGGCGGACGGTTCTCGGGTGGTTCAGTCTTCGGGCGACGGAACTGCAACTAGCGCACGGGAAATGCCTGCTCTTTGTGGCTATTGAACATGCAAGCCGATGGTCATTCGTTCAGCTGCACGATCGCGTCACACAAACCTCGGCGACTGATTTCTTAACTACCCTGCTAAAATCGGCGCCATGCAAAGCGCACACGCTGTTGGCACATGGCAATGCGGCACTATGGTCGGATGCGTTTAGAGCAGCCTGCGTTGAGAGCAAGGTCGATTTACGGCTTAACACCAGCAAATCTTGGAGCGCAGAACAAATACACCGCATTACCCGCACGCTGAGCCAGGCAATTGACGAGTCGATTCAGCGGACCGGCATCGAGTTTCTGCGGTTGGCGATTGCAAACGCCGTCACCGGATACAACCGCAAATGCGCACTCACCGCCCTAGGCGGTCAAACGCCGTTGGAGTGGATGCGGGCACACGCGGATAGCGCTGCGCCGAGGCCGCGTACCACTCAATTGACGGACGGAGCGCGCCGTGCGGCGGCTCAGACGGAAGATGCTCATCCCAACCAATCGGCGAAAAAGCGACTTCGGAACCTTAAGGACACTCGAGAGGCCATCCTGCTCGCCGCCCGCAGCTGCCTTGCACATGATGGCCCCGAGGGGTTGAGCGTCGCGGAGGTTGCGCGCATTGCCGGCGTGAACCGCGGTACGGCCTACAAACACTTCAATACACGCGAACAGCTTATCGAAGCGTCGGCCGACTGGGTTTCCAATAAGTTATATGGCGCTGTGTTCGGCGGTGCAGACGGAATTCGCGATCGAGATGTCGGCGCAACCAACATCGCTCAACTCACTGAACGATTGGCCAATTTCGCGATGGACAACCCGGAGCTGTGTCGCGCGTGGTTGCTGAAAGTATTGTCGTCACCCAATCCTTGGAGCGATCCGTTTTGGCGGGAGTACCAAGGTCGTGCCGAACGATTTGCCGAGTCGGAGTACGCGCAAGACGGAATCGATCCTGAGGCGCTTTCCGTCATTATGTTGGCGGGTACATTCCTCTGGCCCGTATGGGCGCGAGTTCATGCCAAAGCCAAGACGGACCTGCAGCCTCTTGCATATCGATTCACGCAAGAATGCCTGCGCCTGTCGATGTACGGCAACCTACGCAGCGAGCGATATCCGGAGGTCGCCAAGCGTCTGAAGGATGCGCGTGCTCACGCACGGCGGGTTGCCCGATAAAGTGAGATCGAACCGGTGGTCGTATCGATGACCTGTGTTTCCCAAACGTCCGCGAAGCCGACTTCCGCCATTAATTCAGGCAATACGCCTTGCGCATTCGGCTCGGTGTTCTCGATGCCGTCGCCCGCCTGCACAATGCGGAAACGCTTGCGCATTTTGGGTGTGCGCTGCAAACCATAGTCGGCGACGTGCAACGACCCGCCTGGAACCAACGCGGCATACATCGACGCAAGCCCGTCGCGCTTTTCTGCAAGCGGTACTTGATGAAACACCAGCGATGAAATTACCTTGTTCACCTTCCGCCCCGCCAGCAATCGCCCCGCATCGCGCGCATAACCGTGCATGAATTCGACCGTGACCCCCGCCTTCGCTACTTTGCCACGTGCACGCTCGATCGCTAGAGGATCCGGATCGATGCCGATTAATGTGAGTCCAGCGCATGCACGACCGAAATTCTTCAACTGCGTACCTGTGCCGCTGCCGATGTCCGCGATAACGTCACCTGCTACGGGCGCGACTTGTCGCGTCAGCGCGCGACGCCAACGCCATCCTTGAGTCAACAGGGCGCATAGGATGTCGTACTGCCAAAGCTTCGGTGCGGCCGGTGTATAGTCTTTTGCCGCCTGTGGATTGGAGTTTAGACCGCTCATTGCCTGCTCGTGTGTATGTGTAGAAATAGTCTATTGAACACGGCGTGGACACACGCGTCGGCATCGGACAGATTTTGGTCCGAATCGGCCAAAACACACTAATGACCGCCGCCACACAAAGTACGCTTCGCCGCATGCACACCGCAGACAAACGTCCGCGCGCCGGCTCGCATTGCAGTGACGGCATGGAAGTGGATTCGGGTTGGCATTTTCACGACATGCATCAATTGCTGTATGCGTTCGAAGGTGCGATCGAAGTCGAAAGTGCGCGCGGGCGGCATTTAATCCCGCGACAACTTGCCGCTTGGATTCCCGCAGGCGTAACGCACCGAACGAGGATTCATCGTGTGCGTTCAGGCTCGGTATTCTTCCCCTCGGACATGATCGAGGGTGCAGGCGATCGAGTTCGCACCGTCCTGGTCTCGACTTTAATGCGCGAAATGATTCGCGAAGCCATGCGCTGGCCCTTCAACCAACCGGAATCGACGGTCGGTATGACTTTCTTCGCTGCGATGGCGAAGTTGAACGCCGAATGGATAGAACGCGAGACGGACCTATTCCTGCCGGTAAGCAGCGATCCACGCCTGAAAGACGTCTTGGCGCACACGGCCGATCAACCGGAGATCGCACTGGCGGCGGTTTGTAAGAGAGCAGGTATTTCCGAGCGGTCGTTGCGGCGACACCTCAACGCCGACATCGGCATGTCATGGGAAAAGTATCGCCGTCGGAGCCGATTATTGCGGGCGATCTCCTTGCTGAGCGATACGGACATCCCGATTGGCGACGTGGCGGCTAGATGCGGATTCGAAAGCGCTTCCGCGTTTGCGAAAGCGTTTAAGTCGGCGATGGACGAAAGCCCACGCGATTATCGAAATCGCGTGCGAGATCCGCTCTAACAGTTGATCGGTGCGCAACGGCTTACGCGGATCAATCTGTTGCCTATTGCTCGAACACCTGCTTTAGATGATCCACCAAACAGCGTACTGCCCGCGGCACTTGCCTACTCCACGGACGAATCGCATGGATGTGCTGACCGAAGAAGCCGACCGGTTTCCAATCGGGTAAAACGTGTTGCAACTGCCCCTGCCGCAGCATTTCCGCTGCAGTAAAATCGGGCAGCAAGCCAATGCCAATTCCACTGAGAACAGCTTCGCGCAGGACTTCGCTGTTATTGGCACGCAAGGGTCCGGTGACCGGCACGCTGATGCGCTCGCTGCGCTTACGGCCGCGCGCCTTCTCGAACGACCAAGTGCGATCGAGATCGCGCATGTACATCAAGCAATGATGGTCGCTTAGTGCAGAAGGATGCGCTGGCGTGCCGCAACGCTGCAGGTACCTTTGACTCGCAACCAGCAATGAGCGCGACTCGCAGAGTGGCCATGCGACATAAGTGTCAGGCGGACTGTCGGTATGTCGAATTGCCAAATCGAACCCTTCTTGCGACAGGTTAATCAGTCGATCCGACAAATCGAGCTCCAGGCGAATCTCTGGATACTCCAACAGAAAACTCCCCAACGCGGGGGCAATAACTTGGCGGCCAAGCGCCACTGGCGCCGTCACACGCACGAGCCCCCGCGGAGTGCCCGCAAGGTCCTTAACGTGGCTAAAACTCTCCGCGATGCGGGCAAAGGACGCTTCGATGTCTTCCGCAAGGCGCAATCCGGCTTCGCTGAGTACAACCGACCGAGTCGTGCGGCGAACCAACGGCACACCCGCCGCTTTTTCCAGTTCATTGATGCGCGCGCTGACCGACCCCTTCGACACCCCAAGGCGCTGCGCGGTTTGAGTAAAACTCTGCGTCTGCGCCAAAACCGTCAGTAGGTGCAGATCAGGTAAAACAGGACCCAATTCACGCTGCATGGCTAATGTTCTCACTGTTCAGAATATTGAACAATGTAGTCATTTATTGAGCATTGCGCTACTCGATCGCGGTTTCTAGACTGCCCACCATCGCTATCCCCTTCTCTTCTTAAACCGAGGCGCCTATGGACGGTTCAACCCCTAGCTTGAAGTTCCCCATTACGGACACCGTCCAGCATTGGATTGGCGGCAAAGTCAGCGTCAGCACCAGTGGTCGCTCGCAAGATGTGTTCAACCCAGCCACCGGCGCGACGGCGCGCAAGGTTGCGCTCGGAAGCGTTGAAGAGGTGAATGCGGCCGTTGCCAGCGCCAATGCGGCAGCACCTAAGTGGGCCGATACATCGCCGCTCCGACGCGCGCGCATCATGAACAACTTTCTGAATCTGATGAATCAACACCGCGACCAACTGGCGGCGATCATCACCAGCGAACACGGCAAGGTATTCACCGATGCGCAGGGCGAAGTTTCGCGCGGCATCGACATAATCGAATTCGCCTGCGGTGCGCCCAATCTGCTGAAGACCGACTTTACCGACCAAGTGTCCACTGGCATGGACAACTGGACACTGCGCCAACCCTTAGGCGTTGTGGCTGGCATCACACCGTTCAACTTTCCATGCATGGTGCCGTGCTGGATGTTTCCGATGGCTATTGCCACGGGTAATACCTTCATTCTGAAGCCGAGCGAGCGCGATCCTTCCGCGGCGCTTTACATGGCCGAGTTGTTCAAGCAAGCCGGTCTGCCCGACGGTGTATTTAACGTCGTACAGGGCGACAAAGTTGCCGTAGATGCGTTGCTTGAACACCCCGACGTCAAAGCGGTGAGCTTCGTCGGATCCACGCCGATCGCCCACTACATCTATCAGCGCGGCGCGGCGATGGGCAAGCGCGCCCAAGCCTTGGGCGGGGCGAAGAATCACATGGTCGTCATGCCGGACGCCGATTTAGATCAAGCCGTGGATGGTCTTATCGGTGCCGCCTACGGCTCTGCGGGCGAACGCTGCATGGCAATTTCGGTGGCGGTGCTGGTGGGCGACGTTGCCGACAAAATCATGCCGAAGCTCGCCGAGCGTGCGCGTCAACTCAAGATCAAGAATGGCATGGAGCTGGATTCCGAAATGGGCCCGATCGTAACCGGCCAGGCATTGGATCGCATCAAAGGCTACATTGACGATGGCGTGAAGAGCGGCGCGAAATTGGTGGTCGACGGTCGCGTCAATGCAGATGGCAAACCGTTTACCGTCCCCGGTTTCGAGAAGGGCTTCTGGATCGGCGGCACGCTGTTCGATCACGTGACACCGGACATGCGCATTTACAAGGAAGAAATTTTCGGGCCGGTATTGTCTTGCGTGCGTGTGAAAGATTTTGCACAGGCAGTAACGCTGGTTAACGCACATGAATTCGGCAACGGCGTGTCCTGCTACACCCGTGATGGCAACGTCGCGCGCGAATTCGGCCGCCGCATCGAAGTAGGCATGGTCGGAATAAACGTACCGATTCCGGTGCCGATGGCATGGCACGGCTTCGGCGGCTGGAAGAAAAGCTTATTCGGCGATATGCATGCCTATGGCGCCGAGGGTGTACGTTTCTACACCCGCCAGAAGTCGATCATGCAACGCTGGCCGGAAAGCATCGAGAAAGGCGCCGAGTTTGTGATGCCGACTTCGAAATAAACAGAAATGGGCGCGGACTTCATCGAAGTCCGCAGCCGCTCAAAGCTTCAAACTCGACCGGAAATCGGAATGAGTGCGCCGGTAATCGCCGTCGACTTATCCGACAACAAGAACACGATGAGATCGGCGATCTGTTCGGGCTTCACCCAACGATCGAATTCCGCTTTCGGCATATCGGCACGATTAACGGGCGTATCGATGATGCTCGGCAAAATTGCGTTGACGGTAACGCCCGAGTCTTTTAACTCTTCAGCCAGAGCCTCAGTCAATTTAGCGATGCCCGCTTTGGATGCAGCATAGGCACCCATGCCCATGCCCGCTTTAACTGCCCCACCCGCACCAATATTCAGAACGCGTCCGCCCTGATGCTTTAGCTTCGGTAGCGCTGCGCGCGTCGCATTGACGGCCGTCCGTACGTTCACGTTGTACATGAAGTCCCATGTTGCGATATCGCCGTCAGCAACCGTTTCCCAACGAAACCCACCCGCGATATTCACCAAACCATCCAGTCCGCCCAGCTTTTCCGCTGCGGTACCGATAGCAGTTGCCGCTGCCGCGGGCGTACCGAGATCGACCCCGCCGATCACCACGTAGTCGGAATTCGCAGGCCCTTTAGCCGCATCCGCAAAGTCAATGCACGCCACGTTGGCGCCCGCTTTACGAACAACGGCGCTAACGGCGGCACCAAGGGCGCCGAATGCACCGGTGATAACGATTTTCTTGCCAGACAAATTCACGGTTGAACTCCCACGATCAAGACTTTCGGATTCAGCTATTAGCGACCGGCGGCTTGGGCACTAACGATTTGAGGTCAAACGTCGGATCGGCCGCCTGCTGCGGCGTCAATGCAATTCGGCCCACAAGCAACTTGCGCGCAACCATGTGTTCGGCCGCCTTATTGAGCGACTCGACACAATTGAGCTTGCCGTCATGAAACAAGAATACCGAACAGGCGGTACCGTTTGCATCGCCACGCACTACTTCTTCGCAGCCATTGCTCGGAAGGCCGCACATTTGCAACTTGAGCCCGCCTTGATTACTCCAAAACCAAGGCAACGCATCGTAACGATGCGGCTTACCGACGATTCGTGCGGCTACACAGCGCCCCTGATCAGTGGCATTTTGCACAGACTCCAAACGAGTGCGTATTCCGTGCGCGTAAACATTATCGTGCGCGGCCACGTCGCCCACTGCGCTAATATTTGGATCGCTGGTTTGCATGAACTCGTCGACCACGATGCCATTTTGAATCGGCAAATCACACGTCGCCGCGAGTTCGACATTCGGAATCACACCGATACCGATCACCACAATATCCGCCGACAGGATGTGCCCGTCCATCGTTTCAACGCCGGTGACGTGTCCGTTCTCACCCAGCAAGCGCAGCACTTGTGTATTGAAGCGCAATTGCACGCCCATATTTGCGTGCTCACGCGCAAAGATAGCGGACATTGATTTGGACAAAGCACGCGCCATCGGTCGATCGGCAACGTCGATCACCGTCACCGCGATGCCCATCTTGGCCGCGGATGCCGCAAATTCCAGCCCGATGAAACCGGCGCCAATCACGATGGCTTTCTTGGCTGTAGCCATCCGATCGCGCAATGCGCTCGCTTCATCCAACGTTCGCAGAAAAAACACGCCCGGTAGATCTGCTCCAGGAACAGGCAATGGACGATTGCGGGCGCCCGTCGCAAGCACTAGATGATCGTATTGAATGACGGAGTCGTCTTCCAACCCGAGCATACGGCGTGTGCGATCAATCGCCACCGCGCGCCTGCCGGTGATCAACTCGATGCCATGCTGCGCATAAAACGTGTTCGGTCGTAAGGCGACTTGCGTATCAGTCACCTCACCCAGCAAGTACGCTTTCGATAACGGCGGGCGCTGATAAGGCGCATGGGATTCGTCGCCAACGATCACAATGCGTCCGTCGAAGTGCAGATCGCGTAACGAAGCAGCAACCTGGAAGCCGGCCTGCCCTGCGCCGACGATTGCGATGGTGGGTTTTGACATCGGGAAATAAACGTAACGAATACTTAGAGAATTTAAGTAACTGTTCAGGGCATTCGGGGCAATCGACTCACCCCAGCCCTTGCGGAACGCATTGTACGGCAGTCAATGAGTAACGTCCTCTCAGATGTAGCTCGATGCGGCAATCAGGGTTGCCCCTTGCCATTAGGCGCAGCACAGCGATTGCTGCGGATTACTTACCAAAATCCGCGTCGTTCCTGTACCGGCGCAGCACAAACCCGAGCGATATTGTTTGGCCTTAATCTCTGGAGCCTGCACGTGGCAAGAGTTGCCGCGCACGTTTTGTTTAGCAGCCCTACTATACTGCTCGGGTTACACCAGTTTCCATCGGCATGCAGCAACAATTCGACTCACAACTCTTCCGGCAAGCCCTAGGTAGTTTTACCACGGGCGTGACCATCGTCACGACCGCCGATGCAACGGGGAGGAGCGTCGGCATTACCGCCAATAGCTTCAATTCCGTGTCGCTTACCCCACCGATGGTGCTGTGGAGCTTAAGCCGCGCATCGAGCAGTCTCGCAACGTTCATGCGAGCAAAGCACTTTGCAGTGCACATTCTGGCCGCCGATCAGGATGCACTCGCGTCGACATTCGCTCAACGCGGAATTGATCGCTTTGCAGATCTCAATTTCGAACGCGGGCCTGACGGCATCCCGCTGCTGGACGGGTGCGCCGCACGTTTCGAATGTCGCACCGCGTTTCAATACGAAGGCGGCGACCACATGATATTCGTCGGCGAAGTATTGAATTTCGAGCATTGGGACCGCGAACCGCTGGTGTTCAAACGCGGCCGCTTTGCGCTCGCGGTGGGCAAGACGACTTCATCGCCGGGCGACAGCTTGTTGCAACCCGCACCGCGGGACGCATTCGAACAAGACTTTCTTGTTTATCTGCTGGGTCGCGCTTATTACCAGCTATATGCGCGCATCAAGCCCGAGCTCACTCGGCGACAACTCGGCGATTCGGAATATCTTGCGCTGAGCTTGCTTGGCGCCCGCGACGATTTGGCGCTATCGGAGCTGGACGGCATGATCGCCTATACCGGTACTCGCGTTACCGAACAAGTTGCGCAGCGCTTACAGGCACTCGGATTGGTCACCATCGATGCGAATTCGCAACCCGCTAATAGATTGCATTTGACCGATACGGGGAAACGCACAGTGGTAGAGCTGTTGGCCATAGCGCAAGCCGCCAGCGTCGACGGCGAAGAATCACTAGACCCAAGCGAATCGCGCGTACTGCGTCAATTGCTTGCCAAGGTTATCGAAGCGACCGACACAGGCGCACCACATCCCTGGCAGAGTGACCCAGGCTAGCGCCTTCTATTACAAAGTACTGACTAGGTGGCCACCGTCGACAGCGAGCACGGTGCCGGTCATGTAGCGCGAAGCATCGCTAGCCAATAGCAGCAACACGCCATCGAGATCCTCCGGTTTGCCTAATCGGCGTTGCGGAATTCGCTTGATCATCTCGACACCCTGCGTAGTGCTCCAAAAGTCGTGATTTATGTCGGTGTCGATATAGCCTGGCGCAATCGCGTTGACACGAATGTCGTAACGGGCGAGTTCCAATGCCATATTGCGCGTCAGATGCGCGAGTCCGCTTTTCGATGCAGCATACGGCGCGACGCCGCCGACATTACGTATTCCGACAATCGACGCAATATTGATGATGCTGCCACCGTGCTTCTGCGCGCGCAATCGACGCGCCGCCTCCGTTGCCACAAGGAATGCGCCCTTCAAGTTCGTGTCGATAACGAAGTCCCAATCCGCCTCGCTCTGCTCCAGCAAAGACTTCGTGACCGCAACGCCGGAATTGTTCACGATAATATTTGGTGTCCCAAGAGACGATTGAACTTGGTCGAACGCCGCATGCACCGACTCGCTGCTGGTCACGTCCATGGGTACGGCAAGCGCTTGCCCTCCCGCCGATCTAATGCTTCCGGCCAACTCTTCCAACAACTGAACTCGCCGCGCTGCGACCACGACCGTGGCCCCGGCGCGCGCTAGCACCGCCGCAAAGTGTCGGCCAAGGCCCGAAGAAGCACCTGTCACTAGAGCAATTGAACCTTGCAATGAAGCAGCCAAAATTCATCACCTCGCAGTCAGTACGCCGGCCAGTTCAGGAGTGGGCATTACTTCCAACCAACCGAAGCATTGCGCCTGCAGTCGACGGAAATACTTGTGCATTGCACATATCGAATGGCGCTATTGTACGGATGAGCGCAGCAATCGGTAACAACGTAATCCAATCTCACCGCTGGCCTGCTCCAGCGGGGGCAAATGCTAGCTGACGCCGCGCCGATCCGCCGTACAGACTTGAGTGCTGGAACTGGCCCGCTTGAGTGTTAAGCTGCGGAATTGAGGGGCTACGAAATACCATCGGGCGCGCTCGACGCGGCAAGACGCCGACGAGCCGCTGATCGCGTAACTTGCGCCCATTCTCACCGGTTTCGACGATGCCTCCGGCCTAGCCGATTTTTAGCATCAGGCGAATTAGACGATGCACATTACGTCGCGTCGGTTTGCCGAACCATTTATGTATTGCCAAAGTTAGGAGCGATGAATGTTCAAAGCAATTCTGATCAACAAGCAAGACGGCGCTCAATCGGTACAAGTTGCCGATGTCGACGATGCTCAATTACCGGACGCGCCGGTTACGGTGCGCGTTGAGTTCTCGACCATCAACTACAAAGACGGTCTTGCGATCACCGGTAAGTCACCGGTCGTGCGCAAATTCCCCATGGTGCCAGGCATCGACTTCGCGGGCGTAGTCGAAGCGTCGAAGAGCGACGCCTGGAAGCCGGGCGATCGCGTATTGCTGAATGGCTGGGGTGTAGGCGAAGGTCACTGGGGTGGGTTCGCGCAGAAAGCGCGCGTCAATGCAGAGTGGTTACAGCGGGTACCAGACCGCTTTAACAATCAGCAAGCGATGGCTATCGGCACCGCGGGCTATACCGCAGCGCTGTGCGTCGAAGCACTTGTCAAAGGCGGCCTTACCAAAGAACGCGGCGAAGTGCTGGTCACCGGCGCGTCCGGCGGCGTCGGCAGCGTGGCAATCGCTTTGCTCGCGAAAGCGGGATTCAACGTCGTAGCGTCGACAGGCAAAGCTAGCGAAGCGGATTATCTGAAAGCGCTCGGCGCAACCTCGATTATTGATCGCAATGAACTTTCCGCAGCAGGCAAACCGATGCAAAAGGAACGTTGGGCCGCAGTAGTCGACTCGGTTGGCAGTCATACGCTCGCCAACGCGTGCGCACAAACCAAGTACCGCGGCCTGGTCGCCGCATGCGGACTTGCACAAGGCATGGATTTCCCGGCTTCGGTCGCGCCGTTCATCTTGCGCGGCGTCTCATTGCTTGGTATCGACAGCGTGATGGCGCCGAGCGATGTGCGCAAGCCGGCATGGGATCGTTTGGCTCGCGATTTGGACATCGCAGCAATTGAGCGGATCAGCAAAGTCGTCACGCTGAGCGAGGCCATCGGCGCAGCTCAGGACATCGTTGCCGGCAAAATTCGCGGGCGCATTGTCGTTGACGTAAACCGCTAATAGCATGGCGATTGCAGTCGTCGCCCAACCGACGACTCGCGGCAAAGCGCCCATTGCCGCGACAGCGCGTTAAACACAGAAGGGGCAGTATCCCAGCCGGCGATACTGCCCCTTCGATGTCGAGAAATATTAAAAGAATTACAAGATCCGGCCACTTAGTGTATGTCTGGCCACACGCGTAGCTCCCACGGACACCGATTGCATGCAATCGCGTAGCATGGCCGAAAGCACATAAATCATCAGGGGTTCGTTTCATGTCGGCAGTCGATTCATCTGAGGTACGGATCGCGGATGCGCCCTACCCTGCGCGCATAACCGCTTGGTACGCCACCGTCCTGCTAGGTTTTCTGTATTGGTTGTCCGTACTGGATCGCTTCATCATTTCGCTGTTGGTGGAACCCATCAAGCGCGATCTCGGGCTTACCGACCTCCAATTCGGCATGCTGCACGGCTTCGCATTCGCAACTACATTCTCTCTGTTCGGATTGCTATTCGGTGCGATGGCGGACCGAATAAGTCGGCGCTGGATTATTTTTGCCGGCGTGTCGATTTGGTCTCTCGCTACAGCCGCATGCGGTCTGGCAAAAAACTACGTTCAATTGGCCCTGGCACGGGTCGGCGTGGGCGCCGGCGAAGCGGCGCTTAACCCATGCGCCACATCGATGTTGGCCGATTTATTTCCACCGCAAAAACTGTCATTGGCTACCGCCGTTTATGCAATGGGCGCAACCGTAGGCGCCGGAACCGCGTTCTTGGTCGGCGGCGCAATTGTAGAGATGGTATCGAAGTCGGATGTCTTCATGCTGCCGCTGATCGGTGAAGTACGTTCCTGGCAGGCCGTGTTCTATATCGTGGGTATTCCCGGTGCGTTGATCTCCTTTGCGATCTTCTTGATTCCCGAACCGTTGCGTCGTGGGCCCAAAGTGCAGTCGGCAGGAAACTCTTGGCTTAGCTCCTATCGCGATCTGTGGCAATTCATGAAAACGCGCCCGCGCCTCTATGTCTGCCACATTTTAGGATTCGGAATTGCGTCCGCGGTTGTCTCCGGCGGCGGCGGTTGGTATCCCGTGCACATGGGGCGAACTTTCGGCTGGTCGGCCGGAAAAATCGGTCTGTATTTGGGTCTAGTAATGATCGTCGCCGCACTGGTCGGAAAATCCATTGCCGGTAGACTGATGGATGAAATGTACAAACGCGGCTTTCGCGATGCACAGATGCGGTGGTACATGTTCGCCTGCATCGTTGTGGTCCCTGTAGGCATCACCACATTTACCAGCGCGAACTCAATGGTTTTTCTGGGCGGCCTCCTGCTTTACATGATGCTCATTCAAACGCTGCCGATCTGCGCGTACACGACGTTGAACTTAGTTACGCCGAGCAATCTGCGCGGAGCGAGCGTTGCTGTCTTCGGCGCAATCGGCGGGTTAATCGGCGCGGGTGCCGGACCCATCCTCATCCCCGCGGCGGCGTCCCTAATCTATAAGCAGGAAAACGCCATCGGTCTGGGCATGGCGACGGTCATCGGAGTTCTGTGTCCGCTGGCAGCATTGATCTTGGGATTGGGTCTACGATCCGTTCGTGATGCAGTCTCGGACCTGCAAGGCCGGCAGGCGCAATAGCTCGCGACGTTAGTATCTATTCGACGTAAAAGAGCGAGTGACTTGCGCGGCCGAAGGGATATTCCCATCCGGTCGTGCGCCTACATCGCCTTCCAAAACACAGGAAACACATCGTTACCGAGGGCGTCACTGCGCGGCAGTCGTTCGGTGCCCGCGCGTGCCATCAACTCGTCGATGAACCCCTGCAGATCGTCAGTTTCGATCTCGTAAAGGGAAAGATAGCGAAAGGGTAGTTGTCCCTCGCGGATTTGCAGATTCGCCAAGGTCAGCCGCTGCACGGCTGTTACACCCGGCAGCGCCCGCATGTCACTCAAATGACGATTTGAGTACCAATCGTTGTACTCGTCTTCACGACCCTCGACGGGATTGCTGTGGACAACAAAGACGTAACGCCCCATCCATCACCTCAGGCACAGCGTCGCATGCCAGAACAATTCAATGGAAAGATGCAGCAGTGTTCAAAGTAGAGTTCATCCGACGCCGCGCACCGCAAGCGCCTTCTTTTCTTCTTCGCGACCGCGACGCGCAGCGAGATTGCGCGCCACAACGCTTAGCAAGACATCCAACTGCGCTAAATCCGCTTCGTTGAGACCCGCAAATGTTTCGTCCTCGTGGACTCTGGCGACCTCTCCCAAACGGTCCAAAAACGGCCGCGCCGCTGGCGTTAGGTAAATACAGTAGGCACGGCGATCCTTAGGGTGTTCGCGGCGCTCAAGATATCCGTCGGCACACAAACGATCGATCAATTGACCTGCGGTAACTTCTGAGATTTCCAGCATCGTCGCAATCGTGCGCTGCGTGACGCCGGGTGTGCGCGCCACCGCAACGATTACGCTCCACTTGCCTCGTGATAGGCCGTCTCGCTCAACCAAGTTATCGAAACGCTGCCCGAGCTGGCGAGCAATCACCGTCAACTTGAGCGCGATTGATCGCTTGTCAGCCGAACCTTGAGTAACTGCAGATAAATCACTGCGCGCAGCATCCGCGCTCGCGGTGGATTTTTTACTCGAAACACTCATTTGGACCACACCGACAGGTAAGAAGAATCTAAATCGAATTGTGCAACCGGTTCCGTAACGATGTAGCGAGCGTTATCCACGGTACATCCCCGCTTTAGACACGCTCAATAATGATCGCCGGAGCCATACCGCCCGCCGCGCACATCGTAATAAGGCAACGCTTAAGATCGCGCCGTTCCAATTCGTCGAGAACGGTACCGATCAAGATCGCGCCGGTAGCCCCGATGGGATGACCCAGTGCAATCGCCCCGCCATTGACGTTGACTTTCTCACGATCGAGACGCAAATCGCGAATAAATTTTTCGACGACAACGGCAAATGCTTCATTGACCTCCCAGAGATCAATGTCGCCGACCGTCAAACCGGCTTTTGCCAGCACTTTTTTGGCTGCGGGTACCGGAGCATTGAGCATGAGCGTTGGACAATCCCCCAAATTAGCGGTGGCGACGACGCGCGCTCGTGGTTTGAGCCCATGAGCACGAGCGTATTCGCTCGACGCCAATAGCAGTGCAGCCGCACCGTCCACGACGCCTGAGGATGTGCTCGCATGATGACGATTCTCGATCTTCAGATCGGGATAACGACGATTGATTAACTGACGAAAAGTCGCCCCCGTACCGTCTCGTGATGGCATGTCGGCAACTGGGATAAAACTGGGTTTGAGGCTGGCAAGATCTTGAGCAGTTGTATTCGGACGCGGATGCTCGTCTTTAACAAGGACGGTCTTATCTGCGTCACGGACCACGGGGATAATTGCGTTGTCGAAACGCCCCTCAAGAACGGCCCGCGCTGCCCGTCGCTGGCTTTCGAGACCGAAAGCATCCAGCGCTTCGCGACTGATGCCTTCCATTGAAGCAATAGCATCGGCACTCAGTCCTTGGTGCGACTGCGGATGGCATTTTTGAAGCCTGGGGTTGCCTGAGCCGATGCCGATCGGCTTTAGACCCGCCGCCATCTCCTCTTGGGAGGCAGCAGTGATGTAGGACATCATCTCGGTACCGCCAGCGATCACCAAATCCTCCATGCCGGAGTTGATTTGCGCTGCGGCCAAATTGGCGGCCGTTAAGCCGCTACCGCAAAAACGATCAAGCGTGACACCGCTCGCGCGGGTGTCGTAACCGGCATCGAGCGCAGCCTTGCGCCCCATGTCGCCGCCTTGAAACCCCTTCTGCGCGCTAGTCCCCCAAATGATGTCGTCTACTTCCGCTGTATTAACGCTGTTGCGTTGCTGAAGCGCTTTTAGGACGACCGTTGCTAGATGCTGAGGATGCAATCCTGATAACGCACCCTTACCTGGCTTACCGATGCCTCGTGGGGTACGGACTGCATCGACAATATATGCCTCAGCCATTTCCTTCCTCATCGCGAGATGGCCATCGCGTGACGCGTATGACCATCTTCTAATTGCTTTCAAAACATCGACAATCGGCTCATGCGCATGCAACGAGTGGCGGGAGTCTCTATAGACAAACTCTCCGCCACTCAGCTGCGTGGTGCATTAGCGCAACTTGCGGATGTCAGCCTTCATGAGGCTGGTGGTCAACGTGCCGTCGACGACCGAAAGCGTATTGGCGGGAACAGTCACCATTTTGCCGTCGACGATCAGCTGGGCCGAACCGTCAGCCGTCACGCGGTACACAGCGCCAACGCGGGTGCCGTTGGCGGCAACGAGCATCTTGCCTTCTTCCGCCGGGGCGGCAGCAGCAATAGCCGACAGATTGACCGAAGCAAGTAATACCAATGCAATCAAAGACTTCTTCACGTGAATTCTCCTCGTTAAGAGACAAATGGGTTATGACAATTCGTGTGCGGGTGGGGCTACATAATACAAAGGTTACTAATACATAGGTACCTTAGTATTTGCTCCCTAAGGATGTCAACAAAACCCCTGTGAGGTAATCCACAGAAGCGGGGCGCCGCACGACTGAGGTGCAAAATCTGCGAATCAGTACCCCGGATTACTCCTAGGCAATCTCCTCGATTCGCACCCAGCGTCTTTCAGTAACGGCCCGGCGCAGAGCTTCTTGAATACGCTCCACCTGCCACGCCTGCTCGAAATCAGGACTGGCACCCTCACCGCCGATCGCGCGAACCATGCTGGCCATGGACAGAGCCATTGGGTACGCGGGTTGCGGATCGGAATAGGCGTCGATCGAAATGCCCTCGGTTCGCAGCAGCCGCTCTGGAATTTCGATTTTTTCCAACCTGTTAGTGGCCAATTTCCCCGCGTGCAGCACCGTGTCACGGCTGGTCGGAAAACTAGGCGCATTAGCCACAAACCGCCCTTCGCTACCGAATGCTTCCAATGTCCATCCAGTGGGAACGGTGGCGCTCCAGGAAACCTGCAGCTGAATCAACATGCCATTCTTCATGCGCAACATAGCGCTGGCAAAATCGTTTGTTTCAGGCTTGATTACGTTGCCATCCACAAACTTCCACTCCTTGAGGAGCTGGCTGTCGTGCGCCACCAACTCTTCAACCTCACCGAACATATGTACCAACATATGCAGCGCGTGGCTGCCTTGATTGCGCATCGCCGATACACCCAACCCGCCCTGCCAGAACCAGTTGTACGGGAAATGGGGATTCGGCTTATTGAACAGGGATGTATTAAAAGAACAGGTCGCTGCAAACGGTTGCCCCAGGAAACCTTCATCCAGCATCTCTTTTGCTAAACGATGCGCCGGCAGCCATTGGGAAAATGCATCCACGATCGCGACTTTTCCGCTCGCGCGCCACGCCTTGTGCAGATCTCGTGCTTGATCGATGTTCGCTGCGAAGGGGATACCGTTGTAAACGTGCTTACCCTTGCGCAACGCGGACAACACCATTGCGTATCGAATATTCGGCCGCGTACCGCAATCAACGATGTCGATTTCGGGATCCGCAGTCAGCGCCTCTGCGTCCCAAAAGGGGCGTGCAATCCCGAATTTATTCGCAGCCGCTTCGGCGGTTTCGGGTCGAGACGTGCAAATCGCCGTTACTTCAACTCCTGGCAATGATCGCCAAGCAGGCAGATGAGCAAACGCACCCCAATTAGCGCTAACAATTCCAACACGCAGCGTCATTCGAAGATCTCCACTAATTAGCGCGGTTGCATGCGAATCGCGCCATCTAGACGGATGGTCCCGCCATTTAGATAGCCGTTGCGAATCAGCTCCATTGCCATGCTGGCGAACTCCGAGTCGCGCCCCAAACGTGGCGGAAATGGCACCATGGCCCCTAAGGCGTCGCGCATTTGCGGCGTCGCCCGCGACATAGCCGGCGTATCGAAAATACCCGGTTGAATGGTATTGACTCGAATACCCTCGCGTGACAAATCGCGGGCAATAGTTAGCGTCATCCCGACAATGGCTGCCTTTGCGGCCGAGTATGCGGCCTGCCCCATCTGTCCTTCCGTAGCGGCCGCGGAGGCAGTGTTGATCAAGACACCGCGCTCACCGTCAACCGGCTCGAGCGTCATCATTCCGGCCGCGGCACGTGTAATGCACCGAAATGTACCCACAGTGTTCAGACGCAACACCCATTCAAACTGGTCGGACGGGAATATTTTGATCTCTCCCGTCTGTTTATCGCGCCGAGCGGTCGGAACTGCATTACCTCCGCCGGCACAGGAAACCAGCACGCGTTCCTGACCGTTCGCCGCGCGCGCTTTCGCAAAGGCTTCATCGACACTCGCGTCGGTTAGTACATCGCAACGGCAAAATATGGCGCCCGTTTCCGCGGCTGCCTTCTCGCCGGTTTCTGGATTCAGGTCAAAAATAGCGACACGAACGCCGGCTTCCCGCAATGCTTTGACTGTTGCCAAACCAAGCCCCGACGCACCGCCCGTTACGACGGCGGCTAAAGACGAATCGATCTTCATTACTACAAACCTCAAAGTATTTTTGCGGCAACATGGGCGCGGCGCCTTATCGTTATGTAAGTTCTCCGCGTCATATCGGCCTTACACGAGCGTATCAGCAGTACTTCGAGCGCGGCTTGCCGACCGTCGCCGAATTACCTACCCAATCACGAGCTTCTACCGTACCCGTCCTGGCGACGCAACAAAGGCCCGCGATCATTACTCGCGAGCACACATCGCGCCGATGTATCATGGCGGGCGAGATGCAATGAGACCGGAGTGGATATGACGCAGGTGATGAAAGGGGTCCGAGTTCTGGAGGTGGCGCAATTTACGTTCGTGCCCGCCGCCGGAGCAATTCTTGCGGACTGGGGTGCGGACATCATCAAGATCGAACATCCCGTACGCGGCGATACTCAACGCGGCTTCATCAACATGGGTGGCATTCCCGTCGATCCAAACCGCAATCCGTTGATGGAACATCCCAATCGCGGCAAGCGCAGCGTGGGCATCGACATTTCGAATCCGTTAGGCCAAGAGCTGTTGTATGACATTGCCAAAACATCCGACGTATTTCTCACCAACTATCTGCCGTCAGTGAGACAAAAAAATAAGTTCGACTTCGAACATATCCGTAAAGCAAACCCAAAGATCGTTTATGCGCGCGGCAGCGCATACGGAGACAAAGGCGCCGAACGGGATGTTGGTGGTTTCGACGGCACTGCATTCTGGTCGCGTAGCGGCGTGGGCTACGCTATGTCGCCGGCTGAGCTCGAAGGTCCGTTGTCGCAAGGCATCATGGCATTTGGCGACTCCATCGGCGGTATGTTTATTGCGGGTGGTATTTCCGCAGCCTTATTCAATCGCGAGCGAACTGGCGAAGGCGTCGAATTGGATGTGTCACTCTTAAGCAGCGCGTGGTGGGCAGCGGGCGCAAACATCGCACAGGGCCTCGAAACGGGTGCCATGACGCGCAATGCGATGCCGACATCCGGCGGCTCGGCACGCAATCCTTTCATGGGAAACTTCCGTACTTCGGACGGCGGCACCATCAACTTCTGCATCATCAGCCCGACCGGCCTGATTCGCGATACGTTCGAGCACTTGGGCATTCCCGACGCAGCAAGCGACCCCCGCTTCGCCGATGTGAGAGCGTTAATAGACAACTCGAAGGCAGCGAGCGACTTGGTTGTCAAAGCGATCGGTTCAAAGCCATTTGCATATTGGCGCCAGCATCTGAAGACCATGAAGGGGCAATGGGCGCCTATTCAAAGCCTTCTCGATCTCACCAACGATGCGCAAGCCTTAGCAAACGACATGATTGTCGAGCTCGAAGGCGATAACGGCAAACCTTTCAAAGTCGTGCGCGGCCCGGTCCAATTCAATCATGAGCCGTTGAAAACGACACGTGCGCCACAGGCGTCGGAACACACCGAAACCTTCCTGATGGAAATCGGCATCGAGTGGGACCGGATCGAAAAATTGAAAGCCGCAGGCGCTATTGCCTAGGCGTTACTACTGAAAGACTAAACCTATGAAAGCGGGAACGAAGTTAAAGAGCGCGGTGTGCGACACCGAAGTTATGGTTATTCGTGCTGCGAATACCGTGGTTGACTGTGGCGGCGTGCCGATGGCGGAAGAACGACCCGCCGAACGCAAACCTGTTAACCCTGCATTTGCCGAAGGCACCAAGATCGGCAAGCGTTATGTAGATGATGCCGGCACAATCGAACTATTGTGCGTTAAGCCGGGCCAAGGCTCGCTATCGATTGCGGGTGTTGCGCTGAAACTTAAAGACGCCAAACCGCTCCCCGCCTCCGACTAACCGACACTTCGATGAACATTTCCCTTCTTCTGCAGATGGCTTCCGATGCGGAGCCCGATCGCGTTGCTCTTGTTTGTGACGGTCGTCGTTGGTCTTATGGGTCTTTGTTGCGTGCCGCACAAGGCGCAGCAACTCTCATCGCGCAAAGCGGCGCAACGCATGTCGCATTACTCGATGAGAACAGCGAAGCCGCCGCCATCGCGTTGTTCGGTGCCGCAATCGCCGGTGTTCCCTACGTGCCGCTCAACTACCGGCTAGCGGATGCAGATTTGGCCGGATTACTACAGCGTATCGCCCCCGCGTTCATCATCGGCGATATCGAGCGAGTCAATCGGCTTAATCCCGCTCAGAAACATGTTACGAAATCGCGCGCAGTCTTCGTTTCTGAAGCGGAGCGCGTCGAGCCCAACACCAATCCCGCCGAAGACGGCGAAGCCATTGCTGTGCAGCTGTTCACTAGCGGCACCACCGCCGCACCCAAGGCCGCCATTCTTCGGCACGCAAATTTGTTGGGCTACATTTTGGGCACCATCGAATTCGGCTCGGCGTCGCCCGACGAAGCATCTTTGTTTTGTGTACCGCCTTATCACATCGCGGGTATAGCCGGGCTAATGAGTTCGATTTACTCGATGCGCCGTATCCTGTTGTTGCCCGCGTTCGATCCGGATGCGTGGCTGGCATTGACCTCGTCCGAAAAAGCCACCAACGCTTTCGTTGTTCCCACAATGTTGGCGCGCATCATTGCGCGCATGGATGCCGGCGTGAAACCGGATTTGGCGGCGCTGCAAGCTATCGCATATGGCGGCGGACGCATGCCTACCGAGTTAATCGACCGCGCGCTTGAGCTGTTCCCCAACGTGGGCTTCACGAACGCATACGGCCTAACTGAAACCAGTTCGACGATTGCGTTGCTCGGCCCCGACGAACACCGCGCCGCACATCGCTCCACCGATCCTAAAGTTCGTGCGCGACTTGGTTCGGTAGGTAAACCGTTGCCCACCGTAGAGATTGAAATCCGCGATGAAGATGGCCGCGCACTACCGGCCGGCGAGCGCGGCGAAATTTATGTTCGCGGCGACCAAGTATCCGGCGAATACAAAGAACGCAAGGCCATTGGGGCCGATGGATGGTTCCCCACACGCGATGCCGGCTACATGGATGATGACGGCTATCTGTTCCTTGCCGGACGCACCGACGATGTAATCGTGCGTGGCGGCGAAAACATGTCTCCCGGTGAGATTGAAGATGTGCTCGCAACACATCCCGCAATTGCCGATGCAGCGGCAGTCGGCATCCCTTCAGTTGAGTGGGGCGAAGCGGTAGGCATCGCCATCGTCGTACGACCCGGCCATGCTCGTCCTAGCGACGATGAGCTGCGCACACTTATCAAAGGCCGTTTGCGCTCATCGCGCGTGCCCGAAAAGATCGCGGTGCTCGATACTCTGCCCTACAACGAAATGGGAAAGTTGCTACGTCGTGAGGTTCGCGCGCTGTTTCGCAGCTGAGTGCGCGAGCATGTATGGCTGACATTCCGCTCGCCAGTTGCGCCGACGTACTGATCGCGCAACTGGCGAAAGAGACGAGTTCAGCGGCCATTCGCAATCTCGACGGACAGACTCTACTGGGCGAGCGTGCCATGCTTGCCGGCAGCCTTATTCCCTCGCTCATATCCGCGGGTGGCGGCTGCCGGCTATTCGACTGCATCGACGGTACCGTTGCCTTAAATCTATCGCGCGCCACCGATCGCGAGCTATTGCCGGCGCTCTTTGCCGACGACGCGCTGAACTACAACGATGACGATCACATCGTCGCCCAAATGTCGCAAAGCCACGCATCCGCACTCGTGGCCCGCGGCCGCTCGATTGGATTAGCCATAGCAGCCGAACACGAACAACCACCTTTACTTATTGAACCCGTCATTGAACTAGTCCAGGGGCTCACCGCTCCCGCTACCGATCGTCCGCCGCGGGTTATCGATCTTTCCGGTCTATGGGCCGGGCCGCTCGCATCGCATCTTCTTTGGCTTGCCGGCGCGGAAGTCATCAAAGTGGAAAGCCGCAGTAGACCGGACGCAATGCGCGATGGCGGTTCGTTCTACGCACTGCTCAATCAAGGCAAAGCCAGCGTCGCACTCGATTTTGCAGCAGCGGAAGGTCGCCGTGCCTTGCTAGCACTAATATCAACCGCCGATATTGTGATTGAGGCAGCCCGTCCGCGCGCGCTCGAGCAACTTGGCATCAACGCAGCAGATATTGTGAGCCGGACGCCCGGCCTTGTATGGATGACGATCACGGCGCACGGAACGCGGGGCGATGCTGCCAATTGGGTTGGCTTTGGCGACGATTGCGGCGTAGCGGCCGGATTGAGTGCTGCACTACGCAGCGTGACCGGTCGCATCGGATTTGTCGGCGATGCAATTGCCGATCCGCTCACGGGGCTGCATGCAGCTGTCATTGCCTGGCAAAGGTGGATATCACGACGGGGTGGACGCCTCGGAGTGGCGATGAGCCATGTAGTTGCCGACTGCTTGAGGCGAACTCGCGCAAGCGACGCATTGCAGCTCGATAAAGATTTGATGACATGGAGTGCGTCAACCGGCAAGCCGTTTCCCGCTGTTACACGACGGAGTATTGCTAGCGTGCCCGAGTTAGGGGCGCACACCCAGTTCTATCTCGACCGGAACGTGCAATGTTGATCCAAAACGCCGAACTTGAAGGCGGCACTATCCAAAATGTGCGCATTGAGGGCGGGACGATCGCCGCCATCGGAAAACTCCATCCGTTCGACCGCGAGGAACTAATTGATGCGAACGGCGGCCTGCTGCTCCCCGGTTTGCACGACAATCATATTCATGTCGCAGCGTTAGCCGCCTCGCTTAATTCCGTACGGTGCGGCCCACCTGATGTTGTGGATCTTGAGTCACTCGAGAAGGCAATGCGCAGGCCCGGCACCGGCTGGCTCCGAGGCATCGGCTATCACGAAAGCGTGGCAGGCATGCTCGATACCGCGTTGTTAGATCGCATCGCCGCAGACCGCCCGGTTCGGATTCAGCACCGATCGGGACGCATGTGGTTTTTTAACAGCGCCGCGCTCGAGCTACTACTCGCAAGCGCGATACCAGCGCCAGGTCTTGAGCGCGATGGCGCCCGCTATACCGGTCGGTTGTTCGACGCAGATGCCTGGTTACAACAAACACTGCGCAGCGCACCGCCTTCGTTCGCGGATGTCGGCACGGCGCTCTCGAGCATGGGTGTTACTGGATTGACCGAAATGTCGCCTGCCAATGACGCATTGGTGGCTCGTCACTTCACTAAAGAGTCGGCGACTGCATCGTTACGGCAACGCTTTTTACTAGCCGGCAAACTGGAACTCGCTGCGCATGACGTAATGGACCGTATACAACTTGGCCTAGCCAAGCTTCACCTCCACGAAGCACAGCTGCCTACACTCGATGCGGCGACGGCATTTATTCGCGCTGCGCACGAACGCGATCGAGCAGTCGCCGTCCATTGCGCGACCGAAGTCGAACTCGTTTTTGCACTCGCCGCTATTGCGGATGCCGGCGTCATGGAGGGTGATCGCATCGAGCACGCCGCCGTTACACCGGATCATGCGATCGATGAAATAGCGCGTCTTGGTCTAGCGGTAATTTCACAGCCGCATTTCATTCACGAACGCGGCGATACGTACCTGCGAGACGTCGACCTCGAGTCGCAACCTTTGCTCTATCGACTGCGTGCATTTCTCGATGCCGGTGTAACGCTGGCCGCCGGCAGCGATGCGCCGTTCGGCAACTGTGACCCGTGGCTCTCAATGGCAAGCGCGGTGTCGCGACAAACGCAGTTTGGACTTACGATCGGCGAGTGCGAGGCACTGACTCCAGAACAGGCGCTAGATCTTTATCTGCGCGAACCAACCAATTTAAACCGGCGCCGTCGGGTTGCGGTCGGCATGACGGCGGATCTTTGCTTATTGAATCGGCCGTGGGAAGCCGCCAGAAACTCGTTGTCTTCAGCTCACGTGCGAGCCACCCTCATCGAGGGCCGGTTCGTCTTTGATCGCATCAATCAACTTCCAACGTAGCGCCGTCTGCGCATCGATGCGTTGTCCTGAAAGTATCATCAGCGCAGCACGCTGACGGCCGACTCTGCGTGACACCGATACACAGCCGCCCGCCCCCGGAAGCAACCCCATTGAGAGCTCCGGAAGCTGAAACGATGCGTCCGCGGCGGCAGTCACTCGCGGAGCGAACGCGGCAATTTCGAGTCCCGCACCTACGCACGCCCCTTGTACATGCACATTGAGCACGCCCGCTCGACGAGCGAGCACCGTCGCGGGCAGCGTACGGCTGCGAATCAAATGGGCCGTTGAGGGATCCAATGTTGTTCCGAACTCGGTCAAATCACCGCCAGCGCTGAATGCCTTACCGACCGCTCGCAAGTTCACTACCTTAATTGTCGGGTCGCTCGCCGCAACAGCGAATGCTTCGTACAACGCGTCCCGCATTTCACGATCGATAGCATTGCGCGCAGCCGGGCGATCCAATACAACGTGCAAAACAGAATCGCTACGCTCGACGCGAACTTTACCCGGATGCGACGAGGGTGACGCACGGTATTTTTGCAACCAGGCGCCATATTCGGCGCTTCCTTGCAATAAGCCATAGGCCAACGATTCGATCATCAGCGCAGGTTCGCACGGTAAGTTCTCCAGCGCACGCAACAACTGCACGGTGACTGCCGCTGCCTTTGGAGTCCGTTCAATTTGTTGAATAACCTGATCAACGGAAA
>Ga0315910_10000541_pt1 | contig 37468 bp, 26 predicted proteins | sample EdamamesoilMG_FD_204470 | JGI IMG/M metagenome (GOLD analysis project Ga0315910, IMG submission 204470) | Garden soil microbial communities collected in Santa Monica, California, United States - Edamame soil | ecosystem: Environmental > Terrestrial > Soil > Garden | place: USA: California...
CTGCGCGACATCGGCGAGGCGCGCGTGGCGCTCGAGCCCTCGCGCGGCGCGGCCGCGGCCCCGGTGCGTAGGTTCGCGGCGCGCGAGCTCGTCGCCTGGGGGCTCGTCGCTGCAGCGGGCGCGACGGCGGCCCTGGCCTGGTCCCGCGGAGCGGCGCCCGCAGCCGACGGCCCGGCGCGGCCCGGCTACCGCTTCAGCCTGCGGCCCGTCGCCGCCACGGCGACGTACGGCATCGTCTCGCCCGACGGACGGCACCTGGTGAGCGCCGACTCCGGTCAGCTGTGGCTGCGCGCGCTCGACGAGGAGGCGTGGCGCCCGCTGGCCGGCACGGCCGACGCCTACAACCCCTTCTGGGCGCCCGACGGCCGCCAGATCGGGTTCTTCCGCGCGGGCGAGCTCGCCTGCATCGGCCTCGACGGTTCTCCGCCCCGCGTCCTCGCCCCGCTCGAGGAGGGCGGGCGCACGGGCGCCTGGTCGGCCGACGGGACGATCCTCGTCTTCCACGGCTCCTTCGAGGACGAGTCCTGGCTCGTGCTCGCGCCGGGAGCCGCGAGCTTCACGCTCCTCGGTCGCACGGAGCGCCGCCAGGGGGCCGACCCCGACGGGACCACGCCCAGCTTCCTCCCGGATGGCCGGCACTACCTCTTCACGCGGCCGCTCGACGGCCAGGGACAGCTGCAGGTCGGGTCGCTCGACTCGGGCGAGGTGCGCGTGCTCACGCCGGCCGGCTCGATGGGGCTGTTCGCCGCGCCGGACCAGGTCCTCTACGTGCGCGACGGCGTGCTCTACGCGCAGGCCTTCGACCCGCGCGCGCTCGTCCTGACGGGTCCCCCGCGGCAGCTCGTCGACGACCTCAACTTCTTCGCCTCGAACGGCCACGCGGCCTTCTCGGTCTCGCAGGAGGGGACGCTCGTCTACCAGCGCCGGCCCGCACCCGCGCGCCTGCAGTGGGTCGACCGCGGCGGGCGCGAGCTCGCGACCGTGCTGCGGCCCGACCTGTACGGCGGCTACCCGGCCCTGTCGCCCGACGGGACGCGCCTCGCCATCCCGATCGCCGACCCGCGCAGCGGCACGCGCGACCTGTGGCTGGTGGACCTGGAGCGCGGCATCCCCTCGCGCCTGACCACCTCCCGGCGCAGCGAGAACGTGCCCTGCTGGGCGCCGGACGGCCGGCGCCTGGCCTACAACGCCGACCGCGAAGGGCCGCCCAACGTGTACCTCTGGGACCTCTCGGAGTCGGCCGGACGGGTGCTCGTGCCCTTCGATCGCAAGGTCCAGAACCCGACGGGCTGGACGCCGGATGGTCGCCTGCTCTTCTACAACCGCTCCTCCGGATCCCTGGACATCTGGCTGGCGGACCTCGACGCGGGCACCCAGCGCGAGTTCCTGGCCACGGAGTTCTCCGAGGCGCACGCGCGCGTCTCGCCCGACGGACGCCACGTGGCCTTCGCCGCGAGCGAGTCCGGCCGCTACGAGGTCTACGTGGTCGCGCTCGCGGGCGGCCGCGAGCGCCAGCGCGTCTCGGTCGACGGCGGGACCCAGCCGCGCTGGAGCGCCGACGGCGCGGAGCTCTTCTTCGAGCAGCGCGGCACCGCTCTCTTGCGCGCCGCCGTCGTGGCCGATCCCGCCGGCGGCCTGCGCGTGGACGCGCCCGAGCTCCTCTTCCGGCTCCCGCCCGACAGCCTGCGCGGCTGGGACGTGGCGCGGGACGGCCAGCGCTTCCTCCTGGTGCTGGTGGACCCGGCCGAGGCGGTCCGGCCCGACGAGGTGATCGTCGCTTGGCCGCGGCTCCTGTCGAGGGGCGGGTCGTGACGCTCGCCCCCGGCTCCTCGCTGTCGCACTACGCGATCCTGGGCCCGCTCGGGGCGGGCGCGATGGGCGAGGTCTACCGGGCGCGCGACACCAGGCTCGGGCGCGAGGTGGCGATCAAGGTGCTGCCGGAGCACTTCGCGGACGACGAGGAACGGCTGAAGCGCTTCGAGCGCGAGGCGAAGACGCTGGCCGCGCTCAACCACCCGAACGTGGCGCAGATCTTCGGAGTGGACCAGGTCGGGGATACGTGCTTCCTGGTGCTCGAGCTCGTGCCCGGGGAATCGCTGGAGGAGCGCCTGAAGCGCGGGCCGCTGCCGCTCGACGAGGCGCTCGACGTCTGCCAGCAGATCGCCGCGGGCCTGGAGGCCGCGCACGAGGCGGGCGTGATCCACCGCGACCTGAAGCCGGCCAACGTGCGCTCGACGCCCGACGGCAAGGTCAAGGTGCTCGACTTCGGCCTGGCCAAGCCGCTGAACGAGGGCCAGCGCGGCTCCTCGACCGACAGCGTGCTCTCGACCGAGGCCGGCCGCCTGCTCGGCACGCCGACCTACATGGCCCCCGAGCAGGCGCGCGGCAAGGGCATCGACCGCCGCGTCGACGTGTGGGCCTTCGGGTGCCTCCTGTACGAGTGCCTGTGCGGCCGGCGGGCCTTCGACGGCGAGACGCTCACCGACGTCCTCGGCGCCGTGCTGCACACCGAGCCGGACCTGACGCGGCTGCCGGCGAGCACGCCACGCCGCGTGCGCGAGGTGCTCGCGCGCTGCCTCGCCAAGGACCCGCGCCAGCGCTGGCGCGACCTGGGCGACGTGCGCCTCGAGCTGGAGCGTGGACCAGGGGCCCTGGCCGAGCCTGCGCCGCGCGCGGGCGCGCGGCGCACGCTCGCGGTACTTGGCGCGGGTCTGCTGCTCGGCGCGGGCCTCGCGGCCGTCGCGCTCGAGGCGCTCGGGCCCGGCCCGGCGCGCCGCATGGAGCCGGAGCCGCGCCGCTACTCGATCCTCCTGCCGCCCGAGGCGCCGCTGGCCCCGCCGAACCGGCTGCCCTTCTCGATCGACCGACGCCTGCTCGACCTCTCGCGCGACGGCCGCCGCCTGGTCTACACCGCGCTCGTGGACGGCGGCACGCGCCTGTGGCTGCGCGACATGGTGACCGGCACGTATGCCGAGCTGCCCGGGACGGAGGACGCCTTCGGGCCCTTCTTCAGCCCGGATGGCCGCAGCGTCGGCTTCTTCGCGCACGAGAAGCTGCTGCGGCTCGAGCTCGGGGAATCCGAGCGGCCGCGCGTGCTCGCCTCCGCGGTCAGCCCCTGGGGCGGCTTCTGGGCGACCGATGGGCACATCTACTTCGCTCCCAACGAATCCTCGGCCGTGCACCGGGTTTCCGAGGGCGGCCTGGTGGGGCCCGTCAGCGGGAGTTCCCGGCCGGAGGGGGCCGGCTACTACGATGCGTTCCCGTCCGTGAGCGACGACGGGGCGACGCTGCTCTATTCCTCCTTCGGCAACGCGCGCACGATCAAGGCCATCCACCTGGCCGACGGGTCGGTCTCGACCCTGTTCGCCGCCGAGGCCGGCGGTGCGCGTCTCGGACCGGACGGCGTGCTGCTCTTCTCGCAGGCCGATCGGCTGATGGCCGCGCGTCTCGACGAGCGGCGCCAGCGCGTCGTCGGCGAGCCGGTCGGGCTCGTGGGCAGCATCAAGCAGGCGCGCAGCGCGGGTCAATGGGCGCTGTCGGACGAGGGCACGCTGGTCTACGCCGCCGGGCCGGCGAAGAGCGCGAGCACGTTCGTGTGGGTGGACCGGGAGGGCCGCCGCGAGCCCACGCACATCCCGCCCGGCGAGTTCCGCGGGTTCAGCCTGTCGCCGGACGGTCGCCGGCTGGCCGTGCCGGTGACGGAAGCGAGCGGCGCCGACATCTGGGTCTACGACCTGGAGCGACCCCAGACGCCGCGGCGCATCACCTTCGACGGCTGGAACAACTACGTCGAGTGGTCCTCCGACGGGCGCTGGCTCCTGTTCACGACCACCTCGGGGGACGGCGGACCCTGCTCGATCCGGGTCAAGGAGCTCGAGTCCCGCGCCGACCCGCGCGTGGTGTACGAGAGCCCGCGCGGCCTGCTCCCGCACCAGTACGACTCGGAGGCACGCGAGCTCTTCTTCAGCGAGGTCGGCGAGGGCACGCTGCACGACCTGAAGGTCGCCGCGCTCGACCTCGCGGCCGAGGGCGGGCCGCGCTGGGGCGAGGTGCGCGTCCTCAGCGCGACGCCGCACCACGAGGTGTTCGCGCGCATCAGCCCGGATCGGCGCTGGGTCGCCTACAACTCGGACGAGACCGGACGCTGGGAGGTGTACGTCGCCTCCTATCCCGAGCTCGCCGAGCGCATCCGCATCTCCGACGCCGGCGGCGAGGAGATGCAGTGGAGCCGCGACGGTGCGCGCATCGTCTATCGCTGGGGCGCCAGCTGGTACGAGGCGGACCTCGTCTTCGCGCCGACGCCCGCGAGCTCCACACCCCGCGTGCTCTTCCAGGGCCCCTTCTACAACACTCCGGGGATGTCCTGGGACGCCCCGCCGGACTGGGAGCGCTTCCTCGTGATCGAGGAGCCCGAGCTGGAGCGCCTGGTCACGACCCTCGAGGTGGTCACGAGCTTCGACACCGAGCTGCGGCGCAAGCTGGCGGAGGGGACGCGGTGAGCCGGCGAGGTGTGCGCGTCAGGTGGGAGCGGCGTCCATGACCCTGGCCCCCGGCTCGACGCTCCTGCACTACACCGTCCTCGGGCCGCTGGGCGCGGGCGCGATGGGGGAGGTGTATCGGGCGCGCGACTCGAAGCTCGGGCGCGAGGTGGCGATCAAGGTGCTGCCCGAACACTTCGCCGACGACGAGGAGCGCCTGAAGCGCTTCGAGCGCGAGGCGAAGACGCTGGCCTCGCTCAACCACCCGAACGTGGCCCAGATCCACGGTGTCGACCAGGTGGGCGACACGTGCTTCCTGGTGCTCGAGCTCGTGCCCGGGGAGTCGCTCGAGGAGCGCCTGAAGCGCGGACCGCTTGCGCTGGACGAGGCCCTGGACGTCTGCCGGCAGATCGCCGAGGGCCTGGAGGCGGCACACGAGGCCGGCGTGATCCATCGCGACCTGAAACCGGCCAACGTACGCGTCACGCCGGAGGGCAAGGTCAAGGTGCTCGACTTCGGGCTGGCGAAGTCCGCGCACGAGGGCCAGCGCGGCTCGAGCACCGACAGCGTGCTCTCGACCGAGGCCGGGCGCCTGCTCGGCACCCCGACCTACATGGCGCCCGAGCAGGCGCGCGGGCGCGCGATCGACGAGCGCGTGGACGTCTGGGCCTTCGGTTGCGTGCTGTACGAGTGCCTGACGGCGAGGCGGGCCTTCGACGGGGGCTCCCTCGGCGACGTGCTCGCGGCGGTGATCGAGCGCGAGGCGGACCTCGCCCGGCTCCCGGCCGCGACGCCGGCGCGCGTGCCCGAGCTCCTGCGTCGTTGCCTCGCCAAGGACGCCAGGCAGCGCCTGCAGGCCATCGGCGAGGCGCGCATCGCGCTCGAGCACGCGCGCGAGCCGGCGCTCGCGGGCACGGCGGCCGCGCCCGCACCGCGCGGGCTCCGCGCCGTGCTGCCCTGGGCCGCTGCTCTGCTCGCGCTGGCCGGCTGGGCCGCCACGGCCCTGCTCTCGCGCTCACCCGCGCGCCGCCCGCTCGACCTGCGCACCTCGCTCGCGCTGCCCGAGGGCGTCGCCATCCCGACCCTCAGCTACAACGGCAGCTCCTCGCGGGCGACCCTGTGCGTGTCTCCGACCGGCGACCAGGTCGCCTTCGTCGCCCTCGAGGGCGGCGTCGGCGCGCTCTACCTGCGCCGCCTCGACCGCTTCGAGACCGAGCGCCTGCCGGACACGGAAGGCGCCGGCGTGCCCTTCTTCGCGCCGGACGGGAAGCGCCTGGCGTTCTTCGCGCGCGGACGGATCTGGCGCATCGACCTGCCGGGCGGCGTGCCGGTCGATCTCGGGCCGGCCTCGAACACCGCCCTGGGCGGCAGCTGGGGCGACGACGAGCGCATCGTCTACACGCCGAACTACTCCGAGGGCCTGTGGACGATCCCGGCCGGCGGCGGCGAGGCGCGCGCGCTCACCACGGTCGCGCGCGCGGCCGGCGAGCTGAGCCACCGCTGGCCGCACGTGCTCCCGGACGGCGCTGGGGTCCTCTTCGCGATCAAGCTGGCGACGAACGCGAGCCTGGACGAGGCGCGCATCGCCATCGCGGATGCCGAGACGGGTGCGCACCGCGTCCTGATCGATGGCGGCAGCATGCCGCGCACGATCGACGGTGACGAGCTCGTCTTCGCGCGCGCCGGGCGGCTCTACGCGGTCGCGCTCGAACGCGCCGCACGCGCGATCCGCGGCGCGCCGGTCCCGGTGCTCGAGGACGTCGTCACCGCGCCGACGACCGGTGCCGCCTGGTACGACGTCACCCCGCGCGGCGAGCTCGTGTACCTCACGGGCGGGCGCGTCGAGACCAGCGCGAAGTTCTCCTGGGAATCCGCCGCGCGCGCCGCCGAGCCGCTCGACGGCCTGGACGCGGACAACGGCAGCGGCCACCGGCTCTCGCGCGACGGCCTGCGCGGGGTCGTGCAGATCAACGGCGCCAACGACAAGCTCTGGCTGCTGGACCTCGAGCAGCGCAACCTCACGCGCCTGACGGAGGGCGGCGGCAACGACAGCGACGGTGTGCTCTCGGCCGACGGTCGCTGGCTGATGTTCACCTCCGACCGCGCCGGCGGTGGCTACCGCTTCTACCGCATGCCGCTCGACGGCAGCGCGCCGCCGACGGCGTACCTCGAGGGCGAAGGCGGCATCCACTCGCTCTCCTACCCGGCGCGCCTGCTCGGATTCCAGCGCGACGCGAGCGACGGTCTGGATGCCTACGTGGTCGCCGTCGCGGAGGACGGCACGCCGACGGCTGCGCCGATCCTCGTGGCGGGCGGACCCTACGACCAGGGGTTCCCCACGGTCTCCCCCGACGGGACGCTGGTCGCCTACCAGTCCAACGAGTCGGGCCGCGACGAGATCTACCTCGCGCGCCTCGGCGATCCCGGTAGCCGGCGCAAGCTCACCAACACCGGCGGGACCGCGCCGCTGTGGAGCCGCGCTGGCACGCGGCTCTTCTTCCAGACGGCCGCGGGCGTCGTCTCCATGTCCCTGCTCTCCGCCGCGGACCTGCGCCTCGGCGCGCCCGAGCCCGCCAGCGACCCGGCGGCTGAGGGCGAGATCGTCGGCTACGACGTGGCCGTCGAGGGAGACGCGCTCCTGGTCGAGCGCATGGCCGATCGCCTGATGTTGCGCCGCGACCTGCGCCTCTGGCCCGGCTTCGGAGCGGCCGTGCGCGCGAGCCGTTGACCTCCGGGACCGCGCGCGAGGTTGCGAGTTGCTAGGCTGGACCATGGATGCCCCTGGCCACCGGCAGCAAGCTCCTCCACTACGAGGTCCTCGGAGCGCTCGGTGCGGGGGCGATGGGCGAGGTCTGGCGCGCGCGCGACTCGAAGCTCGGGCGCGAGGTGGCCATCAAGGTCCTGCCCGAGCACTTCGCGGAGGACGAGGAGCGCCTCGGGCGCTTCGAGCGCGAGGCGAAGTCGCTGGCCGTCCTGAACCACCCGAACGTGGCCCAGATCTACGGCGTGGACCAGGTGGGGGACACGTGCTTCCTGGTGCTGGAGCTGGTCGAGGGCGAGACGCTGGAGGAGCGCCTGCGGCGAGGGCCCTTGCCGCTGGAGGAGGCGCTCGACCTGTGCCGCCAGATCGCCGAGGGCCTGGAGGCCGCGCACGAGGCCGGCGTGATCCACCGCGACCTGAAGCCGGCCAACGTGCGCGTGACGCCGGACGGCAAGGTCAAGGTGCTCGACTTCGGGCTGGCCAAGCCGGCTGGCGAGGGCCAGATCGGCTCGGGCACGGACAGCGTGCTCTCGACCGCGGCCGGGCGCCTGCTGGGCACCCCGACCTACATGGCGCCCGAGCAGGCGCGCGGCAAGCGCATCGACAAGCGCGTCGACGTCTGGGCCTTCGGCTGCGTTCTCTACGAGTGCCTGACGGGGAAGCGCGCCTTCGAGGGCGAGACGCTGACCGACGTGCTGACCACCGTGCTGCACGCCGAGGCCGACCTGGCGGCCCTGCCGGCCGGCGTCCCCGCGCACGTCCGCGAGCTGCTCGCGCGCTGCCTCGCCAAGGACCCGCGCCAGCGCCTGCGCGACCTCGGCGACGCGCGGCTCGTGCTGGCGGGGGCGGCGCTTGCGGGCACGAGCGAGGCGGGCGGGGCCCGGGTCGCCGCGCGCGGACGCGCGTTGCCCTGGAGCCTGTGCGCGCTGCTCGCCGCCCTCCTGGTGCTCGTCTCGCTGCGCGCCTCCGGGCTGCTCGGGTCCGCCGCGAGCGCGCCGCGCGGCCCGGTGCGCGTCAGCCTGACCCTGCCCGTCGGCGACCAGGTCGGCGTGCCGGACGAGATGCCGCTCGCGATCTCGCCGGACGGCAGCCAGGTCGTGTACGTCGGCCTGCGCGAGGAGATCACGCGCCTCTACCTGCGCCGCCTCGACAGCCGCGAGGCCACGCCGATCGCCGGCACGGAGGGCGCCAAGAGCCCGTTCTTCTCGCCCGACGGCCGCTGGCTCGGCTTCTTCGCGCAGGCGAAGCTGAAGAAGGTGACGGTCGGTGGCACGGCGCTCGAGGTGCTGGCCGACGCGCCCGGGGCGCGCGGCGGCGCGTGGGGCTTCGACGACTCGATCTACTACGCGCCGACGAACGCCTCGGGCCTGTGGAGGGTGCCCGCCGCGGGCGGCGCGCCGAGCGAGGTCACGCGCCTCGAGCGCGCGGCCGGCGAGATCAGCCATCGCTGGCCCGAGCTCACGCCCGACGGGAAGACGCTGCTCTTCTCGGTCTGGACCGGGCCCGGCGCCGAGGAGCGCCACGTCGCGCGCCAGACGCTCGGCGCGAGCGAGCGCGAGGTGCTCGTGCCCGGTGGGGGCTCGCCGCGCTACTTCGCGCCCGGACGGCTGTGCTACGGGAGCCTCGACGCGCTGTTCAGCGTGCCGTGGACGCCGGAGCAGCGCACGCTCGCGGGCGTCGTGCCCCAGGCGCTGGCGGAGCTCCCCCGCCAGGAGGGCGAGGGCTCCTCGGCCTATGCGTTCGCGCGCGACGGCACGCTCGCGTACCTGGCGGGCGGTCCGGAGCGGCGCCGCCTGCGCCTGATGCGCATCGATCGCGCGGGCGTGGCCGAGCCGCTCCCGCTGCCCGAGCGCAACTACCAGAGCATCGCGCTCGCGCCCGACGGCCGCCGCGCGATCGTGCAGATCGAGGAAGGGGTCGTCGGACTGTGGGTGCTCGACTTCGCGCGCGCGACGCTGACGCCCCTCGCGACGAGCGGCGGCAGCAGCCAGGCCGCGGTCTGGACGAGCGACGGCCAGCGCGTGCTCTACCGCGGCACGCGTGCCGGCTGGCGCAACCTCTTCTGGCGCTTCGCCGACGGCACCGGCGAGGAGCACCGCCTGACGGAGAAGCCCGACGTCGTGCAGACGCCGACCTCGATCTCGCCCGACGGCCGCTGGCTCGCGTTCAACGAGGAGGGCCGGTCGCATACCGGACGCGGGGTCTGGATCCTGCCGCTCGGGGCCGAGCCCTTCGCGGCCACCGGCGAGCCGACCCTGTTCGCGGACGGGTTCGACGGCCAGTTCTCGCCCGACGGCCGCTGGATCGCCTTCGAGTCGCCGCTCTCCGGCCGCAACGAGACCTACCTGCAGCCGTTTCCCGGCCCTGGCCCGCGCCAGACGGTCTCGATCGGCGGCGGCGAGTCCCCGCGCTGGGCGCGCGACGGCCGCGAGCTCTACTACACGACGCGCGACAGGCTGATGGCCGTCTCGATCCCGACCACCGGCGAGCTCTCGATCGGCGCTCCCGCGCTCGTCTTCGAGGGCCGCTACCGCGACGACGTGAACGCCAACACGCCCTACGACGTGACCGCCGACGGCCACTTCCTGCGCGTCCAGCAGGTCGAGCCCGAGCGACCGCCGACGGCCATCGAGCTCGTGCTGGGCTGGAGCGCCGAGCTGGAAGCGCAGGCGCGATGACGCTCGTCTCCGGATCGAAGCTCCTGCACTACGAGGTGCTGGGGCCGCTGGGCGCGGGCGCGATGGGTGAGGTGTACCGCGCGCGCGACTCGAAGCTCGGGCGCGAGGTGGCGATCAAGGTGCTGCCGGAGCACTTCGCCGACGACGAGGAGCGCCTGCGGCGCTTCGAGCGCGAGGCGAAGACGCTGGCCTCGCTCAACCACCCGAACGTCGCGCAGATCCACGGCGTCGACCAGGTGGGGGACACGTGCTTCCTGGTGCTGGAACTCGTGCCCGGGGAATCGCTCGAGGAGCGGCTGCGGCGCGGGCCTCTGGCGGTGGAGGACGCGCTCGACGTCTGCCGCCAGATCGCCGAGGGCCTGGAGGCTGCGCACGAGGCCGGCGTGATCCACCGCGACCTGAAGCCCGCCAACATCCGCCTGACCCCCGAGGGCAAGGTCAAGGTGCTCGACTTCGGGCTCGCGAAGCCGGCCAACGAGAGCGGCCGGGGCTCTTCCACCGACAGCGTGCTCTCGACCGAGCAGGGCCGCCTGCTCGGCACGCCGACCTACATGGCGCCCGAGCAGGCGCGCGGCAAGGGCATCGACAAGCGCGTCGACATCTGGGCCTTCGGCTGCGTGCTCTACGAGTGCCTGACCGCCCGGCGCGCTTTCGAAGGCGAGACCCTGACCGACGTCTTCGCCGCGGTGATCGAGCGCGAGCCGGACCTCGCGCAGCTGCCGGCCGCGACGCCGCCGCGGGTGCGCGCGCTGCTCGAGCGCTGCTTCGCGAAGGATCCGCGCGCGCGCCTGCGCGACGTCGGCGAGGCGCGTCTCCTGCTGGGCGGAGCGCTGCCGGTCGCGGTTGACGCCCCCGCCGCACGCCGGGGCCCACTCGCGCTCGTCGCGCTGGCGGCCCTGATCGCGGGCTCGGCGCTGACCGCCCTGTGGCTGCGCGCGCCGGCCGAGGATCCGGGGCCGCGCGCCTTCCGCCAGCTCAACCTGCGGCCCGAAGCGATCTTCCGCGCGCTCTTCGCGCCCGACGGCCAGACCGTCGTCTACAGCGCCGCGCGCGCGGGCAACAGCCCGGAACTCTTCATCGTGCGGCCCGAGAGCCCCGAGCCGCAGCCCCTGGGGCTTCCACGCACGCAGCTCCTGTCCATCTCCGCGCGCGGCGAGCTGGCGGTGCTGACCGACGCGCAGTACGTGCAGCACCGACTCTTCCTCGGAACCCTGGCGCGCGTGACGCTGGGCGGTGGCGTCCCGCGGGCGCTGCTCGAGGGCGTGCGCGAGGCCGACTGGGCCCCGGATGGCGAGCGTCTGGCCATCGTGCGCGAGCTCGATGGCCAGGACCGCCTGGAGTTTCCCATCGGGAACGTGCTGGTGGAGTCGCCGGGCTACCTCAGCGACCTGGCCTTCGATCCCGCCGGCGGGCGCATCGCCTACTTCGAGCATCCGTTCAAGTACGACGACCGCGGCTCCGTGAAGGTCGTGGACCTCGCGGGTCGCGCGCAGCTGCTGGCGGGCGGCCACCAGGCCATGCAGGGCCTGGCCTGGTCTCCCGACGGGAGCGAGGTCCTGTACACCGCGAGCCTCGAAGGCGGAGACCTCCTGCTGCGCGCGACGAACCTCTCCGGAGAGTCACGCACGGTCTACCCCATCCCCGGCCGCAACATCCTGCAGGACGTCAATCGCGAGGGCCGCTGGCTGTTCATGCAGGACACGGTGCAGCGCAGTCTTCTCGTCCATGCGCCCGGCCTCGATCACGATAGGGACCTGGCCTGGCTCGACTATTCCTTCGATGGCGTGCTCTCCAGCGACGGACGGACGCTGGGCTTCACCGAGGCTGGCGGCGGCACGGGACTGAACTACGCCGCCTGCGTTCGTGGCACCGACGGCGCGGCGGTCCTGCGCCTCGGCGAGGGCACCATCCTGGACCTCTCGCGTGATGGCAAGTGGGCCCTGGCGATCGTGCCGAGTTCGCCGGCAGTGCTCGTCGCCTATCCGCTGGGCGCCGGCGACCCGGTGCGGCTGGAGCGCGCCGAGCTCGACTCCTACACCCAGGCGCAGTGGTTCGGTGACGGGAAGCGCGTGCTGGTGAACGCCGCCGAGCCGGAAAAGGGCCTGCGCTACTACGTGCAGGAGTTCCCGGGCGGCACGCCCCGCGCGGTGACTCCCGAGGGCACGCGCGACGGCCGGCTCGCGGCCGACGAGCAGAGCATCCTGGCGCGCGGGCCGACGGGTGCGTACTTCGCCTATCCGCTCGACGGAGGGGAGCCGCGGCCCCTCGCGGGGCTCAGCCCCGACGACCGCCTGCTGCAGTGCAGCCTGGATGGGGCCGCGGTGCTGACGACCCGTCCCGGGCCCATTCCCTGCCACGTCGAGCGCATCGAGCTCGCCTCGGGCCGACGCGAGCACTTCCTGAGCCTTGCCCCGCCGGACCTCGCCGGCGTCACGACCCTCATCCCGACCTCCTTCTCGAGCGATCTCTCGTCCTGCGTCTACAGCTCCTCGCGCCGTTCCTCGCGGCTCTTCGTCACGGAGGTCCAGAGGTGACGCTCGGCTCCGGATCGAAGCTGCTGCACTACGAGGTGCTCGGCCAGCTGGGCGCGGGGGCGATGGGCGAGGTCTATCGCGCGCGCGACTCGAAGCTCGGGCGCGAGGTGGCGATCAAGGTGCTGCCCGAGCACTTCGCCGAGGACGAGGAGCGCCTGCGGAGATTCGAGCGCGAGGCCAAGACGCTGGCCTCGCTCAATCATCCGAACGTCGCACAGATCTTCGGCGTCGACCAGGTCGGCGAGACCTGCTTCCTGGTGCTGGAGCTGGCGGAGGGCGAGTCGCTCGATGAGCGCCTGAAGCGCGGCCCGTTGCCGCTCGCGGAGGCCCTGGACGTCTGCCGGCAGATCGCCGAGGGCCTGGAGGCGGCGCACGAGGCCGGGGTGATCCACCGCGACCTCAAGCCCGCCAACATCCGCGTGACGCCCGAGGGCCGCGTCAAGGTGCTCGACTTCGGCCTGGCGAAGCCCACGCGTCTTTCCAGCGAGACGCGCTCGACCGACAGCGTGCTCTCGACCGAGCAGGGGCGGCTCCTCGGCACGCCGACCTACATGGCGCCCGAGCAGGCGCGCGGCAAGCCGATCGACCGGCGCATCGACGTGTGGGCCTTCGGCTGCGTGCTGTACGAGTGCCTGACGGGCAAGCGCGCCTTCGAGGGCGAGACGCTCTCGGACGTGCTCGGCGCGGTGCTGCGCGCGGAGGCCGACCTCGGCGCGCTCCCGGCGGGCACGCCGGCCGTGGTGCGGGCCCTCCTGGCGCGCTGCCTCGACAAGGACCCGCGCAGGCGCCTGCGCGACGTCGGCGAGGCCCGCCTGGTGCTGGAGGATCCGAGCGAAGATCCGAGCGACGCCGCCATGCGGCCCGCGCCGCGCGCGCGGTCGATGCTCTTGCCCTGGAGCCTGGCGGCGGCGGCGAGCCTGGCGGTGCTCGCGCTCCTCCTGCGAGGCAGCGGTGCGCTCGAGGGCCCGAGCGGCCCCGTGCGCCTCGCCGTGCGCGTGCCCTTCGGAGCACCGCTCAACGCCGATACCAACCTGAACGAGCAGCACCTGCTGGCGCTCTCGTCCGATGGTTCCACGCTGGCCCTGGTCGTGAAGGCGAGTGACAGCGAGCGCCTCTGCCTGCGCCGGCTCGACGACTTCGAGCCCGTCCTCCTGGAAGGCACGGAGGACGCGAGCAGCCCGTTCTTCTCGCCGGACGGCCGCTGGGTGGCGTTCTTCGCGCGCGGGAAGCTCTGCAAGGTGGCCGTGACCGGCGGCCGGCCGATCGAGCTCGCCGACGCGGGCCTGAATCGCGGCGGCGTGTGGTGCCCGAACGGTGACATCGTCTTCTCGCCGTCGACGACCTCCGGCCTGGTCCTGCTCGCGAGCCAGGGCGGCGCTCCGCGCGAGCTGACGCACCTCGATCCCGCGCGCAAGGAGCGCTCGCACCGCTGGCCGGCGCTCCTGCCCGGCGACGAGATCGCCTTCACCGTCGGCACGACCGATCAGCCCGCGAGCTACGACGACGCGCGCATCGATGCGGTCGAGCTCGCCACGGGCGCGCGGCGCGAGCTCCTGCGCGGCGCCAGCATGGTGAAGGCGGCGCCGGGCGGGCAGCTCGTGATCGCGCGCAACGACCAGCTGCTCGCGCTGCCGCTCGCGCAGGCCACGGGCACCTCGAGCGAGGGCGCCGTGCAGGTGCTGCAGGGCGTCGCGGGCATGGCCTCGAGCGGCGCCGCCTACTTCGACCTGGCCGCGAACGGCACGCTCGTGTACGTCCAGCGCCATCCGCGCGCGGACGAGTTCGAGCTGGCCTGGATCACGCGCGCGGGCGTGCTCGAGGAGCTTCCCTTCCCGCCGCGCGAGTACCGTGGGCCACGCGTCTCGCCCGACGGCACGGCGGTGGCCGTCGGCATCGGCGGCGGTCCGGGGCAGAAGAGCGACGTCTGGATCGGGGACCTGGCCACGGGCACGCTGCGGCGCCTGACGCTCGATGGCAAGAGCGCCGCGCCGGCCTGGACGCGCGACGGAGCGCGCGTGGCGTTCTGCTCCTACGAGGGCGCGCGCAACCTCCTCGCCTGGCAGGCCGCCGACGGCAGCGGCGTGCCGGAGACGCTGTACACCTTCGAGGAAGCCGCGCCGGCCGCACCGCTCTCCTTCGCGCCCGGTGACCGCGCCCTGCTCTTCATCCAGGACCGCGGCCCCGGCCACTCCGGGGACATCCTGCTCCTCGACCTCGACACGCGCGCGATCCACGAGATCAAGGCCGACGAGGCGATCGAGTTCGCCGGCGCGCTCTCGCCCGACGGAAAGTGGCTCGCCTCGACCTCGGACGAGTCCGGCCGCGCCGAGGTCTACGTGCAGGCCTTCCCCGGCCCCGGCAGCCGCTGGCAGGTCTCCGAGCGCGGCGGCTATCCGACCTGGTCCGCCGACGGCCGCGAGCTCTTCTACCTCGATGGCCGCACGGTGCTCGTCGCCCCCGTCCAGCAGGCGCCGAGCTTCACCCTCGGTGCGCCGCGCAAGCTCTTCGAGCAGCTCTTCCGCGTCGAGAGCGAGACCCTGACCAACTACGACGTGGCCGCCGACGGCCGCTTCCTCGTCGTGCGCAACACGGCCGAGGAGCCGATGGACCAGCACGTGAACGTGGTGCTCGGCTGGGACCAGGAGCTGCGCCGGGCCCTGGGCGAGTAGTCCGGCTGGCCCAGGGAGCGCTGCGCACGCGGGCCGGGGCTCGCTACACTTCCGCGCTCCCTCCGCGATGAAGGACGCCGAAGACATCGCCGCGCGGCTCGCCGCCGGCGAGCGGCCCGCGCTGGCGCGGCTGATCTCCTGGGCCGAGAACGCCGATCCGCGCTTCGCGGCGGCGCTGGCGCGGGTCTACCCGAGGGTCGGCCGGGCCTGGCGCGTGGGCGTGACCGGGCCGCCGGGGGCGGGCAAGAGCACGCTGGTCAACGCCCTGGTCGGGACGCTGCGCGCGCGCGACGAGACGGTGGGGGTGCTGGCGATCGACCCGACCAGCCCCTTCTCGGGCGGAGCGCTCCTCGGCGACCGCATCCGCATGGAGGAGCGCACGACCGACGCGGGCGTCTACATCCGTTCCATGGCGACGCGCGCGAGCCACGGGGGCCTGGCGCGGGCCGCGGTCGACGCGCTCGACGTGATGGACGCCTTCGGGTTCGACTGGCTGCTGGCCGAGACGGTCGGCGTGGGCCAGACCGAGTACGAGATCGCCGGGGCGGCGGACTCGGTGCTGGTCGTGCTCTGTCCGGGGGCCGGCGACGGGATCCAGGCGATGAAGGCCGGGTTGCTCGAGGTGGCCGACGTGCTGGTGGTGAACAAGAGCGAACTCCCGGGGGCCGACCAGCTCGCCAGCGACCTCGAGGATGCGCTCCAGCTCCGCGCCCTCTCGCGCACGCGCGCCCCGCGGCGCCTCCCGCCGGTCGTCCCGGTCAGCGCCCACGAGGGCCGTGGGTTGCCGGAACTCGTCGCGGCCGTCGAGAGCCACCGGCGCGAGCTCGTGGCCGGCGACCTCGCCGCCCTGCGGGCTGCGCAGCGCCTGCGCCAGGTGCGGCGGGTGGTCGGCGAGCGCCTGGAGGAGGCCCTGTGGGGTCCCGGCGGGCAGACGGAACGGGCCGCGGAGCTCCTGGGGAAGTCCCGCACACCTTACGATGTCGCTGACCTGCTCCTGGCGGACCTCCTCGCCCGGGCGGCCCCTTCCCGACGACCATGACCGACACCCGAACCAAGCCCGGCGTGCGCAGCGTCGACGCGCGCGGCCTGTGGGAGAAGGCCTTCCGCGCGGCGGAGCTGCGCGCGGCGAGCTTCACCTCGCTCTCGGGGGCGCCGCTGGCGCCGCTCTACGGGCCGGAGGACCTGGCTGGCTTCGAGCCGGAGCGCGACCTGGGCCAGCCCGGGCAGTTCCCGTTCACGCGCGGCGTGCACCCGACGATGTACCGCGGGCGCCTGTGGACGATGCGGCAGTTCGCGGGCTTCGGCAGCGCGCAGCAGACCAACGAGCGCTTCAAGTTCCTGCTCGAGCACGGCCAGACCGGGCTCTCGACGGCCTTCGACTTCCCGACGCTCATGGGCTACGACTCGGACCACGAGCGCAGCCTGGGCGAGGTCGGGCAGGTGGGCGTCGCGATCAGCTCGCTGGCGGACATGGAGACGCTCTTCGACGGCATCCCCATGGGCGCGGTCTCGACCTCGATGACGATCAACGGGCCGGCGCCGATCCTGCTGGCCTTCTACATCGCGGCGGGGGAGAACCAGGGCGTCGATCCGGCCCAGCTGCGCGGCACGGTCCAGAACGACATCCTGAAGGAGTACCAGGCCCAGCACGCCTGGCTGGTGCCGGCCGAGCCGGCGCTGCGCATGATCACCGACGTGTTCGCGCACTGCGCGCGCCACGTGCCGCAGTGGAACACGGTCTCGATCTCGGGCTACCACATCCGCGAGGCGGGCTCGACCGCGGCCCAGGAGCTGGCCTTCACGCTGGCCAACGGGATGGAGTACGTGCGCCGCGGGATCGCGGCCGGGCTCGACGTCGACCAGTTCGCGCCGCGCTTGAGCTTCTTCTTCGACGCGCACCTCGACTTCTTCGAGGAGGTGGCCAAGTTCCGCGCCGCGCGCCGCATCTGGGCGCGCAAGATGCGCGACGTGTTCGGGGCCCGCGATCCGCGCTCGTGGATGCTGCGCTTCCACACGCAGACCGCCGGCGTGTCGCTGACCGCGCAGCAGCCCGAGAACAACATCGTGCGCACGGCGCTCGAGGCGCTCGCGGCCGTGCTGGGCGGGACGCAGTCGCTGCACACGAACTCGATGGACGAGACGCTGGCGCTGCCGACGGAGAAAGCCGTGAAGATCGCGCTGCGCACGCAGCAGGTCATCGCCGAGGAGACCGAGGTCGCGCACGTGATCGACCCGCTGGCGGGCTCCTACTTCGTGGAGGCCCAGACCAATCGCCTCGAGCAGGAGGCCGAGCGCTACTTCGCCGAGATCGAGAAGCGCGGCGGGGTCGTGCCGGCCACCGAGACGGGCTACATCCAGCGCGAGATCCACCGCTCGGCGCTCGCCTACCAGCTGGCCGTCGAGCGCGGCGAGAAGAAGGTCGTGGGCGTCAACGCCTACGTCGAGGACCTCGACGCCCACCCCGAGATCGAGATCCTGCGCATCGACCCGGAGGTCGAGCGGGAGCAGCACCGGCGCCTGGCGGAATTGCGAGCGAAGCGCGACGCGAAGAAGGCCAAGGGCGCGCTCGACGCGATCCACGACGCCTGCAAGTCGAAGGACAACCTGCTGGAGCGCTTCGTGGCCGCCGCCCACGCCTGGTGCACCCTGGGCGAGATCGCCGACGTCCTGCGCGAGGAGTTCGGCGAGTACGAGGAGCCGAAGATCCTGTGAAGCTGGGACGATGGATGGCGGAGGCACGACGCTCCCGGAACGGCCCTCCGGCCGCGCTGATCGTGCTCTTTCTCTTCCTGGACGAGCTCCGAGGCCAGCCGCCGTGGGCGAAGGGACTGGCGGGTCTGGCGGTCCTTCTCCTCTACTACGCGGCGTTCTGGGCGGCAGACTCCGCTGCAGCCTGGCTGATCGCGCACCGGAGGGCCTCATGAGGCTCCTGATCGTCATCGCCGTCGCGGCCCTGACCGCCATCGTCGCGACCTACCTCCTGAAGAAGATCGACGGCCCTTGGGACGAGGACTCCTCGATCCGCACTGCTACGGTCGGCGCCCTCTCGGCCGTGGTCGCGATGGCCGTGTCCCGCAACCTGCGCACGAAGGACTAGCCATGCTCCGCACCGTCCTCTGGCACCTCCTCGGGTGGCTGCTGATCGGCACCGGGGTCTACTTCGTCCTCGGCGACCTCATGGCCGACGTCGGCTCCTTGCCCGCCGGGATCGTCCTGACTGCCCTCGGCGTGTGGGCCTGGACGCGCGGCATCCAGGCGCGCCGCGAGCTGCGGAGAGCCGCGTGACCATGCCCGAGCGCAAGATCCGCGTCCTGGTCGGCAAGCCCGGGCTCGACGGTCACGACCGCGGGGCCAAGACCATCGCCGCCGTGCTGCGTGACCATGGCATGGAGGTGATCTACACCGGCCTGCACCAGACGCCCGACATGATCGCCGAGACGGCCCTGCAGGAGGACGTGGACGTGGTCGGGCTCTCGATCCTCTCCGGGGCGCACATGACGCTCTTCCCGCGCGTGAAGCAGGAGCTCGAGAAGCGCGGCATGGGCCACGTGCTCCTGACCGGCGGGGGCATCATCTCGAAGGAGGACATGGCCGCCCTCGAGGGGGTCGGCTTCACCAAGCTCTTCGGACCCGGCACGCCGACCGAGGAGATCGCCACCTGGATCCAGCAGGAGATGGCCGCGCGCTGGGCGCGCGAGGGAGTCGAGAAGTGAGCGAGACGAGCCCGAAGGACGTGCTGACGATCGAGGAGGCGGCCGAGCTGCTGGGCGTCTCCGTCAAGACCTTCAACAAGGTCCTGCACAGCGAGAGCCTCCCCGGCCGCAAGATCGGGCGCGAGTGGAAGTTCTCGCGCCAGGCCCTGATCGACTGGATCGGCGCCGGGCGCAGCGACGACTTCTACCGCGACCCGCGCGAGGTCCGCCCGGCCCCGAACGGCCGCGGCGAGCCGCGCACTCAGGCCAGCGCCGACGAGCGCGGCGCGCGCCGGGTGACCGGCTGGCGCGTCAAGAACGACTAGGACCGACACCAGAGACCATGGCCACGACGACCCAGACCCGCTACGAGCTCCCCCAGATCCAGCACTCCTTCGACCTGACGGAGGAGCAGCGCATGGTGCAGGCCATGGTGCGCGACTTCGCTCAGCGTACGGTCGCGCCGCGCGCCGGCGAGATCGACGAGAACCACCGCTTCCCGACCGAGACCTGGAAGGAGATCGTCGAGCTCGGCCTGACGGGCATCCCCTTCCCGGAGGAGGTGGGCGGCTCGAACGGCGGGACGCTGGCCTACTGCCTGGCGGTCGAGGAGCTCTCGCGCGTGTGCGGCTCGACGGGGCTCACGCTGGCGGCGCACGTGTCGCTCGGCACCTACCCGATCTTCGCCTGGGGCGGGCCGAAGCTGCGCGACGCCTACGTGCCGAAGCTGGTGGCCGGCGAGTACATGGGCGCCTACGGCCTGACCGAGCCGAACGCCGGCTCGGACTCGGGCGGCACGCAGACGACGGCCGTGCTGAAGGGCAACGAGTGGGTCCTGAACGGCCGCAAGTGCTTCTGCACGAACGCGACCTACGCCGGGACGGTCATCGTCACGGCCGTGACCGACAAGAGCCTGGGGCCCAAGGGCATCAGCGCCTTCGTCGTGCCCCGGGACACGCCCGGCTTCTCGCTCGAGAAGGGCGAGAAGAAGCTCGGCATGCGCGGCTCGGACTGGGCCTCGCTGGTCTTCGAGGACGCCAGGATCCCGCGCGACCACCTGCTCGGCCCCGAGGGCGAGGGCTTCAAGACCTTCATGAAGACCCTCGAGGGCGGGCGCATCTCGATCGGGGCCCTCGGCCTCGGGATCGCCCAGGGCGCCTACGACTGCGCCCTGAAGTACGCCCAGGAGCGCGAGGCCTTCGGCAAGCCGCTGGCGAAGCAGCAGGCCGTGGCCTTCAAGCTCGCCAACATGGCGGTCGAGGTCGAGGCCGCGCGCCACCTCGTGTACCACGCGGCGCGCCTGAAGGACGCCGGCGCCGCCTTCGGCACCGCCGCGGCGATGGCCAAGCTCTACTCGTCGGAGGTGGCCATGCGCGTCACCTACGACGCGATCCAGGTCTACGGCGGCTACGGCTACTCGCGCGAGTACCCGGTCGAGCGCATGTGGCGCGACGCCAAGCTGTGCACGATCGGCGAGGGCACGAGCGAGGTGCAGCGCCTGATCATCTCGCGCGCGATCCTGACGGGATGAACCGCCCTGGGACCGCCAGTCTCCAGCCTGGCTCCTGTTCTTCTCCGCGTCTCCGCGCTCCTCTTCTCTTCGGATCGCAAGCAGAAGAGCGCGGAGACGCGGAGGGAAGACGCGGAGGGCGCGGAGAGAAGAACAGAGCAGAAGCCAGGCTGGAGCCTGGCGGTCCCAGGGCGGAATGAGCCGGCAGGTCGGAGCCTGGCGCGTCACGCCGCTCTCGGACGGGACGATGCGGCTCGACGGCGGCGCGATGTGGGGCGTCGTGCCGCGCACGCTGTGGGAGCGCTGGACTCCGCCGGCGGCGGACAACACGATCCCGATCGCGCTGCGGCCGTTCCTGCTGCAGCGCGAGGGCTTCACGGTCGTGCTCGAGCCCGGGATCGGGGGGCACCTCGAGCCGAAGTGGCAGCGGATCTACCAGCTCGACCGCTCCGAGACGCTGCTCGGCTCGCTGGCGCGCTGCGGCGTCGCGCCCGAGGACGTCACCCACGTGATCGCCTCGCACGCGCATTTCGACCACCTGGGCGGCTGTCTCGCGCGCGACGCCTCCGGTGCGCTCGTGCCGCTCTTCCCCGGGGCCGTGCACCGCGTGCCACGGGCCGAGATCGCGGCGGCGCTGTCGCCGGACCCCGCGCGCAAGGGCGGCTACGAGCCCGAGCTGGTGCGCGCCCTCGAGCGCGCGGGCTGGCTCGAGCCCTACGACGACGGCGCGGAGCTGCTCCCGGGGCTCGTCGCACACGACGCTTCCGGCCATTCGGAGGGCGTGTGCGTCCTGACCCTGAACGAGGCCGGCCCCGGCGCCACGGCGATCTTCTGGGCCGACGTCGTGCCGACCACGCACCACGTCCAGCCGGGCTACATCATGGCCTACGACCTCGACGTGCCGCGCTCCTACGCCTCACGCTCGCGCTGGCTGGCGCGCGCGGCCCAGGGCGGCTGGCTCGGGCTCTTCTACCACGATGCCCAGCACGCCTTCGGGCGCCTGCGCCGGAGCGGGGAACGCTACCTTTGCGAGCCCGCGCTCGCGGATCCGGGCTGAGCGGAAACCCGCTGGGCTCTCGACAGGGTAGAAGATGCGGATCGCCGCCGCTTCCATCGACCACCCTACCCCGCAAGGGCCCGCGTGAACGATCGCCGCTCCCCCGCACTCTGCTCCCTCGTCGCCGCGCTGTGCAGCGTGGGCTTCCTCTGCGCGCAGGAGGCCACGCCCGCCGGCAAGATGTGGCTGCTCGAGGAGCCGCCGGTCGAGCACGTGCGCGCGGCCTACGGCCTGGAGCTGACGCCCGAGTGGCTCGAGCGCACGCGCCTCTCCGGGCTGCGCTACGGCGGCGGCACGGCCTCCTTCGTCTCGCCGCGGGGGTTGATGCTGACGAACCACCACGTCGTGCGCGGGGACCTCGCGCGCATGGAGAAGAATGGCCAGAGCCTCGGCGTGAGCGGGTGGGTGGCGCGCTCGCGCGAGGAGGAGCTGCCGATCCCCGGCGCCAGCGCGCGCCAGCTCGTGGCCGTCGAGGACGTGACGGCGGAGATCTTCGACGGGCTCGACCTCGCGGGCCCGCCCGAGGAGGTCCGCGCCGAGCTCGGCCGCCGTCGCAACCAGGTGCAGGCGCGCGTGCGCGCGAAGGACCCGACCCTGACCGTGGAGCTCGTCTCGCTCTACCGCGGCGCGCGCGTGCACGCCTACTCCTACCGGACCTACGCGGACGTGCGCCTCGTCTTCGCGCCGGAGCTCGGGCTCGGGTACTTCGGGGGCGAGACGGACAACTTCCGCTACCCGCGCTACGCGCTCGACTTCGCCCTGTGCCGCGTCTACGACAAGGACGCGCCGCTCGATTCGAGCGCCTTCTGCTTCACCTGGTCGCGCGGCGGGGCCGGCGAGGGCGACGCGGTCTTCACGCTGGGCAACCCGGGCTCCACCGACCGGCTGCTGACGGTGGCGGAGCTCGAGTACCGGCGCGACTCGCTGTATCCCGCCCAGACCGCGATCACGGCGGACCTGGTGGCGGCCCTGCAGGTCTATGCCAAGGCGCACCCCGATCAGGAAGACAGCCTGCGCGAGCTCGCCTTCGGCCTCGCCAACGCCGACAAGTCCCTGCTCGGCAAGCTCTCCGGCCTGCGCGACGAGGGCCGCATGGCGGCGCGCCGCGCGGTCGAGGCCGACCTGCGTGCGCGCCTGGCGAGGGATCCCGTCCTCGAACCGCTCGGGAACGCCTGGGAGGAGATCGACCTCGCGCTCGAGGAGCTGGTCGAGGTCTACCGGCGCTGGTGGTACCGCTCGCCCTGGTACGGCGAGGGACGCTGGTTCCGGCCGCTGGCGCGGGCCGTCTCGCTGGTCGAGGACCTCCATCCGGACTTCCTCGACGAGGACCGCGTGCCCTTCGCGAGCACCGGGCTGCGTTACCCCTTCGAGCCCGAGGTCTTCGCCGCGCACCTCGCCAAGGCGCGCACGGTGCTCGGGGCCGACGATCCCGTCGTGCAGGCCCTGCTGCAGGGCCGCGAGCCGCTCGAGGCCGTGCAGGCGCTCCTCGCGGGGACGCGCATCGACAGCCCGGAGTTCGTCGAGGAGCTGCGCGCCGGCGGCTGGGACGCGCTCGAAGCCAGCGACGATCCGGCGCTCGTGGTCGCGCGAGCGATGTACCCGCTGCTGGTCGAGGCCTCCGACGAGAAGCGGCTCCTCGAGGAGGTCATCGCGCACAACGGGCTCCTGGTGGGACGCGCCATCGACGCGCTGGAGGGCCCGCTGGTCCCGCCCGAGGCGACCTTCAGCCAGCGCCTCTCGGCCGGCCGCGTGCTCGGCTACACGCTCGACGGCCAGGCGATCCCCGCCTGGACGCGCTTCGCGGGCCTGTACGAGCGCTGCGCGCAGTTCGGCGACCAGGGCGAGTTCGACCTCCCGGACCTGTGGTTCGAGCGCAAGGACGAGCTCGACCTCGAGACGCCGATGAACTTCGTGTGCACGGTCGACAGCACCGGCGGCAGCTCCGGCAGCCCCGTGTTCGACAAGGAGCGCCGCATCGTGGGCGTGCTCTTCGACGGCAACGAGCAGGGCACCGAGAACCAGTTCGTCTACCAGGACGGCGCCGCGCGCGGCGTGGTGGTCCACTCCGAGGCCATCCTGGAGGCGCTGCGGGTGGTCTACGGCGCACCGGAGCTGGTGGCCGAGCTGACGGGCGAGCCGGCGGCGCGCTGACGGCGGCGCCCCCCCCCCCGGGACCGCCACGCTCCAGCGTGGCCCCGGGACCGCCGGGCTCCAGCCCGGCCCCTTCCCCTTCTTCTCCGCGCTCCTCTTCTCCTCGGATCGGACAAGAGAGCGCGGAGACGCGGAGAGGAAGGCGCGGAGGGCGCGGAGCAGAGAAGGAAAGGAGACGGAAGCAGTGCAGAGCCACGCTGGAGCGTGGCGGTCCCGGGGCCGGGCTGGAGCCCGGCGGTCCCGGGGGGTCCCTTACTTCGCGATGCCGCTCGCCAGCAGCTTCTTCAGGTCCTCGAGGGCCTTTTCCGGGCCGACGTAGCGGCCTTCCTGCATGCTGCTGGTCAGGACCTTGCCGTGGCGGTCGAGCACGACCAGGTGCGGGATCGAGCCGGCCGCGTGGCCGAGCAGGGCCGGAGTCGTCTGCAGGCGCGTGAGCGGCAGCGCCGGCCAGGGCATCTTCGCCTCGCGCATGTAGGCGAGCAGGTCGGCGTCCTTCTCGTCGCTGCTCATCAGCGCCACGAAGAGGCCCGGGTTCGCGGCGGCCGACTCGTTCACGAGCTTCACCAGGCTGGGCGAGAACTTGTGGCACGGCTGGCACCAGCTCGCGCTGTAGTAGAGCACGTAGAGCTTGGCCTTCGCGGCGGCCTCGGAGCTCACCGGCTTGCCGGCGGAATCCACCAGGCCCTGCGCGAGCGCCGCCGCGATGCGCGAGCTGCGCTGCTCGGGCTCCAGGGCGAGGCGCGCCCGCGCGCGCACCACGAGGTCGGTCTGGGCGATCGTCGCGCCCAGCTTGCTGCGGTGCTGCGCCGACCACAGCGACAGCTCGCCGCGCTCCAGGCCCAGGAACTCGTACTCGAGGCCCGGGGCGAGCTCGGTGCCGTCCTCCAGCACGAACCCGGCGAAGCAGGCCACGCGCTCGGGCCACAGCGAGCTGTCCTTCTCGACCGTGGCCGGGTCCAGCGCGCGCTGGGCCGGCGAGAGCGCCTTCCAGGCCGCGTTCGCGCCCTCGAGCAGGTCGCAATCCTGCGGCGGGATCTCGAACAGGAGGTCGCCGCCCGCGTCCACCAGCACCTGGCCGCCGGAGAACTCGACGATCTTGACCGCCTGTCCGGCGCGCGCGACGGCACCGCCCGAGAACTTGAAGTCGCGCGCCAGCTTGACCGTCGCCGGCCAGCGGTCCGGGCGCTGCGCGAGGTCGCGCAGGGTGAGCGTCTCGGGCGCCCCGGCCTGCGAGGCGAGGGGGAGAGCCGTGGCGAGGACGAGGAGGAGCGTGGCCGCGGAGCGAAGCATGCGTGAGGTTCCCCTGATGTGACCCGGTGGCGCTCCGGACCCCGCAGCGCCCCGCCCAAGGCTACTCCGCTCCCCAGGGCTCGGCCACCGGCTCATCCGGTGGGGAGGGGAGCGGGCGCCGCCCCGTGAAGCGAGCCCGAAGCCCTTGTCGCGCCCGGCCTTGCCGCGTCGGGCGGGCTCCCGATGGCCAACGCTGCGATGCGAGGCGCACTGTGCTCGGTGTCTTGACCCCGCCCGCCCCTCTTGTCGCTCTGGGCATGGCGGCCCGGGCTCCAGGCGGGCATGATCTCGGTCGTTCCCGCGCCCGCGCCTGCGGCCCCTTCGGGATCGTCGGAGCGAGCGAGTGCCGGCTCCGGGCAGCCCGACGCCCGGATCCGCTTCCAAGGAGAAGCGCATGCGAACGCAGATGCTCCCGCCCGACCTGCCGAGCCTGAACCTGCCGCGTCCGGTGCGCGCGCCCGAGCCGATCGCGCCTCCGCCGTCGTCCCACGAGGGCCAGGGGCTGCGCCGGGCGCCCACCACGGGGCGTCGCGGCTGGCTCCCGCTGCTCCCGGGCGGCGGGCTGCGTCCGGGCGATCGGGCCGAGCCGGAGCGTCCGCGCGACCCGCTGCTGGTGCTCGTGCACCGCATCACCCAGGGCTACACGCAGGAGGAGTACGAGCGCGCCCAGGCGCTCGGCTTCGAAGGCTACCTGGAGGAGCAGCTCGACGCCTTCGCGCTCGACGACTCCGCGCTCGACGCCCTGCTCGCGCAGAACTACCCGTTCCTCGCGATGAGCCCGCGCGAGGCCTACGACGCCTATTCGGTCTTCACGAACTCGCCCTACCAGCAGCTCAAGCTGGCGCGGCTGACACGCGCCGTGCGCTCGCGGCGCCAGCTCCTCGAGCGCATGGTCGAGTTCTGGAACGACCACTTCAACATCGACCACAACAAGGGGCTCGAGTGGCTGCTGCTGGGCGAGCACGAGCGCACCGTGATCCGCCCGCACGCGCTCGGCAACTTCGGCGCGCTGCTCTCGGCCACGGCCTTCAGCGGCGCGATGCTGTACTACCTGGACAACTGGCTCAACGTGGCCGGGGCGCCCCAGGAGAACTACGCCCGCGAGCTGCTCGAGCTGCACTCGCTGAGCGTGAACGGCGGCTACGACGAGGACGACGTCGAGGAGGTCGCCAAGTGCTTCACGGGCTGGACGCTGGAGGGCGACTACGCCTCGCCGGACTACCTGCGCGGGAAGTACGAGCCGAGCTATCACGAGGGTGGGGTCAAGAAGCTCCTCGGCACCCTGATCCCCGCCAACCCCGGGCGCGACAACGCCCAGCGCGTGCTCGACCTGGTGGCCGGACACCCGAGCACCGCCCGCTTCCTCGCCTGGAAGCTGCTGCGCTTCTTCGTCACGCCGAACCCGCCGGGCGAGCTCGTCCTCCAGGTCGCGAACGTGTTCCGCGCCTCGGGCGGCGACATCAAGACCACCCTGCGGGCCGTGCTGACGCGCGAGAACCTGAGCCCGCCGATCGTCGCCCCGAAGTACCGCCGACCGATGCAGCTCGTCACCGCCGGCCTGCGCGCGCTCGCCATCCGCGGGCGCGCCGGCAGCCTGATGCTCGAGCACCTGGCCGAGATGGGGCAGACGCCCTACGACCACCAGGCGCCGACGGGCTATCCGGACACGTTCGAGGCCTGGGGCGACGGGCTGCTCCCGCGCTGGAGCTTCCAGGCGCGCCTGTGGCGCACGGACTTCCTGTGGCCCGGGTACGGCATGCCCTCGCCGCAGGAGATGCTGGCGCGCCTCGACCTCACGGACCTTTCCGACCGGTCCGGGCTGGCCGGGCGCATCAACCGGCGCCTGCTGGGCCAGACGCTGACGCACTTCGAGGAGCGCCAGCTCCAGGGCTTCATCGACGACTACCCGCGCGCCTTCGACGCGCTCGCGCTGTTCGACTGCATCGGTCTCGCCTCGTCCCTGCCGGGTTCCCAGTGGTACTAGCCATGAAGCTCCTGCGTCGCACCTCGCCGCCTGCTCGTCTCGCCGACTCCGGTTCCGCTGTGCGCCATGCCGCGCTGGGAGGGCTGCAATGAGCCGCCGGACCGGGCCCGCCTTCTCCCGTCGCACCCTGCTCGGTGGCTCGGCCACGGCCGCGGCCGCCTGTGCCCTCGCGGGCAGCTCCGCCGCGTCCGGGGGCGGTGCGAGCCGACGCGTGCTCGTGCAGGTCTTCCTGCGCGGCGCGATGGACGGGCTCACCACGGTCGTGCCCCACGGGGACGACGACCTGTACGGGCTGCGCCCGACCCTGGCGGTGCGGCCGCCCGGCCAGGCGAACGGCGCGCTCGACCTCGACGGGTTCTTCGGGCTCGCGCCCACGGCGGCGCCGCTGCTGACGCCCTACGGGAACGGCCACCTCGCGATCGTGCACGCCTCGGGCTCGCACGACCCGACGCGCTCGCACTTCGAGGCCGAGGAGCGCATGGAGTTCGCCGACATCGGCCAGCCGGCCGGCTCGATCACCTCCGGGTGGGCCGCGCGCTACCTCCAGGCGACCGCCGCCGGCGCGACCGCGCCGCTGCGCGGCATCGCCGTGGGCACGCGCCTGCCGCTGACGCTGCGCGAGGCGCCGCTCACGCTGCCGGTCGACGACTTCTACGTCGACTTCCCCGGGCACCCCTTCAGCTCGCTGATGCGCCAGCGCGTCATCGAGGACACCTACGCCCGCCGGCCGGCCAGCATCGCGGCCCCGGCGCAGGCCACGCTCGACGCCTTCGCGGTGCTCGGGATCGACACCACGAACTACGTGCCCGAGAACGGCGCGGTCTACCCGGGCGGCCAGTTCGCGCGGCGCATGCGCGACGTGGCCGCGCTGATCAAGGCCGATCTCGGGGTCGAGCTGGTCACGCTCGACGTCGGCGGCTGGGACCTGCACGCCAACCTCGGCCCCACGAACGGCGACATGGCCCAGCTCCTGAGCGCGCTCACGCGCTCCATCGAGGCCTTCTACCTCGACCTGCTCGGCCTCCTGGACCGCTACGCCCTGGTCGTGCTCTCCGAGTTCGGGCGCCACGCGCGCGAGAACGCGAGCGCCGGCCTCGACCACGGTCACGGCAACGCCATGTTCGTGCTGGGGGACGTGGCCGGCGGACGGGTCATCGCCGACTGGCCCGGGCTCGCGGCCCAGGACCTCGACCACGGCGACCTGGCGGTGACGACGGACTACCGCGACGTGCTCGGCGAGCTCCTGCTCGAGCGCTTCGGCTTCAGCGACCTCGCCACGGTCTTCCCCGGCCACCCCTACGCCCCGGTCGGGCTGCTCTGAGCCATCGCTAGACCCCTCTCCGCACCATGCCGTCGCACCCCGGACTCGTCCTGGCGCTCCTGGCGCTCCCGCTCGCGGCCCAGGAGACGCGCCACCATCCCGTGCGCGCCGTGCACCTCGAGCCGGTGCGCGACAACACGCTCTACGAGGACCTGCTCGGCGGCCTCAGCAACGGCGCGGGCTTCCACGTCTTCGCCGGGCTGACCGAGTCCGGCGGGAAGCGCCGTGCCCTCCTGGCCTTCGACGTCGCGGGCGCGGTTCCCGCCGGGGCCCAGGTCCTGGGCGTCAAGCTGACCCTGCACGTGACGCGCACGATCGCGGGCCCGGAGACGGTCAGCGTGCACCGCGCCCTGGCCGATTGGGGCGAGGGCACGTCCCACGCGCCCGGCCAGGAGGGCGGCGGCGCGCCGGCCACGGCCGGGGATGCGACCTGGCTCCACGCGTCCTACGCGGGGACGCTCTGGTCGGCCCCAGGCGGCGACTTCGACCCGGCCGCCAGCGCGACGCGCGTGATCGGCTTCACCGGCCCGCAGACCTGGAAGAGCCCGGCCCTCGTGGCCGACGTCCAGGGCTGGCTCGACGATCCGTCCTCGAACCACGGCTGGCTGCTGCTCGGCGACGAGCCGGTCGGCGGCACGGGCACGGCCAAGCGCTTCGGCTCGCGCGAGGGCCCGACGGCGTTCCGGCCGGTGCTGAAGATCGTCTACGAGGATCCCTGACGGGCTGCGGGGCCTGCTCGCGCGCCCGATCCGGCGCCGGGGCGACGTGCAGGCCCGGCTGGCCGGGCCCTTCCGGGCCTAGACTGGAGTCCGCCCGTGCAGCTCGTCTCCCTCTGCCCCTCCCTGACCGAGCTCGTCTTCGCGCTCGAGCGCGGCGACGACCTCGTCGGCGTGACGCGCTTCTGCGTGCACCCGGCCGAGGGCGTGGCCATGCTGGAGAAGGTGGGCGGCACGAAGGACCCCGACGTGGCGCGCATCGTCGCGCTGGCGCCGGACCTCGTGCTGATGAACCGCGAGGAGAACCGGGTCGAGGACGCCGCGGCCCTGCGCGCGGCCGGGCTGCGCGTGCACGACTCGATGCCGCGCACGCTGGCGGAGACGGCCGCGATGGTGCGCTCGATCGGAGACGCGCTCGGGCGCGCCGCGCAGGGCGAGGCGATCGCGCGCGACATCGAGCAGCGCGCCGAGCGCGCGCGCCGGCGCGCCGCGGCGCACCGGAACCGGGTGCGCTTCGCCTACCTGATCTGGCGCAAGCCCTGGATGAGCGTCAGCGCCGACACCTTCGCGAGCTCCCTGCTCGAGCTGGCCGGCGGCGAGAACGTCTTCGGCGCGCGCCCCGTGCGCTACCCCGAGGTCACGGCCGAGGCCCTGGGCGAGGCCGCGCCCGACGTCGTGTTCCTCTCGACCGAGCCCTTCCCGTTCGAGGAGTCGCACGCCGACGAGCTGGCGCGCCTGACCGGCCTCGCGCGCGAGCGCTTCGCGCTGGCGGACGGCGAGTACCTCTCCTGGCACGGCTCGCGCACGCCCGACGGCATCGACTACGCCGCCGGGCTGGTCGAGGCGGCGCGCGCGCGAGCGGAGCGGGGCCCGTGCGCATCCGCCTGACCAAGCTGAGCGACACGCGCCACGTGCTCGAGATCGAGCGCGCCGACCGCTCGCGCGAGCGCGCCGAGCTCGAGACGCGCAGCACGCTGCACCACGACCTGACGCACCTCGCGCTGGAGGAGGCGACCGGCCTCGCGCAGGGCTTCTTCCCGGCCCTCGCGGCGGGGCGGACGCTGGCCGAGCTGGCGGGGCGCGTCGACGCGGCGCCGGAGTACGGCGGCGAGGAGCTGGCGGTCGAGCGCGCCGTGGCCGTCCTGCAGCGCCTCGCGCGCCAGGACGAGGATCCGGGCGCGCTGCACGCACGCCTCGTGGACCTCGCCGCCGTCCAGGGCGAGCGCCTGCCGCCCTGGTTCACGCCCGAGCTGGTCGCCCGGGTGCGCGCGCGCCTGCGCCAGCTCCTCGGCCGCTGGCGCAAGACGCCCTACGGCGCCGCGCTCGAGCTGACCTGGACGGGGCCGACGGCCGGCCCGGCTCCCTGACCCCGCGGGAAGCCGGAGGCGCACCTCTGCGGGCGCCGGAGCGGGCTACTCGTCCTCCTCCGGCTCCTCCATCTCCCCGAGCTCCTCCAGCTCCCACTCGCCGCCTTCCTCGTCGTCCCAGGACTCCTGCAGCGCGTCGCTGACGATGTCGGCGGCCTCGCCCTCGCCGCCGGGGACGCCGTCGGCGCCGTAGGAGAGGACGTGGACCCCGTCGGCATCGAGGAGGTAGACGTACTCGTTGCCCCAGGGATCGATGGGCGTGTGCTCGAGCCAGGCGAGCTGGTCCTCGCCGCTCGGCTGGGTCAGGGCCGCGAGCGAGTCCGGGTAGAGCCCGCCGTTCTCGAGGGCCCAGCCGTCGAGGGCCGAGAGGATCTGCCAGATGTCGGCCGCGGCCCGGTCCGCGGCCTCGAGCTCGGGCTGCTCGACCTCTCTCGCCCCGCCCACGCCGGCGAAGGCCCCGATCAGCGCCAGGCCCGGCACGAGCTCGGGCAGGACGCCCAGCCACGCGGCGACGTGCAGGGCCACCGAGCGGTCGCTCGCCGTCTGGCTGACGAGGTCGCCGTCGACCACGCGCCCCATCGTCACCAGCGGGCGCGCGCCGCGCAGGAGCTCGCGCTGCGCGGGCCAGGCGAGGCCGGGCTCGCGCGCGGGATCGGCGGGGGAGCGCACCGCGTTGGCCAGGGCCGCGCCGAGCAGGCTGGCCGGGCCGTAGCCGGCGCGCGCGAAGCGCGGCACGTCGACGAAGAGGAGCGACTGCAGGTCGTCGGGCTTCCCGAGACCCGCCGCGGCCACGCCCGCGCGCCAGCCGCCGCGGTTCCCGTCCGGCTGCGCGGCCGCGTCGAGGGCCGCGCTCAGGGCGCCGGGCGTGGCGGCGAGGAAGAGATGGCCATGGGCCAGCGCCAGGCACGGGCTGAGGGGCACCGGCAGGCCGGGGAAGTCGAGCTGGTAGCCGACCACGCCGCCGTGCTCGAAGCTGCGCACGCGCGCACGGCCCTCCGCCTCTTCCAGGGCCAGGTCGCGCAGCTCGGCGGTCAGCGTGGCGAGCGTCGCGGCCAGGCGCGGTTCGTCGTCGACCTCCGCCAGCACCACGCCCGAGGCCAGACCGCCGCCGCCGGTCGCGTCGGAGAGGTACAGGCCGAAGGTGGCGCCCAGGGGCTCCAGGAGGTCCGGGCCGAGTGCGATGCCGAGCGCCTCCTCGAGCTGCCCGCGCGCCTCCAGGGCCTCGGGGCCCATGACCTCGAAGAGCCGGGCGAGCATCGTCGGCTCGAAGCGCGTCAGCGAGACGACCGTCGCGTCGCCCGGCACGAGCGCCAGCGTCGCCGGCGCGATCGGTCCCTCGGCCAGGGCGCCGCTCGCCGCCGCGAGGCGCGCCCAGCTCTGGTAGCGCATGGTCGAGTGCCCCTGCTCCGCGCCCGGACCCGCGGCCAGCGCCATCTGGACCGGCACGCCTGGCTCGAGCCCGACGAAGGCGAGCATGCGGCGCAGCTCCTCGGCCTCGGGATCGTCCTCCGGCAGGTTCGCGCGCACGAGGTCGAGCAGCGCGCCGAGGTCGAGCGCGAGCGCTCCGCTCGTGCGCGCGCCGGGCGGCAGGAGCTCGGCGCCGTCCCAGGGGCGCGCGTCGGGCTCGCCCCAGGCGATCAGGAAGGTACGGCCCTCCTCGATCGTGCCGTGGTAGAGCGTGCCGCCGGGCGTCTCGACCTCGGTCAGCCCCGGGTGCTCGTCGGCACTCATGCTGGGCAGGCCGAAGAGGCGCACGAGGTTCTGGACGCGCTCGGCCAGCGCCGCGGCACGCTCGACGTTCGGCGTGCGCAGCGCGAGCGTCGCGCGCACCGGCACCGGTCCGGCCCCATCGAGGTCGGTCCCGTCGAGGCCGAGGCGCAGCGTCCAGGGCGACTGCAGCGCTTCGCGCACGAGCTCGAAGCTGCCGGGCGGCGGCGCGGGCCGGCCCAGCTCCTCCAGCAGCTCGAGCAGGCGCTCGTCCACCAGGTCCAGCACGCGCACCAGGCCGGCGTCGCGCGGATCGGTGAGCAGCGTGTCGACGCCGCCGTAGTGCACGATCAGGGTCGAGCCGCCGAGGTCCGGCAGGGCCGGCACCGGAGCATGGCGGGTGCCGGACGTGGCGGCGCAGGCGGCCAGTGCCAGCGCGACGGCGGGGACGACGAGGGCCGCCGGGACGCGGCGGGGGGGACGCGGGAACGCAGGGGTCGGCATCGGGCTCCTTCGGGAAGGGTGCGATTCTGCCGGTCCGGGCCGGGCGGGAACAGCGCTCTCTCGACCGGCTGCCGGGACCCGCGCTTGGACGGACGGCGCCCGGCGAGGGACAATGGAGCGATGACCTCGGCCAAGGCCCTCGGCGCGAGCCTGCCCGGCACGGCCAGCCGGAGCGGCGCGCGCTCGCGCGGGATGCTGCTGTTCGGGCTGGGCGCGCTCCTGCTCGCGGCCGCGGCGCTCCTGTGGCTGCAGCGCGCGCGCGAGACGCCCTGGGTGCAGGGCTACCGCGTGGTACAGGCCTTCCCGCACGACCCGGAGTCCTACACGCAGGGCCTGGTCTACGACGACGGCCTGCTGCACGAGAGCACGGGCCAGCGCGGCTTCTCGCGCATCCGCACGGTCGAGCTCGAGACCGGCAAGGTGCTGCGCGAGACCGAGCTGCCGCGCACGCACTTCGGCGAGGGCCTGGCGCTGGTGGGCGAGCGCCTGATCCAGCTCACCTGGGAGGAGGAGGTGGCGCGCATCTACGAGCGCGCCACGCTCAAGGCGCTCGACCAGTTCGAGTACGAGGGCGAGGGCTGGGGCCTGGCCTACGACGGCACGCACCTCGTGATGAGCGACGGCTCCGAGACGCTCGTCTTCCGCGACCCGCAGAGCTTCAAGGAGGTGCGCCGCGTGCGCGTGCTCCTGAACGGCCAGCCGCTGCGCATGCTGAACGAGCTGGAGATGGTCGAGGGCGAGCTGTGGGCCAACGTGTGGAAGCAGGACTACCTCGTGCGCATCGACCCGCGCACGGGGACGGTGCTCGGCTTCGTCGACCTGGCCGGCATCTTCGACCGGCGCACGATCCGCAACGAGGACGCGGTCCTGAACGGCATCGCCTACGATCCGCGCGGGAAGCGCCTGTTCGTGACCGGCAAGCTCTGGCCGAAGCTGTTCCAGATCGAGGTCGTGCCGAAGTAGGCGCCGGGCCCGGATGCCGCGCCACTTCTCCCGAGCGGAGCTGGACCTCCTGCGCGTCCTGCGCGAGGGGTTCCTCGAGTCCGAGCAGCGCCCCGGGACCGGCATGCCGCCCTACTGGGGCGCGGAGGACGAGCTCGCGCTCTACGACGAGACCTTCGGCGCACGCATCGCCTGGAAGTGGGACGCGGTGCTGGGCGAGCTGCGCGCGCGCGAGAGGCTCCCGGCGGGGCGCAGCCTGCTCGACTGGGGCTGCGGCAGCGGCGTCGCGACGCGCCGTTACCTGGCCGCCAGCCCGGGTGTCGAGCGCGTCGTGCTGTGGGACCATTCCCACGTGGCGCGCGCCTTCGCGGCCGAGCGCGTGCGCGCCGAGTTCCCGCACGTCGCGATCGAGACCGAGCTCGGGCCGGAGCCGCCGGACGTGCTGCTCGTCAGCCACGTGCTGGGCGAGCTGGCCCAGGAGGGCCGCGAGCCGCTGCTGGCGGCCGCCGCCGAGGCCGGAGCCGTGCTCTGGGTCGAGCCCGGCAGCCGTGCCAGCGCGCGTGCCCTGGGCGCGGTGCGCACGCGGCTCCTCGCCACGCACGACGTGCTCGCGCCCTGCCCGCACCAGGGCGCCTGCGGCGCGCTGAGCGGCGACGCCTGGTGCCACTTCTTCGCGCGCCCCGCGCCCGAGGCCTTCACCGCCGGCCCCTGGACCGAGCTGGCGCGCGAGCTCGGCATCGACCTGCGCAGCCTGCCCTACTCGTTCCTGGCCCTGACGCGGCGCGGGACGCGCGCGGTGCCGCCGGCGCCCTCCACGCGCCTGCTGGGTCGCCCGCGGCTCACGCGCGGCCGGGCCCAGCTCACGGTGTGTCGCGCGGAGGGCGTCGCGGGCGTCGACTTCCTGCAGCGCACGGACAAGCGCGTCTTCAAGCGCCTGGAGGACGTGGCCGGCGAGCCCTGGATCTTCGACGCGACGCTGGAGGACGGCCGCATCACCGCGCTGACGCCGCCGCCGGAGTGAGCGGAACACACCGTTCCCTTCGGCCCTCCGCGCTCCTCCGCCTCTCCGCGCCTCTGCGGTCGGTCTTCCCCCGTCAGTGCGCCGCCTCGCTCACCAGGTTGCGGTTCCAGTTCGGGACCTCCACCACCAGGTCCTCCGAACCATCCGGCACGCACTGGCAGCCGAGGCGCGAGTGCTCCTCGAGCCCCGGCGCCTTCTCGAGCTGGTCGAGCTCGTCGTCCGAGGCCTCCCCGCAGCTCGCCGCGCCCTTGCGCACGATCACGTGGCAGGTCGAGCAGGCCAGCACGCCCCCGCAGGCGTGGTCGAGGTCCACGTCGTGGGCCAGGGCGATGTCGAGGATCGAGCCGGCCAGGCCCGTGCGGCCGTAGGGGATGCGCGCCGGGTCGACCGCGACCACCTCGCCCGTGGGCTGGAAGGTGACCGTGTACCGGCGCGTCGGGCGCGGCGGGGGAGCCGCCTTCACGTAGGGGTTGGTGCCGCCCATCGAAGGGATCGTAGCAGCTCGAGGGGCGGAGCCGGGCGTGGGGCGCGCGCTCGGACCGATCCTGAGCGAGCTCAGTCGAAGTCCTCGGCGCGGTTGCCCCAGCGCCCCAGGCCGTCGGGGTCGCGCGGATCGGCCTCGGGGCGGTGCGCACCCGGACGGCGGCGTCGCCGGCGGCGCGGGCCCGGGTCGCGCGAGCGGTCCTCGATGCGTGCGCCCGTCGGCGGGGCGCCCTCGCCGCGGCGCGCGTGCACGGCGCGTGCGCGCGTGCCGGCGTCGGTGCCGCGCGTGTCGGCGGGCTGCGCGTCGGAGGAGCCGCGGCGGGCCTCGGGCGCGCGCTCCTCCGCGGGGCGGGCCTCGCCGCCGCCCTGCCGGCCGCGTCCGCGGCCTCCGCGCCGGCGCCGTCGCGGCTCATCCCCGGAGGCGGCCGGCGGCGCCGTCTCGGGCTCCACGGGCTCCACGGGCTCGCGCGGCTCGTCGCGGCGGGCGCGCTCGGGCCTGGCTCGCTCGGGAGCGGCGGAGCGCGGCGGGCGCTCGGCCCGCTCCCGGCGCGGGGCCGAGGGCTCGCGCCGCGGGCGCTCCTCGCGCTCGGTGCGCTCCACCCGCTCGCTCCGCTCGCCGCGCGCCGGGCGCGAGCCGGTGCGGCGCGGCGCCTCGAGCTCGCTCACGCTGGCCTTCGTGCGCGCCAGGATCTCGCGCCACTTGCGGCCGTCGTGGGGGCACACGAAGGTGATCGCGATGCCCGAGCGCCCGGCGCGGCCCGTGCGGCCGATACGGTGCGTGTAGTCCTCGGCGTCGCGCGGGACGTCGTAGTTGACGACGTGCGTGACGTGCTGAACGTCCAGCCCGCGCGAGGCCACGTCGGTCGCGATCAGGGCCTTGACCTCGCCCGTGCGGAAGGCGGACATCACGCGGAAGCGCGCGGCCTGGTCGTAGCCGCCGTGCAGGGCCTTGATCGAGAGCTGGGCGCGCTCGAGGCTGCGCATCAGGCGGTCGACCTCGGTCCTGCGGCCGCAGAAGACCAGGAACACGTCCTTCTCGCCGCTCTGCTCCAGCAGGCGCACGAGGGCCATCGGGCGGTCGCCCTCGTCGAGCTGGATGAACTGCTGGTCGACCGTGTCGACCGTGACCGTGCCGGCCGCGGTGGCGACCTCCAGCGGGTTGCGCGTCGACTCGCGCGCGAGCTTGAGCACCTCGGTCGGGAAGGTGGCCGAGAAGAGCAGCGTCTGCCGCTCCTCCGGGGTGTAGGAGAGGATCTTCTTGATGTCGTCGATGAAGCCGATCTCGAACATCTTGTCGGCCTCGTCCAGCACCACGAACTCGGTCCAGGGGAACGAGAGGAAGCGCTGCTGGTAGAGGTCGAGCACGCGCCCGGGCGTCCCGACCACGACCTGGGCCCCGGCCTTGAGGTCGGCGATCTGCGGGTGGATCGGGTCGCCGCCGACGCACATCGCCACGCGCACGCCGCGCGGCAGGCCGAGCGTCGCCAGCACGCCGTGCACCTGCTGCGCCAGCTCGCGCGTCGGGCACAGGACGAGCCCGAGCACCGTGGCGCGCGCGGCGTCGATCTTCGACATCATCGGCGCGCCGAAGGCCAGGGTCTTGCCCGTGCCGGTCTGGGCCTTGGCGATCACGTCGCGCCCTTCCAGGACCGGCCCGATCGAGAGCGCCTGGATCGGCGTCGGCTTGACGATGTCCATGGCCGCGATGCCGCGCTGGATGTCCTCGCCCAGCGGCCACTCCGCGAAGGTCTGGACGTCGGGCGGCTCCTCGACCGGGTGCAGCTCGGGGACGTGCTCGCGGCGCGGGCCGGCGGCGGAGGAGGAACCGGTCGGACGACGGCGGCGACGGCCACCGCCGGAGGGGTGCGGAGTCATGAAGGGGGCAGAGGGTACGGCACGCCGGCGAAGGGGTGAAGCCCGCGGGCGGAATGGGAGCGCCGCGGCGCGCTGCGCCAGGGCGCAGGCGTCGCGGAGCGGGCTCCGACTCGCCAGCGAGCGCCGGTGGGGCACCCGCATGCTCGATTCCGGCACGGGGCGGCGCCGCCGGCGGCTTCCGGGAGGCCGCCGGTGGCGTCCGGCCGAAGGCCCGGCGTGAGCCCGGGCGAACCTCCGCGCTCCCGGGCCGCGCTCGATCGAGGTCCGTCGGCCCTGCAATCCCGTCGTGGATTGGACGCGCCTCCCTTGGATCGCGGGTGTCAACCCGCGCTGAGGAGCTCGCTACTTCACAGCGATCTGGACCGCGTGGATGCGCCCGGTGAAGCGCGAGGCGTGCTCGCTGCCGAGGGCCTCGACTACCGGCGTGCCGAGGTCGATGCCCACGTCGGCGGTCTCGTCGGCCGAGAAGAGCATCGGCTGGGTGTGGTCGATGCGGCCCTCGGCCACCTTGGCGTCGTTCACGAAGAGCGTCCCGGTCCCGCCCTTCCCGAGCCCGCCGCCGTCGTAGGCGAACTCGAAGCGCACCGTCGCCGTGCCGGCCGGCAGGGGCTCCTGGGCCGCGATCGTCTGCGACTTCAGGCCGAGGAAGTTGTAGGTGTAGGCCGGGACGCCGTCCTTCACGTACAGCGCCCAGCCGCCGAAGCGGCCGCCCTGGACGAGGATCGCGC
>Ga0315910_10000542_pt1 | contig 37426 bp, 29 predicted proteins | sample EdamamesoilMG_FD_204470 | JGI IMG/M metagenome (GOLD analysis project Ga0315910, IMG submission 204470) | Garden soil microbial communities collected in Santa Monica, California, United States - Edamame soil | ecosystem: Environmental > Terrestrial > Soil > Garden | place: USA: California...
AAAGTTGAAATTGATTACTTTTTGCGGAGGTATACTTTTCCGTAGTTACAGTTCAGATCAATTTTGGTTCCGCCACCATTGATTTTGCCGGTTACATTGTCGCTGTACTTAATCATGTCGCTGCTTTTCTCTACTTCGATTTTAAATTCTGGAGCTGCAAAAATTTCTCCGTAGGAGGTGCTCATCTTGAGATCAGCCTTAATCGCGACCGGCAGGGACACATCGACATACCCGTACACCGACACAATGGAGATCGGGCCTTTTACGTTGTTGCCAAAGCTAGCTTCAACATGGCCGTAGATGGATTTGATGGTAAGAGGGCCGGTGATGTTTTCAAGTTCAATGGAGTTGTATTGTGCGGCCACTTCAATTTCGTTTTCAATATTTTTGAATTTTACCGTGCCACCATATTGTGATTCATAGCTATAGGCTACAATCACACCTTTTGGAACCAGGATTTTAATTTCTGGCGAATTCATTTTTTTCAACTGGTGAACCGTGACCACACCGTCTTTGTCGGTTACATTGATTCCCAAGCCTGTGTTGTCTTCTAAACCAGAACCGCTGATCGAACGAAGTCCTGCAGCGCGTTCATCTTTCTCTCGGGTGTTTTCAAGTGACGAGAAGATGATTTCATTTCCACTGGTGCCTTCCACGGTTACTTTTCCAATGTTGATTTCGAGTCGCCCGGTGGTTTTGGCAATTTTGTAATCCTGTGCACCTGCCCATCCGGCAATCATAAGTGCCCCTATGAGTAATACTATTTTCTTTTTCATTGTGAGATTTCGATTAATGTTTTTGTTTCGTTTTTATATTCTTTCATGAAAGTTTCATTATTCCGGAGTAGGCTTCATCTTTTACAGCCTTCATTGTTTCGGGTTTGTCGATAATGCGTTCGAGATCTTTTACTACGCCCTTTTCCTTCATCATCACCATTAGTTGAATGAGCGCGATTTGAACGACTGGATCAGTTTGCTTCGCCAGCGACTCCACAAGTTGTTTACGGACGTGTGGTTCTTCGTGAAATTTGCTCAGCGCTTCCAGGGCAGCCAGGCGTACATTGGTGTTCGGATCTTCATTCATAGCTTTCACCAGAGCTGCAATAACTTCATCATCGGCTTTGGGTAGATTGTTTAGCGCTACGGTAACACCTTGTATGCGCTGACTGGCGGAGTATTCGTTGCCAAGCATCGACATCATCTCGTTTTTGGTTTCCTCCATTTCCTTTTTGATAGCAGCAATTTCGGCTTGCTGTGCCTGATACTTGCTGATCCAGAAACCAACACCACCACCAACAATCAGTAACATCACAGCCGCTGCCACACGATAGAAAGCTGGCGAAAAGAAAACTACTTTCGTCTTATCGATCGAAATCTCCTGTTGCAGCATTTTGTCGAAAGAAGTCTTTAATGATGCTGAGGGATGGAGTTTAGCCGATTGATCCATCGCGACAATTACTTCTTTCAATTGCGTATACAGTTTTTCTGCCTCCAGGTTTTCACGGATTTCTTTTTCAACGAATTGAATTTCGCTTTTGCTGAGATTGCCATCGATATAGTCGATGATCAGGCTTTCCAGTTTTTCTTTTTCCATACTTCGTTATTCGTTACCTGTTAACGCCTATATTTTTTCCAATTCAAAATAGTGTTCCTTCAATTTGGCAATTGCGCGGTGCACCTTCACTTTGATGTTCGCTACCGTAGTATTCATGATCTGTGCTACTTCTTCATACTTCATCTGCTGAAAGCGTGTTAGCACCAACAGTTCGCGCTGTTCCTCAGAAAGTTTTGCCAGCGACTGGTGAAGTATTTTTTCTCTTTCGCCCATGTCTTCGGTTTCATTGTAATCAGAAAGTGAGTCACTTACTTTTTCCACATCCACAAAATTGGAGAACCTATTTTTGTGGGCCTGGTAGTGATCCGAAAACACGTTCCGGGCTACCTGGTAAATCCACGACTGAAACCGTAACCCATCCCGGTAGCTGGTTCTGTACTTCAGAATTCTAACGAAGACGTTTTGTGTCAGGTCTTCGGCCAGGTCGCGATCCATCGTCATGCGCGCCAGAAAGTTGAAAATTCGCTTGTTATAGCGCTCAAAAAGCAGAGAAGCCTGTTGCAGGTTACCGTTCTTTACGGCCTCCATGATCTGTTCATCGGTCATCAGGTCAGTGCTTTTGTTCAAGTTTCGGGTTAGTTACTGGGGGTAGCCTAAATGGTTACAGTGAAATTTATTGATTTTTCAGGGTTTTGAGATAATGCAGGTCTACTTGTACTCTTTATTATAAGGAGTGGGCATCATAATTTATTTCTAAAATGTTTCATCAGTCCATTCGTATCATTGACAAAAAATTCTACTTTTGTATCAGTATGAAATCAACACCGAAAATGAATGTCCTATCACGCAAGCGTGCCGAAATGTGTGCATGTATTGTGCCCGGATGTATGGTGTTATCCTTGAAGTAGAACGAGTATACGCAACCATAATGAAAGCCCGGGCACACCCCGGGCTTTTTTGTTTTACATCAACTAAGAATTCATGTCATTAAATAACATACTACTTATACTGAAACGCGATCTCATTCAAACGTTCGCCCGTACAGACGAATGGTTTGACCGTGATGACGCGATACTCAATTTTAATCCTGCTTCGGGTGGCTGGAATGCTGCGCAGGTATTGGAGCATATTGTGTTGACAAGCCGTTACCTCTTACTGCTGATTGACAAGGGTAGCTCGAAAGCTCTTTCGAAATCATCACGATCAGACTTGAAGACGCTAGAGGATTACGTGTTAACGAATCCTTCGCTGGAGGCTATTGCCAATCCTGATTCGTTTGTGTGGGAGCGACCCGAGCACATGGTACCCATAGGAGTTCCAGCGAAAATAGTACGACAAGAATTTCGTGATCAATTAGACCGATGCCTGTGTACGCTGGAGTTGCTCAGCCATGGGCAGGGAATTCAAAGCCTTACAACGATGTCGGTGAACAATCTGGGTAAACTGGATGTGTACCAATACATTTATTTTTTGGTATTGCACATTAAGCGCCACCTGGAGCAACTTCGTAAGATTGAAACTGAATGCTTGGAAAGCGGAATAGAATCGTAATGATGATGGTAGAGAAGAATTTCTTTACCATCATTTTTAAGTATAGTTTCAATTCCAGCGAACACGAATATACTTTTCGTTTTTCTTAAAGTGAGGCGGGATTGATTTAAGAATGGCTTCCCGCAGTTTATCCAGAAAAAGTTCTTTTACAAAACCATTGTGTACGGCAAGGCTGACTTCGCGAACCGGTTCGGGTGCAGTAAAGTGTTTTACGTGCTTGCTCTTGCTGTTAACAGCCAGTTCCGGAATTAAGGTGTAGCCATAATTATTATCCACCATGGCTTTCAGGGTTTCGAAGGAGCCGCTTTGGTAGTTAAGCTGATGATTAACTTTTTTGTTTTTGGTCGAGCAAAGATTTTCTACCTGTCCGCGAAAGCAATGACCTTCTTCCAGTAACAGCAGGTTATCGTAGGTTAATGTTTTAAGATTTATTTTTTCTTGCTGAAAGTACTTCAGGTTTTCGGATGTATACAGCAATATGGGTTCGTAAAAGATAGGCACTTCACGAATCTCCTTGTCGTCAAGCGGTGTTACCAGGATGGCTGCATCGAGGCGATTTGTTTTGAGTAGACGTACGATCTCATCGGTTTGAAGTTCGGTTACAGTAAACGAGATACCCGGATGCTTCTGCAGAAATTCATTCAGGAATCGAGGTAACAGATATGGTGCCAGCGTGGGAATAACCCCGAGTCTGAATTCGCCTTCCAATGAGTCTTTTTCGCTGCGAATAAATTCTTTCAGGTTTTTGATTTCCTGAAGAATCTGCCGCGCTCGTTGAATAATAATCTCTCCGGATTTAGTTGGCTTTAACGGCTGACTTTTATCGAAGATCTTCACACCCAGTTCGTCTTCCAGTTTTTTTACCATCATGCTTAAGGTAGGCTGGGTAACGTGACAATGTTCTGCTGCCTTGGCATGATTACGATGAATATCCAAAGCTACGATGTATTCCAGTTGCTGCAGGTTCATAGCTCAAAGGTAGCGAAATCGGAGGTAATAAATATTGTTGATGAAATGGGCTATTGTATTGATGGCATTTATATCATCCGATGCTGCTAGGATTTGCCAGCTACTTTTTGGTAAGCTGGCTGCTAGTGCTAACGTTAGCATAAATTATTATGAGAAGACACCCTGATTTGTTGTGTTTCTTTTCTACATTAACGGTACAGACAGACGCATAGGTATTTTGATAATTAAAATGGCATCGTGTGAACCAGACACGGTAGTCCAGAAGAGTTATCGAGTAGTTTTTTGTTGGCATTAATCTTTAAATCACCCTATGATAACGTTTGTCTTTTCTATTTTTCTTTGGATCGTCTTTATTTATTGTACGATCTGTTCCCTTTACTTTGGAATTGTAACATTGGCGAATCTCTTCGGAAAAAGGCATGACCTTGTACCTGTTGAGTCGAAAAAGCGGATTGCTGTATTGATACCCGCTTACAAAGAAGACGGTGTGATTCTCGAGACTGTTTCGGTGGCCGTGGAGCATGATTATCCGCGCGAATCTTTTGATGTATACGTGGCAGCGGATTCGATGAGAGCCGAAACATTAGATTCCATTCGCAATTTGGGTGCGCAGGTAATAGAAGTGCCCAGCGAAATCGGCTCAAAAGCAAGGTCTATAAACTTTGCATTTTCGCAGCTCGATGAGGAAGACTATGAAATTATCTGCATCCTGGATGCCGATAACATTATGGGGCCTGCCTGTCTGGAAAAAATTAACTCAGCTTTCGTTGCCGGAGCACAAGCGTTGCAATGCCACCGGCTTGCTAAGAATTTAAATACACCTGTGGCTCTGTTGGAAGCTATCAACGAGGAGATTAACAATTCACTTTTTAGAAGTGGACAGCGATTGTTGGGTTCGTCTGCTTCAGGTGCAGGATCGGGCATGGCATTCGACTTTAAGTTGTTAAAAGAGATTTTCAACATGCCGAGGATTCTATCGGACACCGGTGAGGATAAAGAGATCGACTTGCAATTGCTGGTGCGTGGAATCAAGATGGAGTACCTAAGCGATGCACTGGTTTACGATGAAAAGACCTCCACCGTAACCAAGTTTAAGAACCAACGACTTCGTTGGGTTGAGGCGCACTTCAATCATTTACTCCGATTTTTTGACAAAGACATTCGTTCAGCGCGGATCAGTGTTGATCTGGTGAACCGATTTTTCCAGTATTTGATTTTACCAAGAACCTTCTTTATTCTAATTATCACTTTGGTTTGTTTCCTTGTATTGATCGAACAGTTATTCCGGGTTTCGATTTTCACGCCAGCACAAGGATGGTGGATAGCGGTGATCGGGTTATATGTACTCACCCAGATTTTATCCATTCCTCGCAGATTGATCAATAAAGACACCTTAACATCACTGCTCTATATTCCCGACATCGTTCGATCGATGCTGATGAACATGGCGCGTTTGAGGCTTCATCGAAAGGAATTTATCCATACCCCTAAAGCATTGTTAATTGTCAACTGGTGGATGGATGAAATCAACGGATTTGCCGAGCTTTCATGTACCGTTATTTAGGTTACAAGATCTTTCACGAACGACAAAAAGGTGCTGAAGGGCACCTTTTCTATTGGGATGGCAGCGGGTAGTAAAACTTTTTTGAGCAAGGGCTCGTCACTACTCTAGACTCGGACCCTAATCTTTGTAGCATGTTGAAAAATTACCTCCTGATCGGCTGGCGAAATATCATTAAGGCGGTAGGTTCGTCTGCCATTCATGTTTGTGGTTTGGCTGCCGGAATGGCGGTGGCGATTCTCATAGGTATCTGGATTTACAACGAGCTGAATTTTAATAAGTCGTTTGCGAACTACGATCGGATAGCACAGCTTTATCACAACATCACATTTGGCGAAGATGTTATGGCTATTCCTGATTTACCGGCAGCGTTGGGCGAAGCCATACGAAATAAGTACCCAGAAGTTGAAGACGTAGCCATTACTTCGGGGCAAGGTGAGCATATTCTGAGTTATCAAGATGTAAAGTTGTCGGAATCCTGCCTTTTTGTTGAACCTCAATTCCTTACCTTATTTTCAATAACAGCCAATCAAGGAACTACCAACCTGAACGACATTCACTCCATACTGATTTCAAAATCGCTGGCGAGTGCTTTGTTTTCGGATAATCAACCCATTGGTAAAGTGATAAGATTAGACAATCGTGATCTTCTAACCGTTGTTGGAGTGTTTGATGACTTTTTATCAAACACTGAATTTACTGACATAAAAGTACTGCTGCCGTTGAACTATCACTTCTCTATTAATGAAGAGCACCGGAAGCAGCAACAAAGCTGGGATGCATTTCACTTCGAATGTTTTGTGCTCTTAAATAAGCATGCTTCGCTTGAACAAGCTGAGTCGAAATTGAAGACCATTCTTTACGACAATACTTCTGCTGAGGGTAAGGCGCTTCATCCTGCAGGATTTTTATACCCCATGCGCAACTGGCATTTATATGACGGCATTAAAAATGGCGATGGTACTGATCGGAACATCCGGTTTGTGTGGATGTTTGGCACAATTGGCGTTTGTGTTCTGTTATTGGCCTGTATTAACTTTATGAATCTGAGCACGGCACGAAGTGAAAGACGATCGCGTGAAGTTGGTATTCGAAAAGTGATGGGTTCAGTACGCTATCAGTTAGTGTTTCAGTTTCTTAGTGAATCGCTCTTGATTGTGCTCATAAGTTTTTTGTTGGCGGTAGGTCTGGCAGCACTGGCATTACCCTGGTTTAGTGAACTGGCCGGAAGGAAAATGATTTTTCCGTTGTACGATCCAAGGTTTGTGGTTGGGTCATTGCTTCTCATTCTGGTTACCGGCTTATTGGCCGGAAGTTATCCCGCGTTGTACTTGTCGTCATTTAACGCGATAAAAGTTTTGAAAGGAACCTTCAAGGCTGGGCGATCAGCAACGATACCCAGAAAAATCTTAGTAGTCTTTCAATTTACGACTTCCATCGTTCTCATTGTAGTTACTGTTTTTGTCTTTCTTCAGCTTCAACATGCCAAGAATAGGCCTGTTGGTTTTGATCGTGAAGGCATCGTTCACATAGCCATTCGCACCGATGAGTTGGCCAAAGCAAATTACAATGCGCTGCGTCATGAACTGCTCGCGACAGGCGTTGTCGACAACATGGGTACATCTGATTTTCCGGTTACCGGAGCCATGAGCGCTGATGCATCGTTATCGTGGGAAGGTAAAGACCCGGCACAACATCCATTGATTGCCATGAACAGTTGCAGTCACGATTTTCCAAAAACAAACGGATTTCAGCTTGTGGAAGGCCGCGACTTTTCGCGCGATTTCATATCTGATTCCTCCGCCATCCTGGTGAATGAAATGATGGCCAAACTGATTTCTGAAAATGAAAAAAGTGTGGTGGGTAAAAAGATAACCTTTGGTAACGATAAAGAACGCGAAATAGTGGGCGTGATTAAAGATCAGGTGCGGTGGACTCCTTTTATGAAGCAATCATCCCATTTGTATTTTGTAAGTTATAATGCTGCAAAATTTATTACCGTGCGGTTAAATCCAAACGTGAGTACGCACGATGCATTGAAGCAAATTGAAGCAGCCATCAAAAAGTTTGATGCGGGTGATCCTTTTGAGTATGAGTTTCTGGACGATGACTATGCGCAACAATTCAGGCACGAAGAGCGGATCGGTACATTGGCTATTGTATTTTCAGTGCTGGCAATTTTCATCAGCTGCATTGGTATTTTTGGGTTAGCAACATTTTCGGCAAGCCAACGCACCAAGGAAATAGGAATCCGCAAGGTAATGGGGGCATCGGTGTTTAACATTTGGCGAATGCTATCAAGTGATTTTGTAACGATCGTTGCTATAGCCGTTTTGTTGAGTACACCCTTGGCTTATTATTTCACCAATCAATGGTTAGAGCAATATGAGTATCGTGTTGACATATCGTGGTTGGTGTTTATCGTTACGGATATTCTGGTGCTTAGCATTACGTTGTTAACCGTGAGCCACCAGGCCCTTGCTGCAGCCCTGACCGATCCTGTGAAGAGCCTCCGTTCAGAATAGTAACTCGCGAAGGTTACACAGCATCACCTTCGGAGGGTATACCAAAGTATAGTAAGGTAACCTTCTTATGGTAGTATGCACTTACGGTATACCTACGCTGCCTACCCGGTCTTGGTTATAAAAAAGCGCCTGCTCAGGCGATTGACTGCGTGTAATTCTCCAGCCTACTTTTGCTCAGAATTATTCTAGGCAAATGAAAGTGCAATTTTGTTTTTTACTACTATTAACATCCATAGGTTCACAACTGGTTGCGCAGCAGCGCATCATAACCGCTGGGAGTTCCTCCACCGAGATTGTATGCGAACTGGGTCTATGCGATAGAATTGTTGCTACCGACCGCACCAGTTTATATCCTGCAAAAGTGCAATTGCTTCCCTCCATTGGTTACCGCACCAGCATTGGTGCCGAGGGAATCATTTCGCTTCAGCCCGATTTAGTTATTGTGGAGAAGGAGTATGTAAGAGAAGATGTACTCAGTCAACTTCAATCAACCGGAATCAAAGTACTGGTTGTTGAGCACAGCCAGAATTTTGAAAGTACAAAAGCTCGCATCCGGGCTATTGCCGCGGCCTTAAGCAAGCAGAAGGAAGGCGAAGTGCTGATTTCAAAAATTGAAACAGCCCTAGTCAATAGTAAGAGAAAAGTGGATGCTACTACTTCGCGACCCACCGTGCTTTGTGTTTATGCGCGCGGAGCCGGAGCCATGCAGGTAGCCGGAAAAAATACTTCGTTCGGACTTCTTCCCTTGGCCGGTGTTAAAAGCGCAGTACCCGATCTGGAAGGATACAAACCCCTCAATGCAGAGTCACTCATTCAATCCAATCCTGACTATATACTCTTCTTCACAGCAGGTCTTGAAAGTATAGGGGGTGTTGAAGGTGCATTGAAAATTATTGGTGTCGATCAGACAACAGCCGGAAAGAAAAAACAAATCATCCACATGGATGGTATGATGCTTACCAATTGGGGCCCCCGGGTTGCCCAGGCGGTTGAACAACTTTTTTACCTAACCCATCCTGAAGCAAAACGATAATGCAAATTTCAGTGTCGTATAAGATGTATAACGCCAGTGCCGTAGTGATTACAGCACTAAGCCTGTTGCTACTGATGCTGTTCCTGTACTCCATGTCGATTGGTGCTGTGCCGATCAGTGTTTCTGAAATACTTCGGATACTGCTATCAAAAATTGGATTGCTGGATAGCAAAGCAACTGATGTTCAAAACCTGGTACTGATGAACATCCGCCTGCCGCGATTACTTTTTACCGTATTGATTGGAGCCGGACTGGGCATTGCCGGAAGCTCACTGCAAGGATTGTTCAGAAACCCCCTGGTAGAGCCGGGCACCATTGGTGTTTCGAGCGGTGCTGCCCTGGGGGCGATCATTGTGATCATGGGTGGAAAATTTGTGGGTATCAGCATGAGTATCACCGAAGGGTTGGGCCAATGGCTGCTGCCGCTGTTTTCGTTTATCGGAGGAATCATAGCAACGTTGATAACACTGCAACTCGGAAAGGTGGAGGGCAAAACACAAATCACCATTCTGATTCTGGGCGGTGTCGCCATCACTGCGTTAATGAGTGCCGTAATAGGACTGGGAATTTTTTATGCGGATGAACAGCAACTGCGCACGTTCAGTTTTTGGACACTCGGTGATTTGAGTGGCGCTACCTGGCACAAGGTATTGCTGTTAACTCCACTGGTACTACTACCAGCCATTGCCCTTTCTGGTCTTGCACGACCGCTCAACGCCATTGCCCTGGGTGAAGCAGAAGCTTTTCACTCGGGCGTGAATATAGAGCGTGTCAAGGTAATAGTAGTTTTTTGCTGTGCATTGGCCGTAGGTACTTCGGTTGCTTTTGCAGGTATAATCGGTTTTGTCGGGTTGGTAGTGCCACACATTATCCGCATGTGTTTTTCGCCCAATCATGAAATTGTATTGCCGGCCTCTGCCTTGGGTGGGGCATGTTTGTTATTGATCAGCGATATGATTGCGCGTACTATCGTATCACCGGCTGAGCTTCCTATCGGAATAATTACCGCAGTAATTGGCACTCCTTTTTTCATCTACCTGCTTACAGCAACAAAAAAGAAAAAGATGTTCTGATGCTGGAAGCAAAAAACATATCGTACAAAGTCGGGGGTAAGAATATTATCAACCATTGCTCGGTTGAAGTTCGTCCCGGAAGGTTTACGGCAGTTGTCGGGCCGAACGGTGCCGGTAAAACTTCATTGCTGAAAATTATTTCGGGTGATATGTCGCGCTATGCGGGAGAAGTATTGATCAACAAAAGAAATATTTCAGATTTACGGAGCGATGACCTTTCGATTCTACGGGCCGTTCTGCCGCAACACACTACGGTAAATTTTCCATTTACGATTGAGCAAGTAATTGAGATCGGCCGGTTTGCCCATAAGACTATACGTGAACATAACAATGTAGTAATTGATGAAGTAATGCAGCATACCGCGTTGCTGGATTTCAGAGGAAGAACCTATCAGACACTTTCGGGCGGTGAACAGCAACGTGTGCAGATGGCGCGGGTGATGGCGCAGCTTTGGGACCAATCAAATCATCCAAAATATCTGTTGCTCGATGAGCCCACGTCAAGTCTTGATCTTTCACAGCAACATGCGCTGCTGGGATTGGCAAAGTCACTCTGTAAACGCAACATTGGTGTGCTGGCGATACTTCATGATCTCAACCTGGCGTCACAGTATGCCGATGAAGTACTTTTCTTAAAGCAAGGATCTCCGGTTGCTTACGGACCGGTGTTGGGTGTGATGACCAAATCAATCATTGAAGAAACCTTCGCTCACCCGGTGGAAGTAATCTATGATGAGTGGACTAACCGCCCACGTGTTTTTCCGCTGATGGCCCGCGTTCCACATTCTATTCAAGATCAAATTAAACAATACACATATGAGCACGCTATCGATCGATAAACTATCCAGTACTACATTGGCTGATGCCTGGACCGGACTTCAGCAGGCAAAGCCTGGAATTCGTATTCGCGAAGCCGCGAAAGAACTTGATGCCAGTGAAGCACAACTACTGGCCACTAAAATTGGGAAAGACGTAATTCGTTTGAGCGGTCCATGGCCCGAAATGTTAAAGCGATTTTCAAACCTTGGCTATGTGATGTCGCTCACGCGCAATGATGCGTGTATTCTGGAGCACAAAGGTGTATTCGAAGAAGTACACGTCATTGAAGGACATCGCCCAATGGCAACAGTTATTGGCCCTGTAGAGACACGTGTTTTCTTCAGTGCATGGCATGTAGCGTTTGCTGTTACTGAGGAAAAGCCTGATCGCATATTGAAAAGCATTCAGGTGTTTGATCGGGCGGGTGAAGCGATCACCAAAATCTACTTGCAGGATAACGCGCGTGGAGATAAAAGTGACGAGGCTGCATACTACCAACTCATCGAAGATTTTAAGTCTGACGATCAACACCCCGAGCAAGCTGTAACAGCCTATACACCGGAAAAATTTTCTAATCAGGTTGATGCAGCAGCCTTGCTGGCCGACTGGACTGTGTTGAAAGATACCCACGATTTTTTTGGAATGCTAAGAAAGCATAAAGTAGATCGCTACGATGCCCTGGCATTGGCTTCCGGAAAATTCACGCATCAGGTTAATGCTAAAACAGCACCCCTTCAGATTCTGGAAGAAGCTGCGAAACAAAAGATGGAGATTATGATTTTTGCAGGCAATCGTGGAAATATTCAAATCCATCAAGGTAAAGTAAAAACGATACGCGTACTCGAGCGTGGCCACACCGGGCCGGAGAGTTGGTTAAATGTGTTGGATCCTACCTTCAACATGCACCTAAAGCAGAATGATGTCCACACTGCGTGGGTGGTAAAAAAACCAACCACCGATGGTGTAGTAACCTCTGTTGAAATATTTGATCAGAAGAAAACACTCATCGCACAGTTCTTTGGTTTACGCAAGCCTGGCATTCCGGAGAATGAGACATGGGCCAAACTGGTTGCTGAACTTCCTGTCCTCTAATATCATGATCAAGCACGTTATCGCTTCTTTGTTCATTGGTATTCCGTGCTGGGTTAATGCTCAGGACTCACTGCAATCGCGTCAGTTGGATGAGGTTGTGTTTACCGGGCAGTACGAGCCCCAATCGCTGTCGAAATCGGTTTATCAGATTCGTACTATTCCATTGGAAACGATTCAGGTAAAAGGTGCTACAAGTATTCAGGATTTGCTGAACACCGAACTCAACTTTCGGTTTACGCAGGACATGGCACTGGGTACCTCCAGCATTACGATGAATGGTCTGCCGGGTCAGTATGTAAAAGTTTTGATCGATGGTGTGCCGGTGGTGGGAAAAAGTTCGGGTAACGAAATCAACCTGAATCAAATTAACATAAACTCCATCGAGCGGATTGAAATTGTGGAAGGGCCCATGGCCGTAACGTTTGGTGCCGATGCGCTGGCCGGTGTGATCAATATCATCACCAAAAAAGCGTACGACAATAAACTTTCTGTCAGTGCGCGTATTCACGAAGAAACCGTGGGTGATGAGTATGATGTTGGCTCCGGTATTCACAATCAGTATGTATCAGCAGGCTATTCTTTTACGAAGTGGTATGGCAAGTTCGAAGTGGGTCATAATTATTTCGGAGGTTGGACAGGCGAAGCTACCGGTCGCGAGAAACAATGGCATCCAAAAACACAATGGCTGGGAGCGGGTGTGGTGGGATATAAAAATGATAAACTCAATGCGTACTACCGATTGGATGCACTTAACGAGAATATTTACAATCCCGGTGAGTTCCAGGGTGGACAAGCGCTTGATCAACGTTACATCACTAACCGGTTGATGCACCAGCTGCAAGGTGATGTCATACTTAACGATAAGCTTTCGTACAATGGAGCCGTTTCTTTTACCAACTACTTTCGTAAAACACAAAGCGTTAATGTTGATGAGGAAACTGGAAACGAAACATTGTCACTTGGTGATGGGCAGCAGGATAAAACCACTTTTCTTGGAGTTACAGCACGAGGAACATTTCAATATAAACTCGCGCCAACCCTTTCGATTCAACCGGGTTATGATGTTAATGTTGAGCGCGGTGAAGGCGGGCGTTTGATGGAAGGCACGCATACGATTAGCGATGCGGCTGTCTTTCTTTCCGGAGAGTATATTCCGAACAAGATCATCAGCATCCGACCTGGCTTTCGTACGATCTACAATTCGCAATACGATGCACCTCCAATTGTACCATCCGTTAATATAAAACTCAACCTTTCAGACAAAACTGATCTACGTGTTTCATACGGATGGGGATTTCGTGCTCCTGCTCTTCGCGAGTTGTATTTTGATTTCTTCGATGCCAGTCACGCCATTGAAGGCAATCCTGATCTCGAACCCGAATACTCGAACAGCTTTAATGGATCATTTACCTGGAAAAGCATCACGAAGGAGAAACGTTCACTTCAGCATGTACTGACTGGTTTTTATAACCTGGTAGACAATATGATTACTACAGGTTTGCGCTCAGGCACAGGTGTAACAACCTACTTCAATGTGGCGCACTTTAAAACACAGGGTACTACCCTTACCACAAAGCTTCAGTACACAAACCTGAATGCCAGTGTTGGATTTTCGTACACGGGTCGTTACAACGAATTTGAAGAGGAAAGCGATGTTGCATTTACCTGGTCGCCCGAAGCAAACGCAACTGTTGGTTACACCTTTGCCAATATTGGTTTATCCACTAATCTGTACTATAAATACACCGGTAAGTTTCCGTATTACGAAACAGCAACGGTAGCGGGTCAAGAAGTAGTTCGCCAGGCTTTTATCGATCCCTTTCACTGGATGGATGTGAGTGTTCAGAAGAAGTTCATGAAGTCCTTCGATGTAACATTGGGCGTACATAATCTTTTCAACGTAGTGAATATTCAGAACTCAACGCTGAATACCGGCAATTCACATAGCGATGGTGTGGCAAGACCTGTTGGGTATGGCCGCTCATTTTTTTTAACCTTAAACTTTCAGTTGATCCGGTAGTCATCGGTTTGAGTAGAAAATCAAATCTAGTAACAATAAACAAACACATAATGAACACAATAAACTCAATAGAAAAACTTCTTAAAATTTGTGCACTTGCTTTTAGTCTGTTAATCATCGCGTTGATCAGCGCGTGTAGTGAGGACGATCCACCCCTGCCGGATAATGTTGCTGCTTTTGAATCGGCAGCATTGGGTATATCAGATACAGAAGATGAACTTACGGTGAAGATTACAGCATCGCGTGCGGTGAATAAAGACGTTCCTGTAACGGTTTCGGTAAGCGGAGAGGGTGTAACCTACGGTGTCGATTTCACTACTTCGCCTGCGGCTGTTTCGAATGTAGTATCACTTACCATGGCAAACGGTACAAACGAAGTTTCGTTCACCATTTCAAAAGCAGAAGGCATACTACTGGATGGTGATGAGAAATTAACATTCATGATAGCGTCAGCGGCAAGTTCGGTAGTAGTGGGTGAACAAGCTGAATTAGTGGTTACGTTTGCTGAAATACTTTCAGCCGGTGCTACGATGGAAATTAGTGGAGGAGGAGCAAGCTATGGTAACAAAGTATTTATTGATTTGAGTGCCAACCGCCAGACGGCTGTTAATCGTGCCGCTTGGGATCTTGGATTTGCAATGGGCGATGACTTTCGCGTGATCGTTAATTCATCAACCACAATGATGGCCCGTGCATTGGATAAAAATGATTTGACTACGGTAACGGCTGCCGATACAGTTGGATTCAAAAATGAAATGTCGGTTTCAGCATTTAATCCTGATGCTACTGATTGGATTGACGATCCATCAGGTGATATTAGCAAAACAGCCGTGGCGGCTATTTCCGCTACCGCGACTGATAATAAAGTATACATCATCAATCGGGGTTCTGGCGTGGGTACTCCTGCTCCGGCTCGTGGATGGAAGAAGGTTCGCATTGTGCGTAACGATGAAGGTGGTTATACCTTGCAACATGCCGACATCGCATCCACAACATTTTCTGAAATACAGATTTCAAAAGACAATGCGTACCAGTTTAAGTACATACATTTTGAGGATGGCGCAGTAAACGTTGAACCTGCCAAAGCAAGATGGGATATTGCCTGGACCTATTTCACCAACACCCTCAATAATAACGGTTCAATAATTCCATATGCTTATCAGGATATTGTACTTCAGAACGTGAGTACTGTGCAAACCGCTAAAGTATTAGCAGCTGCAGTTACGTACAGTGAATTTGCAGAGGGCGATCTGGCTTCGCTAACCTTCACCGGCAATCAGATCGGTATTGGAGCCGACTGGAGACGCACCTCACCATCACCGGCTGTTGTGTATGAAGATCGCTTCTACGTGATCAAAGACGCTGATGGTAATTACTATAAACTGAAGTTCAACGCCATTACTAAAGATGGTGTGCGCGGAACACCACAGGTTGAGTTTGCCCTTGTTAAGAAAGGAAGTTGATACTATCATGTGAGTTGCACCCTGCTTGCCTTCGGTTTGGTTGGCGGCAGGGTGCCTGCTCGCTAAGTATTGAAAGTAGTATCGGTAGTTGTAAAAAAGATCCTTGGTAATGAATCATACAAAATCAAATTTTCGGATTTTGGCAGAATGTAGTAACGGATACCTCGGTATTTGTGAATGCTGCCGCGAATATAATTTCGCTTATAAAACAATGCTGATAACTTTTCAGGAAGATGAAATGCATCGCTTCTTCGAATGGGTGCTCGCCAATCAAAATGCTCCTCAGCATTACTTCCCAACGTCACATGGAAGAACACGCGTATTCTCCAGTCCGAATTCTAATCTGTTTCTTACTTTTTCTGATGACGAGCTTGGCGAGATCATTAAGCTCTACCAGGAAACAAGTCTCCTCATGCAAGCCGAATACATTTTGTTTGTTAATCGGATGAATTGATTCTCGGCATGTGGTATAAATCTTAAATACTTTTGCTTTGTAAGCAGATGGATTAGGCAGCATTGAGGGCATTTGAGATTTACATTGGTCATAACTTTTTGCGCATCAAAATGAGAACGTGTTTCTAAAATCAATTATTTAAGCAACCGAGTCTTAACGAACACTGTAAACTTCGCGCGGCACACCGACACCAGTTGTCGGGGTAAAAATTTTTTCGGAATATTTTTTCTGGCTTTATCCTGGCTCTTTCCTGGCTCTTTCTGGCTTTGGCCCCCTGGCCGGTCATGGGCAAGTGCGCGAGGGAACTTGGACCTAAAACAGGCACAAGTGAACCACGCGCGATACAACACGCAACACTTGCACCAGTTTGTTAGTACATTTTGTTCGCTGGCCGGATGAATTGATTCGTTACCTATTAACTGAATGCCCGAATGGAGTTTCGTGGTGTAATACCCTTCTTTTTTTAAAACGCGCTGTTAAAATACCCGGGACACTCAAGGCTGAGCAGAATGCTTTTGTGTATTTACGGGCTTCATAATGCTTCATTTCGAAACAACACGGTGTTTCAATTCAGAACAAGTTTGAAAGGTGTTGGTAATCGAAAGCCTTTTTTGAGCTAAATTCAGGTCATCGCGCGAGTTGGTATAGCAATGGTTATACGGGGTTAAAACCAGTTTGCCTATCCACATCGCACCCGAACCGTTATGATTCTGAACTACCTGAAACTCTCCTTCCGCCTGATGATGCGTAACCCGTTTTTCACGTTCATTAACGTAGCGGGGTTGAGTGTTGGTTTTGCTGTGTTTTTTATTCTTTGGCAGTATGGTCAGAATGAGTTGAATAGTGAAAAACAATGGAAAAACTGGGATCGTATTGTTCGATGTGGGTTCATTTGGCGTTGGACTGATGATGGCAAAATTTGGTCGCACAGTCAGTTTGGGGAAATTTGGCCTGAAGTATCTAAACAGGTTTCTGAGGATTATCCCGAGATAGAAGAAATGACCCGGATTTTCCGACAAGAAAATTTCACACCTGAGCATATTCCATTTCACGGCAAGGATATTTTTCTGACCCGGCTCAACGAACGTGGTGAATTGATCTCTTTCAAAGAGACGGCATTGGTTTATGCTGATCCAAACCTGTTTCAATTTTTTGATATTCCCGTTACAGAAGGAGATCCGTCAAAAATGCTAAGCGAAGTGAACTCCATAGTTTTATCGGAGAAATTGGCCAGGCGCTATTTTGGAGATCAAAGCCCGCTCAACCAAACGTTACTCATCAATAATGAAATTGCTTTAAAAGTTACGGGTGTTTATCCCAACCTGCCCCACAATACTCACTTTGAATTTGAGGCTGTTCTAAGCACTCGTTCAATTGATCGGTTTATCACACTTACTCAGTATGCCATGGGCGGGGCACATACCTATTTCCGACTTAGTCCGGGCACAACGGCCCAATTGTTAGAAAAGAAAATTAATGACCCTGGTGTATACTGGCACCATTGGAAAGAAAAAATCAGAGATGGTGACTTGATTACTAAAGCTGAATTTCATGTACAACCAATGATTAATGTTCCATTTTCAAGTTATCGATGGGATTATTTTAAAATTAAATCAAAGTATTTCCTGAACGCTTTGGGTTGGGTTGGCCTGTTTACATTATTAATTGCCTGGATAAATTACGTTCAATTATCTGCGTCATTCTATATTAAACGCCTGAAGGAAATAGGCGTTCGGAAAACCAATGGCGCTCGCACCTTAGATTTTGCGAAGCAATTCCTTATTGAATCTGCCTTGATCAACACAATGGCCTTATTGCTGGCAGCCACACTTATTCAACTCTCCAAGGTACCCCTGCAAAACTGGCTTGGCTTTTACGTAATGCCTTGGCAGAATCTTGCTCACTCAGTTCTATTCGTTACGGGGGCGGTCACTCTTGCCGGTATCGCATTTGCTGCTTTGTTGCCTGTTCTCTATTTCAGAATGAGTTCACCACGTTCATTGTTCAACAAAATCAGAAGCTTTAACAGTAAAGTTGGATTTGTTAAGGGGTTGGTAGTAGTTCAATTTGGTTTTTCCATCGTGCTGTTGGTTTGGGCTTTTACTGTACAACGTCAGGTAGATCACGTACTAACTGCGGATTACGGACTTAACTACGAATCCGTTGCGCTGCTTGATCTGCCTCAGATAAGACGTAGCTCATTCACATCTGATCTTAACGTGCTGCAAGAAAGACTCAGGTCCGAAGCTGGTGTGGAAGAAGTTACATCCTTCACTAACATAACAGGCGATGCAGACAATAACATGATATGTTTAGAAACGCTTGATTCTGAGAGCAACGGATGTATGGATACCAATGGTGGCGTAACAGAGAGCTTTATTCCTTTCTTCAATCTTAAAATGCTGGCTGGTAGAAACTTTAGTTCAAATCTTCCGGCAGATTCTGCAACGGTAATTCTTAGCCGAAAGGCCATCGAGCGTCTGGGCATGAAAAATCCAACCGATGCCATCGGCAAAAGAATTATTGTCAATACGGGTACGTGGACGGACTGGAACAACGAACAGGCTGAAGTAATTGGTGTGGTGGAAGATTACCTGGGCGGAAATGCTTCATTTCTTATCAATGAAGGCATGGGTAACGGACATGCAGGAATCATTCTTACATACAAAGATCAATTTATCCCATCGTCAAAACCACGGAAGCTTGCCCTTAGGATAAAGGATTCAAGGTTCTATGAGACTAATCAAAAGGTTGAGAAAATCTATAAAGAGATTTTTCCGGGTCAACTTTATCGCTTCAATTTTTTGGATGATCAGGTGGCTCATTTTTACGATGGAGAAAGAACAGCCCGCAACCAGATTTTACTTTTCACCATTGTTGCCATTGGTATAGCATGCCTGGGTTTGCTTGGTATGATCTCTAATAAAGTAGTAGAAAAAACAAAAGAGATCGGCATACGAAAAGTATTGGGTGCAGAAATTCATCAAATTGCGCAGATACTTTTAAATACAACCCTAAAACAAATTGTACTGGCCACCGTGATCGCCATTCCCTTGGCATGGTATATTGCTCAGCAATACCTGCAAAAATTCTCGGAACGAATCGATTTGCAATGGTGGCATTTTGTTTTACCGGTTATGATGTTGGTGTTGATTATGCTGGCAACCGTAATAGTGGTTATTTGGAAAGCTACAGTGAGCAATCCGGTTGAAGCATTAAAACACGAATAGCTATGCTCTTCAATTATCTGAAACTCTCTTTCCGCCTGATGATGCGTAACCCGTTTTTCACATTTATTAATGTGGCGGGCTTGAGTGTTGGCTTTGCTGTGTTTTTTGTGTTATGGCAATACAGCGAACGTGAATTGAACAGCGATCGCCAATGGAAAGACTGGAACCGGATTGCCCTGCTGGGCTTTAACTGGGAGTGGACCGATGATGGCAATACTTGGGATAGCCGGCTATTCAGCACCAGCTCAACCGCATTGCCAAAGAAGTTTGTAACAGATTATGCTGAGTTAGATGAATACACACGGATAATCTATCAGGGAAATTTTACGCCAAGTTATACAGGCCTTGCGGATCGACTAATTGTACATGTCGAAAATACCGATGGTAGTAAAAATTATTTCAAGGAAAAAGATATGATTTGTGCCGATGCTAACCTGTTCACCTTTTTTTCAATCCCCGTGATCGAGGGCGATGCGAAAACGGTACTGCTGAAGGCCAATGCCCTCGTGCTCAATCAATCTTCGGTTACAAAGTTCTTTGGGCATGGCAGTGCTTTGGGAAAAATGCTTTTTATAAACAATGTACCGTATGAAGTTACAGGAGTATTTGAAGACTTACCCCACAACACACATTTGAGTTTTTCGATGGTTATTTCGAACCAGGCGCAGCTAAATTTTTGGAATGAATTGCATCCGAACCCACCTTGTTATGCATATCTGAAAAGCAGACAACCGGGCCATTGGCCAACCTTTGAAAACACAATCAACGAGTCACAAGCCATTCAGCAGTACTGGGGAGAAATTTTGCAACAATTTCCTCATGCAAAATGTAAGAATATAATTTTTCCCTTGCAGGAAGTTCCATTCAGCCAATGGAGCTGGAACCTTGCCGGCAGCAAATCAAAACCACTGCTGGTGGCTTTTCAATTGATCGGAGTGGTGGTACTTATTCTGGCGGTAATCAATTACACCATGATGAATGCTGCCCGCACTGCATCGCGCCTGAAAGAAGTAGCTACACGAAAGGTTTCAGGTGCTGGTGCACGCGATTTTTTCAAGCAATTTCTTATTGAGACGACCGTGATTTTCGCCATTGCTGTAATGTTGGCGATCACAATCATACAATTGTCAATAACGCCCCTTCAACAATGGCTCCACATTAGCATCGACAGCATTGCAATCAACACCTTTCTCATTTTCGTTTGTGCAGTTACCATTGCCGTTGCCTGCTGCACTGCATACCCGGTCTTTGCATCTCATATATTTCAGCCAAGGTCGCTACTTAGCAAATCGAAAACTAAATCGGGTGGACGTAAATTTACGTTGGCTATGATGCAATACACATGCGCCATCGTATTACTGGTGTGGAGTTTTTTAATGTACAGACAAATCTCATTCATATTGAATCAGGATTTGGGGTTTGGCCGTGAACATAGAATTGTGGTTGACGGCCCGATTCTTCGCGGTGGCAAGTATGAGCAGGAGATCATTTCTTTTGTTAACAGGGTTTCTGAAATAGAAGGTATTGTTCAGGCCACACCCAGTGCGGCCTCTATGGGCGATCAGCTAAATGAAATATCCGTACGCAAGCCAGGGGTGGTGCATCCGGTTGTTCTGGATACTAATGGAGGAGTGGATGAAAGTTTTATTTCGGTCTATGGATTGAGTCTTGTTGCTGGCAGAAATTTTTTACCGGATGAAACAGGTAATTCCATTATTGTAAGTGAGGGTGCTTTGCGAAGACTAGGTTTTGTCGATGTGCAGAGTGCAATAGGCGCGCGCATTGAAGTGTTAAGAAAGGGAACGCCAAAGGAGGGGGAGTGGGTAAGCGCAGCAGTAATTGGAGTTATAAAAGAGTTTCAGGTTCGTCCACTGTTTGACTACGGTGGCGGATTTGATAGAATAGATCGAGGAATTGGACTTACTTATAGAACGAAGCTGATTCCTTGGCTTACTCCTGAAAAGATCACCCTAAAGGTAAACACACAAGATCTCACCGAAACAATGGGGCAGATCAGTAAGGAGTATGAGGCGTTGTTTCCAGGTAATATTTTTGATTGGCAATTTCTGGATGACAACATCAACAGCCATTATCAAAGCGAAAAAATCTGGCGCAATCAAATTCTTGTGTTTACGCTTATAGCCATTGGCATTGCATGTCTCGGCTTGCTCGGTATGATCTCAATCAAAACCGTTGAGAAAACCAAAGAGATAGGCATCAGAAAAGTGCTGGGCGCACATCTGCATCAAATTGCCAGCATCTTATTAAACACAACGCTTCGCCAGATTGTGGTTGCCACGTTCATCGGCATCCCTGTTGCTTATTACCTTTCACAGCAATACCTTCAAAAGTTTTCCGTAAAGGTTGCATTACAATGGTGGCACTTTGCGTTGCCCGTTGCATTGCTGGTGAGTATGATGCTTAGTGTTGTGGCAGGTATTGTTTGGAAAGCTTCCGTGAGTAATCCGGTAGAGGCACTCAAGCACGAGTAGCGTAGTGAGTCGTTATTTGTATCAATTAACCCCTAAATAAAAATCAACTATGAATCCAAACAAACAACTCTGGGAAAAAGGAGATTTCACCCGCATAGCCGAAACCATGCGCGAAAGTGGTGAAGCACTCGTTGCTAATCTTGAAATTACCAAAGGACTAAAAGTACTCGATCTTGGATGTGGCGATGGCACCACGGCAATACCCACGGCCAAATTAGGAGCCGATGTTTTAGGTGTCGACATTGCCAGCAATCTGGTGGCGGCTGGCAATGCGCGGGTTAAAGCCGAAGGTCTTTCCAATTGCCGCTTTCAGGAGGGCGATGCTACCGATCTTCATGAATTAAAAGATCATTCGTTTGACCGCACCACCAGTATTTTCGGAGCCATGTTTGCACCAAAGCCATTTGATGTAGCCAGCGAAATGGTGCGCGTTACCCGCCCGGGCGGACGCATTGTTATGGGCAACTGGATACCTGGTGACCCAACGCTTGTGGCGCAGATTTTAAAAATCAGTTCTGCCTATACGCCACCCCCACCCGAAGGTTTTATCAGTCCGATGTTATGGGGCGTAGACAGCCATGTTATAGAGCGATTTGGAAACGCTGGTGTACCGAAAGAAAAAATAACTCTTACGAAAGAAACTTTTACGTTTAAGGCGCCTTTTTCTCCAAAGGAGTTTGTTCAGCGGTTCAAACTTTTTTATGGGCCTACCATGAATGCCTTTGATGCTGCCGAAAAGAATAGCAAGGCCCAGCAATTGCAGCATGAGTTAGAAGAGTTATTTATTAGTCAGAATAAAAGTGGATCCGATCAAACGGTGTCTATCCCTGCTACCTTCTTAAAGGTAACGGTGATGCTTTAATCCTGGAAACAATGTATCCGACATCCCTGATGTTGGATACGTTGCTTACCTGGTATGTTATCAATCCCGAATTGGAAGCTGAAATTATTGTGACTATCTTCTCGTTACAATGGGTTGTGTGCAGGTGATTCCCAATCAATATTTTCTTCCTGGACCTCCTCCTTTTTGCAAAGAGATGTGCATTCGTGTAAATTGAAATACCTAATCCTTCCTCATGAGAAAGCATCCTGGTACGATATTGATTGTTGATGATGACGATCACGTGGTGGTAACCTCACGCATGATTCTGAAGCAGTATTTTGAAAACATCGAATCGCTGAGTTCACCCAAAACCTTGGAAACACGGTTGAAGCAAACGGACATTGATGTGGTGCTGCTCGATATGAATTTCAAGGCTGGTGTTACCTCTGGCAACGAAGGTCTATTCTGGATGAACCGCATCCGTGTGATTTCGCCCCATACGCAGGTGGTGCTGCAAACAGCGTATGGCGACATTGCACTGGCCATACGTTCCATCAAGGAAGGAGCCGTTGATTTTCTTCCCAAACCCTGGGATAAGGAAAAGTTAATAACCACTGTGATGAATGCTTATCAGCAAGCACAGGCACGAAAGGGAAATGACGAATTAAGATCGAAGCAAAAGGCATTACAGGAACATTTTGGTCAGCCACACCATCCCTTTATAGCACAGTCGCCAGCGATGCAATCTGTGCTTACTACTATCGAGCAGGTTTCGTGCACAGATGCAACGATACTCATACTAGGTGAGAACGGCACCGGCAAAGAATTGGTGGCGCGGGCGATTCACGAGCGGTCAAACCGTGCGCATGAACCTTTTATTACCGTTGATGTTGGAGCGGTACCACCTACGTTGTTTGAATCCGAAATGTTTGGCCACGAAAAGGGTGCATTTACCGATGCCAAGGAGACGCGTGTTGGAAAATTCGAGTTGGCCGACAAAGGCACATTGTTTCTGGATGAGATCGGAAATCTGCCTGCAGACTTACAAGTGAAGCTACTCTCGGTGTTGCAGACCAGGTCAGTGATGCGAGTTGGTTCGAATAATGCCAAACTGTTGGATGTCCGCATCATCTGTGCAACGAATGCTCCGCTTTACGAGCTCGTAAAATCTGGCGCCTTCCGTCAGGATCTTTTCTACCGTATTAAAACTATTGAAATACAATTACCACCCTTGCGCGAGCGAACGGAGGATATTCCTGTCTTGGCAAGACATTTCTTTCAATTGTATTGCAACCGCTATAACAAAACCCTCGAGATGAGTTCCGGTTTGTTCGAAGCGTTGAGCCACTACGCATGGCCGGGAAACATTCGTGAATTGCAACATGCGCTGGAACGTGCTGTGATCCTTTGCCGAGAAACTACCCTTAAGCATAGTGATTTCCAACTGGCCACTGCATCCGATGGTGGTATGAACATAAACACCTTGAGATTATCGGAAATGGAACGTGAAGTGATCCGCAAGGCCATTCAAAAGAGCAACAATAACTTAACGCGTGCCGCTGAAGAACTGGGCATCGGCAGAACAACGTTGTATCGAAAAATAGAAGAGTATGGCCTTAGCACCCTCTAAAAGTAAAACTGAGACAAGGCGAAGACTTCAAACCAATGTAGCACTTCGGTTGTTGGCTGTCTGTTTTTTTGGATGCCTCACAGGATTTCTGTTCATGAATTCGTCTTATTGGATGGCTGGCATTTGGACCGGTTTGTTTACCGTAGGACTCTTTTATGAAACCATTCGATTTGTCGGACATTCAGAACAAAAACTCACAGCCTTTCTTCAGGCATTGCATCAAAATGATTTTGCTGTCACCTTTTCGGAGAGCAAAAAATCAGATGCTTATGACCTGCACCACGCCTTCAATCAATTGAATGAAATTTTTAGACGACTTCGTTCGGAGCGGGAATCACAGCATCAGCTTCTTCAGGTTGTGGTGGAACATGCCGGCACACCGATGATTTGTTTCGAAGAGTCAACAGGCGAGGTTCAGATCATCAATAACGCTGCGAAGAATATTTTTCAAATACCATTTCTCCAAAAAGTAGCAGCTCTCCATCGTGTTGACCACGAATTGCCCAGATTTCTGATTAACCTTCATGATGGCGAGAAAGAAACCTTTCGGCTTGAACTTTCAGGCAAGTCGATTTTTCTTTCAGCGCTGTCCTGTCACATCAGGTTCAATGGCAAACATCTTAAGCTGGTGGCCTTACACGATGTAACGAGCGAACTGGCAGCCAAGGAAGCAGAGACCTGGCAGAAATTGTTGCGCGTACTTACGCATGAAATTTCCAACTCGGCTATTCCACTCGCAACCTTGTCATCGTTCACACATGATCTGGTGGCCGATGCAGCTGCTACTGACCGCAGGCTTACCGTTGATGAGCGCGAAGATGTGCTGGAAAGTTTACGCACCATTGATGCACGCAGTAAATCGCTGAAGGAGTTTGTTCAGAATTTCAGAAGTGTGAATCAAATTCCCGAACCGGTGTTGCAAAAGGTGAACCTCTGCGAACTGGTGCGCCAGGTGACATTACTTTTTGCAAAAGACATGGAGCGCGAACAAATCGATTTATCCATTGATCACCATCCTGATCTGCCCGATATTTTTGCCGACAAGAACCTTACGCTCCAGGTTGTGATCAACCTAGTAAAGAATGCGATTGAGGCAATGGCGAATTTAAAAGCAAATAAAAAGATTGAGATCAGGTTTCAGCGGGAAGGTGCACGGTATGTACAAGTACTGATAGCGGACAATGGTGTAGGCATTGAGCCCGATGATCTGGATCAGATTTTTATTCCGTTTTTTTCCACCAAGAAAGGTGGTTCAGGTATTGGCCTCAGCATTTCGCACCAGATCATGCAGAAGCAACGTGGCGATATTACGGTGCGATCCACCCCTGGTAAAGGCAGTGTCTTTACGCTGAGTTTTATTAGTGCGCCTCTTTCCTAAATCCGACCAAAGTAAAAATTAACCGGCATCCACTGTAGTCGGGATGACTGGATTCAAACCAGCGACCTCTTCGTCCCGAACGAAGTGCAATACCGGACTGCGCTACATCCCAAAAGGTTTTTTGTAACAGAATTAAAAATAATAAAACCTTTCCAAAGCTCCATGCCGCTGATGGTAGTTTCACCTCTTACCGGAGTTACGCTGGGTGTCGCGGCCATCCGGTAAAGCCACTCAAAAATATTCTTAAAAAATCAACTCCTAAATAGTCTATATTTAAATCCAGTTAAATAACCAAATGCAGCAATGCTTAGACGTACACATCTTTCGAAAAAATCACACTTCCTGATCATGGGATTGTTGTTGATGATGTTAACATCCTGCCAGGACAAAACCCCGCGCATCCTGGTGTTCAGTAAAACAGCCGGGTACTATCATGAATCTATTCCGAAAGGCGTTGCCGCAGTTCAGGCATTAGGCAAGGAAAATGGTTTTGAGGTAGACACCACCAAAGACGCGAGCGTGTTCAACGAAGAGCAACTTAAAAAGTACCAAGCCGTAGTATTTATGTGTACTACCGGTGATGTGCTCAGTGGCGACCAGCAGGTAGCATTCGAAAGATTTATTCAAGCCGGTGGTGGTTTTGTAGGCGTTCACTCGGCAGCCGATACCGAGTACAGTTGGCCATGGTACAATCAACTGGTAGGTGCATACTTTCTAAGTCACCCCGGAAATCCAAATGTGCGCAGCGCATCCATTCAGGTACTTGACACCACCCATCTTGCAACCAAAGGATTGCCTCAGCGCTGGGACCGAACCGATGAGTGGTATAACTACAAAAGCATTTTCAATGGCATTAAACTATTGGCTAACCTCGATGAAGAAACCTACGAAGGTGGCGAGAATGGTGAGCGTCACCCCATCGCCTGGTATCACGACTTTGATGGTGGTCGCGCTTTTTATACCGGTGGTGGTCACACCGATGAAACCTACAGCGAGCCTTTATTTTTAAAACATTTGCTTGGTGGCATTCAATATGCTATGGGCGATGGCAAGCGTGATTACACAAAAGCATACGCAGTGAAAGCACCAGAGGAAAATCGTTTTACGAAAACCATTTTATCAAACGATCTGAACGAGCCAATGGAACTGGCGGTGACTCACGATGGACGTGTTTTCTTTGGTGAACGAAATGGTAACTTTTATGTGTACAAGCCTGCCGATGGTTCTACTACATTGGTTCATCAGTTTAATGTTATGCCCGATACAAAAGAAGGATTTGGAAATGGTCTTCTGGGACTGACACTCGATCCGGGTTATGAAACCAATAACTACATCTATATTTTCTACACGCCTAATACAATGCCTGCGCATCAAAACATTTCGCGATTCAAAATCGGTAGCGATAATGTACTCGACCTGGCTTCGGAAAAAGTATTGATCGAAGTTCCGATCGAACTGGAGGTAAGCGCACACACCGGTGGATCACTTGCGTGGGATAAAGACAAAAATCTTTACATCTCAACGGGCGATAACACGGTACCTTTTGCCTCGGAGGGTTTTGCACCCATCGATGAAATTCCTGGTCGTGTTATTTACGATGCACAGCGTTCTGCTGGTAACACCAATGATCTTCGTGGTAAGGTTTTACGCATTCATCCGGAAGCGGATGGAACGTACACGATTCCCGATGGAAATCTTTTTCCGAAAGGAACGCCACAAACACGGCCTGAGATTTATACCATGGGCTGTCGCAATCCCTATCGCATGTCGGTCGATCCGGAAACATCAATTGTGTATTGGGGCGAGATAGGTCCTGACTCCGGTGTTGATGGGCCACAAGGACCTAAAGGATACGATGAAATTAACCAGGCGAAAAAACCGGGTAACTATGGCTGGCCTTATTTTGTAGGCAACAGCAAACCGTATCACGATTATGATTTTGCCACAAAGGCAGTAGGAGCATTGTTTGATCCGAAAGCACCCGTGAATGAATCACCCTTAAATACAGGTATGAAAAATTTGCCGCCAACAACCGATGCAATGATCTGGTATCCGTATGATGTATCGCCAGAGTTTCCGGAAGTGGGTTCTGGCGGACGTAGTGCTATTGCAGGACCGGTGTATCATTTTAATGCCGCGCAAAAGTCAGCTACGAAGTTTCCGGAATACTACGATAAGAGTTTGTTCATTATGGATTGGATGCGCAACTGGATGTTTGCTGTGCGCCTCGATGAAAATCAGAACTTCAAGCGCATGGAACCTTTCATGGCAATAACGGGGGATTTCAAGCGACCTATTGATATGGAGATTGGTCCGCAAGGTTCATTTTATTTATTGGAGTATGGCTCTGTTTATGGAATTGACAATGTGGATGCACGATTGGTTCGGATTGATTTCAACGGAGGCAATCGTAAACCTACAGCAAAAATAAACATAAGCGATACCGTTGGATTGGCTCCGCTAAAAGTGAAGCTTAGCAGCAAACCTAGTTTTGATTTTGATGAAACTGATCAGTTAAAATATGAATGGCAGGTTGATGGAAAGACAATAACCGATGCTGATGTTGACTATACGTTTGATAAGGACGGTGTTTATAAGGTAGTATTGAAAGTAACGGATCCATCAGGCGAAAGCGACAATGAGCAGTTAACCGTAAAAGTAGGCAATACATTGCCCGTAATTACGGTGAACTCTACCTTGAACAATACCTTCTTCTTCGAGAAAACACCATTAGCTTATTTGGTTGATATAAAAGACAACGAAGACAAGACCATTGATCAGTCGAAAGTGATGATCAAGTTAAAGTACATCCCCAAGGTCGATCAGCAACTCGGTCACCAGCAGGTAGCATCCTTTAATCTGGGGCAATCGCTCATGGCCACCAGCGATTGTAAAGCTTGTCATCAGCTCAATGCTAAATCAGTTGGCCCAGCGTTTATGGATGTTGCAAACAAGTATAAAAATGATGCGAAAGCTATACCGGTATTGGCGAAGAAAATAATTACTGGAGGCGCTGGTGTATGGGGCGAACACGGTATGAACGCTCACCCCCAGTTGTCGATGGAGCAGACTACCGAGATAGTAACCTACATACTTTCTCTTGCCGAGAAAAAAGAGGAGGTAAGTTTGCCAATGAACGGTACTGTTACATTGAAGGAGCATAAGCCAACCGATAAGTCGGGTCGCTATGCACTGACGGCATCGTATACTGATAACGGTGGTACCATTAATCAACCGCTCACCAATGCTGCTGTGTTGATGCTGAGACCATCACGGTTACGTGTGGCAGAAGCAAATAAAGTAGTGAATGCTTCATTCAACTGGGATCGCGACAGGCTAGGTAGTATTCATCATAAATCGTATTTGATGTTCCGTAACATTGATTTGAAAAACATCAAATCGGTTACCTGTAATTTATCTTCACGCGATCAGGCGGGTCGCATTGAGATTCACATCAATTCATTTGAAGGTCCGGTTATTGGTACATTGGAGTATCAACCTACCGGAGATTGGGGAGCGTATAAAGCAATCACCACTCAGATTAAAGATCCAGGTGGAATGAATGACTTGTATTTTGTGTTCCGCAAGGAAGATAAACCGAATAAGCACCTGGCAAGTTTGGAGTGGATTGAATTTAATAAGTAGGCGTCTGTATTTCAGGATTAAAGGATTATAAGATAGAACTAAGCATACACGATTTATGAAAGCATCGAACGAAAAACCATCGCGTAGAATGGCAATTAAGAAAATTGCCGGTGGGGCTGCCGTGGCGTTGGCCGGGGCATCATTATCGCATCGGGTAGCGGCAGCTGAGGCGGTACTTGATCAGAATCTGAAAGGTAAGGTAAATCACTCTGTGTGCCGATGGTGTTACAGCACCATTCCGCTGGAAGATCTTTGTAAGGCTGCAAACAATATTGGTATTGCCTCCATAGAACTTACCGGACCCGAAGAATGGCCGCTGCTTAAGAAGTACGGTCTTACCTCTGCCATGCCATGGGGAGCGGGCAAAGGAATTACGGAAGGCTTTAACAATCCGGCCTTGCATGATGAGCTGATAAAAAGCTACACCGAAATTATTCCGAAAGTAGCGGCTGCCGGATTAAATCAAATCATTTGCTTTTCCGGAAACAGAAATGGTCTTGATGATGAAAAGGGAATTGAAAACTGTGCCATTGGCTTGAAGAAACTTATGCCAATTGCCGAGAAGTACAAAGTTACCATGTCGATGGAGTTGCTCAATAGTAAAGTGAACCATCCGGATTACCAGTGCGATCATACTGCGTGGGGTGCTGCTCTTTGCGAGAAGGTAGGTTCAGAGAATTTTAAATTGCTGTATGACATCTACCACATGCAAATTATGGAAGGCGATGTTATTGCAACAATTCGAAAATACAACAAGTACATTTCGCACTATCATACCGGTGGTGTTCCCGGTCGCAATGAAATTGACGAAACGCAGGAATTACATTATCCGGCCATCATGAAAGCAATTCTTGAAACAGGCTTCAAGGGTTTCGTGGCGCAGGAGTTTGTGCCCAAACGTGAAGACAAGATTGCCTCCCTGAAACAAGGTGTATTGATTTGTGATGTGGGGTAGACAATGATTTCGACTGAATAAAAAAAATCCGGCAGCGTAACTGTCGGATTTTTTTATGAAGGCTTAATTCACGTTTAATTCTTCTTTTTGATCTGTGTTTCCGCAGGCTTCACCGGGTTGCCATCGGCATCGATGATGATGATTTCATCAAAGCCCATCTTTTTGAGATCTTCCATAATTTTTTCTTTGTCGCCAACAGCGAACCAATTGAGTTTGGTTGGATCAACCAATTGCTTACCTACTTTGCGTACCTCCTCCAGGGTGAGTGCGCGCACTTTGCTTTCATACGTTTTATAGTAATCATCGGGCAGGCCATACTTGTTCATGGTATTGAGCGATTGGCGTACTGCGCGATTAGTTTCGTACTGACCGGGCAATGCCATAATGGTGTTGTTCTTGTTTCGATCAAACTCTTCCTGCGTTACGGGCTTGTCGCCTACAATGGCTTTGAACTCTTTGTTCAGTTCCTGCATGGACTGTTCCGACTTATCGGTTTGAACAGGTGCGAACGCGATGAACGGCCGTTGCCCTTTTGCGCCAGGCATAAAGACTCCGGCTCCATACGACCAGTGTTTGTCTTCGCGAAGATTCATGTTAATACGCGACATGAAGTCACCACCAAAGACATTAACAAAAGCTTCTCTTGAAATTTCGGGAAGTTTGCCGTAAGGATCAACCAGGTATCCGGTAATGATAACGGACTGCTCAGACTCGGGTCTGTCCATCAGGTAAAGTTTATTGGATTGTTTTACGGTAACTGGTGCCAGGTTCTTCTTCGGAATCTCACCTTGCTTCCACGCACCAAACCGTTTTTCAACTTTGGCTACCAGGTCTTTCATTTCAATATCGCCAACCACAACCAATGTGGCATTGTTTGGTTTTATCCACGTGGTGTAAAATTTCAGAATATCATCGCGGGTGATTTTAGAAACCGATTCTTCATATCCCGACCCACTAAACGGTTGACTGTAGGCATGCCCTTCGCCATAAAGAAATTTCGGAAATACCCGCAGTACCATCGAGAATGGATCAGTCTGTTCGCGCTTGATGTCGCTGATCTGCTCTTGTTGCAAGCGTGTAAATTCATTCTGGGCAAAGGCAGGGTTGAGCACTACATCCGAGAATACATCCAACGATTCGTCAAGCGAAGCTTTCAGCGCATCCATGCGAACATACGAAGCATCCAGGTCAGAGAATGTATACACCGATGTACCGATGGATTGCAGCTTGTCGCTGATTTGTAGTGCGCTCATGCTTTGTGTCCCTTCATCCATCAGATTCATGGCGAGACTCGCTGTACCAGTCTTCGCAAATTGATCCGATGCATACCCGGCATCAAACATCAAGTCAGCAGCAATGGTAGGTACACCTTTGCGCTGAGCAAGCACAACCTTCATTCCGTTTTTCAAGGTTACTTTCTGAAAGTCAGGAAAACTGGACGGAGGTTGAGTGGTGAGTGCTGGGAGTTTGCTTCGGTCGGTTTCGCTACCACTAACCTGGTAGTTCGGGAAGGGTGTACAGATAATGGTGTGCTTGCCCGATGTCAGCCATTTCTTTGCGACCGCCTGAATATCTGCCGGTGTTGCTGAGGCAATCCATTGCAGTTCTTTTTTGTAATAGTCGGGGCTGCCTCCATACACCTGTGATTCGGCCAGTACATCGGATTTACCGCCAAAGCCACCAATGCGTTCCATACCTTTCATGAAGCCAGCAAAGTATTCGGACTTTACGCGTTGCAGTTCTTGTTCAGTAACGCCTTTGTCCAGAAACTCTTTTAATAACGTGTTGGCTGTGGCTTCTACTTTCTCATAGTCCTGTCCGGGTTTTATACCAATGCCGATATAAAAATTTCCGCTGATCTCCTGCTTATCAACATAGGAGAAAGCATAACTGGACGATTGATCTTCATACACCAACTTCTTGTACAGGCGCGAACTTTTGCCGCTGGTAAGAATAGACGAGGCTAACGAGAGGTATGCGCCTTCTTGTGTACCCCATTGTGGCACATTCCACATCATGCTTACACGCGATTCGGTTACACGGTCCTGATAGTATTGCCGGGTGTCTTCTGTACGCTTGGCAATGTTTACAGTATGACGCGCAAGCGTTGGCCCGGAAGGAATGTTGCCGAAGTATTTTTTTACTTTTTCCAGTACGTCATCAGGTTTAACATCACCCGCTATCACGAGTGTAGCGTTGGCGGGTCCATAGTATGTCTTAAACCATTCTTTTACATCTTCGAGGGAAGCGGCATTCAGATCTTCCATCGACCCGATCACTGTCCACGAATACGGATGCCCTGCTGGATAACTCGCCTTGGTGGCCATCTCCCATTCGCGGCCATACGGCTGATTTTCACCCTGGCGTTTTTCATTTTGCACTACACCACGTTGTTCATCCAATCGGGGTTGATCAATAACACCCAGCAAGTGCCCCATGCGATCGGACTCCAACCAAAGCACCTGGTCGAAGGCGGAGAGCGGAACATTTTGAAAATAGTTGGTGCGATCGGTGTTGGTGGTTCCGTTCAGATCGGTGGCCCCGATGCTTTCCAATGCTTTAAAGTAATCCGTGTTGAAGTGCTCACTGCCGTTGAACATGAGGTGCTCAAACAAGTGCGCAAAACCACTCTTGCCGGGTTTCTCATTCTTGGAGCCAACATGGTACCAGATGTTTACCGTTACGATGGGCGCTTTGTGGTCTTCATGCACCACCAGCGTGAGGCCGTTGTCGAGGGTATATTTTTTAAAGGGGATATCAACATTCGCCATGTTGACCAAACTACTTTGCGCGAGCACCGAAAGACAGGTGCAGATCAGCAACGCTGTGGAGAGGATTTTTTTCATACCGTGGGGATTTTGTTAGGGTTTTTAATTTACAAATTACTCCTGATTTATGATGAATGATGGATGTGGATAGTTGTTTAATAAATGAGTCCTACCAACGAAATGAAAGTACTGTGCCGAAGCAACGGCCTTTCTTAACGCGAAAAAAGAGTAATGGCTATAAACGTGGCAAGTATGCCCAGTACAACACTAAGACCAACATACAACGAAACGTACAGGTATTGCTCCTGGTGCATCAGGTCGTAAGCTTCAACTGAAAATGTAGAGAATGTAGTAAAACCACCACAGAACCCGGAAACAAGAAAGAATCTCCACTCAGCGGTAAGCAGGTTACTTCTGTCGCTGAGCGCATAGAGTACACCAATCAAAAAACAACCAACAATATTTACAGCAAACGTTCCAAAGGGAAAAATTACCGGTAAAATTTTACCGATGCCTTGTTGGGCAAGGTAGCGTGCGATCGATCCAAAAAATCCACCGGCACCAATCAGGAGTAATACTTTCATGCGCTGTGATGACGGTGTTGAGTAAAGGAACAGATTGTCATAAGTCAAATATAGCAAGTCAATGCAGTTTTCGTTAACAAAAAAAAAGAGGTGTTCTGATCGAACACCCCTTTAACCTAACCCCTCAAACCTTTACCTATTTACCCTATAACCCTTTACTAAATGAGACTGACGTAATGGAATGCTACTTTTCAGCATTCATGCGGGCAACACCTTTTGAAATGGTCCATGTTGGATAACCCGAAGTTGTAACTTTTCCAACGTTGGCATCTTTGCTGGCTGTTGCCTGTGCAACACCTTTGGAGATATTCCAGGCTGTATTACCGGTTGTAATTTTTGCAGGAAGAAGCTCCACATTCTTATACGGTATGCGCTGAACATCTTTGGAGATTGTCCAGTACGGATAGTTGTCTTTTGTCTGGGCGCTTCCAACCAAAGGTAAGGCAACTGCAAAAAGAAGGATGATGCTTATCTTTTTCATAATATTCAGTAGTTTGTTTTCTTATGCAAGTTTACGGGAGGGTTGGGGCTCGCGGTATTAGGATTCAATTACAGCTATATTAGAATCCAGTTAGAGTATTAGAAACCTATTAGAAATCGCCATTTTTGTGTCGGTAATCTGTATAAAACCAATTCAAACCGTTTATTTCACCACACTATGAAAATTCTGGTTGTTGAAGATGAAATGAAAGTGGCCGAGGTGCTGAAGCGTGGGCTGGAGGAAGCCCAGTATGAGGCCGACCTTGCGTTTGACGGACAAGTAGGGTTACGCCTGGCTAAAAGTGGTGCGTATGATCTTATTTTATTAGATGTTAATCTTCCGATTATAAATGGTCTTGAGTTATGTCAGCAACTCCGGGCGGTTGATGAAGTTACACCGGTGCTGATGTTAACGGCCCTGGGCATGAGCGATGATGTAGTAGCCGGCCTCGATGCTGGCGCTGATGATTACCTGGCCAAACCATTTCGATTCAATGAACTCTACGCACGCATTAAAGCCCTGACCAGACGAAGGAATGTCTCAGAACATCAGCAACAGGTAGAGAAGGTTGTAGCCGATAAAAACATTTTTAAACTTGATGACCTTGAAATAGACTTCGATGCGCACCAGGTTAAGCGAGCAAATAAGATTCTTTCGCTTACCGCTAAAGAGTATGTGCTGCTGGAGTATCTGGCCAAACATGCCGGCAAGGCGCGCTCGCGTTTGGATATTGCTGAGTCGGTATGGGGATTGAATTTTGAAACCGGTACTAATTTTATTGATGTGTACATTAATTACCTGCGCAATAAAATTGACAAGCCGTTCAATAAAAATCTGATTCACACCGTTACGGGGTTTGGCTATATTTTAAAACTCCCTGAGTCGTGAAGATACGGCAGCGACTGGCCCTCCGCTTTACGTTAGTGAGCGCGCTCGTTACAGGTGCTATTCTGATTTTCATTTATTTCTTTACCATGAGTTTTGCTCATGCCGATTTTGTGGATCGGTTAACACAGCAGTCAAGCCTGGAGGTACTGCACTTTGCTTCTCCCGAAGTGCGTGATGTTATGCCGGCAGGTTCATTCAGTCTGGTAAATCCTGCTGTTTCCATTTATATGAAAGACCGATCGCTGGTGCATCAAACCGGTTCGTATCCAATTGCTGAAACCTGGATTACGTTCTTAAGCGAGAACGATGTGTTCAATGCCGAGCGTGGTGAGTACACCACTGTAGGCCGCAAACATGAAGTAAATGGGAAACTCTATTTGGTATTTGTGTCTGATAAAGATCTTCCGGGTCAGCGTGAATTGAATTTTCTTTTTAAGGCGCTGGTAGCAGGCTGGATCATCAGCCTGGTGTTGTCGTACCTTACCGGCCTTTACTTTTCGGGTAATGCGTTACAAACGGTAAAAGTTGTGGTGGAAGAAGTGAAGATGATTACAGAAGATAATCTTGGTTATCGTCTTCATGTCAAAAGAGATGATGGTGCGGTGGATGAAATCGATGAACTCATCATTACCTTCAATGCCTTGCTCAGTCGTATTGAACGCGCGTTTATTGCACAAAGACGTTTTGTTCAAAATGCATCGCATGAGTTGAAAACTCCTTTAACAGCGATCATTGCAGAAGTGGAACTGGCACTGGCGCGAACACGAACGGTTAATGAGTACAAACGCATCCTCGAAACGGTGATGTCAGAATCAGAGCGACTGGCGCGAACCACGCACGATCTCTTAACCCTGGCCCGTTTAGAAGAAGGCTCATTGAAAACAGAATTGGATGCATCCGTAAATTTTTCGGAGTTGATTGATCAAACCCTCGCAACCTTTAAACTGCATCATCCCGACCGCGAAGTGGTTTTACTAAAAGAAGGAAATACACAAGGAGTCTTTATTCCGGGAAATGTACACCTGTTACAAACAGCCTTGCTTAACATCCTGGATAATGCCAACAAGTATTCATCCAGTAAGATTGTTGTTACCGTGAGTTGTAACGAGGTTGATGCTTGTATTTCGATTCAGGATTTTGGAATCGGTATTCCGGCTGCAGAACTGGACCGTATTCGTTCACCATTATTTCGCGCAAGCAACGTGAGTACGATACCCGGGGCGGGGTTGGGATTATCGTTGGTGGATAGCATAGTTCGCATCCACAAAGGCACGTTGGAGATAGACAGCAAAGAAGGTGTTGGCACACAATTCGAAATCAGGCTGTCGGCTAATCGATAGTCAGCAGGTAACCTCTTAGCGGGCATTTTATTTTTGTTTTTTCGTTACTGCAGTTTAATAATGTTAAACATTGACCGTCCGGAATAGTCAATACATGTGCTTCTTTTGCATCTCATGGCAATTTTCTTGTTACGCGCAGGGGCAGTCTTGAAATTTGACCAAACTTATTAAACCCAAACGTTATGATTACTGCGCAGAAACTAGATTTTCGCCAATTGATGCAGCATATCTATGCCGCTTTCAATGAGCGTGATATCGACCGCGCTTTTGAGGTAGTTCACCCGCGAGCCGACTGGGCTAATGGCATGGAAGGCGGTATGTTGCAAGGGCACGATGAAATCCGCGCCTACTGGTCGCGACAATGGAGTTATATCAACTGGTATGTAACACCAATGAGCATCGATGTTGACACCACTGGACATTGTGTGGTAGATGTCCACCAGATCATCCGCGATTTGTCAGGTAACATTATTTCCATCAAAGACGTGCAGCATGTTTTTCACATTGAAGATGGTTTGATAAAAAATATGCGAATAGCCTCGTAATGGAATAGAGCTTCAACAAAGATAAAGGCCTCTTGAAAAAATCAGGAGGCCTTTGTTTATGTAAGGACGTTTTTTGATCTCTTATTCGTGATGCCCGGTGATGTAGTGTTCCAGGTGTTCAATGATTGATTTCTGCTCGTCAATAACAAACCGCACAACATCGCCAATGGAAATAATTCCCACCAGGTTATTGTCTTCGAGTACAGGCAAGTGGCGAATCTTCTTCCCCGTCATGGCACGCATGCAATCTTCAATGCTGGTGTCGGGCGATACGGTAACAAGGTTTCGGGTCATCAATTCTCCAATCGCAGTATCCTTCGATGATTTTCCTTTTAGAATAAGTTTACGTGCGTAATCACGTTCGGTGAAAATACCTTCGAGTTTGCCATTGTCGACAATCAGCAGGCCGCCAATATTTTTTTCACACATCAATTCAATGGCCCTGTAAACCATCGTAGTGGATTCAACCGAAAAAATATCTTTTCCTTTTTCCTGAAGTATGCTTCTTACTTTTGCCATGATTAGAAATTTGCAATCGATTGAAGGTAAAATC
>Ga0315910_10000543_pt1 | contig 37414 bp, 21 predicted proteins | sample EdamamesoilMG_FD_204470 | JGI IMG/M metagenome (GOLD analysis project Ga0315910, IMG submission 204470) | Garden soil microbial communities collected in Santa Monica, California, United States - Edamame soil | ecosystem: Environmental > Terrestrial > Soil > Garden | place: USA: California...
CACCCAGCCTGATGCAGAGGGTTCGCAGGACACCCAGCCTGATGCAGAGGGTTCGCAGGACACCCAGCCTGATGCAGAGGGGCTGCAGGACACCCAGCCTGACGCAGAGGGGCGGCAGGACACCCTGCCTGCAGACGAACCGCAGGACACCCCGCCGCCGGATGCACCCGCGTCGGAGGAAGACCCGACCCAGGACGCAGCTCCCGAAGACCCTTGGGCGGCGTCCCGTCGTGCGCGAGCGTCGGGGTCCCCGGTGCGCGTGGCCCAAGAACCCGCGCCCCCTCCGTTCGTCGATCTCGATCCCACCGCGCCCCCGGGCGGCTATTGGGGGCTCGGGGAGGCGCCGCGCGTGGCCCCCTCCGACGGCGAAGACGAGCTGTTCGTCGCGAAGATCATGATCCCCGTGGGAGCCTTGACCGTCGCAACGGCGGCGCCATTCCTCTACTACGTCGCTCCAGGGCATTGCCAAGAGCGCGTGGCTGCGCTCGGCTACCACCTCGACTCCGCGGAGTGCCAGGGGTTGCTCACCCTCAACGGCCTACGGACGGCCTACGGAATTGCAGCGACCGTGACCGGCATCGTGCTGCTCGGTGTGGGTTTGCAACGGCGCAAGGCGTACCGACACTGGCAGCAGCACCACGTGCGCCTGGACGCAGTCGGCATCGGGACCGTTCGGATCGCCTTCTGACGGGACGGCCCGTCCGGCTTCGGAAGTACCTGCGAAGTTTCGCGGGCGCGCCGATCGATGCGGGTGGTGGTGATCGCAATTTGGTTTACGAAAGGGCGGGGCACGGAAGTCTCCGTCGCCCCGGTGTCTGCCTTGTTGGGAAGCCTCGCCGTCGCCCGAGGTACTGGATCAAAGTCAATGAAATGTAGTCAACATATCTTCATCGCTTCTGCGCTTGCCCTGGCCGTCGGGGCTTGTGGGCAGGAGCAGCTTCCCGGCGACGAGAATGGCGACGCCGGATCTTCGGACGATGGGATCGATCCTTCGCTGGGTTCGCGGACGGACACCGGTACCTCCACGTCCACCACGGGCACCGAAACCACGCTCGGGGGTGAAGACGTGTCGGCGGGAAGCCTCGATGGCACGGGCAGCACGACCTCTGGGGAGAGCTCCGACGAAGGACCCGTGTGTGGGGAAGCGACGTTCGTGCTCGAGGCCGTCCCTCCGAACGTCGTGCTCGTGCTCGACAAGTCGGGGAGCATGGTGCTCGAGCAGTGGGACGCGGACCAAGATCCGAGCACGGAGGTCGTGACCCGCTGGAGCAGCCTCCATAACGTGGTCTCCTTCATTCTGGGCAACTTCGACGAAGAGGTGAACTTCGGGATGACGTTGTTCCCCTCGCTCGAAGCGGAGTCGGCGCTCTCGACCGCCGCATGCGGCATGTCGGATGCGCCCGAGGTCGGGGTCGGGCCGCAAAACGGCGCCGCGGTGCTCGATGCCATCCCAGGCGCTGGCGCAACCTCGAACCGGATCCAAGGCGGTACCCCCGCGACGGCAGGGATCCGTGTCGCGCGCGACCACCTGGCGACGCTCGACCCCACCATCGATCGTTTCATGATCCTCGTCACCGACGGCGCTGCCAACTGCAGCGACGACTATACCGACTGTTCGGGAGCGGGCTGCGAGCTGTTCGAGGTCTATGACGCGGACCTCCCCGCGGTCGTGGGCGACGCGTTCAGCGTCGACGCGATCCCGACCTTCGTCGTGGGGATCGACATCCTCAACGAGGTCATCGGTGAGTCCGAGTACGACGGCAAACCCGCCGTCAACACGTTCGAGAAGCTCAACGAGGTCGCGGTGGCCGGTGGCCGCCCGCGCGACGGCGAGGAGAAGTTCTTCAACGCGCTCAACGAGGCCGATCTCCAAGCGGCGCTCCAGCAGATCGCGGGTCAGGTCGTGAGCTGCACGGTCCCCCTGGATCCTGCACCGGAGCACCCGAACTTCGTCAGCATCGAGATCGACGGCCAAGACGTGCCGCGCGCGACCGACTGCGAGACCGAAGACGGCTGGATCTTCGTCGACCCGAGCGCACCGAATCTGGTTCGCCTCTGCAACGCGGCCTGCGACATGCTGGGACTCGGCGGATCGCTCGACGCGATCTACGGCTGCCCTCCGCAAGGCTGATTCGGTCGGTGCGCCGCTACGCGCGGCGCACCTTCGGTCGTGACGCGATGTCTTGATTTCTCCGACTCGTCGGGGAAGGCTCATCGCAGTGATGTCACCTCGCTTGGCGGATTTCGTGCACGCGCTCCCCAAGGCGGAGCTTCACGTCCACCTCGAGGGGTCGATGACGGCAGAGCTCGCGCTGCGGCTCGCCGCGCGGCACGGGATCGCGCTCCCCAACGCCGAGCGCGGAGAAGTTGGCCTACGGGAGGCGTTCCGCTTCCACTCGTTCGCCGACTTCATTCGCATCTATCTCGCGCTCTCGTCCACCCTCTGCCGTGCGGCAGACTTCTGTGACGTCGCGGTCGACCTCGCGCGGCGCCTCGCGCTGCAGAACGTCCGGTACGCGGAGGTCACGGTCACCCCGTTGACCCATGTCGCCCGCGGCGTTCCGGTGGAGACGCTGCTCCGCGGGCTGAAGGCAGGTCGTGCGGAGGCCGAGATCAGCTACGGCGTGCACTTCCGCTGGGTGTTCGACGTCGTGCGTTCGTTTCCAGACCAAGCCGAGCCGACGCTGCTGGCTGCGCTCGCGCTCGAGCAGTCCGATCCGGGGAGCATGGCGGGGCTCGGCGTCGGTGGACCCGAGGTGGGAGAGTTCGACATGCGTCCGATCGCGGCGATGATGAGGGCGGGGTCCCGTGCGGGCTTGCGCAGCTTGCCGCATGCAGGAGAGCTCGCAGGTCCCCCCAGCATCTGGACGGCGGTACGAGAGCTCGGGGCCCATCGACTCGGGCACGGGGTGCGTTGCCTCGAGGATCCGCAGCTCGTGGAGTACCTGCGCGAGCACCAGATCCCACTCGAGGTGTGCCCCACGAGCAACGTCCGTCTCGGCGTGGTGGAGAACCTCGCGGCGCATCCGTTGCCTCGCTTGCTCGAGGCGGGCGTGGCGGTGACGTTGGCGAGCGACGACCCGTCGCTATTCGAGACGTCGCTCGAGGAGGAGTACCTCCGCTGTGCCGCGTGTTTCGGTTGGTCTGCGGCCACGGTCCGAAAGCTCGCGCTCGCGAGCATCGAGCATTCGTCGATGCCGGCTCCGCTCGCGGAGGGGATGCGCGAGGCCATCGCGGACGTGCCCGATCCGCCCGCGTGAGCACGGCAGGTCCAGACAAACACGCGTTCCCAGCGGGCCGCGAACCCCTTGCGTTGTGGACGGCGACTGCGTCTGGCATCGTCGGGCAAGTGCTGTCGCGCAAGGCCGTCTCGCATCTCCTCGTGGCCGCGGGTGCGCTCGCCGGTCAAGGCTGCTTCCCCGAGCCCCCCGTGCTCGACGACTACGGGTCGACCTCGACGAGCGCGACGACGTCCCCCCCCGTCAGCACTCAGGCGGGGCCGACGAGCGCGACGGGGACCGACCCCTCGACAGGCACGTCGGAGACGGCCGGCGATTCGAGCGGGACCGGTGCGTCCGACACGGAGAGCGGCACGACCGAGACCCTCGGCGGTACCGAAGGGTCCTCCGGGTCCTCCGGATCCTCCGGAGCTTTGGACGAGACGTCCGAGAGCAGTGACGCCAGCGGGACCTCCGAAGCGTCGACGGGGGCATCCGCGTCGTCGGAAGAGAGTTCGGGGAGCACGGGTGAGGGCCCGCCCGATGCCGACGACGACGAGGTGCCCGATGCCGAGGACAACTGCCCGGAGATCCCCAATCGCAACCAGGACGATGCGGATCTCGATGGCATCGGGGATGCGTGCGACGTGTGCCCGTTGGCCCACGATCCGGACCAGGGCGACCTCGACGGTGACGAGGTCGGCGACTGGTGCGATGCAGAGATCATCGATTCGGGGATCCTCTACGTCCCGGTGGGTGCGGCGCTCGAACTCTCGGGGGACCTTTGCTTTGCGGAGGTCCGGATCTTCGGCACGATCCGCGTGACGGCGTGGAACGGCGCGAGCGGTGGAGCGCTCACGGTCCGGTCGGAGACGTCGCTCGAGCTCGGTCCGACCGCCATCGTCGACGCGACGAGTTCGGGGCTCGGTGGCGGGCTCGCGAGCGCGACGGGAGCCGGAGGTCACGGTGGAGACGGGGACGGCCGCGGCTGCGGCGGGGGTCCAGGAGGTTCGGTGGGCCAGGCGGGAAGCGGCGCCGGCTATGGCGGGACGGGTGGGACGCCCGCGAACTACTACGGCACCCCGTGTTCCTCCTGCTCCGAGGACCCGCTGAATCACTGCTATGGGGCTCCGGGGCAGCCCTACGGGACCTCGGAAGGCCCCGACCTCGCCCTCGGATCGGGGGGCGGCGCCGCAGGCAATAGCCTAGGCTGCACGGATTCCGGCGGAGGCGGCGGTGCGGGGGGCGGCATGGTGAGGCTCGTCGCGACCGAGCGTGCAGTGATCGAGGGCGTCGTGACGGCGCTCGGCAACACACCTCCGCCGGACGCTTCGAGTTGCGGCTACCGAGCGGGGGGCGGTGGCGGCAGCGGGGGCGGGATCCTGGTCGCAGCCGCAGCGATCTCGGGCGGAGGCCAGCTCGATGCGCGCGGTGGAGCGGGCGGAGAAGCGCTTGGGGATGGCTCCGGGGATTGGGCGTGGGGTGGCGGAGGTGGTGCCGGCGGGCGCATCAAGCTCTTTGGGAGCTCCACGTTCACCGGGAGTACGGTCGTCGACGGCGGGCTCGGTGGCGCGGCGACGACGGGTACGTCGAGCTTTCCGGGGGCGCCCGGGAGTCTCGGAACCACTACCGCGTTGCCGGACGTGCCCGCCGAGTACGCTTCGCCGGTGTGTCCTTGACCTTGGCAGCGCGACGCGGGGTTTCCGGGGTCGTCGTGTGGCCCCACTGGAACCGTTTGAGATCGAGCGTGTCGTTGCGGCGAAACTCGATGCCCTCGGACTCGAGCCACTGACGTTGGATCTCGGCGCGCTCGGGGTCTCCACCCGGCGAGATCGCGCCCCGCGCGTTGAGGACGCGGTGCCATGGCACCGGGGGCGAGGCCAGCCCGGACGCGGCGAGCACCCAGCCCACCTGTCGCGCCGCGCGAGGTCGGCCGAGCATCGCGGCGATCTGCCCGTAGGTGGCGACGCGTCCGCGCGGGATCTGGCGCACGAGCTCGAGCACTTCGTCGTGAAAGGTCATCGGCGTTGGGCGTTGCGGTGCGGCAGCGTTGCGAGCAGCGATGCCAACGCGCCGGGTGAACCGTGGGCGTGGATTCGACCGTCCGCGTCCACATGGACCTCGACGCGCGCTGGGCCCTCCCAAAGCCGCGGGTCGGCGTAGCGATCCGTGCGGTGGTGGAGCCGTTGATTGCGAGAGCCGATGAAGCGCCGGCCAGCGCGGGGCTCGGGGTCGTCTGCCTCATAGCGGCCGTCGACGAGCGTGTCGCACCGCGCCCAGACGGCGGACTTTTGCGCGCAACGTTCGATCTCTTCGCGACGGTATCCGCTGAACAGCAGGACGCCGAGTCCCATACCGCGGACGGCGTCGCACAGCGGGAGCAGAGCGTCCGCCTGCTCGAGCGGTTCGCCGCCAAGGAGCGTCACGCCCTCGATCCCATGCTCACGGTGGGCTGCGGCGATCGCCTCGATCACGCGCTCGACGGGGGACGCGGGTCCCGAGGGGGTGAACATCGTTGGATTGCAGCAACCGCGGCATCGCAGCGAGCAGCCCTGGACCCAGAGCGCGAACCGCTCGAACGGTCCCTCCGCGCTGGTGCAGGGCACCGTCGCGGCGATCCGCAAGGATGCGTTCACTGCCGTGACGAGGCGGGTAGGCGACTGCGGATCCATAGGCCTGCCGCGGTCGCGACGACGATGATGCCCGCCGCAGCCGCGAGGTGGGCGGTGGCGAAGTGCAAGAGCCCGGTCTGTGGGCAATGCCAGGTGATGACGTTGAGCGCGGCGAGCGAGAGGCCTGCCGCGATCCACACGACGGCGGAATCTCGCCGGCGCACCACGAACGCGCCGCTCACCAAGCCGATCCCGAGCAGGAGCGCGCCGACGCCGACGGTGAGCCCAAAACAGCTCGCGATGCGATCGAGGCCACCGGCGGCGAGCGGCCAACGCAGCGTGGCGCCGAGGGTGCCCACGACTCCGACGCCCACGATCGCCAGACGCATCTGTCGGCTCGGAAACAGCAGGCCCACGCCGATCGCGGGAAACACCAGCACGCAAACCACCCAGAGCACGAGTTGCCCCGCGAGCGCGGGCCATGGCTGCTCGAGCAAATCGGGGCGCACCCCCGTCGCGGCGAGTGTGCCGGCGACGGCGACGAGCGTCAGCCAGAGCGCCGGGGAAAAATGGGCCCGCCGTGCTCGCTGCTCGCGATTCAGATCGGCGGCGATGAGTTCGGCAGCATCCACGCTGGGCCGGCGGTTTTCCATCGTTCTCCGGAACTAACGAAGTCGCAGCCGCTGTTGTTTCGCCGCGGCCTTTGTTCGTGCATGGTAGACGTGTTCGTCGGCGCATGCACCGCGACCGTTCGCACGGTGCATGGAGCCTAGAGGAAGCGCGCGAGCCAGGCTTCCACCGTTTCATGCCACTGTAGACTGTTGTGGGGGCGAAGGACCCAATGGTTCTCGTTGGGAAACACGAGGAGCTGGCTCGGGATCCCACGCCTCTGAAGGGCCGCGAAGGTAGCCAACCCCTGCGTCAAAGGTACGCGGTAGTCGAGCGCGCCGTGGATCACGAGCATCGGGGTGCTCCAGCGATGGACGCGGTCGGCGGGGTTGTGCCGCTCGTGGTTGCGGGGCACGTCGAAGTACGCGCCCCCTTGCTCCCACTCCGGGAACCAGAGCTCGTCGGTGCTGAAGTACATCATCCGGTGATCGAACACACCGTCGTGATTCACCAGGCAGCGGAAGCGGTCCGGCCACTCGCTCTCGATCCAGTTGACCATGAACCCGCCGTAGGAAGCCCCGAGCGCGCAGATACGGTCGGGATCGAGCCACGGATAGCGCTGCAGCGCGTGCGCGAGCCCGCGTTTGAGGTCTTCGAGCGGCTTGCCGCCCCAGTCACGCCGGATCGAGTCCATGAACGCCTGGCCGTAGCCGGTCGACCCATGGAAGTCGATCATCACCACCGCGTAGCCCGCACCGGCGTAGGTCTGCGGGTTCCAGCGGTAGTGGAACATGTTTCCGAACGACCCTTGGGGCCCGCCGTGGATCAAGAAGGCGACGGGATATCGCTGCGTGGGGTCGAAGTTCGCGGGCGTGACCACGTATCCGTGCACGCGATCGCCCTTGGCGCCCACGAACTCGAACGGCTCTCCGGCGCCCATCTGCGCCGCAGCGATCGTGCGGTCGTTGAGGTGGGTGCGCGCAATCACGCGGTCCTGCGCCCGTGACCACTGGTGAACCTCGGCGGGATGCTGCAGGTCTTGCCGGAGGAACACCGCGTCCTCGCCCCACGACACGAGGTTGCTCACGGTGCCGTCGCGCATCCGCTCACGGACCTCACCGCTTGGGAGCGTGAGCTCGAAGAGCGAATGTTGGCCGAGGTTCGCCGCGGTCGCGAGCACGCGTTGGCCACCCGGATCGAACACGAACTCGTCGATGGAACGATCCCACGCGGCAGCGATGCGCTGCGGTGGCCCCAGCGGATCCGGGGCGGACGCGTCCCATGCGGCGACGTGCAGCGCGCGTTGGTCGGATTCGTAGCCGGGGCGAGCCATCGCCAGCCACGCGAGGGTGCGGCCATCGGGCGAGAAGCGGGGGTGGACGTCCGCCGCAGGGTTGTCCCCCGTGAGGCGTCGCAAGGGACCGCCCGCCAGAGGAACCGCGAAGAGATCGAGGTTCGTCGACCATGCTGCGCCACGACCGGCCTCGCGTGCCGTGAACACGACGAACTCGCCGTTCGGCGAGATCGTGAACTCTTCGCGCCCAGAGAACGGGGGAGGGGGCACATCGGCATCGAGCCCGAAGGTGAGATCGGTGGGGGTGGACGCGCCGAGCGTCAGCGCGAACAGGTGCGAGCGGCGGCCATCCTCGTCGCGATCCCAGTGGCGCACGAACATCTGCTCGTGCAAGACGCCGGTTTTCGGGCTCTCGTCGCGCTCGCGGAGCCTTTGCTTCGTGCACGCGAGGTCGGGACAATCCACGAACACCTCGGCGGTGAAGAGCAAGGTTCGGCCCGAGGGGGTCAGCTGCAAGTTGGAGACCGGAACGGGTAGCTGGGAGATCTGGACGGGCGAAGAGCCAGCATCGAGCCCGACTTGAAAGATCTGAACGTCCCCGCGGTCGGCGGCGAGAAAAAACACCGAGCGGCCATCGGGAGCGAATGTCGGGTTGTGTTCGCTCGCGGGTCCGGAGGTCAGCGGACGCGGCTCTCCGCCCATCGCGGGGAGCAGCCAAAGATCGCTGCGGAAGCGATCGCTGGCGAGATCGACGGTGCGGACGATGAACGCGAGCGCGGTCCGATCCGGGCTCGGGTCGAGCTCGACGATCCGATGCATCGCGAGCAGGTCGCGCGCGGTGAAGGGATGGGGTGCGCTCGGAACCACCGGCTCGGGCGGTGCAGGGACCTCCGTCGTCTTCGGCGCAGGTGAGGCCGGCGGGGCGTCGGGCGGCGACGCGGTGGCGGGCGGCACGGGTGGACTCGGCAATGGGGCGCACCCCACCGAGGCACCGACGGCGAGCGCGATTCGGAGCCAATGACGCTGCACCCCTCGGAGGGTAGCAGGACCTACGGCTCGGAGGCTTCGCTCACCTCGAGGGTCAGCGCCGGATCGAAGGACCAGCCATCGCGTGCGTTGCCCGAGAGGCTCGCGCTCAGGTCGAAGCCGATCTCCATCACGAACGCGGAGGCTTCACCGAGCTCGAGGTCGAGCTCCAGATGGTCGACGACGACGGACGCCGGACGCCAGCCATTCTCGGCCTCGACACGCACACCCAAAACCTCGACGTACACGAGGTCATAGTTTGCGTCGTCGAGCGGCATGTCCTCGAGGACGAGCTCCGAGTCGACGTTTCCGAACTCGACGGTCAACGACTCCGGGCCTGCGATGACCCACTTGTCGTCTTCGGCGTGGTGAAGGAGGACGTCGCCCAGCTCGATCTCGACGGTCTGGACGTTCGAGTCGGGCATCGCGATCGCATGGATCTCCACGTCCATGATCACGGGCTCTTCGCCTTCGTAGGTCGCGAACTCGGGGAGCAGCGCAAGGTCGCAAGCCGTGAGAGGCGCGAGCAGGGCACAAACGGTCGCGAGTTTTTTCATAGCCAGCCTCAGACGTAAGCTTCATCGCAATGACGGTCTCGAGGCTTGAGGTGAGCGCCCAGAAAAGGCCGCGCTGCGGCCACCTACGAGGCGATCCAACGGAGGTGCCCGGCTTCGGACCGTGCAGAGCTCATTGCCGCGTGAGGCGCGATTCTAACGTACCAAGACCTCCGCATCCCATAGGGTCACGTCGCGGAGCTCGACCTGGTCACCTGGCGCTGCGGCGGCGAGTCGTACGGTGACGGCGACGACGAGCTCCGTGGTCTCGCAGCTCGCCACCTCGGAGCGCCAGGTGCCTCGCAACGTGTCGGGTGGATCGAAGGTCGCGAGCTGGCGATCCCCCGCGAGGATTTCGAGGCGTGCGCCCGCATCCAACCTCGCAGATGTCAGTGCGACCGTGATTCGACAGCCACGGCCCGCGTCCCCGGGACGTTGGATCGGCGAAAACGAGAGCGCGTCCCCGGCGACGAGCACCATGCTGCGGTCCTTCGCGGCACCTCCTCGCGCGCCGGGGCGGTACGCCGAGAGCGATCGTCCCGCCGTCCAGACCGTGGGGGGAAAGGGATGGCCGAGGTCGCGGTCGGGTCGCACGCGGAGGGTGTCCCGTTCCGCGCCCTCGGGCGAAGCGTCCAGGCCGAGCAATCGGATCTCGACGACGGCCCCCCACGGACACGCCGGATCGCCGCCTTCTGCCCCGCGTACGGCGAGCGTGTGCGGGGGCCGCTCCCGCACGATCGGGCCGATCGTATGGCGCTCGCGGTGCGGCAGCGCGGGTGTCGTTCTTTCGACCCGTTCGCCGTCGACGAAAATCTGCCAGTCCTGCGTCGGGCGGGCATTCCCCGCGTCCGCGACCACGACGAGCTGACGCGCCCACGGTGTCGCGGGCAGCTCGAAGGTCGCCATGCCTTCGCGGGGCAAACAGAAGCGGTCCCCTGCGCCGGCACCGGGGGTGAAGCCGAGCGCGGCGTCGTATCGCAGGCGCAGTTCTTCCGCGCCGTCGTCCAGGCCCACGCGCAGGAGCGCCATCCGCAGGTCGTCGCGCGTGACCCGATGCGGGATCTCTCCGCGGGTCGGGGTGAGACGATGCACGAACAGCTCGGCGAAGGTCGCCGTCTCCACGCGAAACGGGGGCGGGAGCTGTAGGTCCACGGCGGCCTCGGTCTGTGCCCCCAAGCTCGCGAGCGTGGCTTCGTTGTGCAGGATGTACACGGGCGGCGGAGGACCGTGGCTTTGGGGGCGCAGCACCAAAAGCTCGTAGAGCGTCGCGTAGGCGGCTTCGCGCTGCAGGTACGGCAGCACGTGGTGACCGTGCCGCAGCGCGAGCGCGCCCCCGATCTGATTGAAGGTATGGCCGTGGTGCCACCCCTCGCCTCCCGCGAGGACGATGGCCTCCGGTTCGAGCCGTGCCGAAAGTGCTGCGGCCATCGCTCCCGCGCCTTGGAACTCTTGCAGGCGTGTCGTCGGATGACGCAGCAGCGGCCATACGCTCGGCACCAGCATGGCAGCGACGCCCGCCGCGAGCGTGAGCGGGGGAGGGACTCCGCGCCCGGCCAAGTGGGAGACGGCGGTCCGCAAACCGTGGGTGGCGAACAAGGCTGCCGCGGGAAGGAGCTCGGGGACGAGGTATCGACCGTAGTAGTAGAGGCTGACGTCCGGCAGGTTGCGCGGAGCGTAGAGGAGTAGGGTCCACGCCACGGCGCTCGCCAGTGCGCAGAGCCAGCGCCCCGGCATGCCCTCTGGGAAGCAGGCCCTCCGCGACGCGCCCAAGATCGCGAGCACGAGCAGGGGCGCCCCGAGCAGCGGCAAGGTCGGATCGAGGCGGGACCACGGCGGTCCGGGGGTCCCCGTCCACCGCGCAGCGGCGTAGACGAGCACCGCGAGCAGCGTGAGGGCGTGCGGGAGATGGCCGAGCACCCGCGGCCACGGCCGGAACGCGTCGCGGAGCCACCCACAGGCCATGCACACCGCGAGGGCGACGGCGAGGGCCGGGGGTGTGAGCGGGAGGTTCGGGAGCCACTGGCGCGCGACCTCGTCGTGCAGATACGGAAAGACCGTGAAGGTGTGCACCCCCGCCGAAAGCACGACCAGCGCGGCATAGATCTGGATGCTGCGCTGTCGCCAGGCCCCGCCGCCGAGCAGCACGAGCAGGACGATCGGCGCGATGAGGAGCCCGTTGCCGCGCGCCCACGCCAGGCATCCGAGCGCGAACCCGGCCAGTCGCAGCTCCCCTTCGCGCCCTTGCGGCGTGGAGCAGGCGGCGGCGCGTTGGGCCGCGACTGCGCTGGCCCCAAACAGGAGCGCCGCCAAGGTTTCGCTCAACGTGTTGCGATGCACCCAGATCGCGATGGGGGCCAGGGCGACGACGGCCGCGGCGAGGAAGGCCCAGATCCGCCGCTCCGGAAAGTGGCGCCCCGCAAACGCGAACACTGCGAGGACGCCCAGCACCCCCTGGGCCATCGCCAGCAGCCCCGGCGGGCACCCCAGCAACACGCTCACGGCGAGCAACACGGGGAACATATGGAAGAACTGCGGACGGACGATGCCGCGGTCGCGATCGGAGAGGTAGAACCCGGGCCGGTATGCGGCTTCGTAGTGCGTGGCCCGGTGCGCGTCGCCGTGGCGCGGGTAGAGGCCCAAGATGTCGAGCGGGCCGATGCGGTGCGCCGCACTGGCCCCCGCGGCCGCCAGGATCGCGTCATCCTTGGCGAGCCCTCCCGTCCGCGCCGTGACCTCCGCGCGCAGCAGGTACGTGCCCTGGTCGCGGCCTCCGAGGGGATACTCGTGCACGGGGAGCCGCAGGACCGCCGCGAGAACGAACACAGTGGCCACGGGCACCCACCCGGCGCGCCCCGGCCGGTCGCGACGTGGGTCGCGACGCCGGCCGCGAGCCATGAGCACGGTCAGCGCCGCGAGTGTTGCCGCGAGCGGGAGCGGGGAGAAGTAGCCCGCCCAGGCCCACAACGTGCCCACGATGCCGAGGCCGCCGAACCAGAGCGCCGCCCCGAGCACGAGCGCCTCGGCGTGTTCGATTTCCGGGTAGACCGCCGGGAGCTCGGGATCCCGCTCGCGGATCGGCCCCGAGCCGCGACATCGGGCCACGCACACGGCGAAGTACGCGAACGAGCTGACGAGCAACACCCAATGCATGGCCGTCCCGGCGATTTCGAACTACCATTTTCGGGCACCCGGCTCACCTCCGGGCTCACGAAGGAGAGACATGGTCACGTACAAGGACGGGAAGTGGTTGGCCGACGACGAAGCCACCGTCAGCGTGCGGTCGCGCGCACTGAACTACGGGATGGGTTGCTTCGGGGGTGTCCGCGGCTACTTGGCCGACGACCAAAAGGAGGTCTACGTGTTCCAGCTCGAAGCGCACGTCCGGCGCCTCGAGCAGTCTGCCAGGATCTTGTTCTTGCGCTTGCCGGGGACCACTCAAGAGGTCGCTGCGCTGCATGTCGAGTTGCTGCGCCGCAACCAGATCCGCCAAGACGTGTACATGCGGCCGTTGCTGATCCACAACAGCACCGAGCTCGCGCCCATCCTCGACGTGGAGTCGAGCTCCTTCATCCTCTACTGTATGCCGCTCAAGCGGTACATCGACAAAGACGCCATCGACGTGTGCATCAGCTCGTGGCGGCGCGTTCGGGACAACGCGATCCCCACGCGGACCAAACCCACGGGCGCATACATCAACAGCGCGCTCGCCCGCCGCGAAGCGCATGACAACGGGTTCGACGAAGCCATCTTCCTCACGGAGGACGGGAAGGCGTCCGAGGGCAGCGCGGAGCACATCTTCATCGTCCGCGACGGGGTGCTCGTCTCGCCGCCCAGCACAGAGGACAACCTGGATGGCATCACGCGGCGCACCCTCATCACGCTCGCCACGGAGGACCTCGGCTACCGGTTCGAGCAACGGACGATCTCTCGCACGGAGCTCTACGTCGCCGATGAGATGTTCCTGTGCGGCACCGGTGCCCAAGTCACCCCGGTACGTTCGGTCGATCGCCGGCCGATCGGTGTCCCTGGGGAAGAGATCGGGCCCATGACGCGCAAGCTCAAGCAGCACTTCGACGACGTCGTTCACGGTCGCGTGAAGCATCGCTTCTCGTGGCTGACACCCGTCTGGGGCTAAACCACCTGGTGAGGCCCGTGCATCCCGTCGTACGGGCGCGATGGCTCGTCTTGGCGCTGTTCGCGGCCCTGTGCGCGTGGTGGGGGCCGGGGATCGGGCACGTCGAGCACGATGACGACGTGCTCGCGTTCTTGCCCCCGCACCATGGAGACGTGGTCGCGTTTCAGGAGGTGGCGGACCGCTTCGGCATGTTGTCGGTCGCGCTCGTGGGCCTTCGCGCCGACGGAGCTTCGTTCTTCGAGCCAGGGCGCACCGAGCAGGTGCGGTCGCTCGCGCGGCAGGTGGGCGAGCTCGGCGGGGTCCGCCTCGTGTTGTCCTATCCGGACCTCCCGGACGCCCACGTCGAGGACGACGGCCTCGTCGTCGACCTGCTCGTGCCCGAGGGGCTCGCCCACTCCGATGCCATCGCCGCGCGGGTGCTCGGGAACAGCAACGCGGTCGGCAACCTCGTCGCCGCCGACGGCACCGCGGCGGCGCTCATGGTGTACCTCATCGAGGACCTCCCGCCCGCGCGCCGGCGTGAGCAGCTGGATCGGATCCGCGAGCTCTGCCGGCACGGGTGGGACGGGGAGCTCTTTTTCGGGGGAGCCCCATTCATCGAGGACACCGCGGCGCGGTCGTCTCGTGAGGACATCGCGCGCCTCTCTCCGGTCGTGATCGCCGTGTTGGGGGTCGCCTCCGCGGTGCTGCTGCGCAGCGTGGTGGGAGCGCTCGTCAACCTCGTCGTCACGGGCCTCGGGGTCGCGCTCATCCTTGGCGCGCACGGGCGGTTCGGTGAGCCCCTGACGATCGTGAGCAGCACGATGCCGGTGCTCGTGGTCGCCCTCGGAGGCGCGTTCGGGATGCACCTCGTCGCGGGCTACCAGCGCCAGGTCGGCACGCCGCCGCAGCGCGCCAGCGCGGCCCTGCGCGAGCTCTGGTTGCCCGTCGTGCTGAGCGGGATCACGACGGCCGTGGCCTTCTTCGTCCTCGTCGTGATGCCGCAGGTCCCCATGCAGCGCTTCGGGGTCGCGGCAGGCTGTGGCGTCTTGCTGTTGCTCGCGCTGGCCCTCGCCCTGACGCCCGCTTTGCTGGCGATCCTGCCGGCGGCGGCCTTGCCTGCGCGGGTCTCCTCGCCGCGAGCGTTGCGGCACGTCCCGCCGCTTTGGACCCTGCTGCTCGCCGCGGTGCTCGGGGCATTCGCCGCGACGCGCATGACCGCCGACGCCGACACGCGGCACGTGTTCGATCCGAGCAGCGAGCCCGCGCGCGCCGACGCCTTCTTTGCGGCGCATTTTGGCGGGTCTCAGTTCGTCCAGATCGCCATCGAGACGTCGCTGCGCGAGCCGACGGCGCTGCGGAGGATCCGGGACGTGGTGGAGGCTGTCCGCGCCGTGGAAGGGGTCGCCGATATCCGCAGCCTGATCGAACCCGTCGCGCTCTTGACCGAGGGCCTGGGCGGTCGCGCAGGCGTGCCCAAGACGCCCGCGCAGGCGGCTCGCGTGATCACCATGCTCGCCGATCAAGCCCCGATGGCGCAGCTGATGACGCCCGACGGAGGCGGCGCGATCATTCACGTCAAGCTCGTCGAGCAGGGCGCCGTCGTGGTGGGAGAGGTCGTGGCTCGGATCGAGGACGCCGTGCGTCCGTTCGCCGATCGCGGGCTCCGTGTCGGCTCGGCGGACGATCCCCGCGTGCGCGCGATCATGGGACGATCCGTGGCGCAGCGCCTCTCCACGACCACGGGGACGCCCGTAGACGGGGAAGGGTTGCAAGCACGCCTCTTGGCCGCCGATCGACTGCCGAACGTGGTCGTCGAGGCTCTACGCGACCGCGCACTTGGAACCGATGAGCTCATCGAGCCGCTGCCTGCGGCCGCGTTCGCCCACCTCGACCCGCGCGTGCTCGCACGGCTCGACGCGGATACCCTCGCCGCATGGCTGCGGTTGGCGCTGCCTCAGCTGTACCAGGGCGATCCCGAGGGGGTGGGTATCGTGGCCGAGCAACTCCACGGGTGGATCGTCGACGCGCGACGGGATCACGGCGTCCGTCAGTTGTGTGCCTCGCTCGGCGTCGCGGAGCAGGGACCACGCTGCGAGGATGTTTCCGGTGTCGTGTCCGAGCTCGAGGATCCCGAGTGGGCGTGCGACGCTGCGTGTGAGTCGGCCCGAACTCGCGCGGTTCCCTGGTCGCTGCGCGTGACGGGCCAACCGATCGTCGGGGCCGCGTTCGCGCAGAGCGTGACGACGAGCCTGATCTATTCCACCGTCGTCTCGCTGCTCGTGTTGGTCGTGCTGCTGGCGGCGCTCGGGCACGCGCGGGCGGTGTTGCCCGCCGTGTGGACGCTCTGCGTGAGCGCGGGGGTGGTCGCTTGCCTCGGGCACCCGATCAGCGTCGGGACGAGCATGGTGGCGTGCGTGGGGCTCGGCGCGGGGGTGGATTTCGCGATTCACCTCGGGGTCCGCGCCCGCGCGCTCGGCAGCGGCCGTGCTGCGGTCGAAGGCCTTGGGGGCGTCGCCATCGTGACGGGGTTGCAGCTCGCCCTCGCGTTCGCCGTGCTCGGGGCCTCCTCGATGCCTCCGCTGCGGCACTTCGGGGTCGACCTCGCCATCGCCTTGCTGTGTGCGGCGGTAGGGGCAGTCTGGCTCACACCGTCGCTCTATCGCACCTCGCCCCGGTGACGCAGACGGGCGTTCCGGCGGTGCGAGGTGTGTCGCAGATCACAGCTCGCACGCCGAGCGGCGCAGCAGAGGGTTCCACGCTCCCCCAGGGGCGGTCGGTGCCGAAATCGTGAGTAAGATTGGCCCATGAGGCACGCGCTCCGCTCCTTGGTCCTGGTCCCGTTCCTCGCTGCGTTCCCCGATGCAGCCGGCGCGGCACCGGGTCTCCCGCATGCGATGTGGGTCGACGGCAACGTCGTCTTGGCGGAGATCGATCGCCGCGCGACTCCATTCGACGATCAGAGCTACACGGCCACGATGCAAATCATCAAGGGCGGCAAGGTCAAGAAGACGCTCGCTTTCAACTCCGTGATGAAGGGGCTCGAGAAACAATACATCGAGTTCACCTCGCCGGGCGACGTCGCTGGCATGAAGGTGTTGATGGTCGACGCGACCACGCTGTACCTGTATTCCAAGGAGTTCGGGAAGGTGCGCAAGGTGGCCGCGCACGCGGTCAAGCAAGGCTTCATGGGCGGTGAGTTCACCTATGAAGACATGACCCAAGTGCGCCTGTCACCGTTCTACGACGCCGAGGTCGCAGGAAAAGAGGGGGCACGCACGACGCTCGTGCTCAAGCCGAAGGCGGGGGTGCCCACATTGTTCGCCAAGCTCGAGGTCGTGGTCGACGCGGGGCAGGGTGGCGTGACGACGGTGCGCTATTTCGACAGCAGCGGCACGCAGGTGCGCGAGCAGCAACGTGGCGACTGGTCCACCATCGAGGGGCACCCCGTACCCACCAAGGTGTCCATGCGCAACCTCAAGACAGGCGACCTCACCGTCATCACGCTCGGTGAGTTCGCGGTCAATCAGGGCGTGGACGAAAGCATGTTCTCGCGCCGCCAGCTGTTGCGCGGTTGAACTCGCGCCAGAGGCCGTTCGTTCGATCATCGCGAGAGCGCCATCACGTTCCCGTCGGCGCCGTTCTGAGGGAGGCCTGGTGTCGCTCCAGGCGTCCGGGGCCGGGGGACCACGGGACCGCGAGGCGGTTGTCATCCGGGGTCGCGACGCTTACGGTGATGAGGATGGTCTCGAGTTCCTTGGTTGCGCGGTCGCTCGCGGTGACGGTGCTGTTCGGTCATGTCGCGGGTTGTTTCGATCCTTCGCGCCCGATGGAGCCCGCGTCCGACGATGATTCTGCGGCGCTCATGATGGAATCATCGGAAGAAGACGACGGCGAAGAGGAGGGGAGCGGAACCTCTGAAGGTGAAACCGAGGGGAGCGACAGCGATCTCGAGGCTTCGAGCAGCGCCGCGGGGACCACCGGGAGCAGTGAAGCCACGAGTGACGCGGAGGAGAGCGACGCGGAGGAGAGCACGGGGCGAGACGACGGTGGTTACGACAGCGGCGGCGAAGCGCCTCCGGAGACGACCGACGACGAAACGTTCGAAGGTGGCGACGACACGTCCGGCGGCGACACGTCCGGCGGCGACACGTCCGGCGACGACACGTCCGGCGACGACACGTCCGCAGAGGTGGAGGCCACCACAGAGGACGACGGGTCTTCGACGTCGACCGACGTGCCCGACGTTCCGTACTGCGCGGGCGTGGCCGATTGGGACCCCGAATGGGTCGCTCTAGAGGAAGACGTCTTGGCGATCGTGAACGAGGTGCGGGCTGCGGGGGCCAATTGCGGCAGCTCAGGCCAGTTCGACCCTGCGGGGCCCCTGAGCATGAACCCCGAGCTCCGTTGTGCGGCGCGCGTGCATAGCGAGGATATGGTCGTGCGCGACTTCTTCGATCATACGAATCCCGATGGCGAGTCGCCCTTCGATCGCATGGAGGCGGCGGGGTACAGCTTCCGAACTGCGGGGGAGAACATCGCAGGCGGATCGGCCGACGCCGAAGGCACCATGCAGCAGTGGATGGAGAGCGACGGCCACTGTGCGAACATCATGCACCCCGACTTCACGGAGATCGGCGTGGGCTACTACCCGGGCGGCCGCTACCGCCACATGTGGACGCAAGCGTTCGGCGGTTGACGGCGGTTCCAGCCCGCATCGGTCCAAGGCCGCGCGTCGAAGTTTCTCGCGTGGCGATCGCAAATCCCGTCGACGCCGACGTCGACAGCGGTGAAACTCCGAGTCCGTGCCGGGTCACCCGTCGACCTTCATTTCCGTGTGGCTCGCGCTCACGACTGGCCCCGCGCCCGCGCCGTCCGCTCCAGGGGGCGATCCTGGCGTCGCGCCGGTGACCCCTCAGGACCCTGCGCCCGCGACGGAGGCCAGTCCGAGCCCGGACACCTCGGCGAGCCCCGCAGCGCCCGCGACGGAGGCCAGTCCGAGCCCGGACACCTCGGCGAGTCCGACCGGTGCGGACGCGGGGAAGGACGTCGATCCCTCGGACGAAGAGGCGCCCGCCGAGCCGACGCGCGAGTCCGCTTCCCCATCGAGTGCGCAGGCCACTGCCGCTGCGCCACAGAGCTCCGAGCTCTCGATGGACGATATTTTCGGAACGTCGCAAGAGCATGCTGCGTCCGGGACGACGGAGGCCGGCCAGGATCCGCGGCACGAAGCCCCGCCTGCGCCCAAGCAGCAAAAGCTGGCCAAGTGGCGCAGCAAGGTGGCCAAGAAGCTCGACTTTCGTTTTCGCGTGCTCAGCAGCGTCTACTTTGCCGTCGCCAAGACCGAAGATCCCGGTCTCGAGCGCAACGAAAATCGCCTCGAGTTTCGCCTGGCGTATCGACCCAACCGCCATATCGAACTCGTTGGAGACATCGAGGCGGTCGCCTTCGGTGTCTCCAACGTCAGCACTCTCGGTGACTTGTCGCGGCGCGAGCGGGTGGTCCCATTCCACTTCGAGAGCGATGCCGCCTACGTCGGGCTCTACGACCTGCTCCCCAACCTCGACATCAAGATCGGGCGACAGATCGTCCAGTGGGGCACGGCGGACAAGTTCAATCCCACCAACAACATCAACCCCGACGACCTCGAAGACCGGCCGCTCTTCACCGAGCCGATCGCCAATCAGATGGTCGTCGTGGAGTGGGCTCCGCTCGACGACAAGCTGTGGTTCCAAGGCGTGTATGTGCCGTTCTTCATGCCGGCTCTGCTTCCGCCTTCCGCCGTGGACGCGCTCGAGGACCCCTACAGCCCGGTGCCGTTCGCGAACCAAAGCGACGTCGACAAGATCGAGGCGGCGCGCGATCTGTTCGAGCTCGAACCGGGCCTCATTCCCTCCGTGGGCAGCACCCTGCGATCTCCTGGTCGCTCCTTCAACGATGGGCAGGCGGCGATCAAGGTGGGATCCAACTTTGGTGGACCGGTGGACGTGAGCTTGTCGTACTACAACGGGCGCCACGACATCCCGGCGCCTGTCCGCGTGGATTCGGCGTTCAAGGAGATGGCGACCGGGACTCCGGGTACCCCCGAGTGCTGTGTCCAGTCGGAGGTCACGCTCGTGTTTCCGCGGATGCAGGTGATCGGTCTCGACTTCGCCACCCAGCTCCCGTTTGCCGGAAACCTGGGGCTCTGGGCCGAAGCCGGCTTGTTCTTCCCCACCGAGCAGGATCTCTACATTGGCTTTCCCCGCCCGCAAGACGTGACCCCGGACGACGGGGTGGCCAATCCCGTCACCTCCGTGGAGGGACCCTCCATCGAATCGACGCCCTACATCAAGGCCACGGCCGGGCTCGACTATACGATCGGCAAGCACGTGTACATCCAGGCCCAATACCTGCGGGGCTTCATCGATGAGATTGGCGCGGCCCACATCGGCAACTATCTGGTTGCCGGCACGGAGCTGGCCTTCTTGGGACGACACGTCTTGATCCGATTGTTCGGCGTGGTCGACTTCCCCACCGGGAAGGGGGACAACGCCTCGGGCGTGGTCTATCCCGCGCTGATGCTCAAGCCGCCGTGGGGATACGCCACGTTCGAGCTCGGCAGTTTCTTCCTGATCGGGGCATCGGACACGAAGTTCGGACAAGCGGCCACAGGCAGCTCGATCGTCTTCGGGAAGATCATCGGAGAGTTCTGACCGCTACGGAAGCGTGGGATCTTCCTCGGCGTCTTCGACGGACTGCGCATCGAAGCGGGCGATGCGGCCCACGAGGACGAAGAGGACCGGCACGAGGTAGAGGCTAAGGACCGTCGTGAGGACCATGCCGCCGAGCACCGCGGTGCCGAGCGAGCGCCTCGCCACGGCGCCCGCGCCCGAGGCGAACGCGAGCGGAAGCACGCCGACGATGAACGAAAGCGCGGTCATGAGGATCGGTCGCAGGCGGATCCCAGCCGCCTCGACCGCGGCCGAAGCGACGTCGCGACCCCGGGTCACGAGCTCCCGAGCGAACTCGACGATGAGGATCGCGTTCTTGCTCGCGAGTCCGATGAGCAGGAGCAGCCCGATCTGGCAGTAGATGTCGTTGTTGTACCCGCGTAGAAACATCAGCCCGAGCGCGCCCAAGAGCGCGGGCGGTACGGCGAACATGATGACCACGGGGAGTGACCAGCTCTCGTAGAGCGCCGCGAGCACGAGGAAGGTGACGAGGATCCCGAGACCGAAGATGTAGACCGAGTAGCCCGATGCGTTGCGTTCCTCGTAGGCGATGCCCGACCACGCGCCGTCGATGCTGTCGGGCATCGTATCGCGTAGCGTGTCCTCCACCGCGTCGAGCGTGGTGCTGGATCCGATTCCGGGGGCCGTGCGCCCGTTCACCGTCGTCGCCCGAAACAGGTTGAAGTGCTCGATGGCCTCGGGGCCGTGGTCGCGACGGACGGTCACGATGTTGTGGAGCCGGATGAGCTCTCCCCGGTCGTTCTTGACGAAGATCTCTCCGATCTCCTCGGGCTCGGTCCGAGCCTCCGGTCGGGCCTGCACCATCACCCGATAGACGCGGCCAAACAGGTTGAAGTCGTTGACGTAGAACGAACCGAACGTGGATTGGACGGCGGAGAACAACTGGGACAGCGAGACGCCCGCATTTGCGGCGCGGCTCCGATCGACCTCGATGCGGACTTGCGGAACGAGCCCCACGCTGCTGGTGTTGACGCCCGCGACCTCCGGCCGAGCGGAGAGCGCGGTGAGGAATTTCCGGCTCGTCTCGGAGAACTCGCCATAGTCGCCCCCCGAGCGGTCGAGCAGCATGAACTCGAAGCCCCCCGTGGCGCTCAAACCCCGGATCGCCGGCGGGTTGAAGGCCACGACCTCGGCGGAGTGGATTCGTCCCACCTTGGCGCGCGTCTGCGTGAGCACGGTCTCGAGGTCGCGTCCCGTCTTTGCGCGGTGCTCCCAAGGCTCCAGGGAGACGAACACGGTGAAGATGTTGCTGGCGGTCCGCCGTGTCCGAAGATCGAAGCCACCGATGGTGACATAGTGCTCGATCCCTTCGATCTCGCCGAGGATGCCCTCCACCTCGCGCGCGGCTTGGTCTGCGCGTTGCACGGAGGCCGCGTCGGGGAGACGCCCCGTCACCATGAAGTATCCCTGGTCCTCGTCGGGGAGGAAGGAACGCGGTACCGCGAGCGTCGTCCAGACCGTGGCCGCGCACAGGGCCACGAATACGACGAACCCTGCGATTTGATGGCGGACGAGCCACCGCAACGTGCGCTCGTAGCTGTCGCGCCTTCGATCGAGCCACCGCGAGAACGCGGCGAGAGGGGCGAGCATCTGCGTCGGCTTGCGCAGCAGGATCGCCGAGAGGGCGGGGGAGAGCGTCAGCGCATTGACCGTGGACAATGCGACGGCGGCGATGATGGTCAGCGAGAACTGGCGATAGAGCTGCCCGGTGACGCCAGGGACGAACGCCGCCGGCAAGAACACGACGCAGAGGACGACCGACGTCGCGATCACGGGCGCGGTGACCTCGTCCATCGCGAGCCGGGCGGCGCGTTGTCCACGAACGCCGCGTTCTCGCGCGATGCGATCGATGTTCTCGACCACCACGATCGCATCGTCCACGACGGTCCCGATGGCGAGGACGAGGCCAAAGAGGGTCAGCGTGTTGATGGAGAAGTCGAGCGCCCAGATCACGACGAACGCCCCGATCAGCGAAACCGGGATCGTGACCGCGGGTACGATGGTCGTCTTGGCGGTGCCGAGGAACAGATAGGTCACCGCGATGACCAGCACGAGGGCGACGACGAGGGTGACGATGACCTCCCGGATCGACTCGCGGACGAACTGCGTGGGATCGACGGGAACCTGGAGGTCGACTCCAGGCGGCAGGATCTGCCGCAGCCGCTCGAGCTCCGCGCGCACGCCATCGGCGACGTCGAGGGCGTTCGCCTCCGGCAGCTGGAACACGCCGATGGTGGCGACCGGTTCACCGTCGACGCGCTTGAAGCCCATGTAGGACTCCGAGCCGAGCTCGATCTCCGCGATGTCGCGCAGCCGGATCAGCGCGTCGTCGTCTCCCCGGGCGACCACGATGTCGGCGAACGCTTCGTCCTCGTCCAAGCGCCCCTCGGCCACGATCGTGTAGTCGAACGCCGAGGGTTCGTTCATGGGCGGCGTGCCCACCCGCCCAAGCGATGCCTGGAGGTTTTGATCGCGAATCGAAGCCACGACCTCCGTGGGGTCGAGGCCGTGGCGCGCGAGCTTCTCTGGATCGAGCCACGCCCGCATCGCGTAGTCGCGCGGAGAGAACAGCCGAGCTTCGCTCACACCATCGACGCGGTTGAGCGCGTCGATCACGTTGATCGTGGCGTAGTTCGAGAGGAACACCTCGTCGCGCGTCCCGTCGCTGGAGACGAGCGCGAGGATCATCGTGAGGTCCGAGGACTGCTTGCGGATCGTGAGGCCTTGCCGCCGAACCTCCTCGGGCAGGCGGGCCTGGGCGAGCGCGACGCGGTTTTGGACGTCGACCGCGGCGATGTCTTGATCCACGCCCTGCTCGAACGTGATGTTGATCGTCATCGAGCCGTCGCTCGAGCTCATCGACGACATGTACCGCATGCCATCGACGCCGTTGATCTGCTGCTCGATGGGAGTCGTGACCGCCTGCTCGACCACCTCGGCACTGGCTCCGCTGTACGTCGCGGAGACCGAGACCATGGGCGGGGCGATGCGCGGGAACTGAGCGACGGCGAGGATGGGGATCGTGACTGCCCCGAGCAGAATCGTGACCAGCGCGATCACAGTGGCGAAGATCGGGCGTCCGATGAAGAAGTTGACCACGATTGCGTCCTCCCGAGCGTCTACGCTGCCACCCGCGTCAGCTGTGCCCCTCGTTCTCCATGATGCGCACGTGGGCGCCGTCGGAGACGCGCTGCAGGCCGTGCACGATCACGTCCTGGCCGGGCTCGAGCCCCGAGCGGACGATCCGAAGCTCCCCGACGGCACGGCCGAGCTCGATCTCGCGGTACTTCGCCGCGCCGTCCTCGACGACGTACACGTAGTCGACGTCTTGAACCGAGGCCACCGCAATGCTCGGGACGAGCGTCTGGGTCGTGGGCGGAAGGCGCAGCGTGACCTCCACGGACTCGCCGGGCTTGAGCTGATGCCGAGGGTTCGCGACGATGGCCTTGTAAACGAGGCTGCGGACGTTGGGATCGATGGTGTTGTCGACGAAGCTGAGGGTGCCGCGCTCCGGATAGACCGTTCCGTCGGACAGGTGCAGGTCCACATTCGCTTGCCCGCGCACGTCGGTGGATTCGATCTCGGGTGCCAAGTCGACGATCCGTCGGCGCTCGCGCTCCGTGGGGGAGAAGCGGACGTGGACGGGATCTTCCTCCACGAGCACGGCGAGCAGGGTCGCGTCCGTGCCTCCGACGAGCTCGCCCTTGTCCACGAGCCGTTCTCCGATGCGCCCGCGGAACGGCGCCCGCACCCTGCTGTAGCCGAGCTCGAGCTCCGCTTGTTCGAGCGCGGCCTGCTGCTGACGGACCTGTGCGCTCAGGGCTTGGACGTCGGCGAGCGCGGTATCGACGGCTTCTTGAGAACTCACTCCGGTGGCGATCAGCCGTTGCTCGCGCTCGAGCTGCTGATTCGCCTCGTCGAGGCGGGTCTGGGCGATCCGCAGGCTCGCCGCCGCGGCCCGCTGCTCGGCCCGAAACGGTCGAGTGTCGATCTCGAACAAGACCTGGCCGGCATCGACGACGGCCCCCTCTTGGAACCCGATCTCGGTCACGTAGCCTCGGACGCGTGCGCGGAGCTCCACGCGGTTTCGCGCCTCTACCGTGCCGATGAAGCGGAACTCGTTGGGGACGTCCTCTCGGGTGGCGGCCACGGTCCGGACGTCCAGGGGAGACCGATCGACCGGCGCGGGCTCGGCCTGGCCCTCGCTGGCGCAACCGAGCGAGAGCAACCCTAGACCAAGGAGGAGCGTGGCGAGGAAGAGCATCGGGCAGGGGCGGAGGATGGTCTCCGCTCACGCGCAGTCGTCCCCGGACCCCAACCTGTTACCGATTTTCCAAAGAGAGGCCTGCGCAAATGACAGGCGCGCTCGGCGAAGGCCGCCGAGCGCGCGACGACGGGTGCCGCCTACGGGATGAAGATCTCGCAGACGGACGTGCAGTTGGGCTGCCCGTCGCACTCTTCGCCGAACTGCGCTTGGGTGCGGTCGTCGCCGCAGTAGGGCGCGTCGAGGCATCCCGTGGTGCAGCGGCCTTCGCCGTAGGGATTGGATTCGTTGCCGTCGCCGAGGTCGCACTCCTCGGGTCCGTTGACGACTTCGTCGCCGCAGTAGCCCGCCGGCGTGCAATCGCCGTTGCACCCGCCGTAGCTACCGTCGTTGACCCCGTCGTCGCAGGTTTCGCCGGCGTCGACCAAGCCGTTGCCGCACTTGGTTCGGCAGTTCGCGTCGCAGTCGCTGGTCGCGCTGCCATTGCCATTCGCTCCGCGACCGTCATCGCATTGCTCGCCGGGGTTCATGACCCCGTCACCGCAGGAGACGAGATCCACGAAGTCGTCGCACTCCGGTGTGCAGTGGCCGGGGGTGCCGTCGTTGACCCCGTCGTCGCAGGTCTCGCCGTTCGTCACCGCCCGGTCGCCGCAGTACGGGGTGGGGAGGCAGCGCGTGGTGCACCCGTCCTCCATGCCGTAGCCCTGGTTCACGGGCACGTTGGCTTCGGCGTTGTCGCAACGCTCGCCAGCCTCGTCTTGGATCACCCCGTCGCCGCAGCGCGGGCCCAGCACGCAGCCGGGTGCGCAGGTGCCCCAGCTGCCGTCGTTGAGGCCGTCGTCGCAGGCTTCGAAGGCGGGCTGGCGGATCCCGTCACCGCAGTACGGCGCGAGCGTGCAATCCGTGCGGCAGGAGCCCCACGTGTTCTCGTTCTCCTCGCCGTCGTCGCACTCCTCACCGGGGTCGACCATGCCGTCGCCGCACTTGAGCGTGCACGCCGTGGTGCACTCGCTCGCGGGGGTGCCGTTATTCAGGACGCCGTCGTCGCAGTCTTCGGGTCCGGAGGTGACCCCGTCGCCGCAGAATGGCGCTTGGGAGCAATCCGGGTTGCAGCCGCCATGGCTGCCATCGTTGACGCCGTCGTCGCAGGCTTCCCCGAACGCGCCGTCGATGATCCCGTTGCCGCAGTACGGTGCGATCTGGCAATCGGGGCCGCAGGCCGGCTCGGTCCCGCCGAACACCACGAAGTCCGGACCGGCGTCGCAGACCTCGCCGGCGTCCTCGTTGACCTCTCCGTCTCCGCAGTGCGGAGCGAGCGTGCAGTCGGGGTTGCAGCCCTCATAAGAGCCGTCATTGACCCCGTCGTCGCACTCTTCCGTGGAGGCGAGGATGCCGTCGCCACAATCGCTCACGCAGGTGCTGATGCTCGGGACGAACCCGTCGAGCGTGAGCCAGTAGTTCGACGCACACTGCTCGCGCTCCGCCTGGAACACGGCGATCTCGTAGATGTTGCCGTGGCGCAGACCCCAGTCTTCCGCGGCGTCTTCATCGATGGTGAAGGACTCTTCCACGCGAGAGTGGAGGCCGCCCATGTCGAGCGCGAGGTAGCCGTTGACGTAGACCCAGACGTCGTCGTCGCCGCTGAAGGTCAGCGTGGGCTCGACGGCCTGGTCGTACTCGAACCAGTAGCGGACCTCGCTCGTGAAGTGGAAGTTGTGGTTGAAGTTTCCGGCGCCGCACGTGGCCCCGGTCAGCTCGAACGCGTCGATCGGGAAGAAGCCCGCTTCGCTGCCGGCCGGGTTCGGATCGGCGATCGACATGGAGCGGCTGTCGAACGAGAACGAGCTGCCGCCCGCGGTGAAGGCCCCTCCGCTCGAGAACGTGCCGTTGAGCAGCGTGATCTCGGTGACGGTGGTGGGGTTACTGCCCCAATCCGGAGCGTCGACCCCTGCGGGACGGTCCGTGTACCACTTATGGAACGAGTCGGGGTCCGTGACCGTGGCGGTGCACTTGCTCCAACCGTTGCCGGGACCGGGGTTCTGCGTGCGATTGCAGCCGATGTTGGCGAACACGGGCTTGTTCGCCAGCGAGATCGTCGCGATGACCGTGTTGGCGTTGTTCCGCATGGCGTAGGTTTCGCCAGCGCACCCGAGGTCACCGCCGCGGATGCGGTCGTTGGCCGGGTTCGCATCGCCGCCGTCGTCATCGAAGCACGGGGGCACCGCGGCTCCGTTGCGGGTGATATTGGATTCAGGGGTACGGACCTCTCCGGCATCGGACTCGAACTCGAAGTCCACGTGCTCGTCGGTGGGGTTTTGGGTCTCCGAGCCGTGGAAGTCGCGGATCACGATGGGGATCCGGAGCTCGCTCGGCAGCTCCGAAGCCTCGGAGCAGATGAAGCCAAACTCGACCAAGCAGGCGTCCGAACAGCCGTCGCCGCTGCGGCGGTTGCCGTCGTCGCAGCCCTCGGAGGCGAAGCGGATGCCGTCACCGCAGGGCGAGGTGCACGGACCTTCTGCGCACAAGGGCTCGGCGGTGCAATACGGGGTGCACCCGTCGCCGACGTCGAGGTTGTCGTCGTCGCACTGCTCGGTGCCCTCTGGGATTCCGTCGCCGCACGTGGTGGGTTCGCAGGCTTCACCCGGGGTCTCGCAGACGAAGCCCTCCTCGAGGACGCACGTTGCGCTGCACCCGTCGTCGGAGCGCGCGATGCAATCTCCGCCCCCGCAGTCTGCCGCTTCCTCGCAGGGCGATCCGTCGGCGCAGTGGCTGCCGTCGTCGCAGAACTCGAGGCCGATGACGAGGCCATCGCCGCACTCGGCCGCGCGGCAATTGCCGCCCGCGCTGCAACGCCAGCCGGGCTCGAGCACGCAGGTATCGCAGCCCGGGGCGTCGTCGTGGACGCACGCGCCCGAACCGATTCCGGCGCAGACGCTCGCATCCAGCGTGCAGTCGGTGGTGCCGTTCTCGCAGACGCCGCCGAGGTCGCACGTCTCGTTGCCGTGGACGCGCCCGTCGCCGCATACCCGGGTGTTGGCACACTCGCCACCCTCCGGGGGACAGACATAGCCGGCCTCGATCACGCACGTGATGCTGCAGCCATCACCACCGGCGGTATTGCAGGTGCCCGTGCCGATGTTCTCGCACGCGGCTTCGTCTCCGGAGCAGTCGGTGGTCCCGTCTTCGCAGACGCTGCCGTCATCGCATTGCTCGCCCGTACCGCGCGTGCCGTCTCCACACCATTGGACGCGCTCACACAGCTCGCCCGGCGTGGGGCAGATGTACCCTGGAGCCGCCACACAGTCGGCGCAGCCATCGTTCGGGTCGTCGTTGCCGTCGTCGCAGAACTCGCGGGACTGCAGGATGCCGTCGCCGCACACGGGATCGGGTTGCGCCGTGCACTCTCCGCCTTCGCCGCCCGCGCGCGGGCAGCTGTAGCCCGATTCGATCGTGCCGCAGTTCTCGGAGCACCCGTCTCCGGAGCGGGGCCTGCACTCTTCGTCCCCGATGCCGGCGCACTCGCTGGCCGCCGTACAGGCGGTGCCATCGGCACAGTCGCGACCGTCGTCGCAGTTCTCGTCGCCGATGACCGCGAGGTCGCCGCAGACGATGAGGGAGACGCAGGGGTCTCCCGGTTCCGGGCACTCCCAGAACGCTTCGAGCGTACAGTTGCCGTTGCAACCGTCACCGACGATGTTGTTGCCGTCGTCGCAGCCTTCGCCCGCGCTCAACACTCCGTCACCGCAGTACTCGTCGATGACGCAGAGCTCGCCCGGCTGCGGGCAGGTGTAGCCATCTTCGCGGACGCAGGTGCTGTTGCACCCGTCCTCGGCCGCGGTGTTGCCGTCGTCGCAGGTCTCGGGGAACTCGACGACGCCGTTGCCACACATTGCGTTGACGACCGGCGTGCACGGTTCACCCGGCTCGGCGCAGGCCCATCCGGGTTCGACCAGACACGTCGACGAGCAGCCGTCGTCGGCCGCGGTGTTTCCGTCGTCGCAGTTCTCTCCGCCGCCGATCACGTCGTCGCCACAGATGACCGTGGGGATGCAGAGCTCGCCCGGGACGGGGCACTCGTAGTTGTTCTCGATGACGCAGATGCCGGAGCAGCCATCGCCGGGGCGGGCGTTCCCGTCGTCACACTGCTCGTTGGCAGCCAAGAGTCCGTCGCCGCAGACCTCCGCGGGTCCACAGTCCGTCTCGCACATCGGCTCGGTGGTGGAGCCGCTCGCCGTGTCACTCGTGCTCGTGGTCGAGGTGCCGTCGAGCGTGGGATCGGTGATCGAACCCGTCGTTCCCGTGGACGTGCTCCCCGTCGCCGTGAGGTTGACCCCACTGCCGCCGTCTTCCGCCTCGACCATATCCTCCGGGCTACACGCCAGAAGGAACACCCCCGCGAGCCATACCGATGCGCCCGCGCCACGACTCAACGAACCGCGCCCGACCATGAGCGCCAAAGCTACCTCGTGATTTATTTGCCGGGTAGCTTTCTTTTCTTTCTGCCATCGGTGGTGGATTCCTCGGCAATGCGTGGTGCGTCGCGCGCCGATGTCCCGTGCGCTTGCGACGTTTGGCGCAAACCCCCGAATTCGTAGGCCTGGAGTGCTGGCACAAATTCAAGGCGCTCGCTCCAAGAGGCCGCAGGTGTCGCGGCTGGACCGCATGCAGGGGGACGTGAGCCCCAATTCTGTCCGCGAGCTTGGGGATCTCGCAGCTGTGGGGAAACAGGCTGCTAGGGCGCAGAGCTCGTTTCAAGAGCTGGCTCAACGGCCGCTCGGAGACCGCCCCTCCATGGGGCCGGACGTCATCGGGCCACCACGCAGGCGAGGTTCCGGTTCAGGATCGCTTTGGAAACGGCGCTCGACGGCCGTTTTCCCGGTGGCGTGCACTCATTCACGCCGCCCGCAGACACCGTGGATCCTGGCATGGCCCCGACCCCACCCGTCCCGCACAGCGTCGCCATCACACCCAAAGACGGCAGCGGCCCGGTGCTGCCCTGGCCCGCCGCACAGGCAGCGCTGCGAACCCTTCGCAGCGAGAAGGTGTTCTCGGAGACGATGATCGAGAGCATGCCCGGCGTGCTCTACCTCTATGACGCGGAGGGGGCGTTCCTGCGTTGGAACCGGAACTTCGAAGAGGCCACGGGGTATTCGCCCGAAGAGATCGCGGCGATGCACCCCCTCGATTTTTTTGCCGGGGACAAGGCGGCGGTCGCCGCTCGCATCCAGGAAGTGTTCGAGTACGGGGAGTCGTCCGTCGAGGCGGAGCTCGTCGCCAAAGACGGAACAGCCAAGCCTTACTTCTTCACGGGGCGGCGCTTCACCTTCGAGGGCAAGGTCTGCCTCATGGGCGTGGGGATCGACATCTCGGCGCGCAAGCGTGCCGAAGCCTCGTTGGCGGTGAGCGAACGGAAATACCGAGAGCTCGTGCAGCATGCCAACAGCATCATCTTGCGCTGGAACGCGGAGGGGCGGGTCACGTTCCTCAACGAGTTCGGTCAGCGCTTCTTTGGCTACGCCGAGCACGAGATCGTGGGCGCACATGTCCTTGGGACCATCGTCCCCGACGTCGAGAGCGGTGGGCGAGACCTCGCGCGTCTCATGGAGCAGATCTGCGCCGAACCCCAAGCGTTCGAGCAGAACACCAACGAGAACGTGCGAAGGAACGGGGAGCGCGTCTGGATCGCGTGGACCAATCGCATCGTCCGCGATGCCAGTGGCAAACTCGTCGAGATCCTGAGCGTGGGGACCGATGTCACCGCGAAGGTCCTCAGCGAAGCGGCGCGACGGGAGGCGGAGATCCAGTTTCGGACCCTGTTCGAGCAGACGCCCGTCGCGGTCGTCGTCTTGGACTGGGTTACCGGCGTGATCGTCGAGGCGAATCAGCAGGCCGCCAAGCAGGTCGGTTATTCGACCAAGGCCCTGTGTGGCATGCGAGCCAGTGAGATCGCCCTCCATGGTGACGCCCAAATTGATGCGCTCCGACGCGATGGGTATGTGGAGTACGAGACTCGGCACTGTACGAGGGAGGGCGACCTTCGCGACGTCTTCGTCTCCGCGCGGCGTGTCCGGCTCAAAGATCGGTCCGTCGTACAATGCGTCCTGCTGGATGTCACCGACCGCAAGCGCATCGCCGCCGAACAGGAACTGCGACATCGCGCGGAATCGGCGGATCGCGTCAAGTCTGCGTTCCTCGCGACGATGTCTCACGAGCTCCGGACGCCGCTCAACTCCATCATTGGATTCACGGGCATCATGCGTCAGGGCTTGGCAGGACCGGTCAATGACGAGCAGTCCAAGCAACTGGACATGGTCCGCCGCAGTGCGCTCCATCTGCTCGCGCTCGTCAACGACGTCCTCGATATCTCCAAGATCGAAGCGGGCCAACTCGAGGTCGCGATCGCGCCGTTCGATCTGCGTGACTCGCTCGAGAAGGTCGTCACGAGCGTGCAACCCCAGGCGGCCGCCAAAGGCATCCTCGTGCGAAGTCGGGTCTCTGCCGCGGTCGCCGCGGGGATCTCCGACGCCCGTAGGTTCGAACAGATCGTGCTCAACCTGCTGAGCAACGCGATCAAGTTCACGGAACACGGCGAGGTCTCGGTGACGGCGGACATCGTCCCGGGCAGCGAACGCGTGCCCATGATCCGGGTTTCGGTGTCCGATACGGGGATCGGGATCAGGCCCGAAGACCTCTCGCTGCTGTTCGAGCCGTTTCGTCAGATCGATTCCGGCCTGTCGAGGCGTCACGAGGGGACGGGGTTGGGTCTCGCGATTTGCCAGAGACTCGCGAGGCTGCTCGGAGGGGACATCGGCGCCACGAGCGTGTGGAACCAAGGCAGTACGTTCGTGCTGACCTTGCCGCTGCAAGGATTCGAGCCTCGATGAGTGCGACGATCCTCCTCATCGAAGACAACGCGCAGAACCGGTATCTCGCTTGTTTCCTGTTGCAGCGCCGGGGGTATCACGTCGTCGAGGCGGAGACCGGGCCACAAGGTCTCGCGCTGGCCGCGATGGCGCCTCCCGATGTGATCCTGCTCGACATCCAGCTCCCGGGAATGGACGGCCATGCGGTCGCAAGGGCGTTCAAGAGCGATCCTCGGCTCGAGGCGATTCCGATCGTCGCCGTGACCTCGTACGCGATGGTCGGGGATCGCGAGAAGTGTCTGGCGGCAGGCGCCGAGGGCTACATCGAGAAGCCGATCAATCCCGACACGTTCGTCGCGGAGGTCGAACGCTTCATCCACGAACCACGCACGGGGGGCATCCGGTGACGCGCGCGCTCATCGTCGACGACAACGCCGACAATCTCTATTTTCTGCGGGTCCTCCTCCAGGGGCACGGCTACGCCGTCGAGGAAGCGAGGCATGGGGAGGAGGCCCTGATCAAGGCCAGGGAGCATCCTCCGGATCTGACGGTCTCGGACCTGCTCATGCCGGTGATGGACGGCTACACGCTGCTGCGGGAGTGGCGTGCAGACGAACGGCTGCAGGGGGTGCCCTTCATCGTCTACACCGCGACGTATACCGACCCAACCGACGAGCGTTTGGCCTTGGACCTCGGGGCGGACGCGTTCATGCTCAAGCCGTCGGAGCCCGAGCCGTTCATCGCGTGCATACGAGAGGTCCTGGCGCGGGGGCACGCGGCGCAGCTCGGTGAAGACGCTGTGGACGAGCGGGGGCTGTACGAGGGGCACAGCGCAACGTTGATTCGGAAGCTCGAGAAGAAGGCGCGGCTACTGGACGAAGCGAACCGGGAGCTGCGGGCCGAGATCGCGGAACGCAAGCAAACGGAGGGGGCGTTGCGTCAGAGCGAGGCCCGGTACCGGAACCTGTTCCATTCGATCGCGGATCCGCTGTTCGTGTACGACCAGGAGACGCTCGCCATCCTCGACGCGAATCGTGCCGCGGAGGTCCACTATGGTCATGCTCTCGCGACATTCTTGGCGATGACGATGAAGGACCTCGAGGTCGAGGGGGCCACGAACGAGAACGTTCGTCGCGTGGCCCACGGAGGCGTCGCCGCGCGCCACCGAAAGGCCGACGGTACGGTGATCGATGTGGAGGTCCAGGCCTCGGAGGTGGACTTCGCGGGACGAACGGGGAGCGTTGCCCAAGTTCGTGACGTCACGGAGCGCAAGCGTGCGGAGGCCGAGGTCGCGCGCACGACCACCTTGCTCGAGGCCGTCGCCAACGGCACCCCAGACGCGGTGTTCGTGAAAGACCGTCAAGGCAAGTATTTGCTCGTGAATCGGGCTGCCGCGCAGTTTTCTGGACGCTCCGTGCACGAGGTGCTTGGTCGCGACGACAGGCAGCTCTTGAACCCGGACGACGCGCGCAACGTGGCGGAGCAAGATCGACTGGTCATGGAGTCGGGGGAGGCGCATTCGTTCGAGGCCACCGTCGTCGTGGGCGGCTTGACGCGCGCGTTTCATGCGACGAAGGTTCCTTATCGCGATGCGCGCGGCAATGTGATTGGCGTCATCGGGATCTCGCGAGACGTCTCCGAACGCGTGCGCTCAGAGGCCGCGTTGTTGCTGCGTGATCGTGCGATTCAGGCTGTGTCGCAGGGTATCCTCATCACGGATGCGAGCCGGCCGGAGAACCCCATCGTCTACGCGAGCCCTGGGTTCACGAGGATGACGCAGTACGAGGCGGACGAGGTCTTGGGCAAGACCTGCAGCTTCCTCCAGGGGAAAGACACGGATGAGGATGCGGTGGCCGAGCTGAGGGCTGCGATCGCGCAGGGGCGAGGGTGCTCCGTAGAGCTCATCAACTATCGCAAAGACGGCACACCGTTCTGGAACCAGGTCGCGCTCTCTCCGGTGTTCGCATCGGACGAGAAGATCACGCATTTCGTGGGCGTTCAGACCGATGTGACCGAGCGGCACCGGCTCGAGTCGCAGTTCCGGCAGGCACAAAAGATGGAAGCGATCGGCCGGTTGGCTGGTGGTGTGGCCCACGATTTCAACAATCTTCTCACGGTCATCAATGCCTATAGTTCATTGCTCATCGAGCAGTTGGATCCGGATGATGCGATGGCGGAGCCGCTCTCGCAGATCCGCAGCGCCGGCGAGCGGGCTTCGTCGTTGACGCATCAGCTGCTCGCGTTCAGCCGCCAGCAGGTCCTGGAGTCGAGCTACCTGAGCGTGAGCGCGCTCGTCCGGGACACGGAATCGATGCTGCGGCGGCTCATCGGAGAAGACGTCATCTTGGTGACCACGCTCGGTGCCGAGGCGGACTGGGTGAAAGCGGACCCGCATCAGCTCGTCCAGGTCCTGCTCAATCTCGCGGTCAACGCGCGCGATGCGATGCCGACCGGTGGTCGGATCACCATCGAGACCCAATCGATTCGATTGGACGATGTCTATTGCCGCTCGATCGAGGAGCTCAGCCCCGGCGACTATGTCTTGCTCTCGTTCAGCGACACGGGTTGCGGCATGAACGAAGAGGTCCAGTCACGGGCGTTCGAACCCTTCTTCACGACCAAGGATGTCGGAAAAGGCACGGGGCTCGGGCTGCCGACCGTGCATGGCATCGTCCGGCAGTCGCGAGGTCATGTCTCGGTGTACAGCGAGGTTGGACTTGGCACGACGTTCAAGGTGTACCTCCCGTGCGTCTCGCCTCCGGACGTGAACGTGAAGCCCGTGTCGGTGCCGCTCGAGATGCCGGTGGGCCATGAAACGATCTTGCTCGTCGAAGACGAAGGTGCCGTACGCGATCTCGCGGCGTCGATCTTGCGCGGGTGCGGGTTTCGAGTCTTGGAGGCGGCGAGCGGAGCCGAGGCCCTCCGGATCTGTGAGGAGGAGCCGTGGACCATCGATCTGCTGGTCTCGGACGTCGTCATGCCCAACATGAGCGGGCGCATCCTGGCCGAACGCCTGCTCGCGGCGCGACCTGCGTGCAGAGTTCTGTTGCTTTCGGGCTATACGAGCGATGCTGTCGTACGGCACGGCGTCCTCGAAGCGGAGTTCAACTTCCTACAGAAGCCGTTCACGGCGCTCTCGCTCGCTCGGAAGATCCGGAACGTGCTGGACGCCTGACGGCACTAGCCCTCGCCGCCCGGGGTGGCAGCGTCTTCGCCTTTGGCGTCGCTGGCGGGCGGGGCCTCGGGCGCGGCCGGAGGTGCGGACGGCGGGGAAGCGGACGGCGGGGAAGCGGACGGCGGGACGGCGGCTGGCGGGCGTTCCTCTTCGGTCCAAAGATCCGGGAGCGGCGGTCGCATCGGTGTGACATCGACCGGAGGTTCGTCCGCGGAGACCGACGGAGCCGCTTCTGGGCCCGGTTTTGTGGGTGTCCCTCGCCGGGGGGGCCGTGCGGCGGGGGTCGGCGGCTTGGGTTTGGAGGATGTCGCGGTCGAGGGGATCGGTGCGTCGGGGGGCTCGTCCCCGGTGGAAGCCGGTTCCGACGGCGCGGCGCCGCCGTCGGTGCCACTCTCCGCCGCAGTCTGAGGGGTGTCGGTGCCTTTCACCGGTGCGTCCGGTGGCACTTTGGCGTCGCTCGGGGTCTGCACGCCGGGTGGCTTGGGCTGCGTGGTGCTCGGAGGCAGGACCACCGGCGGATCCTCGATGTTGCGCGGGCGCACCTCGAAGGTCGCGGGCATGTCGACGTACGTGCCGTGCTCGTCGACGTAGCCGCCTGAAAACCATTGCGGACGCATCGCTGCCGAGACGGCCAGCGCTGCGGCCATGGCCGCGGCGGACGCGATGAGATAGGTCTTGAGCTTCTCGCTGTCGGCGGGCTTGGCGACCGGTCGCTGCGCCGATTGCCCCAGCATCATCGTGCGAGAGTTCTGCGTTTCATCCGTGTGCGGCGAGTCGGCGCCGATCTGCACGATGGCGTGCGTCGCCGATTCTCCCGCGGTCGGCAACCCGAGGTCCATGATGGGAAGGTCCGGCTTGGACGGACGGCTCGGCTTGACGATCCCCGCGGCCACGCGACGACGCTCGAGCTGGTGGCCGAAGGTTTGCGTGACCCAACGCGCGATGTCCGTGGACGGCGCGAGCAAGTCCTCGGTGATTGCGACGCGACGCAGCTCGATGAGCATCTCCTGCGCCGAGCGATAGCGCTGGGCGGGATCTCGCTGCAGCGCCTTGAGGCACACGGCGTCGAAGCATCGGGGGGGACGAAGGCCCACTTGACTCGGCGGCGGGATCTCGGCGCGAAGCACATGGTCCATCGTCTCTTCGATGGTCTCGCCGCGGAACAGCTGCTCGCCCGTGAGCGCATTCCAAAGGACGACGCCGGCGGAGAAGATGTCCGAGCGGTGATCGATCCGTTGGCCCGTCACCTGTTCGGGCGACAAGAAGGCCGGTTTGCCGCGCGTGACACCGCGTTCGTGGAGGGCATCCGCGGCCTTCGCGATGCCGAAGTCCGAGATCATGCAGATCCCGTTGGTGCCGACGAGCATGTTGTGCGGAGAAAAATCGCAGTGGACGAGGGTCAGCGGCGACCCGTCGTCTTCGGTGAGCGTGTGTGCGGCGTGAAGGCCGGTGAGCGCGTCCAGAATGATGGGGACGATCAGCTGAGGGGGACGATTCTTGGCGTGGACCTTGAGGAGCTCGGAGAACGTGCACCCCTCGACGTAATCCATGACGAGGTAGTGCTGGCCCGACAACATGCCGATATCGACGATGCCGACCACGTTGGGGTGGTGGAGACGCGACGCGATGCGAGCCTCCTGCAGCAGCATGTCGACGTATTCTTTGTTGCGGCTCAGGTGGTCGCGAATGACCTTGAGCGCGAACAGCCTGCGAAATCCTCCCTCGCCCGTGACCCGGCAGAGATAGACCGTGCCCATGCCGCCGCGCGCGATCCGGAGGAGCACCTCGTAGCGTCCGACGAGCGTGGGGCTGCCCACGGCCGCCTCCAAGGCGCTATCGCTCGGCGCCACCTGAGGCGGTGCGCGGTGGACCGGCGCCATGACGGGATAGACCTCGGTCCCTCCGGTAGGGGCAGTCCCGAGGCTGACGCCTTGCAGGTTCGGCCCTTCTTCCGGTCGCAGCGGCCGGAAGCCGTGCGTGACCGTGGCGTCGAACTCGTGCACGACCTCCGTTTCGCCCGTGGGCGGCCTGTTCCCTCGGACACTGCGATCCGAGGTGCCCCGGCCGGGTTGGATCACGCCGCCGGCCGTCGGGCGAGCGTCGCTCTGGATCGAGCGTACGGCCGGCATGTTGGTCGAGGCGAGGCGTGCTGGCGCTTGCCAAGTCGTGCCGACGACGATCGGGCCGCTCGGGTCCTCGTCGGAATGTGTCCGCGGGCCTTGGGCAGGCCGGTCTTGGCTCATCGGCAACGCCCGGGGCGCCGGGATCGCCGTCATGCTGACCGTCGAGCGCGAAGGGGGCTCGGACAATGGACCGCCCGGCTGGGCGCCAGCGCCAGGTTCTGGGCGGCGGGGTGGGAGGCCAAACACGGTGGACTTACCCCGACGCTCGTCTTCGAACGGCTCCGCGGTCGCGGGCAGCAGTTGGGCCGTGCCGAGCGATCGCGACGTGGGGCCTGCGGCTCCACGGTGTGCGCCCTCGTCTTGCGGGTTTGGGGATCCACCCACGGCGTGCCACGCATTCCCAGCGGACGTCGAAGCTTCTCGTGCCGGGCCCGGCGGCGCGGGAGTGGCGACGATGGGGGGGGCCTCGTCCTGGCGCGTTGCGGTGCCGGGACGTGGTGCTGGGCTTTGAGGGGATGAGGCGCTAGGAGGCGCAGCTGCGCTAGGAGGTGATGACGCGCCAGTCGGGACCGTCGGACTCGCAGGAAGCGTCGCGTTCGCGGGTGGGCTTGGAGGCGATGGCGCGGTCGGAGGGAGTGTCGCCCTAGCCGGAGGTGCCGCGCTCGGAGGGAGCGTCGCGTTTGCGCTCGGAGGGAGCGTCGCGCTCGCGCTCGGAGGGAGCGTCGCGCTCGCGCTCGGAGGGAGCGTCGCGCTCGCGCTCGGAGGGAGCGTCGCGCTCGCGCTCGGGGGGAGCGTCGCGTTCGCGCTCGGAGGGAGCGTCGCGTTCGC
>Ga0315910_10000544_pt1 | contig 37411 bp, 26 predicted proteins | sample EdamamesoilMG_FD_204470 | JGI IMG/M metagenome (GOLD analysis project Ga0315910, IMG submission 204470) | Garden soil microbial communities collected in Santa Monica, California, United States - Edamame soil | ecosystem: Environmental > Terrestrial > Soil > Garden | place: USA: California...
AAGCCCGCGCCCGGCCGGCCTCGTTGCGAGCGCCGCCGGGGTGCGCTAGCTTCCGTGCCCCGATGCCGCCTCGCGGTGCCCGCCGCCGCTCCGGAAGGCGCCCGTCTCCAGCCCTGACCCCATGACAACGCGCCTCGGAAACGCCCTGGCCAGCTCGGTCGGCAAGAAGATCGTGATGGGCTCGACCGGGCTCCTCCTGGTGCTGTTCCTGGTCGAGCACCTGCACGGGAACCTCAAGCTGATCGAGGATCCGAGCGGCCAGGCCTTCGACGAGTACGTGGCCTTCCTGCAGGGCTTCGGGCCGCTCTTGGTGGTGGCCGAGATCGGGCTCTTCCTCCTGTTCGCGGCGCACGTGTACCTGGCCCTGCGGCTGACGCTCGAGAACCTGCAGGCGCGCAGGCAGCGCTACGTCGTGCGCGCGACGCGCGGCGGGTCGAGCTTCGCCTCGAGCACGATGTTTGCCTCGGGCGCGCTGCTGCTGGGTTACCTGATCAAGCACCTCCTGGACTACCGCTTCGACGAGCGCTTCTTCGAGGGGCCGGCGGCCTTCGTGCGCGCCTCCTTCGCGAGCCCGTTCCAGGTCGGCATCTACGTCGCCGCCGCGGCCGTGCTCGGGCTGCACCTGAGCCACGGGATCCGCAGCGCCTTCCAGTCCCTGGGCCTGAACCACCCCATGTGGAATCCCCTCCTGCGGCGCGCCGGCGTGGCCCTGGCCCTGTTGCTGGCCGCCGGCTTCGCGCTCGTCCCGATCCTCCTGGCGTTCTCGAGCAAGGCCCCCCGGTGAGCGCTCTCGACTCGAAGTGCCCGAGCGGCCCGATCGCCGAGCGCTGGGAGAAGCACCGCTTCGAGCTGAAGCTGGTCAACCCGGCCAACAAGCGCAAGTTCCACGTCCTGGTCGTGGGCACCGGCCTGGCGGGAGCCTCGGCCGCCGCCTCGCTGGCCGAGCTCGGCTACCGCGTGACGGTTGTGTGCATCCAGGACAGCCCGCGCCGCGCGCACTCGATCGCGGCCCAGGGCGGGATCAATGCCGCCAAGAACTATCCCAACGACGGCGACAGCATCCAGCGCCTGTTCTACGACACGGTCAAGGGCGGTGACTTCCGCGCGCGCGAGTCGAACGTCTATCGCCTGGCGCAGGTCTCGAACCACATCATCGACCAGTGCGTCGCCCTGGGCGTGCCCTTCGCGCGCGAGTACGGCGGGACGCTGTCCAACCGCTCCTTCGGCGGCGCCCAGGTCAGCCGCACGTTCTACGCGCGCGGGCAGACGGGCCAGCAGCTCCTCCTGGGGGCCTACAGCGCGCTGATGCGCCAGGTCGGTCTCGGGCGGGTCAGGCTCCTCGCGCGCCGCGAGATGCTCGACGTGGTCGTGGTCGACGGGGTCGCACGCGGCATCGTGTGCCGCAACCTCGCATCCGGCGCCTACGAGCGCTACGCGGGCGACGCCGTGCTGCTGTGCACCGGCGGATACGGCAACGCCTTCTACCTCTCGACCAACGCCAAGGCCTGCAACGTCACGGCCGCCTGGCGCGCCCACAAGAAGGGCGCCTACTTCGCCAACCCCTGCTTCACGCAGATCCACCCGACCTGCATCCCCGTGTCGGGCGCCTACCAGTCCAAGCTCACGCTGATGAGCGAGAGCCTGCGCAACGACGGGCGCGTGTGGGTCCCGAAGCGCGCGAACGATCCGCGCCCCCCCGCCGAGATCCCCGCCGAGGAGCGCGACTACTTCCTCGAGCGGCGTTACCCGAGCTTCGGAAACCTGGTGCCCCGCGACGTCGCCTCGCGTGCCGCCAAGGAGCGCTGCGACGCCGGCTTCGGCGTGGGCGAGACCCGTCTCGCCGTGTACCTCGACTTCCGCGACGCGATCGAGCGCGACGGCGCCGACACGATCCGGCAGAAGTACGGGAACCTCTTCCAGATGTACGCGAAGATCACCGGGGAGGACCCCTACCTCCTGCCGATGCGCATCTACCCCGCCGTGCACTACACGATGGGCGGCCTGTGGGTGGACTACAACCTCGAGTCGACCCTGCCGGGGCTGTTCGTGCTGGGCGAGGCGAACTTCTCCGACCATGGCGCCAACCGGCTCGGCGCCAGCGCCCTGATGCAGGGCCTGGCCGACGGGTTCTTCATCGTTCCCTACACGATCGCCGGCCACCTCGCCGGACGGAAGCTCGCTCGCGTGAGCGAGGAGGCCCCGGCCTTCGAGGAGGCGGAGCGCGCGGTGCGAGCACGGACCGAACAGCTCCTCGCCATCGGCGGCACCCGCACGGCCGACAGCTTCCACCGCCGCCTGGGGCGCACCCTCTGGGACCACTGCGGAATGGCGCGCAACGCCAGCGGCCTGGCGCGGGCCAAGGCCGAGGTGCGCACCCTGCGCGCCGAGTTCTGGGAGGACCTGCGCCTCCCCGGCAGCGGCGCGGGCCTGAACCAGACCCTCGAGCACGCTGGGCGCGTGGCGGACTTCCTCGAGTTCGCCGAGCTCATGATCGACGACGCCGCGCACCGTGGCGAGTCCTGTGGCGGCCACTTCCGCGAGGAGAGCCAGACGCCCGACGGCGAGGCCCAGCGCGACGACGCACGCTTCAGCTATGTGGCGGCCTGGGAGCACCCGCCACAGGGTGGCGACTCGATCCTGCACAAGGAGCCGCTGACCTTCGAGCACGTCAAGCCCAGCCAGAGGAGCTACCAGTGAGCCACGATCCGCACTCTCACGCTCCGGAGCGCATGCGCATCACCCTGAAGGTCTGGCGCCAGGCGGGCCCCGAGCAGCCGGGACGCATGGAGACCTACCGGCTGGACGACGTCAGTCCCCACATGTCGTTCCTGGAGATGCTCGACGTCCTGAACGAGCGCCTCCTGGCGCAGGGGGCGGATCCGGTCGCCTTCGAGCACGACTGCCGCGAAGGGATCTGCGGCGCCTGCTCGCTCATGATCGACGGACAGGCGCATGGTCCACAGGCCCTGACAACGGCCTGCCAGGTCCACATGCGCCACTACGCGGACGGCGACACGATCCACGTCGAGCCCTGGCGCGCCAACGCCTTCCCCATCGTCAAGGACCTGGTGGTGGACCGCAGCGCCTTCGATCGCATCATCGCGGCGGGCGGCTTCATCTCGACCCCCACCGGCGCGGCTCCGGACGGCAACGCGCTGCCGATCCCGAAGCCCGTGGCCGACCAGGCCATGGACGCCGCCGCCTGCATCGGCTGTGGCGCCTGCGTGGCGGCCTGCCCGAACGCCTCGGCGATGCTCTTCGTCGGCGCCAAGATCGCGCACCTCGGGCTGCTGCCCCAGGGCGAGGGCGAGCGCGAGCGGCGCGCCCTGGCGATGGTGCAGGCCATGGATGCCGAGGGCTTCGGGAACTGCACCAACCACTTCGAGTGCATGGCCGCCTGTCCGAAGGGCATCTCGGTCGAGACCATCGCGCGCATGAACCGCGAGTTCCTGCGCGCCGCGACCCGCGAGCGTCCGGCGACCATCGAGCTCGGGGGCGCCTGAGCCGCTCGGCAGGAGGATGCCGCTAGCATCCTCGGCCCGGGGGCTCTGGACCGGGCGAGCGGGCGGTCCTCGCGCGCTTCCCGAGTCTCGGGTGCGCCAGGACCTCGCGCTACCGCCCAGGAACGGGATCTTCCCCCGGCGAACACCCCCCACCTCGAGCCTGCCATGGGGGTTCCGCATTTGGCCTTCGTCAGGCCTCCTGACTTCTTGTCCTCAAAGCTATGCTCCCCGTTCGCCGGAGCGAAGGCACACCTGTTGCGATATAGCAGCCGGGTCGTACTCCATACCCGCCGATCAAGCGTCCTCAATCCAGCCAGCCAACCATGAAGAAGCTCTTCCTCGCTGCTGCCCTCCTCGGCGGCGGCCTCCTTGCTCTGCAGGGTTCCAGCCATGCCCACGGGGGCCAGTACCGTGGCCCGGGTGACACCGTTCCCCCGGGCGGTGGCGGGGGTGGTGGCGGCGGCGGCGCCGGCCCGGCCACCGGTCCCGCGGGTCCCACCTCGCCCGGCGGCGCCGGCCCGGCAACGCCCGGCGCGGGCGCGCCCGGCGCCCCTGGCGCCGGCGGCGGGAAGCCGGTCACGGGCGGCGGCGGCGACACGGGCCCCGACCTGACCCAGTGGACGTTCTGGTGGGAGTTCAACAAGGAGCCCTACCTGAACCTGAAGTCGAAGGTCCAGTCGGGAGCCACCGAGACGGGTACGGACGGCTTCTTCCTCGGCCACGGCGCCAAGGCCCAGACCAAGGACAACCTCAAGCCGACCCAGGAGCAGGTCCGCCAGAAGATCGTCCCGGCGCTGCTGCAAGCGCTCGAGAAGGAGACCAACAACGACATCGTCACGGGCTGCCTGATCGCGCTCGCCAAGATCGGCGACGCGCCCAGCGAGACGGGCGAGTCCCAGTTCGAGCAGGTGATCAGCAAGTTCCTCTCGGACAAGAACCAGGAGATCAGCGAGACGGCCGCGGTCGCGCTCGGGATCCTCGCGAACCCGAAGTCGATCCCGACCCTGACCCAGCTGCTGACGGACCACCCGGAGGGCCGCAAGAAGGTCGGGGCGCAGGAGGTCAACTACCGCACGCGCGCCTTCGCAGCCTACGGTCTCGGCCTGATCGGCAAGCTCGCCAGCAACGAGGTGGATCGCCAGACGATCGTCGAGGTCCTGCGCAAGGCGATCGAGACCGACAACACGCGCTCGCGCGACCTGCGCGTGGCCTGCGTGATCTCCATGGGCCTCGTGCCCCTGGAAACGATCGAGGCTGCCGTGGAGCCCGACAAGAAGGGCGGGCTCGTGCCGCCCGAGAAGTCGCGCATCGCCCAGCTCGAGTACCTGCTGGCGTTCCTGCGCAGCGACGACAACAACTACCTGGTTCGCGCCCACTGCCCGACGGCCCTGGCGCGCCTCCTGGTCGGCCTGCCGCCGGAGCAGCACAAGCTCTACCGCGAGCGCATCGCCGGCGACCTCCTCGAGCGCATCGACTCGAAGAAGAAGGAGCAGGCCGAGGTCGTCCAGAGCTGCGTGCTCGCCCTGGGCCTGATCGGCACGAACGACAAGGCTGACGCGCTCGACAAGAAGATCGTGGACGCGCTGGTGGCCGTGCCGAAGGACGTCACCGACCAGCAGGCCCGCAACTTCTCGCTCATCGCGCTGGCCAAGATCGCCGGCACGACCGCCACCGGGGCCAAGGACCCGGAAGGCGGCACGAGCGACATCACCAAGGCCCTGCTCTCCCAGCTGGCCGACGGCAAGAGCAGCACCAAGCCCTGGGCCGGCCTCGCCTGCGGCGTCATGGCCGACAAGCTGGTCAAGTCCGGCAACAGCTCCTCGCAGATCCCCACGCTCCAGGGCGCCGTCCGCGCCGCCCTGAAGGACGAGAAGGATCCCTCGCGCGTCGGCGCCTTCGCGATCTCCTCGGGGATCATGAACGACGTCGAGAACAAGGGCGAGATGATGAAGCGCCTCGACAGCGAGCGCGAGGAAGCTGCGCGCGGCTACGTGGCCGTGGGCCTCGGGCTGATGAACGCGCGCGAGGCCGTCGAGAAGATCAACAAGATCGTCGACGAGTCCAAGTACCGGCCCGACCTCCTGAAGCAGGCGGCGATCGCGCTCGGCCTGCTCGGGGACAAGGACCTGGTTCCCAAGCTGATCGACCTGCTCCAGGAGTCGAAGGGTCTGGCCACGCAGGCCTCGCTCTCCTCGGCGCTGGGCTTCATCGGTGACCAGCGCTCGATCGATCCGCTCGTCACCATGCTCCAGAACGACACGCTGACCGAGCGTGCACGCGGCTTCGCGGCCGTGGCGCTCGGCATCGTCGCGGACAAGGAGCTCCTGCCCTGGAACTCGAAGATCGGCATGGACCTGAACTACCGGGCTGCGACCGAGACGCTGACGAACCAGGCCTCGGGCACCGGCATCCTCGACATCCTCTAGCCTTCCTTCCTGGGGGCCACCTCAGGCCGCCCGGCGCGCCACTGGCTCGCCGGGCGGCTTCGTTTCCAGGTCGCCAGGGCCCTGGAAGAGGAGCACATTGTCCTGTGCGAAAAGACCCCTCGCGTCGACGTGCGGGATCGCACGCCCTGCGCCATCGCCCGTGCTCCGAACCACTTGCGGAGATCGGTTCGGTATGCTCGTTGCTAACCCAGGCATGCCTGCTTCCCGGACGACCCACCTGGACTTTCCCTCGCACTGACCCCAGTCCCCTGGTGTCGCCGGCCGAAGCCTGCAGCGTCGCAAGGACCATGGAGCCTCGATCATGAAGATCACCAGCCGCTGGATCACCGCGCCGGCACTCGCCTGCCTGGTCGGCCTCGCCTCGCCGTCCTTCGCCCAGCGCGGAGGCGAGGGGCCCGGACCTCCGCCCCCGCCGCCCTCCTCCGGCGGCGGCTCGGGGAACAACGGGCCGGGCGACACCGTTCCCGGCGGCGGAGCGGGAGGTGGAGGCGGAAGCAAGCCTCCTTCCGGCCCATCCACTCCCAGCGCGCCCCCGCCCGCGGACAGTGCTCCGGGCCTGGTTGGCAGTCCGCTCGTCCCCCGCACTCCCCCCCCGGGCTTCGAAGGCACCCCGGGATCGCCGGGCGAGGCGCCTCCTCCGAAGCCCACGACCCCGCCCCGCACCGACACGCTCAACTCCTGGCAGACCTGGTGGCACTACAACCGCTGGGCACACCTCGAGGTCAAGAGTGCCCTGGCGGACACCGGAACGGGCGGCTTCTTCCTGGGTCACGGCGAGAAGGCCCAGACCGCGCCCCTGCTGCGGGTGACGGAGAACCAGATCCGCGACGTGGTCCAGCCTGCGCTGGTCGCGGCCCTGGCGCGCGGCGGACACACCGACTTCGAGATCTACACGCTCCACGCCTTGGCCAAGATCCGCGGCGTGCCCCTGCCGGAAGGGACGACTGGCTTCGACGTCGTCGTCCGGCCCTACATGCAGAGTGCGAACCAGTACGTGGCGGAGAAGGCCGTCCTCGCCCTCGGCATCCGCGGCGACGACGCCTTCCTCCCCTGGCTGGCGGCGATCCTGGCCGACTCCTCCGAGGGCCGTGACCTGGTCGGGCGCTCCCTGGTGGGCGATCGCCTGCGGGCCTTCGCGGCCTACGGGCTCGGGCTCCTCGGCGAGCGCACGCGGGACAACGCGGTGCGCGTCGGCGTCTACGACGCGCTGATGGCGGCCCTGCCGGCCGAGCGCGACGAGGTCCAGGCGGCCTGCCTCCTGGCCCTAGGCATGGTGGCGATGCCGAACGGCGACGAGTACGTGGAGGGCGGTGAGCTCTTCCGCGGCAAGACGCTGGTGGACCAGGTGCTCACGGTGCTCGCCTTCTTCGAGGACACGGCCCAGTCCTTCCGGGCGCGCTCGCAGGCGCCCAACGCGCTCGCGCGCCTGGTCGACGGCGCCTCCGAGCTGCTGCGCGGCCAGGTCGCCTACGCCATGCTCGTCGCCTCCGGCCCGCACACGCAGGAGCCGCGCGAGGTCCAGAACGCGGCCGTGATCGCGCTTGGCAACATCGGCCGCTCGGGGCCCGAGCCGATCGACCAGGAGATCCGCGGCCACCTGGAGCGAATCGCCTACAAGTCGAGCGCCGACCGCTCCACGCGCTACCTCGCGATGGTCTCCCTGGCCGAGGTCGCGACGCGCCGGGGCCTGGGCGAGGAGCCCTTCGCCGGCCTCGAGCCGGCCCGGCGCCTGTTCCAGCGCAACCTGCGTAGCCGCGGCGAGACCCAGGCCTGGACGGGACTGGCGCTCGGCATCCTGGAGCAGGACGCCGGCTCGCGCGGCGAGGTCGCCTCGCCGGACTCGGGCAAGGCCCTGCGTGCCGCGTTCGAGAAGACGCGCTCATTCGAGGTCGCCGGGGCCCTGGCGATCGCCCTCGGCATGGTCCGCGACCCCGAGGCGGGCGAGTTGCTGCTCGAGCGCCTCGCGGACTCGGGCGACACCTACATGCGCGGCTACGCGGCCCTGGCCCTGGGGATGATCGGGGTCCCCGCCGCGGTCGAGCCGATCCGCCAGATCCTGGCCACGGCGACGAGCCAGCCGTTCCTGCTCGAGAACGCCTCGATCGGTCTGGCGCTGCTCGGGGACCAGGAGACGGGCAAGCGCCTGTTCGAGGTGCTCGAGCGCAGCGCGAATCCGAAGCTGCAGTCCTCGGTGGCCTCGGCCCTGGGCTGGATCCGCGACCCGCGGCCGCTCGGCGATCTGTGCACGATGATGTCCGACTCGCGCCGCAACGACACGGCGCGCGCCTGGACGGCCGTCGCGATCGGACGCATCTGCGACCGGGACCGCTGGCCGTGGGTCGGGCGGATGTCGGTCGACGTGCAGTACGACGTGGCCCTGCCGACGCTCCTCGAGCCGATCTACGAGACCGGGTTGCTCGATCTGCCCTGACGACGGGAGTCGCTCCAGCTCCAGGCCAGCAGGCCCGAGCTGAGCAGCACGAGGACCGCGATCGAGCAGGCCCTGGCGCGCGCGACGGCGTGCGCCAGGGCCTGCTCCTTCGCGAGCAGCTCTCCGCCCTCTGCGAGTCGGCGTCGCGCGCTGGCTTCCCAGCTCGCCGTATCGCCGAGCGTCCCCGCGGCGGCCTGCACTGCCGTCAGGAGCCGCTCCGCCGCGTCCACCGCCCGCGCGCCGTCCCCGAGCCACACGGCCGCCGTGGCCTCGTGGAACAGCAGGGTCGCGTCGTCCGGAACCGTGTGGAGGCCACGCCGGGCCTCCGCGTAGGCCGCCTCGGGTGCTCCGGCGCGCAGCAGCAGCGCCGCCCGCGCGCGCGCACCCTCGACCGTGCTCGGCGCGCGCTCGGCAGCCCTCCAGGCCAGCAGGAAGTCGTCGTTGTCCTGAGAGCGTCCCGACGCGCCGGCGAGCAGGAAGAGGAACGCGATCACGTGCCAGGCTCCTCGGCCCGCGTGGCGCGAGCCTCCACCAGGGAGCGCCGCTGGAGCTGCTCGATCGGGCACCGGTCGTCCGTGAGCACCTGACCGGTGTCCAGGGGCGAAACGAGGCGCGCAAAGCCGGGCAGCTCGCGCGCGGCCAGCGCCAGCGGGGCCCCGCTCCGGCACGGCTCCAGTGCACCCTCGGTCCACGGCACGGGCTCGTCCCGGCGCGCGAGCAGCATGTAGTTCCGCGACATGGGCACGCGCACGAGCAGCACGGGCGCCTCGAAGGCCGCCGCGCAGGTCGCCGCCACGGTGGAGACCACCGGGTCCTGGAACCCGAAGCCGCCCAGGTTGGCGGTGAGCCAGCCGCCCGGACGCAGGCGCGCGCGGACCTCCGTGAAGAACTCGCGCGTGCACAGGTGCGGAGGAATCTCGAACTGGTTCGCGTAGCAATCGACGATCACCTGGTCGAAGGCCCGCTCGGCCGCACGCAGTGCGACGCGTGCGTCCAGGCCGGCGAGGATCTGGCTGCGCTCGCTCCCGTCCTCCAGTTCGAAGTGCTCCTTGCCGGCCGCGACGACCACGGGATCGAGCTCGATGCCGACGAAGCGTGCCGCCGGCCAGCGCTCGCGATCGAAGACACGCAGGGCCGTGCCCGCGCCGAGGCCCAGCACCAGCACGTCCCAGCTTTCCGGCGACGAGGTCCAGCAGGCCGGGAGCAGGAAGTCGTTGTAGTAGAAGCCCTCGGGCAGCAGGCCCTCGTCGGGTTGCCAGACGGACTGGAAGGAATCGAGGCCCTCGTTGACCTGCAGGAAGCGCATGGGCTCGGCCGCGGAGACGGTCTCGACCACGCGCACGGTCTGGTAGGGCGACTCACGCCGGGCGAGCTCGCGCGTGCCCGCCATGAGCCGGGCGGGAGCGGTCGGAGCGAGCGTGGCGCCGGACCCCAGGCCGAGCAGGAGCAGCGCAGCGATCGGGCGCACGGGTTGCCTGCGAGCCCTGGAGACCGCGAGGGCCAGGAGCCCGCAGACCAGGAGCAGCGCGCCCGCGAGCCAGAAGGTGCGCCGCAGCCCCAGCCCGGGCACGAGTACGTGGCTCGTGCCGAACACCCCGATCAGGCTGCCGCCGGTCGAGGCGAACAGCACGGCGCCCCCGGCGCGCCCGGCCGAGAGCCGCCGCGCGCGCGCGAGGGACTCGACGACCAGGGGGCACACCGTCCCCAGCAGGGCTGCCGGCGGCAGGAAGGCCAGGCTCGTGACGGCCAGGCTGGCCCAGCCGACGAGCTCCGCCAGCTCCTGTAGCGCCAGGCCCTCGGGCACGAGCGCGCGCGCCGTGGCAGGAGCCAGCCAGGGGAGCCACAGCACCCAGGCTCCGGCGCCGAGAAGCGTCCGCCCGAGGATGCGCGCCGGGTTCGTGCGCTCCGCCAGCCGTCCCCCGAGCATGTAGCCGAGGGCCAGGGCCAGCAGGATGACCGCGATGACGTTGGTCCAGACCGTGTGGCTGGTCCCGAACCATGGCGCGAGCAGGCGCACCGCGGCCAGCTCGACGATCATCGTCCCGGCCCCCGCTGTGGCCGCGATCGTCAGGAGGGTCGCGGAGAGCGACCGGTTCGCGCCCGCGTCCAGGGCAGGTCCGCCTACTTGGCGGGGTTGGGCGGGACGTCCGGGGTCACGAACGCGGTGAACACGCGTCCCCAGTCCCCCACGCGGAACTGGCTCTGGAGCATGTCGACCGGGTTGCGCTCGACCTTGCGCTCGTGGGCGGCGCCGTTGATCACGAACTTGACGGGCTTCTCGAGGTCGACGAGCTCGTCGTTCAGGAACACGACCAGGCTGGAGATCTTCTGGGCGTCGATCGTGATCGTGTTGGTGGCCTTGTCCGCGCGCGCCTCGATGCGCGGCTGCTCGGCCACCTGGAAGCCCACCAGGGAGAGCCACGGGGCGCTGCCGGCCCGGTCGTCCTTGGGCACGTAGGTGATGTGGTCCGGGTAGGCGTTGCGCTGGGTCGCCCCGATCCAGGCCCAGGCCTGAGCGGCCGCGCCCTCGGGCTCGAGCTTCGCGTTCGAGTAGCCGAGCTCGGTCAGCTTGCCCTCGATCGCCTTGGCCCCGTCTCCGCCCTTCAGGAACAGGCTGGGCAGCGTGCGGAAGTTCTCGAAGCTGGCCAGGTCGGAGGCCAGCACGTCCCCGATCCCGATCACGCCCGCGAAGAGGTAGGGCAGGCACGTGGCCGTGATCTCGACTGCGGCGAAGCCCTTGCCGGCGCCGGCCAGGAAGCGGCGGTTGTGGTCGACCGCGAACTGGCCCTGGATGATCCGCAAGGCCGTCATCAGCTGGAAGGTCCCCCCGGGAGTCGTGGGCGAGCCGAACATCCCCCAGGACTGCGTGTCCTTGCCGAGGTCGATGGCCATCAGGATCGCGCCCTCGCGCAGGGCCGGGTCGTTCCAGTGCGCGTCGAGGTGCGCGGCCGGAGCCTCGCCGGCATCGCAGGCGATCAGGACCAGCGGCAGGGCCCCCTTGGGGGCCTTCTTCGGCACGCAGTAGGCGAAGGTCACGCCCTCGAGCTGGTGCGACGAGACCTCGCCGCGCTTCTTGAGCGTCTCCTTCAGCCGATCGTCGGTCGCCAGGCGGAAGACCTGCTCCCAGTCGGCCACCGAGGCGAGCAGGCTCTCGCCCTTCAGGCGCTTCTCGATCGACGCGATCTGGTCGATCACCTTCTGTCCGGCCTCGAAGATGCCCTTCTCCTCGCTCTGGGCCGTGAAGTAGCTGCCGACCAGCTTGCCGAGTGCCTTGTGATCGCTCTCCTTGAGCCGGGTCTCGCCCGGCCCGAGCAGGAGGGCGACGAGGAGGGAGGAAGCGAGCGTGCTGGTTGCGATGGGGAGAGGCATGTTCATTCGTTCGCAGGAACCGGGGAGCGGGTGCGGGCGGCCGCGTAGGGCGCGGGGAGCAGGGTCGCCCCCCACCCACGCCAGGCCCAGTCGGGCGGCGGCGAGTCGAGTATAAGGGCCCGGAAACCCGCGCGTGCCGCTGCGAGGCGGTTGGCCGCGAGCTCCAGCCGCGATAGCAGCAGGGCGGCGCCCAGCGAGCCCTCCGCGAGGGCCCTCCCCAGGTAGTCGCGGGCCAGGCCCTCGTCACCGAATCCCAGGGCGTTGATCCCGCGCGCCTCCCACAGGCTCGCGTCGCGGCGGCCGGCCTCGCGCTCGCGGCGCAGGGCCTCCGCCAGCACGCGATCGGCGGCCTGCCCGTTCCCGAGGGCGCGCAGGGTCAGGGCCAGGTCGTGGGCCGTGGCGGCGTCCTGGAAGCGCTCGTGGAGCGCGATCTGGATGGGCAGTGCGCCGTCCTCGATGCGCAGCGCGCGCACCTCGTCCAGGGCGGCGTTCCAGGCCAGGAGGACCTGCCAGCGCCGCAGGGCCTCGGGCGCCTGCAACGCTTCCCGAACGAGCCGCGCGCGCTCGGCACCCGTGGGGACGAGCTCGGCAAGGATCCAGCACGGGAGCCCCGCGAAGGGCGTCGGACGCAGCGCCGCGAGCCGCAGGGTGAGCGCGCTCGCCTCGCGGCCGTCCTGCGCCTCGAGCGCGGCGCGCAGGAGCTCGGAGCGCGGTCCGTCCTCGGCCGCGAGCAGGGCCTGCTCCAGGCGCGCGCGGGCCGCGGCGGCCTCCAGGGCGGGTGGCGCAGCGTGCCGCAAGGCCTCGAGGTCTGCCCAGACCGGCGCCCAAGCATCCTCCTGGCCCCCGAGGCCGGCGAGGGCCGCGAGCGCCAGCGCGAGGACGGTCACGGGCGGCCCCAGCGCACCTCGCCCCGCCCCGCGACCGTACGACCGATGCGGTGCACGCGCTCGCCGCGGCGCTCGAGCTCGGCGCTGACGCTGGCAACCTCGGACTCCTCGACGATCAGCACCATGCCGATGCCCATGTTGAGGGCGCGGTAGGCCTCGTCGGGATCCAGGTCGCCGCCGCGCACGAGGAGCTGGAAGAGCCCGGGCGGTGTCCAGGCCTCGCGGTCGATGAGCGCGTCGCAGCTCCCCAGCACGCGGTTGACGTTGCCCGGCAGGCCGCCGCCGGTGATGTGCGCCATGGCCGCCAGGCGGCGCGCCTCGATCAGCGGCCAGAGCGGCTCCAGGTACGGCCGGTGGATGGCCAGCAGCGCCTCCTGCACCGTGCGACCGCCGAGCTCCGCGGGGCGCGCGCCGAGCTCGAGGCCGAGCTGATCGAACAGGATGCGGCGCGCCAGGGAGTAGCCGTTCGTGTGCAGCCCGCTCGAGGTCAGCCCGAGCAGGACCTGGCCCGGTCGCACGCGCGAGCCGTCGAGCAGGTGCTCGCGCTTGACGGCCCCCACCAGGAACCCGGCCAGCTCGAAGTCGCCTTCCTTGTAGACGCCCGGCATCTCGGCCGTCTCGCCGCCGATCAGGGCCAGCCCGCTGGCGCGACAGGCCTCCGCGCAGCCGGTGATCAGCGCGCCGACCACCTCCGGCTGGAGCTTGCCCATGGCCACGTAGTCGAGGAAGAACAGCGGCCGCGCACCCTGCACCAGGGCGTCGTTGATGCAGTGGTTGACGAGGTCCCAGCCGACCGTGTCGTACACGCGCGCACGCCGGGCCACCTCGAGCTTGGTGCCGACGCCGTCGGCGGTGGCCACCAGGATCGCGTCGCCGAAGCCCACGCGCGCCGGATCGAACAGGCCGCCGAACAGGCCGATGTCGCCCAGCACGCCGGGGGTGAAGCTCTTGCGGATCGCGCCCTTGGCGCGCTCCAGGAGCGATTCCTTGACGTCGATGTCGACGCCCGCGTCCTTGTAGCTGATCTTGGCGCTCACGAAGGTTGGGGTCAGGGGGTGGGCTCGTCTCCGGAGCGTTCGACGAGGCGTCGGATCTGGTTCCAGGGTGAATCAGGATAGCCATCCGCACGCCGCAGCCGGCCCAGGATCCGGGGGTAGTTCTGGAAGCCGATCTCGGCCGGCAGGCCATCCAGCGAGAACCACGCGGCCTCGCTCTCCTCCTCGCCCGGGCGCAGGATCCCGCCGACGGCGCGGCACAGGTACACGGCCACGTTGGCCGGCTTGCGTGGGTCGTCGCACACGAAGATCAGGTCGAGCAGGCCCTGCACCTCGATCTCCACCCCCGCCTCCTCGAGCACCTCGCGCGCCACGGTCGCGGTCGGATCCTCGTCGATCTCCTGGTAGCCAGCCGGCAGCGCCCAGTAGCCGCGGAAGGGCTCGATCGCGCGGCGCACGAGCAGCACCTCGCCACGCGGGTTGAACACGACGCCCGCCGCGGCGCTGGCCGGGTTCAGGTAGAGCACGAAGTCACAGGCCTCGCAGCGCAGGCGCGCGCGTCCGGCCACGGCGCGCGGCTGCAAGCGCGCGCTGCACTGCGGGCAGTGTTTCGCCTGGTCTTGCCACACGTTGGGAGACGCTCCGGCCCCTGGGTCGCGGCGGTCACGCCCGACGGTTTCCCCGGCCCAGGCCCTGACCTAAGCTAGAGGACGCCGCCCCGCGGGGCAATCGAGCGAACCGTGCCGAACTCTCGCGCCGCACCGCAGCCCGTCCCATGAAGACCCTGCTGCTCCTCGGGAGCACCGGCTCGATCGGCCAGCAGACCCTGGACCTGGTGCGCTCGACGCCGGGCGCCTTCCGCATCGCCGGGCTTTCGGCGGCGAGCTCGTGGGAGGCGCTGCTGGCCCAGGCTCGCGAGTTCGCTCCGGCGCTGGTGGCCCTGGAAGACGAGCAGGCGGCCGAGCGGCTGCGCCCACAGCTCCCGTCCGGTACCGGCCTGCGCAGCGGCCCGGGCGCGGCCGAGGCGCTGGCGGCCGAGCTCGACTACGAGCTCGTCGTGCACGGCATGACCGGCGCCGCCGGCGTCGGGCCGAGCCGGCGCGTGCTCGAGCGCGGGCGCACGCTGGCGCTGGCCAACAAGGAGTCGCTGGTCGTCGCCGGAGCCCTGCTGATGGAGCTGGCGCGCGCGCATGGGGCCACGCTGCTCCCCATCGACTCCGAGCACTCGGCCATCTTCCAGTGCCTCCGCGGCGAGCGCGTCGAGGACGTGCGCCGCATTCTGCTGACCGCCTCCGGCGGAGCCTTCCGCGACCTCCCGCTGGCGGAGCTCGGGCGCGTGACGCCGGCCCAGGCCCTGCGGCACCCGAACTGGGACATGGGCCCGCGCATCACGATCGGTTCGGCCACGCTGATGAACAAGGCGCTCGAGGTGATCGAGACCCACCACCTGTTCGGGCTCGAGGCCGAGCGCATCGAGGTCGTGCTGCACCGCCAGTCGGTCGTGCACTCGCTGGTCGAGCTGGTCGACGGCTCGGTCCTGGCCCAGATGGGGCCGCCCGACATGCGTGGGGCGATCCACTTCGCGCTGCACTGGCCGGCGCGCCAGCCCTCGGATCTCTGCGGCTTCGACCTGCGCTGGTTCCGCGAGCTCTCCTTCGAGGCCGTCGACCCGCGGCGCTTCCCGAGCCTGGAGCTCGGCTACCGCTGCGTGCGCGAGGGCGGCGACGCCGGCGCGGCCCTCAACGCCGCCGACGAGGAGGCCGTCGAGGCCTTCCGGCGCGGCCGGATCGGGTTTCAGGACATCGCCCGGATCAACCGATCGGTGGTCGAGCGCCGTCCGAAGAACTCCGGCTCGATCGACGCGCTGCTGGCCTCCGACCGGCGCGCACGCGAGCTGGCGCGGGCCGAGATCGAGCGCTGCACGCCCGTCCCCACCCAGCCGACCTGAACGATGGAAATCCTCGAACTCGCCCGGGCCCTGCAGGTGGTGTTCGGGATCGGCCTCGTGATCTTCGTGCACGAGCTCGGCCACTACCTGGCGGCACGCCTGTGCGGCGTGCGCGTCCTGACCTTCAGCCTGGGCTTCGGGCCGCGCCTCCTGGCCTGGACCGTCGGCCCCACGACCTACCAGGTCGCGGCCATCCCCCTGGGCGGCTTCTGCCGCATGGCCGGGGAGGAGCGCCGCCTGGAGGGCCTGCCCTCGGCGCCGGACGAGCTCTTCGCCAAGGGTGTCGGCGCGCGCTTCTTCATCTACTCGGGCGGCGTGCTGATGAACGTGCTCTTCGGTCTGGCCGTGTTCCCGGTCCTGTTCCAGATCGGCGTGCCCTTCACGCGCCCGACGATCGGCGAGACCGCGCCGGGCGGCCCGGCCTGGCACGCGCGCCTGCCCGAGGGCCAGGAGGTCGTGCGCGTGAACGGAGGGCGCGTGTTCGAGTTCGAGCACCTCTTCACCGCCATCGCGCTGGGCGATCCGGAGCGCGTCACCCTGCGCCTGCGCGACCCGCGCACGGGGACCGAGTCGGAGCACGTGGTCGTGCCGCGCAAGGACGAGCGCGAGGGCCTGAACATGATCGGGGTCGCGCCCGGACCGGAGCGCGACGGGGCCGGCCGGATCGCGCTGGACGTCGAGCCGGATGGACCGGCCTGGCGGGCCGGCCTGCGCCCGGGCGACTGGCTCGTGCGCGTGGAGAACGGCGCCCCGGGCCTGGACGAGCGCACGCAGCTCGAGCTGCTCGACCGCGCCGGTGAGCCCTGGCAGCTCCTCGTCGCCGGCCCGAGCGGCGAGCGCTCGCTGGCGATCGCGCCCGAGCTGACCGCGCGCAAGGACGCGCCGCGCGTGGGCGTGGCGGGACGCCTGAATCGCATCGCCGACCTGCGTCCCTCGCCCCTGCTCGCGAGCCTCGGGCTGCGCGCGGGCGACGAGCTGGAGAGCGTCCAGGGGCTCAGGATCCTGGCCCTGGGCGACCTGCACCGGGCGCTGCTCACCCGCCCGGGGCCGCTCGCGCTCGAGATCCGCCGGGACGGGGCCGTGCAGACCATGGCCGGCCCGGAGCTCGCGCCGGGCGCGGCCCAGGCGCTGGCCGAGGACCTCGCCCTGGCCGCCGACGAGCGCTCGAGCGTGGTCGTGGTCCAGCCCGGCAGCGCGGCCGAGCGTGCCGGTCTGCGCACGCTCGACCAGGTGCTGCAGATCGACGGGACCGACGTGACGAGCTGGGACGACCTGCGCCAGCTGGTGGAGCGCGCCGGGAGCCAGGAGCGCGCGGCCCTCTTCCGCGTGCGCCGCCCGGGCGAGAGCGCGCACCTCGAACTCGCCGTCACCCCCGAGCGCCGCCCGCTGGCGACCTACGGCCTGCGCCTGAAGCAGGCCCAGTACGTGTACCGCTCCGAGAACCTGGGCGCAGCCCTGGTCTTCGGCGCGCAGTACTCCTGGCGCTTCCTGGAGGAGTCCTGGCTGGCCCTCAAGCGCATGCTGACGCGCGACGTGTCGCCCAAGAACGTGGGCGGCATCATCACGATCGGCGCCGTGACCTACAGCATGACCGAGGCCGGCTGGATCAAGTTCTTCTTCTTCCTGTGCCTGGTCAGCATCAACCTGGCGTTCCTGAACGTGCTGCCGATCCCGGTGCTCGACGGCGGGCACCTCCTGTTCCTGATCATCGAGAAGCTCAAGGGCTCGCCGGTCTCGGAGCGCGTGCTCGGCACGAGCCAGGCCGTGGGCGTGGTGCTGCTGCTCTCGCTGATGGTCTACGTGACCTACAACGACCTGGTGCGCTGGTTCTTTCCCCAGGCCCCGTGAGCCCTGCGCCGCGCGAGCCCGCCAGCGCGCTGCTCGCCTGGGGGCGTCTCCTGCGCCTCTCGCTCGCGCCCTCGGCCCTGGCGGACATCGCCGCCGGCCTGGTGCTCGGCGCGGGCGCCTGGCCCGGCGGCGCGCGGCCCTTCCTGCTGATGGGCGCCTCGGCCTGCGTCTACCACGGCGGCATGGCGCTCAACGACTGGGCCGACCGTTCCGAGGACGCGCGCCTCGGGCGCCCGCGTCCGATCCCCGCTGGCTCGATCGGAGCGCCTGCGGCGCTGGCGCTCGCCGTGGCCTTGCTCGCCGTCGGGCCGCTCCTAGCCTGGGCCGCGGCCCCGCGCTGCGGGCTCGTGCTCGGCGCGGTGGCCCTGTGCGCGGCGCTCTACGACCTGGCCGGGCGCGGTCCCTGGCGCGGGCCGCTGCTGCTCGCCGCCTGTCGCGCCGGCAACCTGGGCGCCGGGCTCGCCCTGGCGAGCACGCTGGTGTCGTTTCGCCCGCTCCTCCTGCTCGCGCCGCTCGCCTACGGCCTCTACGTGTTCCTGGTCTCGCGCCTGGCGCGCCTCGAGGATGCGGCCCCGGCCGCAGGCGAGCTGCGCCCGGCGCCCTCCCTGCTGGCGATGATCCTGGCGCTGCTCGCGCTGGGCGGCGTCGCGGCGTTCCTGGCCGCGTACCTCTCCGCAGCCGATGCCGCCGGGATCCCGACGTGGACCCTCGGCCTGCTGCCCGTCGCCTCCGCCCTCGCGGGTGCCCGTGGTCTCGGGCGCAGCCTGGCGCGGCTCGGGTTCGCCCCCTGGCGGCCCGCGGACGTGCAGCGCGTCGCGGGCATGGGGCTGCGCCGGCTGCTGATCGCCAGCGCCGCCCTGGCGCTCGGTGCGGGAACCCCCGACGGCGTCGTCGTCGCGACCCTGATCCTGTGCGGTTATCCGCTGAGCTTTGCGCTGCGGCGCGTCTTCCCGCCCACCTGAGGGCGGCCGGTCAGCTCACCTGTCGCGCGAGCCACGCGCGCGCGCCGTCGGGGTCGTGGAACTCGCCCTCGAGCTGGGCCTCCTCGGCGGCGCGCAAGAGCTCGCCCCAGCGCGGCCCCTGCGGGACGCCGGCGCGCGCCAGCTCGGCAGAGGTGACGAGCGGCGCGGGCCACAGCTCGTCCGGCCCGAGGTGCCGCGCGCGCGCCACCAGCTCGGCGCGCTCGCGCGCGTGCTGCTCGCCGTGCCAGGCGGCGTGCACGGCGAGCGCGTCGGCGAACTCCTCGGCGCGCACCAGGCGGATCCAGCGCGCGCGGGGCGCGCTCGCCAGCGCGGCCAGGCACTCCTCGAGCGCGAGCACGAGCTGGAAGACCTGGCTCACGCGCCGCTCGAGGGCCCGCGCGGGCCGCAGCTCGAGCAGCGCCGCCTGGGCCAGCGCGAGATCCCATTCCGTGCCCGGCAGGAACAGCAGCCCCAGGAGGCCCGCGCTGCCCCCCGCCTCGAGCCCGGCCGCCGCGCGCACGCGCCGGGCCAGGCCGGACGGCTCCAGGCGCGCGAGCCCGGGCAGGACGGTCAGGGCGCCGAGCTCCGCGAGCAGCGCCACCGCCCGGGCCGGATCCGGCCCCTCGGCCATGCGCACGAGCTCCGCCAGCACGCGCTCGGGGCTGACCCCGCGCAGGGCCGCGAGCGAGCGCCGCGCGCCCTCCAGGGTGTCCGGCTCGATCGCCAGGCCGTGGTGCGCCGCCAGGCGCGCCAGGCGCAGGATCCGCAGGCCGTCCTCTCCGAAGCGCGCCTCGGCCCTCCCCACGCAGCGCAGCCGTCCGGCGGCCAGGTCGGCGAGGCCGCCGGTGGGATCGAGCAGCTCGTCCGTGCACGGATCGAGGTAGAGCGCGTTGCAGGTGAAGTCGCGGCGCCGCGCGTCCTCCTCGGGCGAGGTCGAGAAGCGCACCTCGCTCGGACGGCGGGCGTCCGCGTAGCCCGATTCGGCCCGGAAGGTCGTGACCTGCACGTCGAGCCCCTCGCAGGGGACGACGACCGTGCCGAAAGCCCGGCCGACGGCGTGGGTGCGCGGGAAGAGGCGCTCGATCTCCTCCGGCAGGGCCGCGCTGGCGAGGTCGGCGTCCTTGGGCTCGCGCTCGAGGGCCAGGTCGCGCACGGCCCCGCCCACCAGCCAGGCGCGGTGCCCGGCCGCGGCCAGCCGCTCGGCGATCCAGCGCGAGGCGCGCGCGAGCTCGGGGGGCATGCGCGCCATCGAGGGCGTCCTCATCGCCCTTGAAGACTAGCACGCGCGTTCGGACAATCCGCGCGATGTCGAGCCCCCGAGCTCCCGCCGTGGCGCAGGCGCGGCGCGCGCATTCCGGACCCGGCGTGGCTGGCCTGACGCCCTCGGGAAGCCTGTCGCTGCTGGCGGTCGTGGCGGTGCTCGTGGTGGTCTCGGTTCCCCGCCTGCGCGGTCTGGCCCTGCAGGAGAACCTGGCGGACGCGCGCGCGACGGCGCAGGTCCTGGCCCATGCCCTGGCCGAGCACGAGGCGGACGCCGGCGCCAGCGTCGGCCTGGACGAGCTCCTCGCCAGCGCGCCGCTCGACTCGCTCTCCGACGCCGAGATCCTGGCCGAGGGGCGCCTCCTGCGCCGCCACGGCTACCTGTTCGAGCTCACGCGTCTCTTCGCCCCGGCCGACGCGACCTGGGGCGGCCCCGAGGCCGAGCGCGGGCTCGCCGCGGTGCGGGCCTGGCCCTGGGCCCACGGGCGCACGGGGACGAAGGCCTACCTGATCCTCGCCGACGGCACGCGCCTGGAGCACCCGAACGATCCGCCCCGCTGGCAGGGGCTCGGCGGCGCCGGGGCCACGCCGCTCGAGGTGCCGGGCTGGCGCGTCGCGCGCTGATCTTCTGCCGCTCGAACGCGAGAACGTCGGCCCTGAAGTCCCCTGGCGGGATTGGACGCGCCTCCCCTGGGTTGCGGGTGCAACTCGCACTGAAGAGCGCGCACCGGTTGACCGAGCGGGCGCACGCCCGCCCGGAAGCGGTGCGGTCACGCTGACGGCGAGATCGGTGGCGATCTGACGATCGCCTAGAACCAATGCCAGAGCAGGCACTGGAGAGCGGTGCGCGCCGTGGCCTCCTCCGGGGCCTGCATGGCGATCGCGACACGCTTGAGGCGCGGGGCGACCTCCCAGGAGGGGCCCACGTGGATCAGGGCGTTGGCCGCAAAGAGGCGCTCGAGCGGCGCCTGGGCCTCGCCCTCGACCAGCGCCAGCAGCCGGGCGCGCGCCAGGTCGTCGCGGTGGGAGCCGACGGCGTCGATCAGGTCGATGCGGCGCAGCGGATCCTCCTCCTGGCGCAGGGCCTCGGCCAGGTAGGTGCGCCCGGCCACGCCGGTGTTCGAGGCCTGGATCATGAGCCAGTCGTGGGCGCGCAGGCTCTCGATGCGCTCCTCGCCGGCGCCGTGACCGAGCTCGTGCAGGAAGCGCGCGGCCTCGACCAGCGGCATCTGGCCGAGGGCCTTGAGGGTCGCCGCGCGCTGCGCGAGCGGGCGGTGCTCCTCGAGGGCGTGCCGCTGGAGCAGGCGCTCGAAGGCGCTACTGGCCAGGGTCGGCGAGCGTCGCAGCGGCTCGCGCAGCGCCAGCAGCGCGGCCTGCAGCTGCGCCGCGTGGCCCTCGAGCTGGGCCATGGCGCGGGCCAGGCCCTCCTCGTCGTCCTGCGCGCAGAGCGTCGCCAGGGCCGCGGCCTGGACCGTCCCGTCGGCGTCGTCGAGGGCCGCGCGCAGCCACTCGCGGCGCTGCGGCGTCAGCGGCTCGCGACAGAGGGCGCTGGCCACGATGGCGCGCAGCTCGGCCGCCTCGTCCTCGAGGATCCGGGGGCCGATCTCGTCCAGCAGCCCGGCGCGGTCGAGCGCGTGGGTCGCCGTGAGGCGGCGCTGCCCGTCGGGCGCGACCAGCTCCTCGCGCAGGAAGTGCAGGGCCGGCGCATCCCCGTGGCGCGCGGCGCCGGCCGCGAGGAAGGGCGCCAGCTTCGGATCGAGCCCGCCGAAGAGCGCCGCGCAGCGCGCGCCCGCCGCGGGGCGCGCGACCGTGGCCAGCTCGGGGGCCGCATAGGCCCACAGGTCACGCGCCTCGCCGCGCTCGAGGTAGCCGAGCATCAGGTCCTCGGCCTGGGTGCGCTCGGCCTGGAACAGCACCCCCACCGACTGGCGCCGCAGCTCCTGCGTCTCGATCGGCAGCCGCTCGACCAGCAGCCCGAAGTCGGCCGGCCGGGCCGAGCGCAGGAGCCCGTCGAGGGCCTTGGAGCGCACGCTCTCCTGGGGGTGCTGCAGGGCCGTGAGCTGCAGCTCGTGGGACTCGTCCGTCGCGTTGAAGGCCAGGGCGTCGAGCGTGTTCTCGAGATAGGGCGAGCGGGCCGGGTCGGTGTAGCTCGCGTGGAAGGCGCTGGCCAGGTCCTGCATCGAGCGCGTGCCCAGCGCGCCGAGCTCCTCCTTGGCGCGCTTCAGCGGATCCGGGCGCCCGCGCTCCAGCTTCTCGATCAGCACCGGGACCAGGTCGGAGAGGTCGCGGTCGTAGAACTCCGAGCGCGCGCAGCCGCCCAGGAGCTCCGCCACGCGCCGGTCCTCGGCCAGGACGTCGGCGGCCGCCGGCGTGGCCGGCGCGCCCTCCTCGCGGCAGCCGGACAGCACCCACGCGAGCCCGACGGCGAGGAGGAGCGCGGCGGATCTCAACGCCCCTCGCTCTCCGGGCCCTCGAGCCGGCCTTCGGCGAAGGCCAGCCGGGCCTGGGCCCGCGCGTAGGAGGCGCGCGCGAAGACCTCGGCCGAGAGCGTGCGCGCCAGATCCTCCTGGAACTGCAGGACCTGGAAGGTCGTCGAGAGCCCGACCTGCTGGCGTGTCTCCTCGGCCTCGAGCTGGCGCTGGGCCAGGGTGCGGCTCTTGACCGCGGCCTCGACGGCGTCGCGCTGGCGGTCGACCTCGTTGACCGCCAGGCGCACCTCGGCCAGGAGGTCGAGCTCCAGGCGATCGAACACGAGCATCGCCTGGCGCAGCGCGGCGCGCGCGGCGTACTCGGCGTTGCGCGCCGTGCGGTTCCACAGGGGCAGGCTGAAGGTGAAGCCGGCCGACGAGCTCGGGAAGTCCCAGCTGGCGGCCTTGTCGAAGGCCTCGGCGGGGTCGGTGTCGAAGCCGGCGCTGGAGGAGGAAACGTTCACGTCGAGCTGCGGCAGGCGCTCCGACTGCGCGCGCTGCAGGTCGACCTCGGCCGCTTCGATGCCCAGGCGCACCTGCGCCAGCTCGGGGCGGCGCTCCAGGGCCGAGCGCAGCGAGGTGCGCCAGGGCTGGGCCGCCTGCGGGTCGTCGGGCAGCGGGGTGAGCGTCTCGATCGGCCAGTCCCAGGCGTCCAGGTAGGCCTCGTAGTCCTCGCTCGGGCGCGGGGCCAGGATGCGGCGCAGGGAGTCGCGCGCCTCGCGCAGCGAGTACTCGGCCTGCAGCAAGCCCTGCTCGGCCGTGGCCACGTTGGTCTCGGACTGCAGCACGTCGACCTCGGTCCCGGCGCCCACCTCGAGGCGGCGCTGGTCCTGGGCGAGCTGCTGCTGGCCGCGCTGCAGCGTGAGCTGGCGCACGGCCAGCTCCTCCTGCGCGCTGACGACCGTCCAGTAGGCGTTGCACACGTCGAGCAGCAGCCGCGCGCGCACCTCGCGCTCGCGCTCGAGCTGGCGCTCGAGCGCGATCTCGGTCGAGCGCTGCTCGATCGTCGCGTAGCGGCGCCAGGCCCCGCGCAGCAGCGGCTGGGTCAGCGAGACGGTGATCACGTCGCGCGTCGAGACGTCGAAGATCGCGAAGGGCGCGTCCGTCTCGGAGTTCACGTGTCCGTAGGCGACGTCGAGGCTGCCGCCCGTCAGCAGCGGGAACGACAGCGACGAGTCGAAGCGCAGGTCGTTCTCCTCGGTGCCGATCAGGGAGCTCTGGGCCTCGGTCTCGCTCTGCGAGGCCGAGCCGCCCATGCGGAAGAAGGGATCGAAGGCACCCCAGCTCCCGATCGCGTTGTAGCGGGCCTGGGCCGTGCTGAGGCGCTCCACCTCGAGGTCGAAGTTGTTCAGCAACGCCACCCTTAGCGCGTCCTCGAGGGACAGTTTCAGGACCCGCGTCGCGCGCGCCTCCTGGATCGTGGGGTCCTGGGCCGGATCCCGCGGCGGAGCGCCCTGCGCGGGGTCCTGGGCCGCCAGGAGGCCTGGGACGAGGACGGCCAGGGGCACCAGGGCGAGCCGGATTCCGGCACGGGCATGCCGGGCGGAGCGGGACGACATGGGCGCGAGAGCATACGGGAGGTCGCGCGGGCAAGCCATGTCCGCGCGCCGCGCCTACGGAAGCACTACCGGGGCTGTTTCGTGCTCCACTCGAGCCACGCCCGCCAGACGGGGCTCGCCAGGAGGTCGTGCTCGCGTCCGGCGCGCTCCAGGGCCGCGAACCAGGGCTCGGCCAGGAGCGCGGGGCCGTCCGGCGCGCTCGCGAGCAGGCCCAGGCGGCTCGCGCGCGCGCAGGCGGCGCGCAGGAGCTCGCCCGTGCCCGGCCGGGTCCCGACCAGGTCGCGCGCCGCCTGCGCGGCCCGCGCACAGGCGAGGCCCAGCTCGGCCGGTGCGGCATCATGACGCACGAACTGGTCGAGGCCGAGCTCGAGCCACAGCGCGAGCTCCAGCGGATCGAGCGCGCGCCAGTCCGGAGCTTCCGCGCCGGCCCTCTCCGAGGGCTCGCTCGCCCGCAGAGCCCGCGCACGCCGCGCCAGCAGCTCGGTCGCGGGCGCCGCTCCGGGCTCCGCCTCCACGGCCGGGACGCGCGCCGCACTCTGGGCGAGGACGAAGCGCTCGCGCGCGCGCTCGTTCTCGCGCGCCTCCTGGGCGCGTGCGAGGCGCAGGAGCTCGTCGTCCGGCAGCGCCGGCGGCGGCGGTTCCGGCAGGAAGGGCTCGGCGGCCGGCAGCTCGACGCGCAGCGTGACGCGCTTCTCGGGGCGTGGCTCGCGCAGGATCCAGTAGGCGACGACCGGCGCGGCGACGACGTGCAGGACCAGGCTCGCGGCCACCACGCGCAGGGCCGGCGAGGCGCGCAGGCGCTGGCGCAGGAAGTCCACGAGCAGCGCCAGGTCGCCGCGCCACGAGAGGTCGCGGCGCGTCGTGCGCGCGAAGAGCTGGGCGCGCCAGCGCGCCTCGCGCGCCTCGCTCCAGCGCGCGGCCTGGCGCAGCTCGTCGGCCGAGCGCGCCAGCCCCGTCGCGAGCTCGGCCCGCAGCGCGCGGCCCTGCGGGCGCGTCGCCAGCTCGGACTCGGCCCGCGCACGCGCCTCCGCACGCCCGAGCAGGGCCTCGAGCGCCAGCGCCAGGTCGCGCTCGGCGGGGTTCACGCGGCCCCCTCCCCCGCCTGGCCCTCGGCCCAGGCGCGCCGCAGGCGGCGCACGGCGTAGAACATGCGCGACTTGACCGTGCCCTCGGGGATCCCGAGCTGGCGCGCGATCTCGTCGTAGCCGAGCTCGCCCAGCACGGCCAGCTCGAAGACCGCGCGGTGCGTCTCCGGCAGGGTCGCCACCAGCGCCAGGAGCCGGCCCTGCTCCTCCTCGGAGGCCGCGCGGGCGCCGGGGTCCTCGGGCTGGGCCGGCAGCTCGTCCTCGGTGTCCGCGGTGCTGGCCGCCTCGGGCCGTGCCCCGCGCCGGCGGCACTCGTCGATCCAGGCGTTGCGCGCCACGCGGAAGACGTAGGCGCCGAAGCGTTCCTCGGGCTGGTAGCGCCCGGCGCTCTGGAAGAGCCGCAGGAAGACCTCCTGGGTCAGGTCCTCGGCCCGGCCGAGGGCGGCGCCGCGCTGGCGGAAGAAGGCGACCAAGGTGCGTGCGTGGGTGCGGACGAGGTCTTCGAAGGGGCCTGGATCGCCCTCCCGCAGGGCGAGCAGGGGGTCGCGCGGGAGCTTCCAGCGGTCCATGCCGCCGCCGGTTCCAACGCCCTCGCCCGGCTGGGGGTTCACGTCCTCGGGAGGGACTCGAGCCCGGGGGTCCCTGCAGCGGCCTCCAGGGCGGCCCTCAGGGACCGCTCCAGGTCCAGCGCGCGTCCCGCGGCGGGCGGCGCGGCCGGCACCACCTGCCCGTGGAGCTCGCGCAGGCCCTCTCCGCGGTGGCGCAGCTCGAGCTGGAGCCGCGGGCGCGGCAGGGCCGCCGCGACCCGATCGGCCCACTCGACCACGCCCACGCCCTCGCCCGAGAGGAACTCCCCGCCCTCCTCGAAGAGGCTCTCGGCCCCCCCGCGCCAGGCGTCGAAGTGGTAGAGCGCGAGCCGCCCCGGCAGGGCGCGCATGCGCGTGAAGGTCGGCGAGGCCACGGCTTCCTCGACCCCCAGGCCGCGCGCCAGGCCGCGCACCAGGGTGGTCTTGCCGCTCCCGAGCTCGCCCACCAGCGCCAGGAGGGCGCCGGGGACGAGCGCGCGGCCGAGGCGCTCGCCCAGGGCCTCGGTCACCTCCGGGGCCGGCGAGAGCACGCGCCAGCGCGACTCAGGCGCCATGCACGAAGCCCCCCTTCCCGCTCCAGGGCTCCAGCCGGCCCCCGTCCTCCCGCGCCAGCCACAGGCCCCGGCCGCGGCGCACGCGCCCGATCAGCTCGAGCCCGGGGAACCGGCGCCGGAGCCGGGCTCCGTGCGCGCTCCAGGTGGCGGGCGGGAGGGTCGCGAGGAGCTCGTGGTCCTCGCCGTCGTCGAGGGCGCGGCGCCGCGCGCGACGCGCATCGCCGCCGGCCATCCAGAGCGCGTCGCGGTGCACGGGCACGCGCTCGAGATCGATGCGCACACCCGAGGCTCGCGCCAGGCGCGCGAGGTCGAGCGCGAGCCCGTCGCTCACGTCCATCAGCGCGTGCACGCCGTGCAGGGCGAGGAAGTGCCCGAGGGCCAGGCGCGGGCGCGGCTCGAGGTGCCGTCCGCGCCGGCTGCCGCCGGTCGGGCCGCTGAGCAGCACCAGGTCCCCCGGCCGCGCCCGGTCGCGCCCCGGCGGTCGTGTTCGCGGCGGGAAGCGACCGAGGGCCGTGACCGCCAGGCGCAGCGGCCCGCGCGTGCTCGCGAGGTCGCCGCCGACGAGCGGCGCGCCGTGCGCGCGGCCCTTGGCGTCCACCGCCGCGATCACCGCGCGCAGGCGTGCGGCCCGCTCGTCGAGCGGCGCCGCCACGCACAGGAGCAGCGCCACCGGCAGCGCCCCCGTGGCCGCGAGGTCCGAGAGCGCCCGCCCCGCCGCCTTGCGTCCCAGGCGGCGGCCGGCCGTGCCGCGCTCGGCGTGCACGCCCTCGACCACCTGGTCGGCGCACACCACCGGATCGCCGCGCAGCCCGTGCAGCACGGCCGCGTCGTGGCCCCACGAGCCGCGCACGCGCGCGGGCTTGGGCCGGCGCGCGAGCCAGCGCAGGAGCTCGGCTTCGTTCCAGCCCATCGCGGCCATGCTACGCGCTCACCAGGGCAGCACGAAGAGCACGCGCCCGACGCGCGCCGCGCCCCCGATCGGACCCAGCGTGCGGCTGTCGGGGACGCCCGGCACCTCGCGCTCGGCCACGAGCCACAGCCCGCCCTGCTCCAGCGCCGCGTGCGCGGCGGGTGCGAGCCCGGTCGGCGGCGGCGCGGCGCGCCCGATCAGGAGCTCGCCCTCGGCCCCGCGGTAGAGCCAGGTCTCGCCCTCGGCCCCGCGCCGCGCGTGGCGGTCGACCAGCAGCCGATCGCCCGCGTGCAGCCCGTAGAGCGGCGAGCGCGCGCCCTCCGGCAGCTGCACCAGGTCGAAGCGCGCGACGCCGTAGAGGACCAGCGCGAGCGCCACGAACAGCACCACGCGCCGCACCGTGCGCAGGATCTCGCCCGGGGCCTTCACGCGAGGGCCTCGAGGTAGGCGCGCGTCGCCGCGGCCGGATCGGGCGCGCCCAGGATCCCGGCGCGCACGGCCACGCCGTGCAGCCCGGCGGCGCGCAGGAGAGGCACGTCCGCGGGCTGGACGCCGCCCAGGGCCAGCATCGGGAGCGCGCTCCGCGCGCGGGCCCGGGCCAGGCCCGCGTGCCCCAGCGGCGCCAGCACGACGGGCTTGCCCGGGGTCGGGTGCAGCGGACCGTGGAAGAGGTAGTCGGCACCCTCCCACTCGCGCGTCTCGTCCTGCGCGTGGGTCGACAGCCCGCGCGCGATCCCGCGTGGCAGCCACGCCAGCTCGCGCGGGCGCAGGGAGCGGAAGGAGAGGTGCACGGCGTCGGCCGCGAGCTCGGCCGCGAGGTGCGCCCGGTCGTGGAGCGCGAGCCAGCAGCCGGCCGCGGCGCAGCGCGCGCGCAGCTCGCGCGCCAGGGCGAGGAAGGCGCGATCCGACAGGCCGGGCTCGCGCAGCAGCAGCCCCGGCAGCCCGGCCGCGAGCGCGCCCTCGAGGGTCGCCAGGAACGGGCCGGCGCCGCCGGGCGCGAGCGTCCCCGGGGAGAGCGCGACGAGCCGCGGCAGCATGGGGCGTCAGCCGAGCTCGCCCAGGTCCACCAGGTAGCCGAGGTCGCGCAGGAGGGCCTGCATGCGGCGCGGCGTGACGCGTCCCTTCAGGCGCACGCGGCGCTCGTCCAGGATCTCGCCCAGGTGCCGGCGCGTACCCGCGTCCTGCAGGAAGCGCCGCAACACGTCGGGCTCCTCGCAGGCGAGCACCAGGTCCGGGCCGAGGCGCATCAGCCCGGCGCGCTGAGCCCAGTCCTTGATCGAGAAGGCCACGTTCTGGGGCACCGGCGTGCGCGAGTGCACCTCCAGCAGGCGCTGGAGCTCGTTCAGCGCGAAGCCGCCGCGCAGGGCGCGCGCGATGCCCTCCTGGGTGATGCGGAAGTGCAGCAGGGCCTCCTGCTTCTCGCGCACGCAGAAGCGATCGAGGGCGTGGATCAGCTCACCGTCGTCGCCGCTCGGGAACAGCACGACCTCGAAGTCCGGCGTGACCACCAGGTTCGGTGCGCCCGCCGGCAGCCCGCCCGACAGCTCCAGGCCCAGGAGCCGCGCCCCGCTCGAGGTCAGACGCATGGCCACCGGACGTCCGGCCTTGTCGTAGCCGAGGTCGATCAACCCCAGCAGGTAGAGCCGCTCGCGCGCCCAGCGGATCAGGTTCCAGGCCAGGCGCTGCGGGTCCTCGAGGGCCGTCAGGCGTCCGTGCAGCGTGCGCTCGGCCAGCAGCTCCTCGGCCTTGCCGTCCTCGAGGTTCAGGAGGTAGGTGTTGCGGGCCAGGAACGGCAGGTACATCAGGTCGTACCAGACCAGCGGCTGCACGCGCTTGAGCATGCGCAGGAAGAGCTGGCGCAGCGCGACCTGGTGCAGCGGCTCGCCCGAGGGGCCGCCCTCGGCCAGGGCGAAGTCGAGCAGCAGGCGCTGCTTCTCGGCCAGCTCCAGGGCGTCCCACTCGCGCCCGCGGGCCGTGACCGCGAAGGTGCGGCTGCCGGTGCGGTCGATCAGACCGGCCTGGCGCGCGAAGCGGAAGATGAAGCGCAGGATCTCGTCGCGCGAGAGCTCGCGGCCCGGGTTCGGGATCAGGTGCTGGAGGATGCGCTTCTCGGTGGTCTTGAAGATCTCGCCGCGCACGGTGAAGCGCACGCCGTTCTCCGCGAGGTAGGCCAGGAAGCGCGAGATGTTCGAGGCCAGGTCGATCCCGGCCGAGAGCTCCTCGTGCGGGCGGTCCGGGTCGCTGGGCACGGCCACGCGCCGCAGCCAGGCCAGGGCCACCTCGTTGAAGACCACCAGGGTCTCGTCGTCGAGCGCGATGCCGTGCGGCGTCAGGTCGAGCTCGCGCACGGTGCCGACCAGGGACTGCTCCAGGATCAGGCGCCAGCGGCGCGCGTTCCAGAAGAGCTCGCGCGTCTCCATGCGCTCGAAGAAGCTCTTCGGCAGGATGCCGCCGAACTCGAGGATCGCCTTCTCGACCAGCTTCTGCAGGCCCTCCGGCAGGCGCCCGACGCGGGCCACGCAGGCGGTCTCCTGCGAGTACATCTTGTAGAGCTCGCGCAGGCGCCGCGGCGGCGGGCGCTCGGGCGCCTGCTGGGTGGACTGGTCGAGGTGTCCGTGCAGCGAGAGGATCGCGAACAGACCGCCCTGGCCCTCGCGCCGGCGCAGGCGCAGGCCGTCGCCGAGCTCCAGCGGCAGGCCCAGCACGCGCTCGCCGAAGCTCTCGAAGCGGCGATCGTCGCCCTCGACCACCAGGCCGCGCCGGGCCAGGGACAGGAGGCAGGCCTCGAGCTCGTAGGGCGAGAGGCTGGCCAGGCCCGGCTCGGCGGCCAGCTCGTTCCAGCTCCTCTGGTAGCGCGGCGCGCGCGCCAGGACCTCGACCACGGTGGCCAGGCGCCGGCCGAGGCCGCCCACGCGCTCCTCGAGGCGCCCCGGATCGCGCATCCAGCGCTGCACGCGCGCGCGCAGCTCGTCGTCGTCGCCGCTGGGCGGCTCGCAGGCCTTGCCGCCCCAGAAGCGGTGCAGCTCGATCAGGTCGGCGCGCCGGCGCGTGACGAGCCAGCGCCCGAGCTCGAAGCCGGCCGAGCCGGCCGGGTGCGCGTGGCCGTTGCGAGGCGCCGCCTCGCTCGACGTCGGGGAGGGAGCCAGCCGCTCCCGATCGAGTCCTTGGGTGTCCTTCACGCTCCGAGTGAGGCCTCCAGCTGGGTGGAATCGACGATCTCGTAGGAGTAGCCCTGCTCCGTCAGGAAGAGCTGGCGCTTCTGGGCGAACTCCTGGTCGCGCGAGCCGTGCGTGACCACGGCGTAGAAGGAGGCGGCCGAGCCGTCCGTCTTCGGGCGCAGGATGCGTCCGAGGCGCTGGGCCTCCTCCTGGCGCGAGCCGAACGTGCCCGAGATCTGGATGGCGACGTTGGCGTCCGGCAGGTCGATGGCGAAGTTCCCGACCTTGGAGACGATCAGGATGCGCTCGTCGCCGCGGCGGAAGCGCTCGTACAGGCGCTCGCGCTCGGCGTTGGGGGTCTTCCCGGTGATCAGCGGGGCGCCCAGGTGGCGGGCCAGCTCGGCCAGCTGGTCGAGGTACTGCCCGATCACGAGCACGCGACCCTCCGGGTGGCGCGCCAGGATGCGCTGCACGACCCCGATCTTGGCCGGGTTCTCGGAGGCCACGCGGAACTTCTCGCGCGCCCCGGCGCTGGCGTAGGCGGGTTTGAGGGTCGCGTCGAGCGAGACGCGCACCTCGGTGCAGCGCGCCGTGGCGATGAAGCCCTTGTCCTCCAGGACCTTCCAGGGCACGTCGTAGCGCTTGGGCCCGATCAGGCAGAAGACCTCGTCCTCCTTGCCGTCCTCGCGCACCAGCGTGGCCGTCAGCCCGAGGCGCCGGCGCGCCTGCAGCGCGGCCGTGACGCGGAAGATCGGGGCCGGCAGGAGGTGCACCTCGTCGTACACCACCAGGCCCCAGTTCTCGCGCGAGAACAGGGCGAAGTGCTCGAAGGCCTCGCTCTTCGCGCGGCGCCAGGTGAGCATCTGGTAGGTCGAGATCGTGACCGGGCGCACGCTCTTCTCGTCGCCGGTGTACTCGCCGACCTGCTCGGGGGTGAGCTCGGTCTTGTCGAGCAGCTCGTCGCGCCACTGGCGCACCGCCACCGTGTTCGTGGTCAGCACCAGGGTCTTCTCCCCCACCAGGGCCATGGCCGCGATCGCCACCACGGTCTTGCCGGCGCCGCAGGGCAGCACGACCACGCCGTTGCCGCCCAGCACGGTGCCGCCGCGGTAGAAGGCCTCGGCCGCGGCGCGCTGGTAGGCGCGCGGAGCGAACTCCTGGCCGGCGCGCGAGCGCGTGCGCAGCGCGATCGCGAGCGCGTCGCCGGAGAGGTATCCGCCGCGGTCGTCGACCGGGAAGCCGAGCTTGATCAGCACCTGCTTGAGCGCGCCGCGCTCGTGCTCCGCCAGCCAGGCGCGGCCCTCGGCGTCGCGCGTCAGGAGCTTCTGCACGCCCGGGTGCGCCAGGACCTCCTCCAGCGCCCCGGCGCGGTCCGAGCGCAGCTCGAAGCGGTCGGCGCGGGCCGGGTCGCGCTCGATGAAGAGCAGCCCGTAGCGCTCGATCCAGGTGCGGATCTCGGTCTCGACGTTGCGCGGCACGGGCACGCAGGAGAACTCCTCCAGGCGCCCGAGGATCTCGGCCGCCGTCAGCCCGAGGGCGGCTGCGTTCCAGACCGAGACCGGGGTGATGCGGTAGGTGTGCAGGTAGTCGGGGCTCTTCTCCAGCTCCGCGAAGGCCGCCAGCGCGTCGCGCGCCGCGGCGTAGCGCGGGTGCTCCTCGGTCAGCGGCTGGCCCTTCTCGTCGCGCCGGGCCTTGCCGTGCTCGTCGACCACGGTGCGCACGGTGTGCAGCACGAGCGAGCGGTCGCCCTGCACGATCAGCGGCCGGTCGACGGCGAAGCTCACGCGCGCACCTTCCGTCCGCGCCGCGTGGCGCGCGCCGGGACCGCGCCGTCGCCGCGCGCGCCGCGCAGCCAGGGGCCCGTGACCGAGGCCGGATCGGCGGCCAGCTCGGCCGGAGTTCCGCTGGCCAGGAGGCGCCCGCCGGCCGCGCCGCCGCCCGGACCGAGCTCCACCAGCCGATCGCAGGCACCCAGCAGCTCGACGTGGTGCTCGATCACGAGCACGGCGTCGCCGCGCTCGACCAGCTTGCGCAGCACGCCGTAGAGCTGCACCACGTCGGCGCGCGCCAGGCCCGTGGTCGGCTCGTCGAGCACGATCACGGCGCGCGCTCCGCCGGCCGCGCGCGCCAGCTCGCCGGCCAGCTTGACGCGCTGCGCCTCGCCGACCGAGAGCGTGGTCGAGCTCTGCCCGAGGCCCAGGTACCCCAGGCCCACGGCCACCAGGGTCTCGAGCGGGCGCGCGATCTCGGGCACGTCGCGCAGGAACTCGAGCGCCCCGTCGACCGGCAGCGCCAGCACGTCGGCGATCGAGCGCCCGCGGTAGGGCACCGCCAGGACCTCCGGCTGGTAGCGCTTGCCGTCGCACTCCTCGCAGGTGAGCCACAGGTCCGCCAGGAACTGCATCTCGACCTGCACGCTGCCGCGCCCCTCGCAGGCGGGGCAGCGGCCGCGCGTCGAGTTGAACGAGAAGTACGCGGCCGAGAGCCCGCGCGCGCGCGCCTCGGGTGTGCGCGCGTAGAGCTCGCGCAGCGGCTCCAGGATCCCGACCGCGGTGGCCGGGATGCTCTTGGGGGAGCGCCCGAGCGGGCTGGCGTCGACCACCACCAGGCGCGTGCCCTCGCCGCCGCCGCGCAGGCTGCGCCAGCGCCCGGCCGGGGCCTCGCCGCGCAGGGCCGGCACCAGGCAGTCGAGCACGAGCGTGCTCTTGCCCGAGCCCGAGGGCCCGCACAGGCCGAGCAGCTCGCCGAAGCGCAGCTCGAGGTCGAGCCCGCGCAGGTTGTGCAGGCGCGCGCCGGAGAGGCGCAGGTCGGGCGGCCCGGCGGCGCCCGCGCGCACGGGGCGCTCGAGCACGAGCTCGCCGCGCAGGGCCGCGGCCGTGAGCGACGTCGGGTGGCGCGCGACCTCGGCGGGCGTGCCGCTCGCCACCAGCTCGCCGCCGAAGCGCCCGGCGCGCGGGCCGAGGTCGAGCACGTGGTCGGCGCGGCGCATGAGGGCCTCGTCGTGCTCGACCACGATCACGGTGTTGCCGCCGTCGCGCAGGGCCAGCAGCGCGTCGGTGAGGCGCGCCACGTCGCCCGGGTGCAGGCCCACGGTGGGCTCGTCGAGCACGTAGCACACGTCCACCAGCTTCGACCCGAGGCTCGAGGCCAGGCGCACGCGGCGTGCCTCGCCGCCCGAGAGCGTGCTGACGGTGCGGTCGAGCGTCACGTAGCCGAGGCCCACCTGGGCCAGGAGCCCGACCCGTGACGCGAGCTCCGCCAGGAGCGGCGCCACGCCCTCGCGCGCGCGCGCCGGCAGGGCCAGCGCGCCCAGCCAGGCGTGCAGCGCGTCGACGTCGAGCCCGAGCACCTCCGGCAGGCGCTTCTTGCCCACCACCACCGCGCGCGGGGCCGGCGCCAGGCGCTCGCCGTGGCAGCGGTCGCAGGTCGTCTGGCGCATCGTGCGCTCGAGGATCGCGCGCCACTCCGGGTCCTCGGACTTGGCGTGCCACTGGTCGACGTGCCCGCACAGGCCCGGCCAGGCGGCGGTGAAGCTCTCCTCCAGCGAGAAGGAGGCGCCCTCCTTGGCGATCGTGACGCGATAGCTCGCCCGCGCGCCCGTGCCGTGCAGCAAGAGCTCCTGCTCGGCCGGCGCGTAGGAGCCGAAGGGTTGCTCCAGGTCGAGCCCGTGCTCGGCCGCGACCGTGCGCAGCAGGAACTCGTAGTAGCCCTTGCCCTTGGTCAGGTAGCGGCCCAGCTTGCCGTCGATCGCGCCGCCGCCCTCCTCCTCGGAGCCGACCAGGGCCCGCCCGGGGTGCGTGATCAGGCGCTCCGGCGCGCAGCGCCAGTGCTCGCCCAGGCCGTCGCAGGTCGGGCAGGCGCCGACGTGGGTGTTGAAGGAGAAGTGGCGCGGCTCGAGCGGCTCGGTCAGCTGGAAGCCGCACAGCGTGCAGGCGCCCTTGGTGCTGTACTCGAAGCGCGCGCTCGCGTCCTTGCCCTTGAGCACGACGCTGGCGCGCCCGGCGGCGATGGCCTCGGCCTGCTCGAGGGCCTCCACCAGCCGCCCGCGCGCCCCGGGCTCGAAGCTCAGCCGGTCCAGCACGAGGTCGATGCGCGTCGCGCCCTCCGGCAGGGGCGCCGGGTCGTCCAGGCGCCGCTCGACGCCGTCCACGAGGACGCGCGCGAAGCCGCCCGCCTTCCAGGCCTCGAGCGCGCGCGCGTACTCGGCGGGGAGCTCGGCGCTGCGCACGCCCCCCAGGCCGAAGACCGGCGCCACGAGCCAGCCCTTCTGGCCGGCGTGCTCGCGCAGGATGCGGCGCGCGACGGCGCCGGCGTCGGTGCGCGCCAGCTCCTCGCCGTGCTCCGGGCAGCGGGGCGTCCCGGCGCGCGCCCACAGGACGCGGAAAAGGTCGTGGATCTCGGTCGTGGTGGCGACCGTCGAGCGCGGGTGCGAGCCGCCCGAGCGCCCCTCGACCGCCACGCTCGGTCCCAGGCCCTCGATGCGATCCACCGGCGGGCGGTCACGATCGCCCAGGAACTGGCGCGCGTAGGTCGAGAGCGACTCGACGAAGCGCGCGCGCCCGACGGCGTGGATCGTGTCGAGCGCCAGCGAGCTCTTGCCGGAGCCGCTCGGCCCGGTCACGACCGTCAGCGCGCGGCGCGGCAGCGAGACGTCGATGTTCTTCAGGTTGTGCGTGCGCGCCCCGAAGACCTCCAGGCGCTCGCGCGGCGCCACGGCCGGGGCGGTGGGCGCGGCGCGCTCGGGGATGCCCCTCAGGCGCTCGCGCAGGGCCGCGCCGGTGTGCGAGCGCTTGCAGCGCACCACCTCCTCGGGCGTGCCGGCCACCAGCAGCTCGCCGCCGGCCGCGCCGCCCTCCGGCCCGAGGTCGATCACGTGGTCGGCCACCTGGACGAGCTCGAGCATGTGCTCGATCACGACCACCGTGTGCCCCTGGTCGACCAGGCGCTGCAGCGCCCCCACCAGGCGCAGCACGTCGGCCTGGTGCAGGCCCGTGGTCGGCTCGTCGAGCAGGTACAGCGTGTGGCGCGCCGAGCGCTTCTGCAGGTAGGTGGCGAGCTTGACGCGCTGCGCCTCGCCGCCCGAGAGCGTGGTCGAGGGCTGGCCGAGCTGCAGGTAGCCGAGGCCGACCTCGACCAGGGCCGCGAGCGGGCGCGCAGCCTTGGGCAGGTCCTTGAAGTGCTCGTGGGCCTCCTCGACCGTCAGGGCGAGCACGTCCGCGATCGAGCGGCCCTTGTAGCGCGCCTCCAGCGTCTCGGCCTGGAAGCGGTGCCCGCCGCACTCCTCGCAGGGCACCGTCACCGGCGCCAGGAACTGCAGCTCGACGAAGCGCGCCCCGGCGCCCTGGCAGGCCTCGCAGCGCCCGCCGGCGACGTTGAAGGAGAAGCGTCCGGGCTCCCAGCCGCGCATCCGCGCCTCCGGCAGGCTCGCGAAGAGGTCGCGGATCGGCGTGAAGGCGCCGGTGTAGGTGCCCGGGTTCGAGCGCGGCGTGCGCCCGATCGGGGCGCTGGAGAGGAACACCAGCTCCTCGACGTGCTCGAGGCCCTCGACGCGCTCGAGCGGCTCGGGCGGCGGCGCGTCCTGGCCCAGGTGGCGCGCCACGGCGCGCTGCAGGGTGTGGTGCACGAGGGTCGACTTGCCCGAGCCCGAGACGCCGGTGACGACCGTCAGGGTCCCGAGCGGGAAGGCGACGTCGAGCCCCTTGAGGTGGAAGCCCTGCGCGCCGCGCACGACGAGCTGCTTGCCGCTCCCCTTGCGGCGCGCGGCCGGCGCCGGCAGGGCCAGCTCGCCGCGCAGGAGCTTGCCCGTCGGCGAGTCGGCCGCGCGCACCTCGGCCGGCGTGCCCTGGGCCACCACGCGCCCGCCGTGGCGCCCGGCCCCGGGGCCGATGTCGATCAGCCAGTCGGCCTGGCGCAGGGTCGCCTCGTCGTGCTCGACCACGACCACGGTGTTGCCGCCGTCGCGCAGGTGCTCGAGGGCGCGGAAGAGGCGCCCGTGGTCGCGCGCGTGCAGGCCGATCGAGGGCTCGTCGAGCACGTACAGCACGCCCTGCAGGCCCGCGCCGAGCTGGGCCGCCAGGCGGATGCGCTGGGCCTCGCCCGAGGAGAGCGTGTCGGCCGCGCGATCGAGGGCCAGGTACCCGAGCCCGACCTCCTGCAGGAAGGCCAGGCGCCGGCGGATCTCGGCCAGGAGCGGCGCGGCGATCTCCGCCTCGCGTCCGGAGAGGCGCAGCCCCGCCAGGCGCGGCCCGAGCGCGGCGATCGCCACGCCGGTCAGCTCCGGCAGGGTCACGCCGCCCACGCGCACGGCGCGCGCATTCTCCTGCAGGCGGCTGCCGGCGCAGTCCGGGCAGGCGCGCTCCTCCAGGAAGCGCTCGACGAAGGCCTTGCGCAGGCCCTGCTTCCAGGCCTTCTCGAGCGCCGGCAGGACGCCCTTGTAGCGGCGCTGGAAGGAGACCTTGCCCTGGTACTTCTTGCCGGACCAGGCGGCGGTGGCGGCGTAGCGCTGCTCGCCCGTGCCCTTGAGGATCAGGCTGCGCGCCTCGGCGGAGAGCTCGCGCCAGGGCGTGTCGAGGTCGAAGCCGTGGCCCCGGGCGACCTTGGCGAGGAACGCGAAGTCGACGTGCGGGAAGAGCAGCGCCCCGCCGCTCGCGCGCGTCACGAGCAGGGCTCCGGCGCGGATCGAGCGCGTCGGATCCCCCACCACCAGGCGCGCCGAGGGCCGCTTCAGGATGCCCAGCCCCTCGCAGCGCGGGCAGGCGCCGTGGGGCGAGTTGAACGAGAAGAGGCGCGGCTCGAGCGGCGGCGCCTCGCGCGCGCACTTCGGGCAGGTGCGCTGCAGCGACCAGGCGCGCTCGCCGGAGCTCGCCAGCACGATCACGTCGCCCTGTCCGAGCTCCAGGGCGCCGCCCACGGCCTCGCGCAGGCGCCCCAGGGCCTCGGGCACGACCTTCAGGCGGTCGACCACGGCCTCGAGGGTGTGGCGCTTGTAGCGCTCCAGCGCGCGCACCTCCTCGATGCGCTGCACGGTGCCGTCGACGCGCACGCGCACGAAGCCCTTGCGCTGCAGGTCCTGGAGCAGGGCCTGGTGCTCGCCCTTGCGGTCGCGCACGAGCGGCGCGAGCACGTGCACGTTCTCGCCCGCGAAGGCCCCCAGCGCGGCCTGCACGATGGCCTCGGGGGTCTGGGAGGCGAGCGGCTCGCCGTGCTCCGGGCAGTGCGCCACCCCGGCGCGCGCGTAGAGCACGCGCAGGTGGTCGACGATCTCGGTCACCGTGCCGACCGTCGAGCGCGGCCCGCGCTGGACCGCCTGCTGGTCGACGGCGATGGCCGGCGAGAGGCCCGAGATGCGCTCGACCTCGGGTTTCTCCATGCGCCCGAGGAACTGGCGCGCGTAGGCCGAGAGGGTCTCGAGGAAGCGCCGCTGACCCTCGCGGAAGAGCG